>Ga0310691_10007191_pt1 | contig 11688 bp, 24 predicted proteins | sample 176DNAGHGlowgp2_FD_203887 | JGI IMG/M metagenome (GOLD analysis project Ga0310691, IMG submission 203887) | Sheep rumen microbial communities from Palmerston North, Manawatu-Wanganui, New Zealand - 1766 DNA GHGlow gp2 (v2) (version 2) | ecosystem: Host-associated > Mammals > Digestive system >... | reverse complement strand
CTGCTTTGAATTGCTCCTTCGTTTTAAAAAATTTGCAGTTTTTGTCTTTGAAGTCCTTATGCCGCAGGATCCTGCATTTCCGGCTGCTGTTTCCAAAGCAGCTCGTCCGTCTGCAGGGCGGTTCATCGGCCGGATCGAAATGTCCTTTGTTCTTCTTCATCCCAACCTATCCTTTCTCTTTTTGCGATATCGTCCCAGAATGCAACCAACAAAAGGACGAGCCACCCGGCTCCTGCTGCCGTGATGATCAGCGGAGCCATGCTGTCGCTGTCGATCATGGCCGCCCCGATCAGCGTTATGACTGCTGCCGGGAATGCTGTTCCGATCAAAATGTAACGTCCGGCTTTTTTCAATCGCTCTTTCATCTGTGCCCTTCCCTCTCTTTCCACTTTTCAAACTGCAGGTCCGCCAGGATCCCCTTGAGCATCGCCGTCCCCGTCGTTCCGGTCGCGTGGATCCGGAGCGGCTCCCGGTCTGTAAAGGTCGCGATTATGTAGGCCTGCAGGCCTTCTTTTTCGTACCGGCATCCTGCCAGGTTTTCGAATTCAACCGTGCGCTTCAGCAGCTCCCCGAAGTCTCTGGCCAGCGCCGGAAGATCTTCGGCTGCGTACCCGTTTAATTCCTTCGCCTTCTCGTGCGCGGCCTCTGACGTCTCGAAGATCCCCGGCGCATACTCCCGATTCCCGGTGTGATCGACTTCGTTTTCGTCTCTTGTGCGGTAAACCTGATAGATCTTCTCACTTCCGCAGCACTGCGTTGATACTTTCCATTCGCTTGCCATGGTTCCCTCCTATGCCACGTGCTTCAGGATCTCCCTTGCTACATCTGTGATCAGATAGTACTTTCCACTGATCACCTCCAGCCCCTGGATATACTTCTTCACGGTGTTCCTGCTGGCCACTCCGAACGCTGACTTGAGCTGCTCGATTGTGATAAATCCTTGCGTGTCAGAGGCTTTCTGGAGCGCGTGTACCACATCTTTTTTTAGCATTGTTTCACCTCCTCTTTTGATAGCACCTTCTGAATCCCGGGATAGCCTTTCCCAAGGTGGGCGTATTCGCCGCCAACCTTCAGCTGTGGCTCGTCGTCGTACCTGCAAATGTACTTCGGGCGCTTCCCGTCTGGGATCCGGATCACTTTGTATTTAAAAAGTCTCATGTCTTCCCTCCTGTGCTATACTCCTTTTACAGGGCGCTGGCACCGCCCGAGTCTGTAGAAAGGAGAATTGCTTATGGATATTCTTGAAATCTGTGCTGTTTTTGAGCAACAGATGTGTAATGAGATTTCTTTTCTTGTGAAGTCTGATAATCCGCTTCAGGACGAACTGTTTGCCGCAGTTCGCTCCGTTGTTGCCACTATCGCTGAGACTTACGGAAAAGAATCGTAAGCACTGATAGCCACAAGAACGACGCCGTGCTTGTTACAACAAGTGCGGTGGTTGTTCTTTTTATCCTTTTCTTGTTATGCTTCCAGTGCCAGTCGATCATTTCTCTCATGAACCATTCTTTTGCTGGCCTGTCGTACCTTTCTCTGTCAGTCACCCTTCTGCTCCTTTCTTTTGCTCTCCTCTTTGTCCGGTTCTTTTTCTAAATACAGCCCTCCTTGCACCGGTGCAATTTCGGCCCGCTTCCTGCATTCTTCTACCGCTTGACGATTAAGAATCTCAGTTAATTCTTTTACGGAAATTGATGTTTGCCGATCTAGTAGAATTTCTATTAGGTCGGCGATTTCTTTCGGCGTCACTTTAATTGTCATAGCCACCTCCTATCCTGCTTCCTGCATCTCCTTTTCTTCTTTCGCCTTCTTTAAGTTCTCCTCTTCCATTGCTTCCGCTCTCCCGTAGAGGCGGCCTTTTTCAAAGTCGCTCATCCTTGGGACTGCTGCCATGATCTTGTCCAATGCCTCTTTCTGTCTTTCACTCATGTTCTTCCCTCCTTTCTTCTGTTCCTGTGTTATACTTTTCCTGAAAATGTTTATTCAGGAGGTGCACCCTATGACGCTTACAAATCCTATCCTGCTTACCGACGATGCTTTTCACGCGCTTTGCCTTCTCTATTCCGGTGAGGATATTTCCTTTGTCTCCGACAGCTGCGTTGAGCCGCTTTTTGCTTATGATCTGATCGAAACAAAATTCGTTGACTACGATCTCTCCTGCGATCCGCCGGTCGAAAAAAGAAGCGCTCCTGTCATAACCGAACGCGGAAAGGCCTATGTTGAGACCTGCCGGCGTCACAATCTGAAGTTTAACCAGCAAATGCAGCCATTCCGGGAAATGGCAGATACCATGAAGCGCGACCTTGAAGCTGCGGAAATCGAAGCTCATTCTGCTGCCGTGCGAAGCTGGTTCGCGATCGGCGTTTCCATCGCCGCAATCATTGTCAGCGTGATTGTGGCTATCTTCTTTTAAAATAATTTGATGATCATCGTCACTACCGCTATGGCGGCTGCTGCCAGCGATAGCGCCATTGCTATGTCCGGTAATCTCTTCATTGCTTTATCCCTTCTTTTGTGATTCGCCTGGTTCCTTTTCATGATCTTCGGGCTGCTGCCGTTTGCTTGTCCTCTCACCTCCCCGATTGTTGTGTTGCCATTCCCTTATAGGGACATAATAATCTATTGAATGGACTTTGTCAATCATTATTTGTCCCTTTAATATACTTTTTCATTGACATGGTTGGTTTGCTCTGCTATTCTTTCAGTAGGAGGTAGGGAAATATGACGCAAGGCGAACGATTGAGATATTTAAGAAAAACCGAGTTGAACTTGACACTTGAAAAATTCGGAGAACGTATCGGAATTAAAAAAACCGCGGTTTCTAAGCTTGAGCTTGGCGAAAACAACCTTACTGATCAAACAGTAAAAGCAATTTGTCGCGAGTATAATGTCAGTGAAAAGTGGCTCCGGACCGGTGAAGGTGATATCTTCGTCCGGCTGGATCTGGAGGACGAGATCGCGGCGCTGATCGGTCAGATCAGCGATGAGCCGGATGCGTCATTTAAGAAGAAGCTGCTGGCCGTGCTTGCGAATCTCAGTGAGGAGCAATGGGAGCTTCTGGCCGATCTCGCCGAAAAGCTTGCGGAAAAATAAAAAAGGCCGGCTTTCGCCGGCCTTTCGCTTTACTTTGCGATTGCTTTTACGATCTTGTAAATGAATCGCAGCTTGTTTTCATCATCGATGCAGCTTAACAGCATGACGATCAGCTTTTTGTAGTCCATTTAGTAACCTCCTTTTTGGATTCTACGAAAACCGTAGATTTATAGGTTACCAAAGCACTTCCAGAAGCTGCCAGTCATAACGCTGCAACAAAAAATTCCGCCCGGTGCTCCCAACACCAGGCGGAACCAAATCGCTCCGAAGAACGGTTTTCTGTGGTCTCTATCATTATAACCCTCTTCGAGCGTATTTGCAAACCTATTGTGCAAATGCGCTATTTTTATATCCAAAAACGGGAGGTTTCTATGCCAAAAAAATATGCTTTTCAAAAATATTTTACTTTTGAAGGGAAACGGTATGTCGTCCGTGGCGACAGCGAAAAAGAATGCTATGAAAAGATGGCGCTCAAAAAGCGCGACCTGGAAGAAGGCCGGGCGATCATCTCCGGCAGCATGAAAGTCAAAGACTGGATCCCGCAGGTCATGGCCACGTATAAACCCAACATCTCTGATGATTATCGCGATCAGATGGAGCTGCGTATTAAAAAGCACATCATCAAGGCGATCGGCCATCTGAGCATCAAGCAGGTAAAACCTCTGCAATGCCAGCAGATCCTAAACTCGCAGGTCGGCATGAGTAAAAGCCATATCAAAAAGCTCCATCAGGAGCTGGTTTTCATCTTCGAAAAAGCAAAAGAGAACCATCTGATCTATGAGAACCCCGCTGCCAATCTGGTCCGACCGGAAGGATATACGAAAAAGCGCCGGAGCATCACGGATCACGAGCGGGAGCATCTGCTCCTGGTGTGTGAAAACGACCCGCGCTATATCTTTTTCCTGCTGATGCTGTACACCGGCTGCCGCCCCGGTGAAGCGGCAAAGGTCCGGAGGACAGACCTGGTCGAGAAGAACGGTGTCTATCTTTTGCACATCCGGGGAACGAAAACAGAAAACTCTGACCGGTATGTTCCGGTGGTTCCGGAGCTGCTCCCGAAGCTTCTGGCGCTGGATCCTTTTGCGCTGGCCGCGCCGAACTCCGCAGGCCGGGAGCATACAGAATCATCCTATGACCGGATGGTGGCCAAGTTAAAGCGGGACCTCAATATCTCGATGGGATGTCAGGTGTATCGGAACAAGCTTGTGCCGCCTTATCCTCTTGCGGCTGACTTTGTCCCCTACTATCTCAGGCACACATTTTGCACAGATCTCCAAAAAAAGGGCGTTGATATCCGCGCCGCGCAGAAGCTTATGGGCCATGCGGACATCCAGACCACGGCCAACATCTACACACATCAGGATGACGATACGATCCTGCAGGCCGCTGCCCTGATGGGCGCTGCTCCGGAGAGGGGTGTTGCAGAGGGTGTTGCAGTCGGAATGACAAAAACTGACAAAAATTGACCGATATGCAACGAGCATTTGTTCTTATATTGGCAAAGCAAAAACGCCGGAAGCCCTGTAAATACTGGGTTTCCAGCGTTTTTTTGTTATACGTGCGCGAGAGGATTCGAACCCCCGACACCTTGGTCCGTAGCCAATTTATAAATGCCGTATTTAAGGCGGTTAAGTGGTCGGGTGTTGCAGTGGGTGTTGCAGGTCATTTTTTCATATCCTTTCTGATAAGCTCTTTTATGTAACCTTGCTTATTCGGCACTTTTGCCAGCCGATCGAGGATATCTGCGTCTGTCTGCAGGTTAAACTTGAAGCTCATCATCTTTGTATTGGACTTGTCATACTTGGCATTGGCTCTCTTTTGGGCCTCTGATACTGCCATGTCTACACCTCCTTTTTAATCATGCCTGGAATTCCCCCATTGCTTCGCATTCGTCAAAAAACGGACAATCTGTGCAATTTTCCTCAATACTTGCTTCTACTAAGATTTGCAAGTCCGACCTTCCCTCATACAATTCGTAATCATCGTTCGCACGTTTTGCCGCCGCTTTGATGACTTCAGGATCGTTATACTCGACATTCTCCCCGTCAACGATCATTCCGACACATTCCCCCTCATTGACTGCAAACGCAATCTTTCCACCATCAGCCGTGTATGGGATGCACCATGACAGGTTACCACCTTTTTCCTTCATGATATCGCCTGTCGTGAGCCATGGAACTGTATCATAATCAAAACAAGTGCAATCTTCGGAGTCGATGTCCTCTTTGTACTGTCTGATTTCGATCACTGTATTGTCTCGATCGTAATCATTCATTCTATTCCAGAGATGCTTTGCTGCTTCGACAGCCTCATCAAGTGTATCATATGTACCTTCTGTAAATTCATCGTTTCTTGCGATCTCTACAACATAAAACTTATTCATGGTAATCCTCCTTTTGCTTTTCGGCTCTTCCTTGTTTCTGATATAAGTATATACCTATTTCGCTTATAAGTCAATACTTATATGTAAATTTTTTAAGGTTTTTGCAACAAAAAATACCCCCACGCCACAAAGTGGCGCAGGGGAAAGGAAAGTAAAATGAAAAGTAGATTATTTACGCTTTTTTGAGTTTCCCTGATTTTGCCAGGCTGATCAGCTTTCTGTTCTGGGCCTCGCTCCCGGTGTATCCCACGATCCCGTTTGCTTTCGCCACAGGCAGGCGGTTTTTCCATGTTCCGCGATACTTCCCGGGCACTCCGACAGTTTTGAACACTTCGTCTATCGAGACAGACTTTCCAGTGTACTTGAGATAGTGCGAGGTCGCATTCGTGGTCGCCCTATCTTTCTTCGTTGTTTTCGCGGCTTTCTTTGCGGCGGGCAGATCGACCAGATAGAATATCTTTACATATCCATCAAATGCTGGCCAGCTATGCCAGCCATCGTTACGTCCTGCCGGATCCATAACATAATATTTGCCGTCACGGTACTCCGTCACTGCGATATAATGGCCGCCCTTTGTCCACATTGATTCTCCCATGAGAAGGATGGCCCAGTACTTGCCGCCCTGCATCTTGCTCTTCCAGTTGGACTCTGTCCGAGAGTTGCGGTTGCCATACAGGTTGTTCGCGTTCAGCTGGACGGCCTTTGCTCCGTTCCCGTTGAAGTATGCCGCGATCCCGCCCCAGACAGTTCCATGTCGGTCGCTGTCCCAGCCGTTTCTTGTTAGCCAGTCTGCTACCTCCGGCGGCGTGATTGCCTTGTCGAAATTGTAAAAAATGTCTGCTACAGCAGTCGGTCCACATCCCGCTGCCCTCATGGTGGTCTTGCAGTATGAGTGCGTCGCCCACCTATGGTCGTACTGTTTGAAATTTTTACTCATATCATTTTCCTCCAACGTTTTCAATCGGCTCCTCATACGGCTTTTCGTATCCCATGGCTCTTTCCGAGTCCGCAAGACCGGCTGTCGTATGGTCTGTGACAATCCCGAGGATCGCCAGCACCACGAAAAGTGCATCGACTACGGCAAGCAGCTTGCCCTGCAGATCCGAGAAGTCAATGCTGATTCCGAAAACTGCCAGAACAACCTGGATGAGCAGCAGCACGGCCGGAATGATCGCAAGCCAAAACGCCTTATTTTTGATTCGCACTTTCCAGTTGATTCTCATGTAATCACCTCCTAGTTGATGGACTTGATCGCCTGTATGCGTTCAAAATCCTTGTATTTGTTTTTTACGGTTGTAGCGTAATTCAGAGCCTCGTGCATATCTCCGTTGCAGTGTGCGTCCGGGATCCTCTGCACAGCTTTCGCTGTCGCTTCGGCGAGGCTCATAGACGCCATGACAACTTCCGTAATCATGACCTCGTGCTGGAGCTTTGCGTTCTCGCGCTCTTCGCGCTCCGCATCCCGCTTTTTCATCTTTTTTGACAGCACCGCAATCGCAATCGTCACGACCGCTGATGGAACTCCGGCGCTGCATAAAAACTGAATCCAATCCATGGTTATTCCTCTGCTTCTGTCTCTGCTTCTGTCTCTGCTTTTGTCTCTGCTTCTGTCTCTTTCTGTTCTTTCGCCAGCGCAGCCTGATACGCCCGCAGGTCGCGCGTGTACTCCGCATTCATCTTCCGTTGTGCGTCATTTACCATGCCGCCTAGCACGTCTGCTACCACAAAGGCCGGAAGTCCCGACCCGTTAACTGCAGTGATGATTGTTCGCGCGAAGTCCTCGCGTGCTACTGTAATCGGTTTATTGTACATTTCCCTCGCCTCCTTTTACACTCCCACTACTGCTCGTAGTACCCAGTGATTGTTCCTATAGTCGATACCGCTATTAGTTGCCACATCGTCATTTGCCTGATTTCCTTTAATATATGTATCATACACATACACATATTTAGCTCCGACAAAGCCAAAATTAGCATTTGACATCATGTCGGTGACTCCACAACCAGGATAGCGAGATACATGCCACTTTGATACAAACGTATGATGCCAGTCATAATCTTGAGCCGCATTGTCTACAAACGCGCTCCAAATAAGTACAACACCGGTTAACTGTTCAGATATTGCCTCAGACAAATTCGCTGTTTGATCCTGGTTCATATATGAGGCGCCAATCCATAGACTGCGGATACTCTGTTTCATTTCATTGGATGATATGACGCCCCTTGCGTGTATATCACCATAAGCAGTTAAACTATCTGCTATTTGTACATATCCATCCCAAGTTACAGAAAGCGCATTGGATCGTTGTTTTTCCGAATCTCCGTCGCCATTGCCGATAATAAATGCGAAGGCATTATCCAGATCTTCTTCGTTGTATCTCCCTATAACCATTTGATGGTCGCTAGTTGCCCTTGTGCCTTTTCCAAAAGCAGATGCAAGGCTTCCACTTGCTTCGCCTGTTCCAAAATTATATGAAGGAGTTTGTACGGTTCGAGCTACTTTATATCCCTCAGATATAACCTCTACCCTCATATATTGAGGGATGATTGATGACATTTCTATTTGAAGATATATCAGGTCAGTTTCAGGATGCTGTTCGGCATAGATTATAATTTTAGCGAGTCCTGAATCCTCGAACCAGCCCCAGCCATCAAGCCCATCCACCCTAATTTCTGTGAAAAAACTTTTATTAGAGGTTTCCAAGCCTGAACCTGAAAGAGTAACATTTACTGTAACTCGTACAGAACTAGTCGTTATGGGGTATGTTTCTAATGTAAGCTTCCTTGTTTTACTAGTTCCCTCAACAAAGTCACTAATGCTATACGGATCCTCTTTATACACCGGTATAGATTCTTTATAAATAGTTGGAGCGATTGAGAGGATATCATTTCCTTCTTTACTGTGAAAGATCATGGCATTTTCTCTCACTGTAACATTCGATTCATCTTTTGCGCCGATCCTTGCAACTCCAGCTTCATTTTCAATGCCAAAGAAAGCCCTTTCAATGTCGCCCTGCTGCACGTGCACACCGTCCGCTTGCACGATCGCTTTGCCGCCTGACGAGCTCCCGATGTACACCTGCGATCCGTCTTCTCCAAGGTAGACCGACGTCCCAAATCTGGCCAGTTTTGTCTGTCCGTTTCGGATGTAGACATAACTGCTGCTGATCAGAATGTTTCTCACGCCGCTGGGAACCTGCCCCGGATCCACAGCTCCTCCCGTCAGATCCGCAACCATTAGGCCATAACTCGAGTTGTAGCTCATGTAGTTGGTTGCTACCTTCGCGGCCGCCGCGACCGGCTCCGCGTAGTCCGTGACCTTGGTCCACTGATTCGTGGCGCTTCGTCTGTACGTGCAGCCGTCCGTTGCGTCCACCAGATAGTCGCCTTCCTCCGCATCCGCGTACGTGGCAGACGGCAATCCGTAGTAGATCGCCGCCTTTCCGTCAATCTCATCAAAGACTCTGCTTGAAGCTTCCACCTCCTGCCATGTGTGCGAGTCGCTGTATCTGTATGTCGCGTTCTGCGTCCGGGTGGATGTAGTCGCCCCGGTGTAATACCACAGGTCCCCCTCGTGTGCCATCTGGAGCGCTTCGGTCGTCCATGCGGTAGACGGATCCGCACTCTGATACCAGGTCTCCACTTTTCCGTCGATCTGACTCTGGAGACTTGCGACCTGCCCGCCGATGGCGTTTTTCTTTTTGACCGGCAAAATCTTGTCGTAGACTCGCAAGATATCACCTCCTTTGTGAGCGCGTTAAAGTTCCAATCATTTTAGTCAACTTCCATCATCAATCTCAGCTTGATTTCTTCGATGATTTCTATAAGTAGGTCAAGCAGCTCAGCCGTATCTACCCGTTGCATTAACTCATCTAAATCACTCGTCATAGGGTTCACCTGTGATTTCTTCAAACTCTTCGCCTACGATGTCAATGTACTCCTCGTCCGTCAGGCGGCCGATCTCGTGGAAGTGATCGACCATCTCGCGGTTCCAGAGTGCAGGATAGTTCTTTTTGGCCATGTCGTAAAATCTCTTACTCATTTTCAACTTCCTCCGTTTCTTCAAAGATTTCCGGATGATCGCAGGCAGCGATGTACTCCAGAATTGCATCCCTGCGCTCCTGCGTGGCAAGGGCGTTCTCGATGTCCTTTGCCTGTCCGATGTCCGTTTTAAGTTTGGTGATAATTCCCATTGTCGCACCTCCATAAATTTTCATACCATCGGTTCAGCCGATAGATTAGTTTGACGGAATTTCCATAGTGTACGCTTGCCTTGAATGCTTTGAAATGCCTGTCTACATGCCATTTGCTCAGGTCGCCCTTTTCAACCAGTGCTTTCATGCGGACGATTTTCTTTTTCTCGTGCTTGATTTTCTTCGGATTCGCAAGGATCACGACTTTTCCGGTTGAAGTCAGGCGATAGACGAATCCAAGATGCAGGATCGGTTTGGAAACCGGCTGGATAAAACTCTTTTTCTCGCTTAGTTTCATATTGATGTCTGCAAGCTTTTCTTTGATTCGTTCCATGCAGTATTCCAGGTATTCTCTGCTTTCGTGGATAAGAAGAAAATCGTCCATGTATCGGATGTACAGCTCGATGCCTAACTCTTCTTTGATGTAGTGGTCTATTTTGTCAAGCGCCGTGATTCCGATAAGCTGTACTATCTGGCTTCCGGGGTTGTAGCCCACTCTGTTCGGAAGCCGCTTTAGTACCATCTGTGCAAGCTCGTTTGTCTCTGCGTCGATGTACTGAGACAGCATGGATTCCGCAAAGTCGTGATCCATGTTCGGGTAATAGCCTTTGATGTCCAGTTTCAGCGCATATCCGTCCGTTTTGTGCTTGCGATAGTATCTATGCAGGAATTCTTTCAGCCTGTCTCTGGCTGCGTCTGTTCCTTTTCCCTTCTGGCAAGCGAAGTTGTCCGGGATGTAGGACTTGGACGTTTGCGGATAGATACCGATGTCGTTTAGGCTTCTTTGGAATATCCTGTCGCGGAAATGGATGCTCATAATCTCGCGAACCTTCGGCTCTGTGATTGTGAAGAATTTCGCCTTCCGCTCCTGATAGGTTCCGTCATGAAGCTGTCTACACAGCTTTTCTATCTCGTCCGGCCAGTTGTGGATATAATGTCCGACTGTACTTTTCCATCTGACGCCTTTTGCGCATTTCATCATGGATTCATACAGTGCCTCATATCCTATGATTTCTTCTTTGTCCATTGGATTTGCTTCTTTCGGATTCGGGGTTACTGTTTCTGCCGTGTACGTAGCGCGCATCCGTCAAGATGATTGCATCACGACAGTGTTGTTTAGCCGCAAGGCAGGGAATTCGGCTCCTTGCATGTTTGGAAGGCATATCTCCGGCATTACATGTCGGCTTTCCGTATGCCGTTACATACAATCAGGGGGCGCACCTATTCGCGTTGTTCGCGTTGTTCGTGTTCACATTGCCAGACGTGTTGACATTCCACACATTGTTCGCATTGCCTCGATTGCACGACCGCCGCCAGCAGTTCTGAGCGCTTCACAGCCTACATCCCATATCTGATGATTTCAGATTTATGCCATTTTTTAATGAGGTCTTCCGCATGTTTGAGAAGCTGATTCCAGTATCGTATGCGTCCGGCGCGAAGGTGGAACAAGGGCTTTGCGATTGCGATGTCTGTTCTAAGCTCCGCGCAGTAGCGCAGCGCTTCGACTTGTAGACGTAGCCGCTCCGCCACAAGAACCTGCTCTTCCTTCGGATTCTTGATTTTTATGTCGTAGTTCGATGTGCGGACGCAGTGATAAATCATTCTTGCTTCATATGCGATGGAGTCAATGTTCTTCTGGTATTTTGGCGTAAAAACCTTTTCATTCGACAGGATATTCGTCGTGTAGACCATTAAGTCTAAACACGCATCTCCTGTATCGAATTTCGATTTTGGCCTGTCTTTTCCCAGAACATTGCTCATTGCTTTCTACCTCATTTTCTTTGATGTCCGCACCGCAGGTGTGCGGTGCGGGATTGGTTGATTATACTCCGATGCGCAAGCAGGGGGCGCACCTAAACGCGTTGTACGCGCTGTTCGCGTACACATCGCCAGACGCGTAGACATACCACACACTGGTCGCACTGCCTCGATTGCACGACCGCCGCCAGCAGTTCTGAGCGCTTGTCTTTGCATTGAGCGCATACTTAATCAGGCGCGTATACGTCTGTGATGTCTGAGCAGGGGA
>Ga0310691_10007190_pt1 | contig 11688 bp, 5 predicted proteins | sample 176DNAGHGlowgp2_FD_203887 | JGI IMG/M metagenome (GOLD analysis project Ga0310691, IMG submission 203887) | Sheep rumen microbial communities from Palmerston North, Manawatu-Wanganui, New Zealand - 1766 DNA GHGlow gp2 (v2) (version 2) | ecosystem: Host-associated > Mammals > Digestive system >... | reverse complement strand
ACCAGGCCCCGGCTCCAGCCGGCCTCAAGGGCCGCCCTGGCAAAGCCGGCCTTGAGGGGATCCGCCCTGTGCAGCTCGGCCGCTCTCGCGAGGCAGGCCCCGCACAGCTCGTCGAAGCCGGCCTTGCCTATCCAGCCCTGGGAGGCCCTGTCCCAGGCGACGGCACGCCCCGCCTGGGCAACGCCCTGCACCGCCCGCTCGAGGCGCTTTTTCGAAAGTCCCGTCAGCACCCGCAGGAGCGCCCCGTCGGCGCCGCTGCGTCCCTGCAGGGCAAGCACCGACGCCAGCGCCTCCTGGTCGCTCTGGACCGTGCCCTCCCTGGCTCTGGCGTAGAGTCCGGCCAGCAGATCCAGCTTCTCCCGGAAGGCGGGATCCTGCTGGCGCAGCTCCGGAGGCAGCGGCGAGAGCAGCATGCCGCCCGCGCAGGCGCGCAGGGGGGAGCCGGAGCGCACGACGCAATGGTCGCCGAAGATGCCGACCATGTCCGCTTCAAAGCGCACTTCGGCCAGATCCGTCTCGCCGGGCGCGAGCTGGTCGCGGCCAAAGAAGTGGAGCCTCGCCGGCACCTCGAGGGTGCCGTGGTGGAAGTGCACCTCGTTGTGGTGCTTCAGGGGATGGGGGGCGTCGGCCAGGGCCTCGAGGCGCACCACCCACTTCTTCGAGGGAAAGAGGCTGCCCGGATCCGCCAGCGTGGCGCCCCGCTCGACGTCCGCCACCTCGACGTTCTGCAGGTTGCAGGCCAGGCGCTCGCCGGGCTCGGCGTCCTCGGCGTCCCGGCCGTGGCGCTGGAGGGAGCGGATGTGGACAGGAAGACCCTTGGGATAGAGGCAGGCATCGGCGTCGCGCTTCACGCGCCCCGAGACGACGGAGCCGGTCACGACGGTGCCGTGGCCCTTGAGGGTGAAGACGCGGTCCACAGGCAGGCGGAAGACGTCGGGGCGCCGCGGCGGCTCGAGCTTCAGCGCCCGCTGGACAATGTAGTCCTTCAGCTCCTTGACGCCCTGGCCCGTGGCGGCCGAGACCTCCAGAATGGGCGCGCCCTCGAGGAAGGTGCCCTTCGTGAAGGCGGCGACTTCCTCCTTCACCAGGGCAAGCCACTCCGGCTCCGCCATGTCGGTCTTGGTGAGCGCCACGAAGCCCTCGCGCAGCCCGAGCAGGGAGCAGATCTCGAGGTGCTCGCGGGTCTGGGGCATGACGCCCTCGTCGGCCGCCACCACGAGCATGACGAAGTCGATGCCGGCAGCGCCCGCCACCATGTTCTTGACGAAGCGCTCGTGGCCCGGCACGTCGACGATGCCGAGGCGCTCCCCGCCCGGCAAGTCGAGCCAGGCGAAGCCGAGCTCGATGGTGATGCCACGCTTCTTCTCCTCGTCGAGCCGGTCGCAGTCGATGCCGGTCAGGGCTCTGACGAGCGTGGTCTTGCCGTGGTCGATGTGCCCGGCTGTTCCCAGAATGAATGGCATGATCTCTCCTCCCCGCTGCCTGGTTCGGCCTGCTCCGCGCCTGCCTGGTTCGGCCGGCTCCGCCTCTCGCGCTTAGGCCATGCCGCGCAGGCGGTCTTCGGCGGCGTCGATGAGCGCCTTGGGCGTGGACGCGCCGGCAGTGAGGCCAACGGTCCTGACGCCCCTGAAAAACTCTTCCGCAAGCTCGTCTGCCGTCTCCACGTGGTAGGTGGCAACGCCCGCCTCGCTGGCAAGGGCCGCCAGCCTGCGCGTGTTGCCGCTCTGGCGTCCGCCCACGATGACCATGGCGTCCACCTGGCCGGCCAGGGATCTGGCCTCGGCCTGGCGCTCGCCCGTGGCGTCGCAGATGGTGGAGAGCACCTGGAGGTTGGGAAGCCTGGCCGCGAGGCGGGTGCGGATCTCCTCGAAGATGGTGGCGTCCTGCGTGGTCTGCGAGGCGAGCACCCAGGACTGTGCCGGATCGAGCTCCTCGGCCTGCAGGGCTTCGAGGGAGGCGAAGACGACGCTGGGGCCGTGGGCGTAGGAGATGAGTCCCCTAACCTCGGGATGGTCGGCGTCGCCGAAGAGCAGCAGCGAGGACCCGCCGGCCGTGGCCCGCTCGATGGCGGTCTGGGCGTTCTTCACGCGGGGGCAGGTGGCGTCCATGAGCGTGGCGCCGCAAGCCTTGAGCCTGGCTTCCTCGTCCTGCGGGATGCCGTGGGCGCGAATGACGACCGAGTCGCCGGACCGCGCTTCGGCGGGATCGTGGAGGCAGGCCACGCCCTTCTCCTCGTAGTCCCTGAGCACCTGCGGGTTGTGGATGATGGGCCCGAAGGTGCAGATGCGCCTGGCGGGCCTGCCGTCCTGGCCGTTTTTGCGCAGGGCGGTGTCGAGCTTGTGCAGGGCGAGGCTCACGCCCATGCAGAAGCCGGCTGTGGCTGCTCTCTTGACTTCCATGGCTGTCACTCCTCCTCCGGCAGGCCGGCTGGCCTGCAGGACGGTTCTGGCGGATCAAACTTGTCGAGCTTCACGGGCGCGGCGTCCCCGGCGCCGCTGGCGCAGCCTGCGAGAAAATCGTCGAGAATGCCGTCAAGCTCCTCGAGGCGCTGGCAGGCGCAGAGGCGCTGGCGGAGCAGGCGGACGCCGGGCAGGGAGCGCACGTAGCGGGGAACAATGCTGCGCAGGCGGTACAAGGCATTATCTTCCGAGCCCAGACTGCCGATAAGCTCCATGTGGCGCCTGATCAGGCGCCTGAGCTCTCCCGCGGGGATCTCCCCTGCAGGCTCCCCGCGCAGGAGAGCGGCATGCTCTCTGAAAATCGACGGCCTCGTGAGCGCGCCCCTGGCGTACATGACGCCGTCGGCGCCGGTCTCCTTCAGGCACCTGACGCCGTCTTCGGCGGTGAACAGGTCGCCTGAGGCAAGCACCGGAATGCCAAGCCTGCGCTTGGCTTCGGCAATGGCCTCCCAGTGCGCCTGCCCGCCAAAGCCCTCCTGGGCCGTGCGCGGGTGCAGCGTCACCAGGCCGGCCCCGGCGTCCTCGAGGCGCAGGGCGCAGTCGAGCCAGTTGACGGCGTCGTTCCTGACCCCGAGCCTGAGCTTGAAGCTCACGTGCCCGGGGGCGGCGGCATCGATCATGGCCTTCGCGCAGGCAAGGGCGTTGTCCAGATCGCGCAGCATGGCCGAACCCGCGCCCTGCCGCGCCACCTTGGGCACGGAGCAGCCCATGTTGAGGTCGAACCAGGCAAAGCCCTGCGCGCGCAGGCGCCTAACGGCCCAGCCAAGGCAGTCCGCTTCGGCGCCGAAGAGCTGGACGACGAGCGGGCTGTCCCAGGGCACCGTCTCCAGCACCTTCCAGGTGTTGAGCCCGTCGTACCAGAGCCCCTTGGCGCTCACCATCTCGGTGACGCAGCACGCGGCCCCCTCCTCGCGACAAAGCGTGCGGAAGGGGAGATCGCTGTAGCCTGCCAGGGGCGCAAGCCAGGGCTTGTCCCAGCCAAGCGGGAGCTTTTCCGGCTGCTGGGGCGCTGGCTCCACCCGCGGCCGCAACGACTTCATACCGACCTTTGCCTCCTTTCCTGCTTCCTTCCGGCGCTGGCAGGCTCCCGGTTCCGGGACCTGCCGGCGTTCCGCACTGTAGCCGTAAAACCTGCCAGTGCCTAGACCCGCTGGCACAAGCAAAAGGGCATCCTCCCGTGCAGCCGACCCGCCCCCGACACCGCGCCCGCACACGACCTTCCAGCAGGCTGAAGCAGCCGAGGCTCCTTCGGCAGTTCCGGCATGCCCTGTCCTGCGCCCAGTCCAGTGCCCGATCCTGCGTCAGCTCCGGCGCGAGGTCCTGGCAGCGGCTCTGCCGGCCGTTCTGGCGCCAGGCGCCTGCGCAAGGCGACTCCAGTCGGCTTCAGGGCGCCGGGGCCGGCGCGACCGGCCTCTCCGCCAGCCTCTCTGCCTGTCTTGCGGGATGCCTGGCCCGATGTCTCGCGGGATGCCTGGCGGGATGCCTGGCGCTTCCGCCTGCGGCGCAGGCAGCCGCGCCGGGCGAAGCCGCCCCCTCTGCAGATCAGCCCCAGGGCGCTTCCGTCAGAGGCGCCGTTGCCGGCTGGTTTCTCTTTCCTCTTGACGAAGAGCCGCCGAGCATCGAGCGCCGGCGCGTGGACGAACGCGTCCTCGCCGTGCGCGAAAAGGTGCTCGACGTGGACGAAAAGGAGGAGCGCAAGGCCGCCGGCGCCACGAGGCCCGTGCCGCTCATCCCCGGGGCCAGGGGCAGGCAGGGGCTCGAGCTCGACGGCTGGCAGTCGGAAATGGCCGGCGAGGTGCTCGACATGGAGGGCGTGCCCCTGCGCTGGGGGCGCGAGCGCAGCATGCGCAGGCGCGTCGAGGCGGCCCGGCGCCTGCTGGAGGCAACGGCCATGCTGGACGCTCCGCGCTGGGTGCCCGCCAGGGGCGAAGCCTCCCAGGCGCTCGGCTTCAGCAGGATAGTCAGGCGCTACGCAGCCGACTACGGGCTGAAAACGCACCTGCTCCTGGCCATCATCCAGGTGGAGAGCCTTGGCAACGTGCGCTGCGTGAGCAGCAAGTGCGCCACGGGCCTCATGCAGATCCAGCCCCACACCGCAGGCCAGGAGGTGGCGTCCTTCCTCAGGGACCGCCCGGGCTCCGGCGGACAGCAGGACCTCTTCTCGCCCGAGCAGAACATACGCTACGGCGCGGCCTACCTGCACATCCTCGCCACCCGCTATTTCGGCCAGGTCACCGATCCCCTCTCGCGCGAGTTCTGCGTCATCACGGCCTACAACTCGGGACCCGGCCGCTTCTACGGCTACTTCGGCAAGTCCCGCAAGGAAGCCTTCGCCCGCATCAACGCCCTCTCCCCCGAAGAGCTCTTCCGCGACATCTCGACCCGCATCCCGGTCAAGGAGACGAGAACCTACCTCGGGAAGGTCTATGCGCTCATGAACTACTACCAGTCCCTGGGCTACTGACGGCGCCCCCAAGGCCCCGCATTCAGGCACCTGCCACGGGCTCGGGGCAGACTGCGGCCTGCCCCTGGACACCTGCCAGAGCTTCCGGGAATGATCTCCCCCGGACACCCCGCCAGAGCCTCTTCCGACAGGGCTGCTTGCTCTGCTTTTTCTTGCTATAACAACCTGTTATTGCTTGTGAAATTTTTTACATGAAAAAACTGTTCAAGCGCTCAACTTTATGCTAGGAGAGATCAGTTTCACCATGGAAGGGCATGTCGCTTTTCCCCCTTTTTTTTCGGAGCCGCCGGCAGACGGCCCGCCAAGCATGCTCTCTTTTTCTCTGCACCTTTCAGGAGGTAAACATGGCCAAGATGAAAACCATGGACGGCAACAACGCAACCGCATGGATTGCCTACGCGCTGTCCGACACCGCAGCTATCTACCCCATCACGCCTTCCTCTGTCATGGGCGAAGTCGTCGATGAAATGGCTGCCAAGGGCGTCAAAAACCTCATGGGCCAGACTGTCGCCGTTCGCGAGATGCAGTCCGAGGCCGGCGCCGCTGGCGCTGTCCACGGCATGCTCGCCGCCGGCTCCCTGACCAGCACCTTCACGGCCTCCCAGGGCCTGCTGCTCATGATCCCGAACATGTACAAGATTGCCGGCGAGCTCCTGCCCGGCGTCTTCCATGTTTCCGCCCGCGCCCTGGCCACCGAGGCCCTCTCCATCTTCGGCGACCACCAGGACGTCATGGCCTGTCGCCAGACCGGCTTCACCATGCTGTGCTCCTGTTCCGTGCAGGAATGCATGGATCTGGCCCTCGTCTCCCACCTGGCCGCCCTCGAGTCCAGCGTGCCGGTCCTGCACTTCTTCGACGGCTTCCGCACCTCCCACGAAATCCAGAAAATCGAAGTCATCGACTACGAAGACATCCGCAAGCTGGTTCCCTGGGACAAGGTCGCCGAGTTCCGCGAACGCGGCATGAATTCCGACCATCCGACTCTGCGCGGCACGGCCCAGAACCCCGACGTCTACTTCCAGAGCGTCGAGGCCGCCAACCAGTTCCATGACGACGTGCCCGAAATCGTCGAAGCCTACATGAAGAAAGTGGCCGCCGTCACCGGCCGTCCCCACCACATCTTCGAGTACGTGGGCGATCCCGAGGCCGACCGCGTCATCATCAGCATGGGCTCCTCCTGCGAAGTCATCGAAGAGACCATCCAGCACCTCAACGAAGAAGGCGAGCGCCTCGGCCTCGTGAAGGTGCACCTCTTCCGTCCCTTCTCCGCCAAGCACCTGCTGCGCGCCATCCCGGCCACCTGCACCTCCATCGCCGTCCTCGACCGCACCAAAGAGCCCGGCTCCCTCGGCGAGCCCCTCTACCTCGACGTGTGCGCCGCCTTCCAGGAGAGCGGCCGTCCCGCTCCCGTCATCGTCGGCGGCCGCTACGGCCTCGGCTCCAAGGACTTCACCCCCGGCATGGTCAAGGCCGTCTACGACAACCTCCTCGGCCTCCAGCCCAAGAACCACTTCACCGTGGGCATCGACGACGACGTCACCAACACCAACCTCGACGTTGAAGTCGAGCTCGACACCGTGCCCGAAGGCACCGTGCAGTGCAAGTTCTTCGGCCTTGGCGCCGACGGCACCGTGGGCGCCAACAAGCAGGCCATCAAGATCATCGGCGACAACTCCGACATGTACGCCCAGGCCTACTTCGCCTACGACTCCAAGAAGTCCGGCGGCTTCACGGTCTCCCATCTGCGCTTCGGCAAGCAGCCCATCCAGTCCAGCTACCTCATCTCCCATGCCGACTACGTGGCCTGCCACAAGGCTGCCTACGTCACCCAGTACGATCTGCTCGACGGCATCAAGGACGGCGGCACCTTCGTGCTGAACTCCAACTGGACCCTCGAGGACATGGAGCGCGAGCTTCCCGCTTCCCTGAAGCGCGGCATCGCCAGCAAGCACCTCAAGTTCTACAACATCGATGCCGTTAAAGTCGCGCAGGCCGTGGGCCTTGGCGGCCGCATCAACATGATCATGCAGACGGCCTTCTTCAAGCTCGCCGAGGTCATTCCCTTCGAGCGGGCCGTCGACCTCCTGAAGCAGTCCATCAAGAAGACCTACGGCTCCAAGGGCGACAAGATCGTCAACATGAACATCGCCGCGGTCGATCAGGGCATGGACGCCCTCCAGGAAGTGAAATACCCCGAGTCCTGGGCCACCGCCACCGAAGGCGCCGCCACCGGCCATGCGGATGCCGATCCCTACATCGCCGAGTACGTGCGTCCCATCCTGGCCCAGCAGGGCCATCTCCTGCCCGTGTCCAAGATGTTCTCGCCCGAATCCGGCTATCCGGACGGCACCGTGCCGCTCGGCACCGCCGCCTGCGAGAAGCGCGGCGTCGCCATCATGGTTCCCGAGTGGAAGCCCGAAAACTGCATCCAGTGCTGCCAGTGCACCTTCGTATGCCCTCATGCCACCATCCGTCCCGTGGTCGCCACCAAGGATGAGCTTGAAGGCGCTCCCGAGAGCTTCGCGACCCTCGACGCCAAGGGCAAGGAGCTGGCCGGCATGCAGTTCCGCATCCAGGTCTACGCCGAGGACTGCCTCGGCTGCGGCTCCTGCGCCAACGTCTGCCCCGCCAAGGAGAAGGCCCTGGTCATGGTGCCCCTGGAAAGCCAGCTGGCCGAGCAGAAGGCCAACCTCGCCTTCGCCGAGGCCAACGTGACCCTGAAGGACAACCTGATGGACCGCTACAGCCTCAAGGGCTCCCAGCTCCAGCAGCCTCTGCAGGAGTTCTCCGGCGCCTGCGCCGGCTGCGGCGAGACTCCCTACGTCAAGGTCCTCACCCAGCTCTTCGGCGAGCGCATGGTGATCGCCAACGCCACCGGCTGCTCCTCCATCTGGGGCGGCTCCTCCCCGACGACCCCCTACACCACGCACGAGCGCACCGGCTGCGGTCCTGCCTGGGGCAACTCCCTCTTTGAAGACGCGGCCGAATTCGGCCTCGGCATCGCCTCCGGCATCAAGCAGCGCCGCCTGAAGCTGGCCGACCTGGTCAAGCAGGCCCTGGCCATCGAAGGCATCTCCGACGAGCTCAAGGGCGCCCTCCAGGGCTGGCTCGACGTCAAGGACGACGGCGACGCCTCCCGCGACGCCGGCGAGAAGGTCCTCGCCATGCTCGAGGAGCTCCACAGCTTCGACTGCGGACTCACCCACGAGATCGAGTCCATGGCCGACATGTTCACCAAGAAGAGCTGCTGGGTCTTCGGCGGCGACGGCTGGGCCTACGACATCGGCTACGGCGGCGTGGACCACGTCCTTGCCTCCGGCGAAGACATCAATATCTTCGTGCTCGACACCGAAGTGTACTCCAACACCGGCGGCCAGGCCTCCAAGGCCACCCCGCTGGGCGCCATCGCCCAGTTCGCGGCCTCCGGCAAGCGCACCGGCAAGAAGGACCTCGGACGCATGGCCATGACCTACGGCTACGTGTACGTCGCCTCCATCTGCATGGGCGCCAACAAGCAGCAGGTCCTCAAGGCCTTCAAGGAAGCCGAAGCCTACAAGGGCCCCTCGCTCATCATCGCCTACGCTCCCTGCATCAACCAGGGCATCCGCAAGGGCATGGGCAAGTCCATGGAAGAGGGCGACCTCGCCGTCAAGTCCGGCTACTGGAAGCTCTACCGCTACAATCCGGAACTGGCCGCCGAAGGCAAGAATCCCTTCCAGCTTGACTCCAAGAAGCCCACTGGCGACATCGAGGAGTTCCTCAGCGGCGAAAACCGCTACGCCCAGCTGGCCAAGAAGGATCCCGAGACCTCCAAGAAGCTGCGTGCCGACCTCGCGGACCTCTACGCGAAGCGCACCGAGCTCTACGAGCAGCTGGCCGGCCTGCCCGGCATCGGCTCCGCTGAAGAGAGCAAGTAGCATCTAGACCGAACGGTGCGGGGCGTGAGTCTTCACGCCCCGCACTTTTTCCTCTTCCTCCCGTTCACGTCGTCAACTCCGCCCCCTCCCGCGGGCGCTGCACAGGAAAAGAAGCCGGAGTGTATTCCATGACCAAATCCCTCTACATCACCGCCACCGGGCCGCAGTCGGGCAAGAGCGCCGTCGCGCTCGGCGTCATGCAGCTGCTGGGCTCCCACAAAAGCAAGGTCGCGATCTTCCGCCCCATCATCGCCGACCCCGACCTTGACGGCAAAGATCCGGATCTGCGCCTGCTCATCGAGTACTTCAAGCTCGAGGAGGACTACGCCGCGGCCTTTGCCTACACCGAGAGCGAGGCATTCGACGTCATAGAGCGCGAATCCCGCAACGCCCTCGAAGAAAACATCCTCAAGAAATTCAAAGCCCTCGAAGCCCAGTACGACTTCGTGCTCTGCCTTGGCACCGACTTCCGCACCAAGGATCCGGTGTTCGAGTTCGGCCTCAACGCCGAAATCGCCGGCAACCTCGGCTGCCCCGTGCTGCTCGTGGCCGGCGGCAAGGAAAAGAGCCTGCCCGAGCTTCGCCAGGCCATCCACACCAGCCTCGAGACCATGTCTGCCAGCTGCGACGTGGCGGCCATCGTCATCAACCGCGCGAGCCTCTCCAAGGCCGAGCTCGAGGGCCTGCGCGCCGGCTACGGCCCCAAGAGCAAAATGCTCATCTACGCCATCCCGGACGACAAGACCCTCGGCTGCCCGACCCTTGGCGACGTGGCCCGCGCCCTCGACGCCGAATTCCTCTGGGGCGGCGACCAGCCCGAAGCCCCGGTGTCCGGCTCCGTCGTGGCTGCCATGCAGGTGGAGCACTTCCTCTCCTACCTTGAGGAAGGCGTGCTCGTGATCACCCCGGGCGACCGCTCCGACATCCTGCTCGCCACCATGGCGGCCAAGCTTTCCAGCAACAAGCCCGGCGTCTCCGGCATCCTGCTCACCGGCGGCCTCAAGCCCGCCGACGCCACCCTTGACATCATCAAGGGCATCACCGCCACGCCCCTGCCCGTGCTGCTCACCCAGCACCACACCTTCCGCGCCACCCAGTTCGTGCAGAAGGTGACCGGCATCATCGAGCCCACGGACGCCAGAAAGGTCAACACCGCCCTTGGCCTCTTCGAGCACTACGTCGACGGCAAGGCCATCTCCGCCCTGCTCGCCGGCGGCGACGCCCCCCAGCGCACCACCCCGCTCATGTTCGAGTACAGCCTGCTCGAGCGCGCCCGCGCCTCCCGCCAGCGCATCGTCCTGTGCGAAGGCGAGGAGCCCCGCATTCTCAAGGCTGCCGACATCCTGCTGCGCCGCGAGGCTGCCGACCTCGTCCTGCTCGGCGACGTCGAGAAGATCGAGGCCAAGGCCCGCGATCTCGGCGCCGACATCAGCAAGGCCACGGTCATCGACCCGGTCAAGTCCCCCGACTTCGAGGACTACGCCAACACCTACTACGAAGCCCGCAAGCACAAGGGCATGACGCCTGAGCGCGCCCGCGACGCCATGGCCGACGCCACCTACTACGGCACCATGATGGTCAAGAAGGGCGCGGCCGACGGCATGGTCTCCGGCGCCGTCAACACCACCGCCCACACCATCCGCCCGGCCTTCGAATTCATCAAGACCCGTCCCGGCTACTCCGTCGTGTCCTCGGTCTTCCTGATGTGCCTCAAGGACCGCGTCCTCGCCTTCGGCGACTGCGCCGTCAACCCCAACCCCACCGCCGAGCAGCTGGCCGAGATCGCCATCACCTCCGCCTCCACGGCCAAGGTCTTCGGCATCGAGCCCCGCGTGGCCATGCTCTCCTACTCCACCGGCAAGTCCGGCAAGGGGCCGGACGTCGACGTGGTCAAGGAAGCCGTGCGCATCGCTCAGGAGAAGGCTCCCGAGCTCGCGCTGGAAGGTCCGCTCCAGTACGATGCCGCCATTGATCCCACGGTCGCCCAGACCAAGCTGCCCGACAGCAAGGTCGCCGGCCGCGCCACGGTCTTCATCTTCCCCGACCTCAACACCGGCAACAACACCTACAAGGCCGTCCAGCGCGCCGCCGGCGCCATCGCCATCGGCCCTGTGCTCCAGGGCCTGCGCAAGCCCGTCAACGACCTCTCCCGCGGCTGCCTCGTTCCCGACATCGTGAACACGGTCATCATCACCGCCATCCAGGCCGCTGCCGAGAAGGAAGCCGAAGCCGCCAAGTAGCCCCCCTTTACGGACCACAAGGAACACACTGCATGAAAGTACTGGTTGTGAACGCAGGATCCTCTTCCTGCAAATATCAGCTCATTGAAATGGACAACAACAAGGTCCTCTGCTCCGGCCTCGCCGAGCGCATTGGCCTTGAGATGGGCAAGCTCACCCACAAGATCGATCCCGACGGCCCCAAGGAAGAGAAGATCGTCAAGGAACAGCCCTTCCCGACCCACAAGGAAGCCATCGAGCTCGTCATCGCCCTGCTCACCGACCCCGAAAAGGGCGTCATCAAGAGCAAGAACGAGATCTACGCCATTGGCCACCGCGTGCTCCACGGCGGCGAGGCCATGACCGAGCCTGTGCTCGTCGACGAGAAGGTGAAGAAGGTCATCGAGGACTGCTTCCCCCTCGGCCCGCTCCACAATCCGCCGAACCTCACCGGCATCAAGACCTGCGAAGCCCTCTTTGAAGGCATTCCCAACGTTGCCGTCTTCGACACCGAATTCGGCATGGGCATGCCCGAAGAGTCCTACATGTACGCTCTGCCCTACGAGTACTACGAGCGCCTGAAGATCCGCCGCTACGGCTTCCACGGCACCTCCCACAAGTACATCGCC
>Ga0310691_10007189_pt1 | contig 11689 bp, 11 predicted proteins | sample 176DNAGHGlowgp2_FD_203887 | JGI IMG/M metagenome (GOLD analysis project Ga0310691, IMG submission 203887) | Sheep rumen microbial communities from Palmerston North, Manawatu-Wanganui, New Zealand - 1766 DNA GHGlow gp2 (v2) (version 2) | ecosystem: Host-associated > Mammals > Digestive system >... | reverse complement strand
CGCAGCAGATGGACATCATCCATGAGGAGACCTTCGGCCCGGTGATTCCGCTGGTAGAGTTCGACACCATCGACCAGGCCATTGAGTGGGCTAACGACTGCGAATACGGCCTGGCCAGTTCAATCTTCACCAAGGACCTGAACATAGCCACCAAGGCTTGCCGCGAGCTGGAGTTTGGCGAGACCTACATCAACCGCGAGCACTTCGAGGCTATCCAGGGCTTCCATGCCGGCGTGAAGAAGAGTGGCATCGGCGGCGCCGACGGCAAGCACGGCGTGGAGGAGTATCTGGTGACCCACGTGACCTATCTCGACACCTACGACGACATGTAAATGAGAAGTGATAAGTGATAAGTAACTTTAGCTTCCAACGTTTTGGTCCTTCGTTTTAGCCGTTTGATTATCAATATCTTGCGGCTAAAGCGAAGGACTAAAACGTATCAACGCAAAAGCTTTTCTATACGGGCTCTGCGGGTATAAAGGCCTTAGAACTCCTGCAACTGCGAATTTTTGAGTTTGAGGATGCTGTCGGCGGGCGTTTCCGTGCCCTCGTAGGCGATGCGGAGCATGGCCATGTCGCGGATGAAGTCGATGGCACCGACATCAATCTTAATCACCTTCACACCCAGGCGCTTCTCAAGATCGGCTATCAGTTCGTCGCGGCGCTCGGGAGTGATAAGTTCCATACGGTCATACTGTATAAGCTTCGTAGGCTGCGTCTTGAGGTTTTTCTCGCAGAGCCAGACGGCCACCACGACGATGAGGTTGGTGAGCAGCAGCTCCACCAGGGGCACGCCCTCGGCAATGGCGTTGACCACGGCCAGGGCAATGATGATAAACAGATAGGTCATCTCGCGCACGGGCATGGCGTCGGTGCGGTAGCGCATGATGGAGAAGATGCCGAAGAGTCCGATGCCGATGCCCATCGATGTTTTGCCTTTCATGTCTTCGAGCACGAAGATCATGAAGAATACGATGAAGAAGATAGCTACCGATATGAGCATAAAGGTGAAGTAGAAATCACGGCGGCGGCTCTTGGGATAATACAGGCGGTCGATAATCAACCACGTTACGAGGATGCTCACGGACAAGCGCAACAGCATCTGGAGGAAACTGGGGGAAAAAGCAAATAGGTCTGTCATAACTTTTATTTTTTTCTTTCTTTTAGATACTATAGATACTATAGATTCTATAGATGCTATAGATGCTATAGATGCTATAGATTCTATAGATTCTATAGATTGCCACTTACGCGCTGTGCGAGGTGATGATTTCCACCTGCTTGGCGGGCCTGATAGCCACCACATTGCTGCGGCTGGAGCCTAAGAGGCTGCTGATGTCGTGGAGTTTGGGTTTGAGGCGGTTACAATGCAGGGCGGGATTGGTGAGGGCCGAGCCAGTGATGTACTTCGAAAATCCATGGGGCATGATTCGCAACTGTCGCAGCATGGCCAGGATAGGCGACGGCACGAGGCCGTCGCGCTTGAGCTCGATGATGACAATGTCGCCCATAAAACGGTAGTCGCCGGTGACGACGTTGTGGAAGCGGAGGTTCAGGTCAATGGTCAGACGCTCGGTCTTGCCCTTGTTGACCAGGGTGATGCGGTCGAAGCGGTTCTCCAGCTGCGGCAGCATCGTTGCAGCATCGTAGTGCAGGGCCTGGCCGAGGAAGTCAGCATACTGAGCGCTGCCGAGGTCGATGGCCGACAGACAGCCGGGGGTGAAGTCGTGAAGGCTGATGCGCTGCTTCTTGGTACGTCCGTGGTTGTTCTTGGTCTTCACCTCAAGGTAATCCAGATGCGAGTCCACGTAAGAGCGGATGCGCAGCTTCTGCCGGTTGGTGTGGCCAGCCTCGTGTACATGGTACATCTGGCAGTCGGGGGTATCAAAGTATAGGGTATAGTAGGCGGCCAGAGGATTGCCGTCAATCTGCTGCACGTAGTAGTCGTCGCTGGCCATCATCAGCAACTGGCGCAGCTTGGGCTTGGTGGTGACAAACTTGGTGTCGGTGCGGTTCATCAGGCGGATGCCGCTCATCTCGTCAAGCGTGATAGTTGTGAAATTCTGAAGTAACTTTTCCATACGTCTGCTGTTTTGATTGTTTTGACGATGCAAAGATAGCATCATCTTCACAGCAGCGCAAGAATAATCAGCGAATCCCCGCTTTTCTTAAGTAAACCCCCGCCGAGGGAGGCGACGGTCTATTCCGCCTCAGCGGCATCGACACGTACAATGTCTGGACGCACGTCGGACTCTTCTGTCTGCACGACGATATTGCTCAGCCTGACATGACGGCCATGACGCACATAGAATCCTTTGGCAGGAAGGTTGCCCCACATGGTCGCCTCCGGATACTCTGCCGCCTTCTCATCCTTCATGGCTTCACTGATGGCAGGCAGGTCGGCAGCCCCTACCCCACCCTTGTGGTGGATGGTAACGTTCTCAACCCACACATCCTCCACGGGATGCCCCTCCAGGCCGGTGATGCTGCACCCCATGGCGCCGGCATGACGAATACTGATATTACTGATCCTGACGCCGCGGATGGCGCCCACATGTGTGACCTTTTTCGGCGAATAGTCAGAGATGTTGAACGACGAATTCTCATTGTCCTGCTGCGCACGGTCAATGGCCGGAGCGGTATTCTTGGCCTCCAGTTCATAGCCGCGGCCGCGGTTGCCTAAGCGGACAAAGATGGGCGCCTCGGTGCCCTCAACGGTCATGTCGCTGACGCTGACATTCTCCATCAGGCCGCCGTCGACAATCTCGAGCGAGAGGGCCGACGAGCCGTTCCACTGGCCAAAGAACTTCTCACGCTGGTCATAGCTGGGCTTGACCACGATGCCCGAGATGCTGATATTGCGGAAGCCGCCGTTGGTCTCGGTGCCCAGCTTCACGGCGTTGCAGTGGCTGGAGACCACGCAGTTGCTGATGCGCACGTTCTCGCACAGCCGCGGCGAGGTAGACTTCAGGGTGATCCCGTCGTCGTCGCTGTCGGCAATGACGTTGGCCACCACCACCTCGTGACAGCCGTCAAGGTCGAGGGCGTCGTTATTATAGTTGTTGCGGTTCACCACCTTGATGCCTTCAATCCTGAGGCGGTCGCAGGCCAGATAGTGCTGCATCCAGCAGCCACTGTTCTTCAGGGTGATGCCGCTGACGGTGATGTCGCTGCTCTGTATGAATCGCAGCAGGTGTGGACGCGTCAGGCCTTCGTCGTTCCACGACAGTTTGGGGAATGCGCGGCCGCGGCCGTCGATAGTGCCATAGCCGCTGATGGCTACGTGGCTCACCTTGTCGGCATATATCAGCTGGATGGTCGGCGTGTGCGTGCGCAGCGACACGTAGTCGGTCTTCATCGGCCTGTAGTCCTCTATGCGGGTGCTGCCATAAAGGGTGGCCCCCAGCTCCAGATACAGGTGTACGCGGCTCTTCAGCACGATAGACCCAATCTTATAGTTGCCCGCCGGCACCACCACGCGTCCGCCGCCGGCTGCCGAGCAGGCGTCGACGGCCCTCTGCACAGCTGTTGTAGACAGTACCGTAGTGTCACTCTTGGCCCCATAGTCCACGATATTATAGTCTGCGGCCCAAGCAGCCACAGGCCACAACAATGACAATAATGGTAATAATGTCTTTTTCATCTCCCGCCCTCCGTCAAATCTAAAGTCTAAAGTCTAAGGTCGAGTTCTACGGGGCAGTGGTCGCTGCCAAGGATGTCGGTATGAATCTTGGCATCTGCCACCTGCGGCATCAGTCGCTCACTGACGACGAAGTAGTCGATACGCCAGCCGGCATTCTTCTGACGAGCCTGGAAGCGGTACGACCACCACGAGTATTTCACCTCGTCGGGATAGAGCGTGCGGAAGGTGTCGCGGAAGCCACTGGCGAGCAGTGTGGTGAAGGCTGAGCGCTCCTCGTCGGTGAAACCAGCATTGCGGCGGTTGCTCTTAGGGTTCTTAATGTCGATTTCCTCATGGGCCACGTTGAGGTCGCCACAGAGGATAACAGGCTTCTGAGCGTCGAGGCGCTGAAGATAGCTCAGGAAGTCGGCCTCCCACGACAGACGGTAGTCGAGCCGTTTCAGCCCGTCCTGCGAGTTGGGAGTATAGCAGCAGACGAGGTAGAAGTCCTGCATCTCAAGCGTCACCACGCGCCCCTCATGGTCGTGCTGGTCGAGGCCCATCCCGTAGGCCACGCTCAGCGGCGTGTGGCGGGTGAAGATGGCTGTGCCGCTATAGCCCTTCTTGTCGGCATAGTTCCAATAGGACTCATAGTTCTCAAACTGCAGGTCGAGCTGTCCCTGCTGCATCTTAGTCTCTTGCAGGCAAAAGAAATCAGCGTCCATCTTCAGAAAGATGTCGCTGAATCCTTTTCCCTCGCAGGCCCTCAGGCCGTTGACATTCCATGATATGAACTTCACGCGAAAGGAATATTTTATAAGGTGATAATTCGCTTAGAACTTAGCCATCTTGATAGCCACCACGGCGCACTCGTCGCCCTTGTTGCCCAGGCGTCCGCCGGCGCGGTCCTTAGCCTGCTGCAGGTCGTTGGTGGTGAGCAGTCCGTAGATGACGGGGATATTGTTAGTAGCGTTGAGACGGGCAATGCCTGCGGTGACGCCCTGACAGATATAGTCGAAGTGTGGCGTCTCGCCGCGTATGACGCTGCCCAGGATGATGACAGCGTCGTAACCGTCGTTGAGGGTCATCTGGTGTGCACCGTAAATCAGTTCGAAAGAGCCTGGCACGGTCTTCACGTGGATATTCTCAGGCAAAGCGCCGTGCTTCTCAAGTGTGTTGACACACCCTTGAAGCAAGGCGCCTGTAATTTCGGGATTCCACTCGGCCACGACGATGCCGAAAATCATGTTCGACGCGTCGGGCACTTTCTCAGTGTTATACTCCGATAGGTTTTTTGTGGCCATAAGCGGTTACTTAGACGAAGCGCGCTCAATATAAGCGTCGATGGTCTGATACTGCATAGAGCTGAAATACTTTTCCTTGATAGTCTGATAGAGCTTGAGAGCCTCGTCTTTCTTGTTCTGGCTCTCCAGGATCTCGCCGGCCTGAATAAGGAATGTAGGCGAGAGTGAATTGTTATCGGCCTTGGCGGCGGCATCCTTCAGCGTGCTCACGGCCTTGTCAAGCTGGTTCAAGTGGGCGTAAGCATTGCCCAAGGCCCCCAGTGCGGCGGGCGAAATCATTTGGTCGTCCTTAGCATCAAACTTCTCCAGATAGCTGGCAGCCTCCTGCCACTTGTCAAGGCTAGCATAGCACAAACCGGCGTAGAGGTTAGCCAGATTGGCCGACTTGCCACTGAGGCTGGAAGCCAACTTGGCAAAACCGACGAAGCCCGTGCTGTCGCCATTAAGAGCTTTGTCAAACTGCTCGTTCATGAAATAATCCTGACCCTTAGCCAGCGAGGTAGCGGCTTTCTGAGCCTGAGGCTGAGCCCAATAGTTGTCATAAAGGATATACGCACCGGCAATGACGACAAGCGCCACTACGCAGCCGATAATCTGTTTCTGATACTTGAGGAAGAATGCCTCGTTTCTGTTGAGGGCCTCCTCCATGGGAGTAACCTCTTTGATCTTTTCGTTTGCCATTATTCTTTGATTTTTACTTTTTTACAATATACAGATACCACGCTATACGGCGTGTTCACAGAATTTGCGGCTGCAAAGTTACAACTTTTTCCATTGAACACTGAACATTAGCCATTAAACATTGCCATGCTTTAGGTTTATTTAACGTTTCGACGCACGACTTTTCTCCGCTCTCCACTCTCCACTCTCCACTCTTTTTGCTACCTTTGCACCGTGATTTTAGAAAAACTGACGCTTTTAAACTACAAGAACATTGCCGAGACGACGCTGCAGCTGTCGCCAAAAATCAACTGCTTCATAGGCCACAACGGAGCGGGTAAGACCAACGTGCTGGACGCTGTCTACTACCTGTCGTTCTGCCACTCAGTGTCAAATCCCAGCGACTCACAGGTTATCCGCCACGGCCAGGAACTCATGATGCTGGAGGGGAGATACGCACACGACCAGCAGAGGGTCACCGCTCAGGAAGCAGCCGACAGCGGGATACTAATCTCTATCGGCATGAAGGTGGGCCAGAAAAAGCACGTGAAGCGCAACAAGAAAGAATATAAGCGCCTGAGCGAGCACATCGGGCTGATACCCATCGTGATGATTGCGCCCCAGGACGTCTACCTCATTGCCGGCGGCAGCGAGGAGCGGCGGCGACTGATGGACGTGGTGATAGCCCAGATGAACCGCAGCTATATGGACTCGCTGACGCGCTACAACAAAGCGCTGCAGCAGCGCAACAGCCTGCTGAAACAGGAGGCCGAGCCCGACGTTGACGTCATCAGCATCTTTGAAGAGCAGATGGCCGCCAGCGGCGAAGAGATTTTCCGGCAGCGCACCATGCTGGCAGAAAACCTGACACCACTGTTCCAGCACTATTACGAGCAGATTTCGGGCGGCAGCGAGCAGGTGTCGCTGCAATATACGAGCCACTGCCAGCGCGGACCGCTATTAGACGTGATACAGCGCGACCGGCGGAAAGACCGCGCCGTAGGCTACTCACTGCACGGCGTCCACCGCGACGACCTGGAAATCATGCTCGACGGCCACCCCATGAAGCGCGAAGGGTCGCAAGGCCAGCAGAAAACCTTCGTCACGAGCCTTAAGCTGGCACAATTTGAACTGCTGCGCCGTGCCATCGGCGACACGCCGATACTGCTCTTGGACGACATCTTTGACAAGCTTGACGCCTTGCGCGTAGAGAAGATTGTAGACCTGGTGCAGGGTGACTCCTTTGGACAGATATTCATGACCGACACTAACCGCGAACACCTGGACAGCATCCTCACGGCCACCGCACACGACTACCGCATCTTTGAAGTCTGCGAGGGGGAATTGAACATCAAAAAATAGCTACAATGTTTCGTCGCGACGTAAAAGATATTAAGGAACTGGTGATGCGCAACCTGCGCCAGCAAGGCCTGGAAATGCCTCTGCTGCAGAAACGCCTCGTAGAGGCATGGCCGGTGGTGGCGGGCGAGACCATCGGCAGCTATACGCTCAATGCCTGGATACAGAACCAGACGCTGTACGTCAAGCTCAGCTCGCCGGCACTGAGGGCCGACCTCAGTATGCGCCGAGCTGAATTCGTTGCCTTATTAAACCAGTATGTCGGCAATCAAGTGATTGCCGACATACGGTTCTGCTAATTCTTTTCATTCTCATTGGACTGCGGTTCCGCTAATCCTTCCCCTCCTTCTCGGGCTGCGGCTTGGGAAATGCCGCTCCCTCCTTAAACGTCCGCAGCGTCTCGCGGATAGTCGGGTCGGCGGCGTTGATGTATTCCGTCCAAGCCTGCTCGTCGAGCACGTTGTAGATAAGGCGGCTGTTGATGAAGCGCTCCAGCAGCTGGTGGCTCTTCTGAATCATCAGGTTGCGGCGCTTCAAGCCGTTCTTCTCAGCATACTTGGCAAAGAGTTCCACGGTATTGAGCTTCTTCAGATAGGCCAGCAACTCCCTCTCCGTCTTATACTGCGACAGCTGAGGACGGTGCTCGTCAGTATATTCGTAAGCAAACTGCAGTATCAGGCCGCTCATGGTGGCTTCCTTATAATAAGAGGTGACGTTGGTAGTGTCCTCGCCCACGAAGATATCAGGGGTAATGCCGCCGCCGCCATAGACCACACGGCCGTTAAGAGTGTGATACTCCGGTCCCTCGTGCTTGATGCTGTCGCCCGAGAAGAACTCGCCGTGCTGATAGCGGTTAATCAGGTCTTCCTCATAGCTGCGGTCGTCGCCCATGGTGTAAGGCTTCTGAATGCAGCGCCCCGATGGCGAATAGTAGCGGGCAATGGTGAGACGAATCATCGACCCGTCGTGCAGCGAGATAGGCTGCTGCACCAGTCCCTTGCCGAAGGAGCGGCGGCCGATGATGGTGCCGCGGTCGTTGTCCTGGATGGCACCGGCAAAAATCTCACTGGCCGATGCTGAGCCCTCGTCGATGAGCACCACCAGGGGTATCTGCTGATACGAGCCGCGGCCGTCGGCACGATACTCCTGGCGCTGCGAGCGCCGGCCCTCGGTATAGACTATCAGTTGGCCGCGGGAGAGAAACTCGTTAGCCATCTGCACCGCCGACCCTAAGTAGCCGCCGGTATTGCCGCGCAGGTCGATGACGAGGTTGTCGAAGCCCTCCTGAGCTAAGCGCGCCAGACCGATAAGCAATTCGGGATAGGTCTTGTCGCCGAAGTTCTTAATCTTGATATAGCCGGTGTCGTCGTTGAGCATATAGGTGGCGATGACGCTCTTCATGGGTATCTCGCCGCGGATGACGGTGTACTGACGAATCTTCTTCTCCTTGCCGCGTAGCACACCTATCTGCACCTTCGTATCCTTGTCGCCCTTCAGGCGGTGCATGGCTTCCTCCGTGGTCACCTTCTTGCCCACGAACTCCTCGCCGTCAATCTCCACAATCTTGTCGCCAGCCAGCAGTCCTGCCCGCTCTGAGGGGCCGTTGGTAATGACATTCTGCACGTGGATGGTGTCCTTGCGGATGGTAAACTCTATACCCACGCCGAAGAACGAACCCTTCAGGTCGTCGTTGGCCTGCTGAACGTCCTTCTGCGAGATATACACGCTGTGGGGGTCGAGCTCCTTCAAGATGGTAGGCATAGCCTTTTCTACCAGGTCGTTCACATTGACGGTGTCTACATACTGGTCGTCAACGATGTGCAACAGGTCGTTAAGCTTGTTGCTGCCCGAATTAATAATACTCAGACGATTGCCCGAAAAACGGTTGGCAAAGAACGTGCCGATAAAGATACCTATCACCACGCTCAGCGCCATCCATAATGGCATAAACCGATTAGACTTATTTCTCATGTTCTCAATCCTTCAACCCTTCAATCTTCAATCTTCAATCTTCAATCTTCAATGTTCAATCTTCCATAAACACCACCTCGATGCCGGCACGGCGGAGCAGGTCAATGCCGTCGGTCAGGCGATACTGCTCGCCATAGACCACACGCTTGATGCCGGCCTGGATAATCAGCTTGGCACACTCTATGCAGGGTGATGCCGTGATATAGATGGTGGCCCCGTCGCTGTTGTTGCCCGACCGTGCCAGTTTCGTGATAGCGTTAGCCTCAGCATGGAGCACGTAGGGTTTCGACACCCCCGTCTCGTCCTCGCAGACATTTTCAAAACCCGTCGGCGTGCCGTTATAGCCGTCGCTGATGATCATCTTGTCCTTCACCACGAGGGCGCCCACCTGGCGCCGCTGGCAGTAGGAATTCTCTGCCCAGATGCGGGCCATGCGCAAATAGCGCCCGTCAAGCTTTCGTTGTTTGTCGTTTGATTCCATTTCTCTTCAATAGTGCGTCGATGGTTGGTTCGCTGCCTTTAAAGCGTTTATAGAGCGTCATCGGGGGTTCGGTGCCGCCCTTGCTCAGGATACAGTCGCGGAAGCGCTGCGCCGTGGCCGGATTGAAGATACCCTCGCGCTTAAACACGCTGAAAGCATCAGCATCGAGCACCTCGGCCCACTTATAGCTGTAATAGCCCGCAGCATAGCCCCCGGCCATGATATGCGAAAACTGCACCGTCATACACGTGTCCGTGCGCTGGCGGCCCAGGATGGCTTTCTTCCACGCCTCCTTCTCAAAGGCCATGATGTCGGCCGTGAACTCGTCCTTCTGGGTATAGTAAGCCATGTCGAGCAGCCCCAGCGACACCTGACGCAGACAGGCCGTAGCGGCCATGAAGTTGCGGCTTTTGACAATGCGGTCAATCAGTTCGTCGGGCAACGGCTCACCCGTCTGGTAATGGAAGGCGAAGGTGCGCAGAAACTCTTTCTCCACGGCGAAGTTCTCCATAAACTGCGAGGGCAGCTCCACGAAGTCCCACAGCACGTTGGTGCCCGAGAGGCTTTCGAAGCGGGTGTTGGCAAACATGCCGTGCAGGGAGTGGCCAAACTCATGGAGGAAAGTTTCCACCTCGCCCAATGTCAGCAGTGCCGGCTTGTCGGCGGTGGGTTTCGTCAAGTTCATCACCACCGACACATGGGGACGAACGTTCCGGCAATTCTCCAGACTAAAGGGCTGGTGCACGTCCTTGCGCTCCATCCACTGCCCGCGATACTCCGTCATCCAGGCTCCCCCCTGCTTGCCTTTGCGCGGATGGAAGTCGGCATAGAACACGGCCAAGAACGAGCCGTCCTTGTCGAACACCTCGTAGGCTTTCACGTCGGGATGGTAGACGGGGATATCGGCGTTCTCCCTGAAGGTGATGCCATAAAGCTTGGTGGCCAGCCCGAAGACGCCGCCGATGACCTTGTCCAACTGGAAGTAGGGGCGCAGCATCTCGGAGTCGATATTAAACTTCTTCATCTGCAGCTTATGGCTGTAGTAGGACAGGTCCCAGGGCTCCAGGATTGAAGATTGAAGATTTGAGATTTTTAAATTTTCTATTTCCTTACGCTCCTTTTCGGCCGTAGGCTTGTAGGCGTCGACGAGGTCGTTCAACAGCTTATACACACTGCGCACATTGCCCGCCATGCGGCGCTTCAGCACGTAGTCGGCATAGGTCTTGAAGCCCAGCAGCTGGGCTATCTCGCGGCGCAGGTTCACCAGGCGCTTACACACCTCAAGGTTGTTCTCTCCGTTGTCGTGGATGCACAGCGTGTTGTGAGCCATATACATCTCACGACGCAGCTCGCGCTGGCTGCTGTAGGTCATAAAGGGCGCGTAGCTGGGGCTGTCGAGCGTAAACACCCACCCGTCCATGCCGCGCTCACCGGCGGTCTGTGCGGCGGCGTCAATGGCCGTCTGCGGCAGGCCCTCGAGCTGAGCCTCGTCGGTGATATGCAGCGAATAGGCCTTCTGTTCCTTCAGCAGGTTCTGCGAGAACTGCAAGCCCTGCATCGAAGCCTCTTCCGTCAACGAGCGCAGACGGGCTTTACCCTCAGCATCGAGCAGGGCACCACTGCGCACGAAACCGTCGTAGCAGTTGTCAAGCAGCGTCTTTTCCTCTGCTGTCAGGCGGCGGTGGTGACGGTGCACATACTTGATGCGCTCAAACAGACGCTCGTTCAGACGGATGTCGTTGGCATGCTTGGTCAAGATGGGGCTCAGCTTCTGAGCCAGAGCGTCCATCTCGTCGTTGGTCTCTGCCGACAGCAGGTTGAAAAACACTGTCGACACCCGCGACAGCAGGTCGTAATAGTTGTCCTTCTCGTCGTCAACATTGATAATGGTGTTATCGAAGGTGGGCTTCGCCGGGTTGTTGATAATCTTCTCTATCTGCTCGTCGTCGCGGCGGATACCTTCCATGAAGGCCTCCTCAAAGTCCTCCAGGCGGATACGGTCGAAGGGCGCCGTGTCGTGCGGCGTATTGTATGGCTCAAAAAACGGATTCTTACGTGGTGTCAGTTCGCTCATAACATACAGTATATATAACAGCCTGCAAAAGTACACATTATATCCGACATAGCCAAATTTTTCACATAAATTCAACTTTCGCCAAAAACTTTAATCTTTTAATCTTTTAATTTTTTAATCTTCAAGGTTTCGTGTGGATGAATAGTTTTTTGTAAAACAGATAAAAACCGGAAAAACCGATAAAAACCTTACACTGGTAGTCTACATTGTTTTTTCCT
>Ga0310691_10007188_pt1 | contig 11689 bp, 13 predicted proteins | sample 176DNAGHGlowgp2_FD_203887 | JGI IMG/M metagenome (GOLD analysis project Ga0310691, IMG submission 203887) | Sheep rumen microbial communities from Palmerston North, Manawatu-Wanganui, New Zealand - 1766 DNA GHGlow gp2 (v2) (version 2) | ecosystem: Host-associated > Mammals > Digestive system >... | reverse complement strand
ACCCCTTGAAGACGACGAGGTTGATAGGGCAGAAGTGGAAGTGCAGCAATGCATTAAGCTGACTGTTACTAATAGGTCGAAAGTCTGGTCTTTAACGATCTGAGACTTTTTATACGCTGGTTTGGTTTCGGATGAAAATCGTTAGTGTGCAGTTTTGAGAGAACAATGGTAAGGCCCGGTGGCTCAGTTGGTTAGAGCGCCGCCCTGTCACGGCGGAGGTCAAGGGTTCAAGTCCCTTTCGGGTCGTTCATATGGGGTCTTAGCTCAGCTGGGAGAGCATCTGCCTTACAAGCAGAGGGTCATAGGTTCGAGCCCTATAGGCCCCATTTATTCTGTGATAGTCCTATATGTGATTTGTGACAAGGTTACAACATTTTGCTTCGCAAAATGTCGCTTAGTCGTCAGGACTCCGTCAGTCGCTTCGCGACTGCCACCTTGCATGGATTGTGACAAAACTATAGTAACAACATTTTGCTTCGCAAAATGTCGCTGTGTCATAAGGGATCTTCCCGCAAGCGGGCCCCTCCTTATGACTTAAGCCGATGTGGCTCAATGGCAGAGCAGCTGATTTGTAATCAGCAGGTTGAGGGTTCGAGTCCCCCCATCGGCTCTCTCGCATTTATGCGGGAAAATTAAATAAAAGATATGGGTGGATTCCCGAGTGGCCAAAGGGGACAGACTGTAAATCTGCTGCAACTTGCTTCGGTGGTTCGAATCCACCTCCACCCATTATTCTTTTTTTTTACAAAAGAAAACCATCCGAAAGGATATATCGCGGGGTGGAGCAGTCTGGAAGCTCGTTGGGCTCATAACCCAAAGGTCGGAGGTTCAAATCCTCCTCCCGCAACTATACATTATGCCCAGATAGCTCAGTAGGTAGAGCGGAGGACTGAAAATCCTTATGTCACTGGTTCGATTCCGGTTCTGGGCACACCTTAAACGATCGCCGTCTCGGCGGTCGTTTTTTTAGTGATAAAGCCGTCGAGCGTATGCCGTGCTTGCACGAGTATACAGTATATAATTTTTTTATAAAAATGATGTTTGCTACTTGAAAACAAAAAATGAATGAGTTATAGTGATTATGAGAAGTTATAGGTTCTACTGTACAAATTAAAAACAAATACAAACAAATACAAACAAATATATTTTGGTGGCAAAAAGTATTTTCAAGTTAAAAAGTTTTTAATTGGAGGTGAAGTAAATTTGATAAAGCAATCAATTAAAATAATTATTTTTCGATGTTAATAATAATGTAGCAGACTATGTTCTCATAGTTAATGGATAGAGAAAGGGTGATTGTTATGAAGAAAAATGCTTTAAGATTATGTATTTCTACCATTGCGGTGTTTGCCCTTTTGGGGTGTAGCAGATCTGAAAAGCTTATAGACGAAAAGAATAAGAAAACGGATGAACCGGGGGCGCAGGCAATGGAAGCCCTGGCTTCAGAAGCAGAGGAAAGCTCTTCTTATGCTGAAATGGAACAGACGGAAGTAAACGCAGAATCATCCGCTTTTGTATATGCCGATACGATACCGGAATCAGAGACGATCTTCATGGATTGGTATATGATCCAGGAAAGTATGTTATATGGTGAAAATTGGATAGACCCGAATTTGCCCAAAGAGACAGTAGAACCTAATGATATATTCAGCGTCAGTCTTAGAAATGCAAATGAAGAGCAGAAGGAAAAGCTTATGGCCGTGGAAGGAGGTTTGCTTAGAGGCTGGCATGTCAGGGAGATTAAAACGATCATGGGTGAAATACCTGAAGATATGCCAAGGTTAACGGTAGAGGAAGCTGATCGAATTTGCAAGGCATATGTAGTCCCTTCAGAGAATGAATCGGTTGATAAAATAGATGATGATATTGCAGATCTGTTTAATGAAGTTGCGGGCGCTCCGGATATAGATGGTGGAAGCGGTATTCATTTTAGGCATTATTATCTAAAGGATAATGATGATTCGGAGTATATCAGATTAACCGGTGGAATGGTAGTTTATGTAAACAAAAAAAATAATGAGAATGTTCTAATATATGCGGCGTACGAATATACCCCGGAGTGAGTAATTAATAAAGGTGATAGAAAATGCCTGATTGACAGAAAACAGTCATAAAGCGAACTTGCAGGAATAGGAAATGACCTATTCCTGCTTTTTTGCATTCGGTTGAGGAATTTTATGGAAAACATCAGCAATCTGTTAAAAACCATTTGACATTTTGCCCGCGGCAAAATAATCTATAAGCATATAAAAATGATCACAAAAGGGGTCAAAATGGGAAAGATATTTTATTTGATGGGAAAGAGCGCTTCGGGAAAGGATACGCTGTATTCTATGATCAAAGAAAAAATGCCGGATTTGAAATCGGTTGTCCTTTATACCACGCGTCCAATGCGTGAAGGGGAAGAAAACGGAGTACAGTACTATTTTATAACTCTGCCTGAATATGAAGAGCTGCTTAACGCCGGGAAGATAATCGAACACAGGGATTATAAAACCGTTCACGGCATTTGGAGCTATATGACAGTTGATGACGGCCAGATTGACCTTGAAAGCTTCAGTTATATTATGATCGGTACTCTTGAGTCGTATAACAGCCTGCGTAAGGTGCTCGGTACTGAGAATATGGTCCCGATATATATTACGATAGATGACGGCATAAGACTTCAGCGCGCTCTTGACAGAGAAAAGAAACAAAAAGAGCCTAAATACGCAGAGATGTGCAGAAGGTTTTTGGCAGATGAGGCGGATTTTGCGCCGGATAAGCTTCAAAATGCGGGCATTAAAAAAGCCTTTGTAAATGAAGCGCTTGATGAGACTTATGAAGAGATCTCTTCCTATATAAAAGAAGTGCTTAAAGACTGTTTGCGTTAAGGGTAAAATAGATATTATGGATAATGAGTATTTTAAAGGTTTCCTCGGAAACGAGACTGCGCTTTTGCAGCTTTCGAGCGCGGTAAAAACGGGGCGGGCTTCCCACTGCTATATGTTTTGCGGCGAAAAAGGGCTTGGGAAACACACCCTTGCCAAAATGTTTGCAAAAGCGCTTATGTGTGAAAATGAGGATAAGCCCTGCAATAAATGCAAATCCTGTATACAGATAGAAAATGAAGATCATCCGGATGTCATATATATAAGGCATGAAAAGCCCACACTGTTTTCCGTGGATGAGATACGAGACTTTTCCAAACAGATGTACATAAGACCATATACATCCGATAGGAAGATCTTTATTCTTAAGGACGCCCAGCTTTTAAACGTTCAGGCACAGAACGCTGCATTAAAGACAATAGAAGAACCTCCCGAATATGGAATGATCCTTTTGCTTACGGACAATAAGGAGGCTTTTTTGCCGACCATTCTATCGAGATGTACAGAGGTGGCGCTTCAGCCGCTTTCGGATGAACTTGTTAGCCGGGGGCTTAAAGATGCCGGGATAGAAGATGCATATATAACGGACGATCTTTTAAAAAGGGCCGCGGGAAATCTCGGAATGGCTAAAAGGCTTCTGACTGATGAAGTCCTTATGGAAAAGACTATGGCGCAACAAAGATGCCTTGAAGAGCTGTGTGATATGACGGGCGAGCAGATATGGAATGAGGCGGTAAGACTTGGGGCGGAAAAAGAGGATCTTCCTATGCTGTTTTCAATGATGAGGACATGGTTTTCGGACCTTGCAAAATGCAAGGCAGGATATACAAGATCGGCTACGCCTGCTATGAGGCGTATTTCCGAAAAATATGATCTTTCTGATTTCCCGCGTATATTTGAGGCCATCGATACTGCTGAAAGGCAAAGAAAGGTAAATGTGTCTCCGGAGCTTGCCGCAGAGCTTATGCTTATAAAGTGCAGGCCGCAAGCAAAGGAATAGATGGACAAGAAGACTTTAATATGCTAGAATGCCCTAATGGGAACTATGCCCAAATGCTTTTTTGGTGAAAGGAATCACATAAAATATATATGGTAAAGATAGTTGGAGTAAAATTCAGAGGGACAGGAAAGGTCTATTCGTTTGATACTGCCGGTTTTGATCTTAAAATCGGCGATATGGTAATAGTTGAAACGGTGAAGTGCGTTGAGATAGGCAGAGTTATCATTGCCCCCAGGGAGATAAACGAAGAGAACTTGGAGATCCCCTTAAAACCCGTTTTAAGAATAGCAACCGAGGCGGATATAAAAGAAGACGAAAAGCACAAGCGCCTTGAAAAAGAAGCAAGGCCCATCTTTTATGAAAAGATGAGGGAATGCGGGCTTGACATGAAGCTTGTTGAGGTGGAATATTTCTTTGACAACAGCAAGATCATGTTCTATTACACCTCAGATCAGAGGGTGGATTTCAGAGAACTCGTAAAGGAGCTTGCAGGTGCATTCCACGCAAGGATCGAGCTTAGACAGATTGGCGTAAGAAACGAGACACAGTATTTCGGCGGAATAGGCGTATGCGGAAGAGAGCTTTGCTGCCACGCTTTTCTTTCGGATTTCGGTTCCGCAACTATAAAAATGGCAAAGGATCAGGAGCTTCCCCTTACCTCGAGCAAGATTTCGGGCGTATGCGGCAGGCTTATCTGCTGTCTGCAGAACGAGCACGAGACCTATCTGTATTTAAATAAGAATCTTCCTTCCCAGGGAGATATAGTTAAAAACGCCGAAGGTCTGATGGGCGAAGTCATAGAAAAGAGCATCATAAAGCAGAAGCTTAAGGTAAGATTCGTAAACAACCGCGACGAGGCCGAAGTAAAAGAATACAAGGCTGACGAAGTGACAAGGGTCTACACGCGCCGGGAGTATCAGAGACTTCTTGAGGCTGGGGAGATAAAATCCGTGACCTACAGAAAAACCGCTCCGGACAAAAACGATGCGGCCGATGATGCTGCCGTACCCGTAAAGAATTCCAAGACGATAGACCGCGACATCGACTTGAATGAAAAGACCACAAAGTATGATAAATATGACAGCAAGAGCAACCCTTTAAAAGCGGAGAAGGCGGAAAGAGCCGAAAAGACCGAAAGATCCGAAAAGACGGATGATGCAGTCAGAGAAGATAAGGGCAAAGAGGAAAGAAAGATAAACAGAGGAAGAAGAGAATTCCGCAGGGGTGGATATGATAATCAGGGACCCGGAAAACGAAAGAATTGATGAATTAAACGACAGGGGCTATAAGATCATTCAAAACAAAAAAGGTTTTCGCTTCGGCCTGGACAGCGTTTTGCTTACGGCTTTTGCATGCGTGCGTGAAGGCGAAAAATGCCTTGATCTTGGGACCGGCACGGGCGTGATCCCCCTGCTTCTTGAGGCAAAGACGGCCGGGGCTTCTTTTACCGGGCTTGAAATACAGGAAAGCGTTGCCGAAATGGCAAAAAGAAGCGTAAAGCTAAACTATCTTGAAGAAAAAGTAAATATAATAACGGGAGATATCAAAGAAGCGGCCGCCCTTTTTCCGGGCCGGCCGTTTGATGTAGTTACATCAAATCCGCCGTATATGACGGTAAAAGAAGGCCTGATAAGCGGAAGTGACACAAAGGCCATATCAAGAACGGAGATCAAATGCACCCTCAGGGATGTGGTAAGGGCTGCCGCCGCCGTGCTTAAAGATCACGGAAGATTCTACATGGTGCACCGCCCTTCAAGACTTACAGAGATAACGAGCGCCATGACGGAATTCGGCTTTTCCGCCAGAAATATTAGATTTGTTTATCCAAAGGCGGATCAGGAATGCAATCTTTTGCTTATTGAGGGCATCTGGCGGGGGAAAACGCAGTGCAGAGTGGAAAAGCCCTGCATAGTTTTTGATGATGAAGGCAAATATACAAAGGAAATGGATGATATTTATTTCCATGAGGTCCTGATGACGCATGAAAGATAGGTGAAAAAATGGCCGGAACATTGTATTTGGTGGCTACGCCCATCGGAAATCTTGAGGATATGACGGCGAGGGCGATAAGAATACTTAAAGAAGCGGATCTTATCGCGGCCGAGGATACCCGCAACAGCATGAAGCTTCTTACGCATTTTGACATCCACACGCCCATGACGAGCTATCATGAGTTCAATAAGCACGAAAAGGCGAAAGAGCTTGTGGAAAAGCTGCTTGAAGGAAAAAATATAGCCTGCATAACAGATGCCGGTACGCCGGGGATCTCAGACCCGGGATACGAGCTTGTCTGCTATGCTGCCGAGGCCGGGATAACCGTTACTGCCGTTCCGGGCTGCGTTGCCGCAACAACGGCGCTTACGCTTTCGGGGCTTTCCACAAGAAGATTTGCGTTTGAGGGCTTTTTGCCGGCGGATAAAAAAGAGTGCCGTGACAGAATAAATGAACTTAAGGAAGAGACGAGGACATTTGTTATATATGAGGCACCCCATAGGCTTTTAAAGACTTTAAAGCTGCTGCTTGAGGGGCTTGGCGACAGAAAGATATCCTTTTGCCGAGAGCTTACCAAAAAACACGAAGAGATAATAAGGACCACTATTTCGGAAGGCATAAGGCATTTTGAGGAAAATGCCCCTAAAGGTGAATTTGTTCTTTGCATAGAAGGTGCAGATAAAAGCCAAATAGAGGCCGCAAGGCAAATGACATGGCAGGAGCTTTCCATTGAGGAGCACATGAAAATGTACCTTGATTGCGGGATGGAAAAGACGGCGGCCATGAAGCAGGTCGCAAAGGACAGAGGCCTTTCAAAGAGGGATGTTTATCAGGCGCTTTTGGGACAGGAAAAATGAGCATGCTTTTGTGCACTGTGCACGAAAAAATGCGCGAAACATGGTAAAATTGGTCAGTTTTCGGTTTGACAAACAGCCGGTTTAAGGCTATAATTCCACAGAAAAACAGAAAGAAACCAAAAGGCCTATTTTGGTTTCCTGCATGCTTTAAGCTTATGCTTTAGATATTTACAAGGAGGTAATAAGCGAATGGGAAAAACAGTGGAAGTCAAACTGAATACTATAGATAAGGTAAGAAATTTTGTGTCGTTCATGTCTTCACAGGAAGGTGATTTCATGCTTTCGGAGGACGGAGTACTTGTGAATGCAAAATCGATAATGGGAATATTTGCAATGAATCTGACAAAGAATCTTAAGCTCGAGATAGCAAGCTCCGCGCGGCCCATCGACGAAATAATGAGGGACTTAAAGCCCTTCCTTGCCTATTAAACCACCTGCCTTGCGCCCTATGCGGCGCAAGGAAATTTTTTTATTGGGCCACATATGGACATTTACAAAAAAAAGGAGTATACTATAGTCTGTTATGCTGGTGCTTTGTGGGGTGGACTATGAAGAACGAACAAAGAGAGACTTTCAAAATGCTGTTTTTTGTTCCTCAGCTCGGCATCACCGCGCTCACTCCGGTGCTGTTGCTCACGGCCCTTGGCATCTGGCTGAAGGACAGCTTTCAGATCGATATTCTTGTTTGGCTGGTGATCATTGGCGTGGCAAGCGGTTTTACGGCCGCTTTCAGGTTTGCAAAGGCCAGAGCCGGAAAAGACGATGAATTTACAAGATCGGTCAGCGGAATATATGACAAAAAGAAGCCGCCCGTAACAGAGGAAAATGAGGAAACAGAAGATATCAAGGCCGAGTATGAAAGGATAAATGCGGCAAGAGATGATTTTTGATCATATGGAAAAAGAGGTCGGCGATACCGCAAAAAAGCTGGTCATATGGAGCATAGTCATTTCAGTTGTCATGGCCGCGGTCACGGCAGTCATAATGTATATTTCAGGCGGCTGGCAGACAGAGATCCTTAAAGTTCTTGCAGGCTTTGTTTTCGGAGCGGCGCTGGCATCCTTTATGGCGATCCACATGGCTTCATCCCTTTCAAAAAGCGTGGATATGGATGAGGCGGGGGCGCTTAAAAGGACCAGAAGAGATTATCTGATAAGAACGGGCATCGTTCTTTTAAGTGTTACAATACTGTATTTTACGGGCATGATAAATATACTGGCACTGCTTGGAGGTATTTTGAGCCTCAAGCCGGCCACATACGTGCAAATGTTTTTTCAGGAAAAATATGTCCCAAAAGATGAGGACACAGGAGAGGAGGAAGAGTGATGGTAGTCGCTGAACAGACCAACGATTTCATGATAAAGCTGTTATATAAATATGAGATCTTCGGTCAGGAGGTCGCACTGACCACGACACATGTGGCAATGCTGATTATCACGGTGGTCCTGGTCATCTTCTTCATAGCAGCAAACAGGGCGATCAAAAAAGCCTTAAAGTCCGATACCATAGAGGCTCCGGGAATGTTTTTGAATATCGTGGAGCTGATAGTGGAAAAGCTTGACGGAATGGTCGCAGGCAGCATGGGAAAGAACGCGAAGAAGTTTGCGAATTATATCGGCACGATCTTTATCTTTATACTGATCTGCAACATTTCCGGTATATTCGGGCTCAGGGCGCCCACGGCGGATTACGGCGTTACGCTCTGCCTCGGACTTATAACCTTTGTCATGATACATTACAATGGTTTCAAGAAAAACAAGGTCGGTCATGTGACAGCATTGTTTAAGCCCATACCGCTCCTGTTTCCGATAAACTTTATAGGAGAGGTCGCAACGCCCCTTTCTCTTTCGCTCCGTCTTTTCGGTAATGTCATGTCGGGAACCGTTATGCTGGGGCTCTGGTACGGAATGATGCCGCTTTTGTTTACTATCGGTATACCCGTGGCGCTGCATTTTTATTTCGACCTTTTCTCGGGTGCGATACAGACATATGTATTCTGTATGCTGACGATGGTCTATGTGTCGGACAAGATATCCGATGAGGAATGATAAGAAAACAAATGCCGGTACAAGCCGGCAGGTATATAAAATTTTATGAAGCCTTAAATGGCAAAAGGAGGATATTATGATAACAGGACAGGATTTGATCTTAGCTTGCTCGGCTATAGGTGCGGGACTTGCATTGATTGCAGGTATAGGACCCGGTGTAGGACAGGGTTATGCGGCAGGACAGGCTGCGGCAGCCGTTGGTAGAAACCCCGGCGCAAAGGGACAGATCACCTCAACGATGCTTCTTGGACAGGCCGTTGCCGAGACAACAGGTCTTTACGGTCTTGCCGTTGCCATCATTTTACTGTTTGTTAAGCCCCTTACATGATCGCGTGCATTTAAGGAAGGTAAAGCCTTTTTGCAAGGTTTGCAAGAGGCTCAGTAATGTAGGTGCGTGAGGAGGTTTTATAAGTGATATTGGGAATGAGCAGCCCCCTGCTTCTTGCAGAGGGACGTATGTTCGGACTGGATGCGCAGCTGATACATGATGCTCTCATACTCGGCATAAATATCTTCATAATCTTTCTGCTTGCCAGCTATCTTCTTTTTAAGCCCGCCAGAGAGCTATTAAAGAAAAGGCAGGAGAAGATACAATCAGATCTCGATGCGGCAAAGCTTGACAAAGAAAAAGCGGCAGCAATGGTGGATGAATACACTGAAAAGATCGACAAGATAAATGATGAGGCGGAAGTCATCCTTTCCGAAGCCAGAAGAAGAGCTAAGCTTGGCGAAGCTCAGGTAATGGCTCAGGCAAAGGGAGAGGCCGAACTGATGATAAAGCGTGCCGAAGGCGAGATCGAGCTCGAAAAGAGACGTGCGCTTGAGGATGTAAAGCAGGAGATGATCGACATCGCTTCTGTCATGGCGTCAAAGGCAGTCTCGGGTCAGATGAACGCGGATATCCAGGACAAAATGGTTGAAGAAACGATCAAAGAGATGGATGGTAGCACATGGCAGACAAAATAGTAAGAGTCTATGCGGGTGCCGTTTTTGACAGCGCGTATTCTGCCGGAAAACTTGAGGAGCTTTACGCGCAGTCCGGCAAGATGTATGAGCTGCTGTCCGATAATCCCGATCTGTTAAGGATACTCGTGCATCCTGATATTCAGATCGAGGAAAAGGAAGGCGTTATAGAGAGGATCTTTAAGGGCAGAGTCATGGACGAGCTCTACGGCCTTACGCTGCTTCTCCTTGAAAAAGGCAGGATCGGACATATTGAAGATATTCTTTCGGGAATCATATCCCTTTGCAAAGAGGCAAAGGGCATTGGGGAGGTATATGTAAAAACTCCCATCGAAATGAAGGCTTCACAGAAAGAGGCACTAAAGAAAAAGCTGCTTGCGGATACGAAGTATACATCGCTCGAATTTCATTTTGAGATCGATGAATCCCTTCTTTCCGGAATGGTCATTCGTATAGGGGACCGTGTGGTGGACAGCTCGGCGGCGACGAGACTGAAAAACATGACGAGACAGCTTAAAATGTTACAGATCAAATAAGAATGAAAGGTAGGAATTCACATGAATCTGAAATCAGAAGAGATCAGTTCTGTGATCAAAGAAGAGATAGCGCGCTTTGCCGGCAAGCTTGAAGTTTCAAATGTCGGCACCGTTATTCAGGTTGCGGACGGCATAGCCAGAGTTCACGGCCTTGAAACGGCGATGCAGGGCGAGCTTCTTGAATTTCCCGGCGAAGTTTACGGCATGGTGCAAAACCTCGAGGAAGATAATGTCGGCGTTATACTTATGGGCGACGGCAGGAGCGTCCGAGAAGGCGATACCGTAAAGACGACAGGAAAGGTCGTATCCGTTCCGGTAGGCGATGCCATGATAGGAAGAGTCGTAAACTCACTCGGTCAGCCCATCGACGGCAAGGGACCGATCCATACGACAAAGACACGCCGGATAGAGAGAGTCGCACCGGGCGTTATCACCAGAAAATCCGTATCCGTTCCGCTTCAGACCGGTATCAAGGCCATCGATGCGATGGTGCCCATCGGAAGAGGACAGAGAGAGCTTATAATAGGTGACCGTCAGACCGGAAAGACCGCAATAGCAATAGATACGATAATAAATCAGAAGGGCAAGGATGTTCTCTGCATCTATGTTGCCATCGGACAGAAGGCATCGACCGTTGCAAATATAGTTAAGACTCTTGATGAATACGGCGCAATGGATTACACCTGCATCGTTGCGTCCACTGCCAGCGAGCTTGCGCCTTTGCAGTACATTGCTCCTTATGCGGGTTGCGCAATAGGCGAAGAGTGGATGGAAAACGGCAAGGACGTTCTTATAGTGTATGACGATCTCAGCAAGCATGCGGCCGCATACAGAACGCTTTCGCTTCTTCTTAAGAGACCTCCGGGCCGTGAGGCTTACCCGGGTGACGTATTCTATCTTCACTCAAGGCTTCTTGAGCGTGCGGCAAGACTTGCGCCCGAATACGGCGGCGGTTCGCTTACGGCTCTGCCTATAATCGAGACACAGGCGGGCGATGTTTCGGCATATATCCCGACAAATGTTATTTCGATCACGGACGGACAGATCTATCTTGAGACCGAAATGTTCAATTCAGGTTTCAGACCTGCGGTAAATGCCGGTCTTTCGGTATCGAGAGTAGGCGGCGCTGCGCAGATAAAGGCAATGAAAAAGATCGCCGCGCCCATCCGTGTGGAGCTTGCACAGTACAGAGAGCTGGCTGCCTTTGCCCAGTTTGGTTCTGAGCTCGACGAGGATACCAGACAGAAGCTTGCGCAGGGCGAGAGGATCAGAGAGATATTAAAGCAGGATCAGTATAAGCCCCTGCCTGTAGAATATCAGATCATCATCATCTATGCTTGTACAAGAAAGTATCTTCTTGATGTCGAGACATCGGCAATAAGATCGTTTGAAGAAGGTCTCTTTGCGTTTATCGACACCAGAT
>Ga0310691_10007186_pt1 | contig 11691 bp, 10 predicted proteins | sample 176DNAGHGlowgp2_FD_203887 | JGI IMG/M metagenome (GOLD analysis project Ga0310691, IMG submission 203887) | Sheep rumen microbial communities from Palmerston North, Manawatu-Wanganui, New Zealand - 1766 DNA GHGlow gp2 (v2) (version 2) | ecosystem: Host-associated > Mammals > Digestive system >... | reverse complement strand
TATGTTTTCTTATGGTATTTTAGTAAATGCTGTATGGCTCGTTGGTCAAGCGGTTAAGACGCTGCCCTCTCACGGCAGAATCAGCGGTTCGATTCCGCTACGAGCTGCGCTGAGAAATGCCCTAAAATCAATGATTTGGGGCGTTTTTTTATGCCCAAAAAAGTGGTCCAAAATGTGGTTCAAGTTTCTTCGAAACTTGGACTATTTTTGCTTCTGAAAAATCCACTAATTTAGCACTTTACAAGTGACTTTATTACATAACCTTTTTTCAGTCATATTTCACGAGAATTGGTTTTATTGCCTTGTAAACCTCATCATAATCGGTATAATTTTGTCTTAATTCATTATGAACATCTCTCTTAAAATTCTCAGTTCCATAATGCTTTCCAACAATCTTGGCAACATTATTTATAACGGTCTTATCATATTTTTTCTTAGCAAGAAGTTTTTGAATTTCTATATTCAATTGCGTCTTAATTTCTGACTTTGTTAACTTAGGCTGTGTTTTTTTTTCCTTCGTCTCTGTCTTTTTAGGTTCGGTTTTCTTTTCCGGTTGTTGTTCTTTCTTCTTAGCCGGCGGTTCTATCTTTTGTTTCCTTGAAAGTTGCGCTTTATCATCCCAAAACTTAATAAGATTATCATAATCCTTGTCTTTGCTTATGATTACGATTTTAATTTCCTTACCTTCATATTTGCCAAGAAGATAACCCATATATGAAACAATATGCATATCTACGGATTGGCTTTTTGTCGGTACCTTATGTGTTTCAAATTCTGCTTTGCCATGATTATCAACAATATCCAGATCAATTTTCTTTTGGTTTTCGGTATAGAAAATGTGTAGATGATCTGTCTTTTCAAGGGCATTGCACTTTGTCAGCCCGCTGCTTCCTACATTTTCATAATCAACAAGGTAATAAGTTTCCATCATAATCTCCAAAATTCATCATTTCATATTGAACCATTTCCAGGACAAAGCCCCATCATCCTTGTAGAATTTAATCATTTTAGGATGTTCAACATCATATTTCTGATTTTCGAAATCCCAAGAACATATATAAATTGCAGGAAAAGGCGAATTTAATACTGAATTCAGAAAACATATTGCTGTTCCGTTCCAGTTACGCTGAGGAATCAAATCATGAACTATTTTAAACTCTTCTTCCGTTACAAATAGAAATAAATCCGTGTCTCCAGAACTATGTTTTTTCCCTTTATCATCCGTTATTTCATATAAGATATTATCTATAGAAAATTCAAAGAAAGGTCGATCACACTTAAACTCACTATTTCGCTTGTGAGGATCTGATTCTCTTGGATCATATCCCATATGACTTCTTAATAAATCACAATCTTTATTGAATTTTTTATAAGCATCAGGTGTTAAATATCCATCTTCGCTGCATTCGTAATCTAATTTCTCTACGCGGTCATAGGCATCCCTACAATCCATTTCCATTTTTAAATGTCTTTGAATCCAGCCACCATTTTCTTCTCCAGGCTGTATTTGATCATATTTACTTATCTTTTTTACTGCATCATTATTATGACGCGTGTGTGTAACTTCAATTCCTCTACCATCAGCGTATTTTAAATCCGGCATACTTGGAGATGAATTATCATCATAATAATCCTCATTCATTTCAATCTCTAAGTTTTTTAATATCTCTAAAGCTTCTTTTTCACCCTGTTTTCTTTTTTTCATCTATAAACCCTATAAATTGAATTAAATAGAATCATTCTTAATCCGCGGTCCACCTGCTCTCAAAATCGGTGGTATCCATCTTAAGCCCTTTGTTAATCTTATCAATTATTTCTTTTCCGCCTGGTGCAAACTTAAGCGCTCCCATCTGGTTCTTAACCGCACTTCGTATATCCTTCAATGAAGCTTTTGCTTTTATCCAGTTCTGCGGGCTGAATATCTTTCCGTTCTCCACTGTCTCAGATGATGCCGTCTCAAATGCCATGTTAAGGCACTGACCGGCCATATCCACTATGGTATCAAGCAAATCGTTCTTCTTAAGAAGCTCATATGCCTTTGAAGGATTCGGCACGGACTCTGGCATTTTATTCACTTCACAGAAAAATACTGAAATAGTATAAAGATGATGATGCGGTGCATAAGCTTTCATAGCAAGGAGCGATTCGTTCAAATCCATCGGATTATCATTTACCCACTTAGCACTTACGCACTTAGATAATTCATTCAGCGCCTGCACATTTTCTGGAGCATATTCCTTACGGAATATCTGGTCAAAGTACTTATCGAATATCTTCGTCTCACTATATGAAATAGTAGGTCTCTGGGAATGCCATGCGATAAGCTGCTTACCAAGTTCCGTTAAAGATACAACATGATTTGTATTATATTTTGCGGGGTCCGCAGTCTCACCTCTCTTTGTGATGAAGTATCCGTCCGTATAGCACTGCTCGTATGCTTTCTTCATTGCAAGGACATACTTATCATTACTACGAAGGTCTCTAGCTTTTACAGCACTCTGGGAGTTAGTCGAAGTACTTATCTTATCAGCCTTCTCGGGGTCGGATATCTCATAGAATCTGAACATAACATATCCGTCATTCGAATTTCTCACAGCTTCGCTGCAGCTATATATTGTACTCAAGGACTGGCATCCATTTACAACATTAAGTTCCTTTACGCTGAGCATATCGTCCTTAAGAGTAATATGAGAGCATATTGCCGTTATGCCATTATGATAAAAGAAAAAGCTTTCGGAATCCTTCTTTAGTGTTGATGCAATTCCCTTGTTTACCTTATTGTTGTTTCCTAAAGACTGACGAACATTCTTCCTAAACAGACTGCCATCTTTAATACCAGGTATCTTGATGCACTCTTTTAACGGAATAGCAGCAACAACCGCTTTCGTTCCTCCGATTTCAATTTCCATACACTTGCTCGGGTCAACCTTGAACTCATGATTGATATATGGTCTATTCTTGTTAAGAGCCTCATCATATTTGAACTTAAGCATCTCATTATCTACAAGAACGAGATTTGCAGAAAGGGAATCGTTATCGGCAAGTTCCTTCTGGAATGTTGCTAAATCTGCTTTTGCCGATTCCGTAAGTCCCGCCGTTGTGATGAGTTCAAATACAACTTCATAATCATCTTCAAGTGCAGTAGCAAGCTCGTTAATCTTTATACGTAGTTTTTCATTTGCATCTTCCTGCAGTTTTGACAGATTCTTTATCTCAACCCACGAAGCCAGTACCTCTCGGAGAGGTGTTGCATCGACTGTTTCACCCGAATAGAACTTGCCCTGTATAATATAAACTACGGAAGAATCGTTATCTATGTATACAGCATCTATCTGCTTGTCACCAGCACCGTCCGTGATGCAGTCCTTAGTTTCAATAGTATCAAGATTATGGATGTTACGAAGATACCATGCAACAAACCGCTGTCCCTCGTTCGGATAATTATCTTTGTAATACTGTTGTGAAATGTCATTACGAATTTTATCGTACATAATACCTCCTAAGTTTTTATTCTGATAATTGTTTTAAGACATCCCGTATTCTTATTGCAATTCGTTTCTGTTCAGCCAATGGCGGCAATGGTATTAATACTTTTTCTATATTCCCAACAGATAATCCTGGTTGAGCAACAGAAGTAGCATACTGATTTAGATTCAATGCTCTAAACATATATTCATAAAAATCTACAACTGTATTACCATATTGGTAAACTACTACTGCGTGTTCCGTTGCCCAAAAATCATTATCAGCAATATTTATATTTCCACACAAAGCGCCCTGTCTACCAATTAGGATATGTTTACCTGACACATTTGATTCATCAACATATCCTCTTAGACCATTTCCGCCGTAACAAGGATATTTGTATCTATCATCTGCCTCGTTATGTATATCAGCAGAAACTTTATTCTTTCCTGCTTGTAGGGAAAATATCTGTCCTATCCGTACCCACTTCCAGTTCTTAGGTATCTCAAACGGGATTTCATCTGCAGTAATATCCGAAAGCAGTTTTTCTTTTTTTATCTTTCCTTCTTTAATAAGCTGTGACTTTTGAGCCAGTATCTGAGCATATAAGTCTTCAGCGTCTCCATCCTCAGAAAGCTGCTCCGTTAATTTGCCCCTAATACCCGCATCGATAATCTTGCTCTTTAATACCGCAAGGTCATTGCTGTATTTTGCCTGAAGGTCATCGATTACTTTAATTGATACATCTACTTTATCAATAACTTCAGCAATTCTTTTCTGTTCTTCCATAGGTGGCAACGGAATCATAGCTGTATTTACTTTATCAATGTTAAGATTATCTACCGTTGCTCCAGACGCTTTATTACAAAACTGTCCATACATGTAAGACGATGACAACAGGTAGTACAAATAATCTGCACTAAAGCCTTTTAGGTCCCTTATCAAGAGCCAACCGTCGTGGATGCAGCCCTCAACTTTCGAAATGTAAGGACGTCCAAAACTCATTGAGTTTGTCAAAAGAAAATCACCAGGATATACTCGCCTGCTTTTCTTTTCACCCTCAGGTATTATTTTTTCTTTAGTGCTGTAAATATATTTCCCACCTTTTTCAACATCACCTATCTTTATCCAATTAATTCCATCTTCTGAATCAGTAATATAACTCTTTATAGGTCGAGGTGAACCACCTCGTTCAATAAAAGTTGTTTCTCCAAATCTCACCCACTTCCAATTACGGGGAATTTCAAAAGGTATATCCGAATCCATCGCCTCAGGTAAAGGCTTATCCTTCTTAATCTTCCCTTCTTTTATCTGTTTATTTTTTTCTTCTTGTATTTGAGCATACAAAGTCTCTGCCTCTCCATCACTCGGAAGCTGCTCTGTAAGTTTACCCTGTATAGCAAGGTCTATAACTTTTTTTCTTAAAGCTTCTGTATCAATCATAAATCAACGCCCCCGAGAAGTTCTTTTAGGTTTGCAACAGCCTCAGCTATACCATCAGACTCTGCCTGCATATCATCAAGCACTTCCTGAACGGTGCGCTCATCCTTTTCTTCAAGGTCAAGCCACTTAAAGTCTAGTGTATCCGCTTTCTTTACTTCTTCCTCTGTGAACTTTCTCCATCTCCCGTTCGGATTCTCTTTACTATAGGTCGGTTTTCTATCCTGCTGATGTCCAGCGCAATAGCATGATACAAACTCATCAAGGTCAGCACGTACCATCGGCTTCGTAGCCATTGTATGCTTTATACCAGTACGGTAATCGTATACCCAAATATCCTTTGTTTCTTCTCCCTTATCAAAGAAAAGAACATTGGTCTTTACACCGTTGGCATAAAAGATTCCTGTCGGAAGTCTCAGAATAGTATGAAGATTATAATCTTTCATAAGCTTCTCACGAACCTTCGCAGTTGCTCCCTGGTCTGTAAGAACGCTATCCGGAAGAACGACTCCGACACGACCTCCAGTCTTTACAATAGACATGATATGTTGCAAAAAGTTCACCTGATTATCGCTTGTCTTTATGAACTCAGGACGGTTTGCATATACCTCAACACTTCCCTGCGGTCTGGTACCGAAGGGAGGATTTGTCATGATAACCTGATAAGTGTCATCGCTTGTTTCAATAAGAGAATCCTGAAGTTTCACAGGGCTCTTATTTACACCGATATCATGTAAGAACAGATTCATCGAAGCAAGCGTAACAACAAGAGGCGTGATATCCGCTCCGAAAAGAGCATGATTCTTAAGGAAGTCCTGCTTCTCCATATCCTTACTCTGCACACGCATATGGTCATATGCTGCAAGAAGGAATCCACCGGTACCACAGCAAGGGTCTGCAACAGTTTCATTTATCTTCGGGTCCACCACATCTACAATAGCTTTTATAAGAGCACGGGGAGTGAAATACTGACCGGCGCCACTCTTTCTATCCTGTCCATTTTCTTCAAGAATACGCTCATAGATAGCTCCCTTAAGGTCACCCTCCATCATGTACCAGTTTTCGCCATCAACCATCTTGAATACTTCTTTTAACATAACAGGACGGTTGATTTTGTTGGTAGCCTTTGTGAAGATAGTTCCGATAAGTCCTTCCTCATCAGAAAGGTCTTTTAAGATTTCCTCATACTTTTCAACAAGATCATCACCGCTTAAATCTACGATGTCTTTCCATTTGTATCCATCCGGAATAGAACTACCAAGACCAAGTTCTTCTTTCTCAGCATCCATTTTCAGAAATAGGATATATGTGAGTTGCGTAATATAATCGGTGAAGCCCACGCCTGCGGATGCCATGACATTCGCTATGTCTTTTACCTTCTTGAAAAGAGCTGATTCATTCTTTTGATTTGCCATTTTTTACGCCGTCCTTAATAAAAATTTTGCCATTATTTGCATTTCAGTGTCCAACACTGGCGCGGTAAAGCTCACAACACCCCTTCTCCATAAATCAGTATTTACTAAATTAAGTTCCGGAGCAGAGATCGCACCGTCATTGATCACATATTCTGCAATGGATTTCATGATATCCACCTGGTCCTCCGTGAGAACACGCTGGTTTTGTCCGCAGTACAGACTGAATCTCTGTGCATACCCAACCACAAGGCTTGTAAGTTTCTGATTCTTTCCATATGCGAATCTGACTATCTGTATCAGATTGGTAAGAGCATTGACATTGTGTTTGATATCAAGCTCGTCTACATTTCCTTCCTCATCGAGTACCTTATAACTCTTCCAGAGCTGATAAACCCCATACTGCCTATTCTCGGATATCAGTCTGTCACGCAGTTCCACAAGCATCTTATGTGTAATAACCGTATCTTCTGAGTTATAAATGATACGAAGAGCCTCTATGGAATCCTTGTTATCATTGATATATTTCTCGAAGTTATCGATATAATCCTTAGCGGTTTCCTTGGAGAATCCCGCATATATAACTTTATCCTCGTCCTGTATGGATACAGAATATCCCTTCTGCATCTCGATGAGTTTATTACGAGCCTTGATATTATTCATAAGAATCGCAATAAGAGCAAGGCGTGCTGTGTTATCTCCCGAAGGGCTCTCATACTCCACAAGTATTCCCCTGTCGAATGCATCCTGAATATTATTGGCAAGTGTCCTCGGAGCAAATCCATATTCCGTGATGAAATAATCAAGATGCTTACCAAACATGGCATTATCTTCATAACGCTTATTAATGGTCGAGCAATAATTCCTGAGAAGCATAAGATTCTCATCACTAACTTCACCATGAGCAAGATGCTCTAAAAGCTGCACAAGCGAAAGCGTCTTTTTGCCCGGTCCAGGTCCCGGTCCGGGAATATCATGGTCATGCTCTGTTACGCCAACGGCATCCACGATGTAATAGCATTCCTTTGTATCTGCATTCGGAGTCACCTCACGAAGTTTATCATCTTTGATAGTACGGCATCCTCGTCCCTTCATCTGGGTATAGAGTACATCCGACTGAACATCTCTCATAAAAAGTACAACTTCCAGCGGTCTTACATCCGTTCCTGTAGCAACAAGCGTAACTGTAACAGCGATACGAAAATCCTTCTCTGTTCTAAGGTCTCTTATGAGAGCGTTGGAATCTCCTGCGGAATACGTAATCTTCTGCACAAAGTTCACAGGAACATTCCCGTCAAACTCGTCCTTGAATACCTCTTTTGCAACATCCACTATCTCAGTGGCATGATTATCATCCTTCGCAAAAATCAGAGTCTTCGGAACATACTCCCAATTCTTCTCGCGTTCAGGATACAGGTCTGTATAGATAGCCTCTTTATAAGCGGTCAGTACCTTCCGTATCTGGTCTCTGTTCAGAACAGAACGGTCGAGTGCTTCAGCAGTATAGATATAAGTGTTTTCAGCATTATAAGTTGAGGTCTCTCCAGTCTTATGAGTTATCTCAACCACCTTGGAACCTTCTTCAATGGTTCCGCCATGTTCCGTTACTTCAGTTTCGATACGATATACACGAGAAGGAACGTTAACGCCGTCTACAACAGAATCATCATATGAATAGTTCTCAACTATATTGTTATTGAAGAATGCATACGCTTCAGGAGTAGGCGTTGCAGTAAGCCCAAGCACCTTTGCTTCTGAAAAATAATCCAAAACCGCACGCCACTTTCCGTATATCGAACGATGACATTCATCAACTACTATGAACTGGAAATAATCAGGTGGCAGTTTCAAATCGTCACCAAGCTGTACAGCCGGTTCCTCGTTCGCCTTATCCTCATTCTTCTTTGCATCCTCATCCTCAGCATCCTCATTGCCTTCCGAGAGCTGCTGACCCGTAAGAACTGCAAATAGTTTTTGTATCGTAGATATAACAATATCTGCATCTATATCCGATTCTCTTTTGAGCCTCTTTATCATATAAAGGTTGCTCATCGGCTGTTGATGCTCAGTCCTGTCGAAAAGACTGAATTCAGATTCAGTCTGCCTTGCAAGATTATTTCTATCCACAAGGAACAAAACTCTCTTTGTGGATGTATAGTTTAGAAGTCTGTACGAAGCCAAGCAAGCAAGATACGTCTTACCAGAACCCGTAGCAAGAACAGCAAGATTTTTGTTCTCTCCATTTTTCAGCGCATTTTCGAGTTGAATTTCTGCATTGTATTGGCAGTCTCGTAAACCTTTTCGCTGCAGATAAGGCAAAGCACCGTACTCAGATTTTGCGCCAATCATCTGGAGCATCTTCTTCGGAGAATGCATATCCGATAATTCTGCATACTCTCCATTAGGATCAGTGAGCATGTTTTTGAACAGAATCTTTTTACCATTTGCAAGATATACTAACGGAATAAGATTCTGTTTCCATAACCCATACCAGTTTTGAGGATGAGTTGCATAATCTTCCGCCTGTTCTGCAACATCTGCCCCAAGCGGATTCTCCTCACGCTTTGCTTCAACAACCGCAATAGCCTTATTATCAATGAACAACAAATAATCGCTCTCAGTATTTCCCTGCATGAGCGCTTCTTTTACTGCAGTCGTATCATACGGAATATATTCATCTCGAGGAACGATATTCCAACCAGCGGTATTCAGCTGTTTGTCGATTTTAATACGAGCCTTCTCTTCCGGTAACATATTCGGCTCTCCTTTCTACAGCTTTATGACTTTATATACTTTCCCAATGCTTCTATGAAGTTCATATATTCTATGTGCTTTTCGCCATTGAAAATACACAATTTCCACACGCTTAATTATATTCGTTTAAAAGCATTAAAACAAGGAAAGCTTCATTTAAAGCTTCATTTAAAGCTTCACTTGAAGCTTTATCTGACGTTTTATTCCTGTGTGCCATCCGTTCATCAATATTATTTCGAAGAATAAGTTTAACAGTATTCGGTGTCTCAATGTATTCCAGCTCCGGTAATGGTTATGCAAAAAAGGACTGGAAAAACACAGTCCTTTTTTACTCCCATATGTATTTCTCAAATAGTTGATTGCGGGGTTAGACACTAAGTGTCTAACCTTGTATCTAACCTTTAATATCCTTGCTCTTTCTAACATACTCTTGATTAGGATGATTCGGTGTCTCCGGAATAGTAAGCGCCAATTGTCCACCCTCAAGTAAAGGATGTTTATTTCTTGCAGAAAATATTTCAGGTTTCATCAACAGAAACAAACGAAAGTTCCGTTTCTTTTCCCTGCTCAATAATACTCAGCAGTCGAAACGCCGGTCCGGTAGGATGAGTGCGCCCCAATTCCCATGCTTCTACCGTTTTGGGTGAAACTCCCATATACTTTGCAAACACCGCCTGGGTCATCCCGGCTTTATTTCTGATTTTTTTTATCTCACTACTGTTGTATTTTCGAACAGGATTAATAATCAAAACTCGTTCTTTTGCCTTTCCGTTGCCTTTTTCATACTCAATGGCCTCTTGTAATCCCTCACGAAGATCATCAAATAATGTGCTCATAAAGTTCACCTCCTCTTTGCCGCCTCGTCTTTTAATGCTTTTACCAATTTTTTTAATGTATTCTTTTCTTCTTTTGTTAGGTTCTCTTTTTCGTTTTTAGTGAATGCTGTAATTAAATATGTTACTTCGTATTCTTCAAAATCCGCATAGCAAACCCTTACACTTCCACTTTTACCTTTATTCTCCAAAGGAAACCTTACCTTACGAATACCTCCGGTTCCTTCCATAATCGGTCCGGACTGAGGATCTTTCAAAAGCATTATCTGCAAAGCAAGTAATTCATCTTCACCCAATCCTATTTCTTCCCATCTTTTTGAAAAAATTGGTAATTCAACAAAAGTTCTAATTAATCCATCCACTATATATTTCCTCCCCTACTCATATATTATACCCTACATTGTAGGGTGTCAATATCAAGTTACAAAAGTGGTCCAGACTATTTTTGCTTCTGAAAAATCCACTAATTCAGCACGTTTACGAGCACTATTTGATGTTCTTTTTCCCCTCTGGTCAAGAGTAATGTTAGTATGCGTGGAAAGACATAAAAAAGTATCCCATAGTGGATACTTTTTCAATTTAACTTTATGTAATACTTTTTTATTATTTCTGTTTATGATGAATTGTTAGAAAGTCCTGATACTCCTCTATTGTACACCAACTCTCCAAAATCCGTCTTTCTTTGCTCCTTCTCGATAAATCACATGACTATCGGAAAGTTTTTTCATAATACGCTGAACCTTTGATCTTGAAAAACCGGATTCCTTTGAAATTTCTTCCTGTTTTATGCTCGGATCACCTGTTATAAGCTTAACAATAATCTTTTCATCAGCATTTAAAGCTTCATATAAAGCTTCACTTGAAGCTTTATCTGACGTTTTATTCCTGTGTGCCGTCCGTTCATCAATATTATTTCGAAGAATAAGTTTAACAGTATTCGGTGTCTCAATGTATTCCGGCTCCGATAATCCTGCATCAGACATATCCGAATAAATCTTCTTTACGCCCTCATTCAGTTCACGCACCCATTCAAATTCAGTCATTACCCTGGATGTGGTTCTCCATCAGGGATAAGAATCTCGTCAGTGCTAATACTATCATCAAAAAGACTTATCAAATTCGATAATTCTGCCTTAGTAACCATATTGTCTTGAATTTTCTGAACTTTTTCGGTCAATTGATAGTGCTGTATTTCCAAGGATTTCAGTTCTTCATACGGCAAAAGATTCCGATTCTGTTTAATGACATGAGCCATTTCTACAAATGCTTCCATGATTTGAATACTTGCTTCTATGGCTCTGTCTCCGTATGCAATGCAGATGTAAGCATTGCTCCCCCTTGCTCCGTATATACATATGGCAAGTATTTTAAATTGGATCCTCTACCACCGTTCAAGATTCCAATTTGGAATCTTGAACATTCTTCATTTGTCAGTTGAAAACAAAATTTTTCCGGGAAGCGTTTAATATTCCGTTTCATAGCCTTGTTAAGATTACCGGTAGTAACACCAAAATGCAAGGCTATATCACTATCAACCATAACCTTTAAGCCTCGAATCTCATATATACGTTTTTTTACAGACGTTAAAACCGGAAAAATAGAGGCATATCTTAAATCTGGTCGCTTGAAAAAGGTGGAATTATAAGCTTTATACCCTTGACTCTAACTATAAATCATTCTATTTTAAAGGTGTAAGAATATTGACGAGCAGGAAAGGCACCCTGCGCTCCACCCTTCGGGGAGGAACCTGATATGATGGATACGCCGCCCATCCAATTTTTTACATA
>Ga0310691_10007185_pt1 | contig 11691 bp, 6 predicted proteins | sample 176DNAGHGlowgp2_FD_203887 | JGI IMG/M metagenome (GOLD analysis project Ga0310691, IMG submission 203887) | Sheep rumen microbial communities from Palmerston North, Manawatu-Wanganui, New Zealand - 1766 DNA GHGlow gp2 (v2) (version 2) | ecosystem: Host-associated > Mammals > Digestive system >... | reverse complement strand
GGCCGCCTACCTGGACAGCGTCCGCGTGGCGGAAGGCCCGGAGAACGTGCTCCTGCTGCACGCGGGCGACTTCAGCCAGGGAACGACCTACTTCTCCGAACTGGGCGGCAACGTGGAAATCCAGGCTCTGAACGCGATGAAGTACGACGTCGTCACCCTCGGCAACCACGAGTTCGACAACGGCCTGGAGGACCTGGGCCGCCGGCTCTCCTCGCTGGAGATGCCCGTCGTCGTGTGCAACTACGACTTCTCGCCTTTCGAGGCGGGGAAGTACATCAAGCCCTATGTGATCCTGGAGAAGGCCGGGCTGAAGATCGGCGTGATCGGCGTCCTGTGCGACCTCAAGTCGATGGTGGCCGGCGACATCGCCGAGCGCGTCCCTGAATTCCCGATGGTGGAGACCGTGCAGAAGTATGCGGACCTCCTGAAGGTGGACGAGAAGTGCGACCTCGTGATCGCCTTGACCCATATCGGATATACGGAGCACACCCCCGGCGACATCACCGATCCGATCCTGTGCTCCAAGACAAGGAACCTCGACCTCATCGTGGGCGGCCATTCGCATACATTCCTGGAGGAGATGGTGTATCTGCCGAACGTGGACGGCGTTCCGACGCCCATCGTCCAGGACGGCTGTTACGGCATCTTCTGGGGCCGGGTCGATTATAGTCTGTAAGATAATCGGACCATAACCGTGTAATCGGGAGGGCATTTCGCCCTCCCGATTACATTTCTGTTACAAAAGAACATATTCAAATCAATGATTATTATTAATAATTATGAAGAAATAACTTGCATATTACTATATTTTATTATATATTAGCACCTTAACAACCTAAAACAATCGTTTTATTAACATTATCTAACCTTATCTAATGAGAACCAAGCTGTTTACCTATCTGCTCTGTGTCGGTTCGCTCCTTCTCGGACTTGCGACGGCTTCTGCACAGACGCGGACGGTTCGGGGTACGGTTGTCTCCGCCGATGACGGAGAACCGGTGACCGGAGCTTACGTGTATGTGGAGGGAGCCAGCCAGGTTGGAACGATGACAGACCTGGACGGTAACTTTGTCCTGGACAAGGTGCCGCAGAGCGCGAAGAACCTCGTGGTCTCCTTCATGGGTTTCGAGGAACAGAAAGTTCCGGTCAGCGACAACGTGCGTGTCGTCCTGCAGCCGGATTCCGAGGTCCTTGAACAGGCGGTCGTCACCGGTATGACTTCGGTGGACCGCCGGATGTTCACCGGCTCCGCCGCCAAGGTGGATGCATCGGAGGCGAACATCGCCGGTATTGCGGATGTCTCCCGCTCCCTGGAAGGCCGCGTGGCCGGCGTTTCGGTCCAAAACGTGTCCGGTACCTTTGGTACGGCGCCGAAGATCCGCGTCCGCGGCGCGACCTCCATCTACGGTTCGTCGAAACCCTTGTGGGTCGTCGACGGAGTCATTATCGAAGATGTCGTGGAAGTGGACGCCGAATCCCTTTCCTCGGGTGACGCCAACACCCTGATCTCCAGCGCCATCGCCGGCCTGAACTCCGATGATATCGAGAGCTTCGACATCCTCAAGGACGGCTCCGCCACCTCCATCTACGGTGCGCGCGCCATGGCGGGCGTTATCGTCGTCACGACGAAGAAGGGTAAGACGGGGCACAGCAGCATCAACTATACTGGAGAGTATACGATGCGCCTGAAACCCCGGTACTCCGACTTCAACATCATGGACTCCTGGGACCAGATGTCCATCTATCAGGAACTGCAGGAGAAGGGCTATCTCCAGTATGCCGGTACGGCAAATGCTTCTGACAGCGGTATCTATGGAAAGATGTACCAGTTGATTTCCCAGTACGACGAGTCCACGGGACAATTCGGACTTCCGAATACCGACGCCGCAAAGGCCGAGTATCTCCGCGCTGCGGAATTCCGCAATACGGACTGGTTCGACCGGCTGTTCACCTACAACATCCAGCACAACCACTCCGTCTCCATGTCGGGTGGAACGGACACCGGGAACTACTATGTTTCCATGTCGGTCCTGGACGACCCGGGCTGGACCCTGCAGAGCTCCGTCCGGCGCTATACCACGAATTTGAACGCGACCTACAAGTTCCTGGAGAATCTCTCCCTGAACCTTATCGGCAACGCTTCCTACCGCAAGCAGCGGGCTCCGGGCACCCTCAGTTCGCGCATCGATGCCGTGAACGGTGAGGTCAAGCGTGACTTCGACATCAACCCGTATTCCTATGCCCTGAACACTTCGCGCGTGCTGGACCCGGACGAATTCTATACGCGGAACTACGCTCCGTTCAATATCTTCCATGAGTTGGAGAACAACTACCTGGACATCGACGTGACGAACCTCCGGTTCAACGGGGAACTGAAATACAAGCCCTTCCGCCAGCTGGAACTCTCGGTCCTGGGTGCGGTGAAGTACTCCGCAACTGCCCGGAAGCACAATATCCTGGACGCTTCGAACCAGGCCGAGGCCTACCGTGCGAACTATACGACGGCCATCCGGGACGGGAACTCTTATCTGTATCCGGATCCGGACGATCCCTTCGCCCTTCCGGAAGTGATCCTGCCCACCGGCGGTATCTATGAGCGGACCGACAACGGCATGTTCGGCTGGGACTTCCGTGCCACAGCCGCCTTCAACAATACCTTCGGAAAGAGCCACACGGTGAATCTGTACGGCGGTATGGAGACGAATTCCACAGACCGGGAAGCGAACTGGTTCCGTGGCTGGGGCATGCAGTACGACTTCGGCGAGGTCGCCAACTACGACTACCGCATCTTCAAGCGCGGGGCCGAGGACGGTACCGAGTATTTCACGATGAGCCATCGGCACGACCGCCGTGTCGCTTTCTTCGGAACGGGAACCTACTCCTACAAGGGGCGTTACAGCCTTAACGGTACGATCCGTTATGAGGGATCCAACCAGTTGGGCAAGGCACGTCGATCCCGTTGGCTGCCCACCTGGAATATCTCCGGCAAATGGAACATCATCGACGAACCCTGGATGCGGGGCCTGCAGCCCGTCCTTTCGCACGCCGCCATCAAGGCTTCCTACTCTCTGACGGCTGAACGGGGCCCGGTCTCCAACGCACTGGTCATTGTCCGCTCGAACACTCCCTGGCGGAGTACGGCGACCGATTCCGAGACGGTCCTTGAGGTCACCAGCCTTGGGAACGAAGATTTGACCTACGAAAAGAAGCATGAGCTGAACGTCGGCTTGGAACTGGGCTTTTTCAACAACCGGGTCAACTTTACCGGTGACTGGTACAAACGGAACAACTTCGACCTGATCGGCCCGGCCTACACCTTTGGCGTGGGCGGTCAGGTGACCAAGAACGGTAATGTCGCGGCCATGGAGTCCGGCGGTGTCGAATTCAGCCTCACCACGACCAACATCCAGTCGCGGGATTTCTCCTGGACGACGAATATCATCTATTCCCATTCACACAATCTCGTCACGAAACTGCTTTCCACCCGCCGGGTCATCGACCTGGTGTCCGGCACCGGTTTCGCCATGGAGGGATATCCGAACCATTCCATCTTCTCCATTCCCTTCCGGGGCCTGAACGACGAAGGCCTTCCCACCTTCCTGGACCAGAACGGGGAGGTGACCACGACCGGCATCTATTTCCAGACGGCAGATCCTTCGCAGATGGGATTCCTTGAGTATTCCGGCACGGCCGATCCCACGGATGTGGCTTCCCTCGGGAACACCTTCAGTTACAAAGGACTCCGCCTCAATGTGTTCATTACCGGTTCCTTTGGCAATGTCATCCGGCTGGATCCCGTTTTCAGGGCCCGGTACAACGACCTGTACTCCATGCCGAAGGAGTTCAACGACCGCTGGGTCGTCCCCGGTGACGAGGCGTACACGACGATCCCTGTCATCGCCTCCCGGATCCAAAACAAGAACGACTCCCACCTGAGCTATGCCTACAATGCATACAACTATTCCACGGAACGGATAGCCAAGGGAGACTTCGTCCGCCTGAAAGAAATCTCCCTCAGCTACGACCTGCCGAAGCGTTGGATCGAGAAAGCCAATTTCTCCAGCGCCATGCTCAAACTCCAGGCGACGAACCTCTTCCTGCTCTATGCCGACAGCAAGCTGAATGGACAGGACCCTGAGTTCTTCAATGCGGGCGGCGTGGCTGTCCCGATGGCCAAGCAGTTCACCCTGACCTTGAAGCTGGGATTCGGCGGATCGTCCCGGAAGCCGGCCGCGCAGGTCGCGGCCCCCGCGTATGTGCCGAAGCCCGAAGTGGTGGAAAAGGTGGTCGAGAAAGTGGTGGAGAAGGAAGTCGTCAAGGAGGTCGTGAAGGAAGTGGTCAAGGAGGTTCCGGCCAAGACCCTGAAGGACATCTACATGGATGACCTGTTCTTCCTCATCGGGAAGGCCGAGCTCAGCCCTAAGGAAGCCTTCAAACTGGGACGTATCTGCCAGATCCTTTCAGACAATCCGGGTGCGAAGATCATCGTCAAGGGCTATGCCGACAGCGGTACCGGTACGCCGGCGGGGAACGAAAGCCTCGCAGCCGCCCGAGCCCGCGCCGTCGCCTCCATGCTGGAAGAGAACGGTGTTTCCGCCGACCGGATCTCCATCGAGCACCTGGGCGCCGACCGGGATGCCAGCGCATCCCCCGAGTCCAACCGTGTGGCCGTATGTATTGTTGAATAATAACCGCGAGAGACTTATGAAGACAAAATATATCTTGTCCATCTTTGTCGTGCTGGCGGGTCTGTCCTCCTGCAACAAGTTCCTTGATGTCGACCCGGACAACCGGACTGAGATCGATACCTACCAGGAAGCCAGTACCCTGCTGGGCTCCGCTTACTCGGAGAACGACTATATCGTTGTGAGCGAGTTGATGTCGGACAACATCGACGACTATGGTCTCACTTCTTTCAACAGCACCTCCCGCTTCTTCGACCAGGTCTTCGCCTGGAAGGATGTGACCGAGTCCAACAATGAGAGTCCAGAGCGTGTCTGGGGATCCAATTACATGGCTGTCGGAACGGCCAACCTGGCTCTCCAGAAACTGGATGAACTGGGAGGTCCCGAGGACCTTTCCCTACGGGAAGCCTATGCCGAGGCTTATCTCTGCCGTGCGTATGGGCACTTCAACCTGGTGAACCTGTTCTGCATGCCGTACAACAAGCGGACCAGCGAAAAAGACCTGGGGATTCCCTATGCCACTGAGCCGGAAACCGAGTTCAACCCGGTATACGAGCGGGGAACCGTGGCTGAGGTGTACAGGCTCATCGAAAAGGACCTCGAAGCCGGCCTGGCCTGGGTTGGGGACTCCCGGTACCGGGTTCCGAAGTATCATTTCAATGTGCAGGCCGCCTATGCTTTCGCGACGCGTTTCTATCTCTACTACGAGAAGTACGACAAGGCGATCGAGTGCGCGACGAAGGTCCTGGGCAGCGACCCCTCCTCGGTCCTGCGCGACTACGCCGCCATCCAGGCCATGCCGAGCGCTGTCACGGCCGGCAAGGAGTACGTCAGTTCCTCCTCTCCTTCCAACCTGCTGCTGATGACGGCCTATTCCGTCCTTTCCCGTTTCTTTGCGAATTATACGTCCTATAACCGGTATTCGCACGGAACCTACCTCGCCGCTACCGAGGATATGACGGCGACGAATATCTGGGGCTCGAATTCGGCTTTCGTCAACAAGACGCATACCTATTCCGGCTCCATGGACAAGGTCATTTTCTGGCATGTGCCCTACCTGTTTGAGTACACGGACCCTGTGGCGGGAACCGGTTACAACCGGGCCATCTATCCGGCTTTTACGACGGATGAATGCCTGCTGAACCGGGCCGAGGCCAATATCATGCTCGGAAACTATCAGGCGGCGTGTGATGACTTGAATCTCTGGATGCACAATTATACGACTTCAACCCTGGTCCTGACACCGGATGTCGTGAAGGATTTCTACAACGGTGTCAAGTACGCCACCTGGAAGGACGGAACGATCAAGAAGCACATCCACCGGGACGACATCGGCGAGGAAGGCGGCTACAAGGAGACGATGCTTCAGCTGCTGCTGGGTGTCAAGCGTATTGAAACCATGGGGTACGGCCAGCGCTGGTTCGACCTCAAACGCTATGGCATCAAGGTGTACCGTCGCCAGATGGACGATACCTACACTCCCTTCCGGGTGACCGATTCCCTGGAGGTCTACGATCCCAAGCTCGGCACGGAAGCCGATCCCCGCTGGGCGGTCCAGATTCCCTACAAGGTTGTCCTTGCCGGCATGGAACCCAATCCCCGTAACAAGTAAAGAGGAGGAAAGTCTATGAAATCAATCCGATATATCATCATATTGGCTGCGCTTGCGCTGCTGCCGCTTTCCTGCCGGAAGGGGAGTCCGATCCCGGAAGAGAGCATCATCACGGTTCCTGCGCAGCATGAGACGGATTTTGACAAGTGGCTGATGTCCAACTTTGTCAATCCCTACAACATTCAGTTCAAGTATCGCTACGAGAACAACGAAACCGACCTGAACTACTATTCCGTCCCGACGGATTACCAGTCCTGTATCAAGATGGCCCATCTGGTCAAGTACATCTGCCTGGACTCGTATGACGAGGTGGCCGGCGTCCAGTTCACCCGGAAGTATTTCCCGAAGCAGTTCTTCCTGATGGGGGAATGGCAGTACAAGAACAACGGATCCTTCACCCTGGGCACCGCCGAAGGCGGCAAGAAGATCATCCTGATGGGGATCAACTATCTGGAGCGGTATTCCAAGACCGTGGAGGACTTGAACCACTATTACCTGAAAACCATCCATCATGAATTCACGCATATCCTGAATCAGACCAAGGATTTCCCGGTGACTTTCTCCCAGGTTTCCGGCGGCACCGACAACGGGTATGTGACGGATGACTGGACTTCGGATACCTACAATGATTATCTGGAACGGGGCTTCATCTCGGCTTATGCCCAGAGCGAGGACCGCGAGGATTTCGCCGAGACCATGGCCCTGTTCGTGACCAACCCCCAGTCCTGGTGGGACGGCCAGATCGCCAAGGCCGGAGACGGCGGTGCCCGGATCAACAAGAAGCTGGACATCGTGATGGAATATATGCAGGATACCTTCGGCGTCGATCTGGCCGAACTCCGGTCCGTCGTTCTCCGGCGGCAGGATGAAGTGATGGCCGGCCTGGTAGACCTGTACAGTGTCGTAATTGAATAAAGGAGCGTCGATTATGAGAAATAAGACAACAATATTGGCTTCCCTGGCTGCGCTTGTCCTGCTAGGCTGCGTCTCCTGCGTCAAGGACCAGGATCCGGTTTTCGACAAGACCGCTTCCGAGCGGCTGACCGAAGCGCTGACCCATGCCCAGGAGGTGTTGCAGACTCCCCAGAATGGCTGGTCCATGCGGTATTTCCCCCATCCGAATCAGGCCTACGGCGGTTACACCTTTTTCGTCAAGTTCACCGAAGACGAGGTGACGGCCTGGAGCGAACTCGGCGATCCGGACGAATCCTATACTTCCCTGTACAAGATGACCCGGGACGACGGTCCGGTCCTGTCCTTCGACATGGACAACTATTTCCTCCACTATTTCGCGACTCCCTCGGGATCTTCCATGTCCAATCGCTACGGGGAGAACGGACTGTACCAGGGGTATCAGGGCGATTTCGAGTTCATCATCCTCTCGGCCGAGCCCTCCCGTGTCGTCCTGAAGGGGAAACGCTCCGGCAGCCTTGCCTATCTCGAACCGGCCCAGTCGAATCCCGCTGAATTCCTTGCGCAGCTGAAGCAGGCGAAGGAGAATAACTTCAAGGTTCTCGACCTGATCTATATTTCCACCTTCGAGACGGAGATCGGCGGGGTGCCCTACCGGATGCAACTCAACCGGGACAACCAGCAGGCCGTTTTCTTCGAAAAGGGGAAAGTGGATGAGAAAAAGTCGGTGGCCTATATGAATACACTCTCCGGCATCCGGTTGTACAAGCCCTTCGAGCTGAATGGCGAGACATTTGAGGAAATGAACTGGAATGCCGTTTCGACCGTGCTGGAATCCGGATCCCTGACCTGGAAATACTTGATGCCGGAGGGCTGGATGTCCTATGACGAGTATCTGGGCGATTATGACCTGGTGTACAACGACAATGAGGACTGGTGGTCCGATCCGGTCGTCGTGCCAGTTTCGCTGGTGAAGGATGTCGATCAGAAGTCCTACCTGATGAAGGGTGTGAACGATCTGTACGACGTGCGGGTGGACTATGACCTTTCCGGCGGAAACCTGGCCATCATGGGACAGATTGTCGGTCAGTTCGGCGAGAACGATGTGTATTTCGCGGCCTGTTCCGCATCGAAATCCTCATCGGGCGGAGTAACCTGGACCGGATGGCGCTCTACGAAGTATGGTCTCCGTACGCAGGTCGACCTGGAAAGCATGGAGAAGGATCCGGCCCATTTCGTCACCCGTTTCGAGCCCGGTCCTTCTGTGGCCGGAAAGCCTATCAACTCCTTCGCTCTGATCATGCAGAAGCCGGACGGGACTTCCGGTGGCTGGATGAACGGGGACGCCTATTCGGACTGGTTCCTGTTCGGGGACAAGTACTATGCGGTGTTCTGGCTGTCGTTAACCAAAAAATAGCGCATTCTTATGAAAAAGAGTATATATTCTGCATTGCTGGCTTTGCTGGCCCTCGCCCTGGCAGCCGCCTGTTCGAGCGAGGACGGGATCGTCCGGGACACGGAGAAGAACGTGAAAATCCTGACGACCGACCTGGTCATCCCTCCGTCCGGGGGGATGGGGTACATCACCTTCTCGGCGGAGGGTCAGGTGCAGGTCACCGCGGAAAAAGACTGGTGCCAGGTTTCGCTTTCGGGCAACCGGGTAGACATCTCCGTCGGACCGAAATCGGGTCGTGAAAGCCGTTACAGCCGGGTGTACCTGCAATCCGGGGACGAAAGCATCTATGTTACGGTGCAGCAGTTGGGAGAGGTCCTGTCCGGCCTTGTACCAGGCGAAAGCGATGTGACGGCACCCGTCGAGGGAACTGTTCTGGAATACCCCTTGACGACGAATCTCGAGGTGCTACTGGAAACTGACAAGGATTGGATCCGGACGGAAGTCGTGAAGGGGGAGGGAACGGAAATGCTCGTCCGCATCATCATTGCCGAGAATACGGACATCGGTGTCCGTACCGGAACCGTCCGTTATACGGCCGGCTCGAATACCGGTACTTTCCATGTCCTCCAGTATCCGCAGGTCGTCCGGGAGACGGACTGGACGCTGGCCATCGGGGAAGGAAGCTTTGTCTATCCGCATCAGGAGAATACCGTCACCGTGACGGCCGGCGCTTCCGTCGCCGATCAGAAATATGTCTGGACGGTCGTTCCCGCTTCCGCCGTTACGACGGACATCAAAGACTACATCTTCGACGTGTTCGCCCTCGAAAAGAAGAATGAGATCGAGGCGGCGGTTGCATCCGGGGAGATATCCTCCTTCGCGGATGGCTTGGTTTCCGGGAACCAGTCGACTACCCTCAGCGACATGGCCGGTGACTACTATGTCATGCTGGTGGGTTATGATGACATGGGGTTCGTCTCCGGCCTGTACCAGTGGGAACTCATCACGGTTGCGGATGCCCGTCCTGTGTATTACCGCTGGGCCGGCAAGTGGACGTTGAACGGAACCAGTTTCGACAATTCGCCTTATTCCGAAGTCATCACCATCACGGTTGATGAAAATGATCGGAATGCAGACGGTTCCTTGCGTGAGCGCCGCTTGATTGTGAGCGGGTTTGGCAGCAAGGCCGTCGAGGCCTGGGGAGCACCGGAAGAGATCAATCAATTCTATGTGAAGTTCGATGCCGAAACGGGCGCCATTACTTTCTATGGACAGAACACCACCGGTACCTTTACCCGGTCCGGCCTCGGAGATGGCTGTAAACTGCAGCTTATGAGTATGTACGTGAAAGCAGGCGCAACCTCGTACACCAACGCTACCGGCTATGATTTCATGTCTGCAACGCTGGACGGACAGAATGCGGCGCAAATCACCATTCTGGAGCGTTCCGCCGGTTTGCCTTGGCTGGTCGCCCGTATCCGCTGCCTGAATGCGGCAGGCAGTGCCTATACGACGACCGGAGCCAATGATGCCGGCCTCAAGCTGGATAAGCCGCTGACGATGACCCGGGCGGATTAACCGACGCTCTTCATCTACAAGAGAGGCCGGCTCACAACATCGTGAGCCGGCCTTGTTTTTCCCTTGTCATCCCGAGCGAAGCGAAGGAATCTCTACAGGATGTTCATCGACTGCTCCCGGATCTTCTCCAGTTCGTCCTTCATCCGGACCACCAGGCGCTGGATGCCGGCATGGTTGGCCTTGGAGCCGGTGGTGTTGATCTCGCGGCCCATTTCCTGGATGATGAAGCCGAGCTTCTTGCCGGGGTAGGGCTCGCCGTTGATGGTTTCCATGAAGTAGCGGCAGTGCTGGCGCAGGCGGACCTTCTCCTCGTTGATGTCGTACTTCTCCAGGTAGAAGATGAGTTCCTGCTCGAAGCGGGCCGGATCGGGCTTCTGGGCGAGTTCCTCGAGGTTCTTGAGGAGCTTGGCCTTCACGGTCTCGATCCGTTCGCCCTCCAGCTTCTCCACCTCGTCATAGAGGCCGAGGATGGTCTGGACACGGCCGGTGACGTCCTTGTACAGGGCGACGCCTTCCTGGCTGCGGAAAGCCTGCAGATGGTCCAGGGCCTCGTCGATGGCGGCTTCCACGGCCGGCCAGTCCTCCGGGCCGATGGCATCGGCCTTCTTGGCGTCCACCACGTCGGGCAGGCGGAGGAGGGCGGCAAGCAGCTCGCTGTTGGCCTCGTCGCCGGGGGCGGTGAAGCCCGGGAGTTCGCGGCGGAGGTCCAGGAGCTGGTTGTAGTAGGCCTTCAGCGCATCGGCGTTGATGGGGCGGGCGGCCTCGGCGGCTCCGGCCTCATAGGTGAGGAAGAAGTCGATCGTGCCCCGCTGGAGGCGTTCGGCGAGTTTCTTGCGCACAGGGATGTCCTGTTCCTTCGGAAGGAGGGGCGTCTTGATGTTGATGTCCGCGCTCTTGGCGTTGAGCGTGCGGATTTCGACGGTGAGCTTCCCGCCGGTCAGCTGGGTTTCGGCCTTGCCGTAGCCGGTCATCGACTGGATCATCGATCTATTTGATAATGTCAAGTTCCTTGAATACTTTGGTGAGGGCGGTGACGGCGCGGTCCACCTGCTCCTTGGTGTGGGTGGCCATCAGCGCGAAGCGGACGAGGGTGTCCTGCGGGGCGCAGGCCGGCGGGATGACGGCGTTGATGAACACGCCCTCGTCGAAGGCCATCTTCGTGACCATGAAGGTCTTTTCCAGGTCGCGGACGTACAGCGGGATGATCGGGCTCTCGGTGTCGCCGATCTCGAAGCCGGCGGCGCGGAACTTCATCAGCGCGTAGTTCGTGACATCCCAGAGGGCCTTGATGCGCTTAGGCTCCTTCTGGATGATGTGCAGGGCCTCCAGGGCGCTGGCCGTGGCGGCCGGGGTGTCGGAGGCGCTGAAGATGTAGGTGCGGGCCGTGTGGCGGAGGTAGTTGATGATCACCTTGTCCGCGGCGACAAATCCGCCGATGGAGGCGAGGGACTTGGAGAAGGTGCCCATGATGATGTCCACCTCGTTGGTGAGGTTGAAGTGGTCGCACA
>Ga0310691_10007184_pt1 | contig 11692 bp, 7 predicted proteins | sample 176DNAGHGlowgp2_FD_203887 | JGI IMG/M metagenome (GOLD analysis project Ga0310691, IMG submission 203887) | Sheep rumen microbial communities from Palmerston North, Manawatu-Wanganui, New Zealand - 1766 DNA GHGlow gp2 (v2) (version 2) | ecosystem: Host-associated > Mammals > Digestive system >... | reverse complement strand
TCGTAGATGCGCTGGACGCGGTCCGAGATGTCCTTGTACGTGACGTCCGCGCGGTAGATTTCCTTGAAGTACTTCGACGCGTCGTCGAGCTTGCCTTCCTGCTCGCTGATTTCGCCGAGCAGGTAGACGACGTCCATCTTCTGCTTGTCCATCGAAGGAAGGGATTCCAGCGCCGTGGTGAGCTGTTCCACGGCCATGTCGAGCATCCCCTTCTTCTGGAAGCAGAGGGCCATGAGGTAGAGGGACGATACGCGGTCCTTCGGGGAGCGCTGCGAAATCTGGAACTGCTGGAGCGCTTCGTCGAGGTACGAGGCGTCGAGGTCGCTGTACTTCCAGTACTGCTCGCCGAGCTGGAAACGCAGGTGCTGGTCGTTGGGGTAGCGCTGGACGCGCTCGGCGATGTCGTTGAAGACGTACTGGTCGCGTTCGAGCTTCGCGTCCTGCGCCGCCGCGGCGTCGCCGGCGGCTTCGAGCTCGGCGATCTTCGCGTCGAACTGCTCGATCTTGACGTCGGAGTACTTGAGGTCGAGCGACGGGTCCTGGCCGACGTATTCGCGCGCCTTGTCGATGGCGGCGAGCGCTTCGTCGTAGCGCTTCTGCTGGAGGTAGAGGCCGACGAGGGAGAGGTAGTAGTTGACGTTCTTCGGATCCTTTTCGATCTTGGCGAGCGTGTCTTCGATGATCTTCTCGGCGTCGTCGGCGGTCTTGACGGACTTGTTCGCGGCGTCGAGCTGCTCGACCTGGGCCTTGTTCTGGAGGGCCTTGCGGAAGTCGCCGGTCTCGGACGCCTCCTCCCACTTGCCGCTCGTCGCGAGCGCCTCGGCGTTCTTGAGGAGCTTCGACACCTCGACGTCGCCGGGCCGGGCGGCGTGGACGCGCTCCAGGCATTCGCGCGTGCGGCGGTAGTCCTGGATCGCGTAGTAGAGCTTGCCGAGGACCGTGAAGGCGTCCGCGTCGTCGGCCGGGATGTGGTCCTTCACCACTTCGAGCGTCGAGCGGCCGGCTTCCGGGCGGCCCGCCGCGAACGTCGTCTCCGCGAAGAGCTTCACCAGGTTGATGTCGAGCGGGTTGTCCTTGAGGACCTTTTCCGCTTCGGCGATCGCTTCGTCGCCCTTGCCCTTCTTCACGAGCCCGGAGATCTTCATCTTGGGGAAGAGCGCCGAGACGGCGCCGAGCGGGCTCTTGGCGATCTTGCCCTTGTGCTTGCGGAGGTAGCGGGCGATCTCGGCCTTGCGCAGGTCGGTGCGGGCTTCGGTGAAGAAAGGACACGACACGACGCATCGCATGAGCATGTCGATCGCCAGGTCCGGATTGCGCTCCAGGGCGGCCGTGGCCTTGATGTGGAGGTTTCGGATGCTTTGGGGAACCGGGCGTGCGGCCTCGGGTGCGGTCTTTTCTTCTGCCATTTTGTGTATCCCGTGAGTTCGGGCGTTTGGTTGTTCGGAAAACGGAGTCGCGGCGCCGTGCGCCGCGGGCGGGAAGCGCAAAGCCGGGGCCGGGCGTCTCCTGTCCGGCGGATTGTCCCAAAACGCGCGCGGAAAGTCAAGGGTCCTGCGCGCGCGGGAAAATGTTGCTTCCGAGCGGCCCGGGTGATAGAATGCGGTTCCGTCTACACAATGGCACCAACCATGGATAACAGCGACATTCGCGCCCAATCGGCGCTATTCGACCGGCTCCGCGAGGAGGTCGGCCGCGTGGTCGTGGGGCAGGAGCGCGTGCTCGACCGCCTGCTCGTCGCGCTCGCCTGCGGCGGCCACGTCCTTCTCGAAGGCGTCCCCGGCATCGCGAAGACCACGCTCGTGCGCACGCTCGCCGACGCCCTCGGGCTCGTTTTCCGGCGCGTTTCCTTCACACCGGACCTTCTGCCGTCGGACGTGACGGGCACGCAGGTCTACAACCCCAAGGACGGCTCGTTCACCCCGAAGCGCGGCCCCGTCTTCGCGAACCTCCTCCTCGCGGACGAGATCAACCGCGCGCCCGCGAAGGTGCAGTCGGCGCTCCTCGAAGCGATGCAGGAGCGCCAGGTGACGATCGGGGACGACACGCTGCCGCTCCCGGACCCGTTTCTCGTCCTCGCCACGCAGAACCCGATCGAGCAGGAGGGCACGTATCCGCTCCCGGAGGCGCAGCTCGACCGGTTCCTCTTCAAGTGCGTCGTGTCGTTCCCCCCGCGGGCGGACGAAAAGCGGATCATGGAGCGGTTTTCGCGCCGCGAGGCCCCGCGCGCCCGGGCCGTCGCCTCGGCGCGGGACGTCGAGGCGCTCCGCTCCGCGCTCGATTCCGTGTATCTCGACGACAAGGTCGCGGACTACATCCTCGACGTCGTCGAGGCCACGCGCGATCCGGCGAAGGCCGGTCTCGGCGACCTCGCCCCGCTCGTCGAGCTCGGCGCCTCGCCGCGCGCGTCGCTCTGCCTCGACTCCGCCTCCCGCGCCCACGCGCTTCTCCGGGGCCGCGCCTACGCGACGCCGCAGGACGTGAAGGAGATCGCCCCGGACGTCCTCCGCCACCGCGTGATCCTTTCCTACGAGGCCGAGGCGGAGGACCTCACCCCGGACAAGTTCGTTTCCCGGATCCTTTCCCAGGTTCCGGTTCCCTGAAAACCCCGCGCGCGGCGCTGCGGCGCCGCCGGCAACCCCAGGGCGCCCCGCCGCCCGTCCCGACGACCCATGAAAACACGCGTTTCCGCACTCGCAGCCGCCGCCGTGGCGGCCGCCGTCCTTCCTCTTGGCGCCTCCGCCGCCGGCTTTTCGGCCTTCGCCGGCTTCAAGGACACCAAGACGTTCGATTCCAGCGTCGAATTCGGCGGTCAGCTCGAATTCGATTTCGTCCCGTGCCTCACGCTCGTCGGCCGCGGCGCGTGGGCCGGCGATTTCGATGACGTTTCGCTCGGCGGGGGCTTCGTCGCGCACGACCTCGCCGTCGTCCCCGTCGAAGTCGGCCTTCTGGTCCGCCCGCCGCAGCTGTTCGGGTTCCTCGGCATCTACGGCGGCGCCGGCGCCGGCTGGTACTACGTGCCGGGATTCGACGTCCGGTCCGGGAAGAAGCTCGTGGCCGAAACCGAGGAAACGACGGATCTCGTGGGATTCTGGGCGGGCGGCGGCCTCGAAGTCGGCACCGAGAACTTCCACGTCTTCGCCGAAGCGAAATACACGGGCGCGAAGAAGAACGACGTCGATTTCGAGTTCAAGGACGGGTACGATCCGCACGGAAAGCTTTCCGGCACGGTCGATCTTTCCGGCATGACCTACAGCGCGGGCATCCGCGTGAGCTGGTAGCCCCGCGCCCGTCCCGGAACCCTTCCCGCCCCGCCCGAACTTCCACCCCCTCCCTTCCCGGAATGAAAACGGATCCCGTCGCCTTCGCGCTCGCCGCGACGCTGCTCGGCGTCCCGGCGCTCGCCGCGCCGGAGGTCTCTCCGGAGCCTCTCCGGGCTTCTTCGCCGGTCTCGTTCCGGACCGGCGGCGACGTGCGCCTCCGCCAGGAATCGTTCGACGACATCCCGATCCGGTCCGCTTCCCCCGCCGTGACGCGCGGCGGCCGCAACGACTACTTCCGCATCCGCGGCCGCCTCTTCGCCGGCGCCGATTTCGGCGAGCGCGTCTCGTTCGACGCCCGCGTCGCGGACGAAGTGCGCGCGCGCAACGCCGGGCAGAAGAGCTACGAGTGGCCGGACGAACTCGTCTTCGACCAGCTCAAGCTGTCGCTCCGGGGCCTGTTCGACGGCCGCGCCGACCTCGTGCTCGGCCGCCAGGACCTTTCGCTCGGATCGGGCCGCCTTTTCGCCGAAGGCACGGCGAAGGACGGCTCGCGCACGCAGTTTTTCGACGGCGCGCTCCTGCGCCTGCGCCTCGACGAAACGCGCACGCTCGACCTCTTCGGGTTCTACGGCGCCTGCGAAAACGACCTCGCCTTCGGACACGAGCACCGCGACCTCACCGGTCTTTCCGGCGGGTTCACGGACATGGACGAGGCGAGCGCCGGCTTCTTCTACGAGGACCGCTCCGACGCCGCGCTCGGCTGGGGCCTCTACTACGCGTGGCTCCTCGACACCTCGTGGAAGCGCCCCGACGGCTCCCGCGCGCCGCGCGAAGACGTGCACACCTTCGGCGCGCGCCTCCTGCCCCGGTTTTCCGATGCATGGAGCGCCGAGTTCGAAGGCGCCTGGCAGGCCAGCGGAAACGACGGGTACGACCGCCGGGCGGGATTCGCCTTCGGCGGGCTCCGCCGCGGCGGCCTTTTCGGCACCGACCCGGAGGGCGGCTTCTACGCTTCGGCGAACGCCCTCTGGCTTTCCGGCGACGATCCGGACACCCCGCGCCGCGAGGACTTCAACGTCCTCTACGGCCGGTACCCGTGGATCAGCGAACTGCTGCTCTACGGCTTCGACGGCGACGGCGTCGGCACGTGGCGCAACCTCGTGCAGACGTGGGGCGAAGTCGGCGGCTCGTTCGGCGAAAACGGCGCGCACAGGGCGAAGGTCTCGGCCGGGCCCGTCTGGGCGCCGGAAGCCGACGGCGCCGGCGGCGGGCGTTTCCGCGGCTGGCTCGAAACGTTCTTCTGGTCCTTCCCCGTCGCCAAGGGCCGCTTCGGCGACCTCGCCGGCCATCTCTTCCTCGAAGTCTTCGAGCCCGGCGGGTACTACGTCTCCGGGAAGACCGCCTTTTTCTTCCGCTGGCAGCTCAACTGGTCCTTCTAGCTCCCCCTCCTCCTTCCGTTTTCCAACCCCAACCCAATCCCCACCATGCCTACCAAGAAATACCGCGTCGCCGCGCAGATGTTCGGCTTCCGCAACTACCTCAAGACCCCGGAAGACGTCGCCAAGACGATGAAGCGCGTGAAGAAGATCGGCTACGACTTCGCGCAGATTTCCGGCTTCGGCGCCGACATTCCCGCCGCCGACATCCGCAAAATGTGCGACGACGCCGGCGTGACCCCGATCGGCGCCCACATCGGCCTGCCGAAGTTCCGCGAAAACGAAAAGCAGGTGATCGCCGACTGCCACGCGCTCGGCATCGACTACGTCGCCATTCCGTGGCTCGACGCCAGGCAACAGAAGACGCTCGCCGACTGGAAGAAGCTCTTCCGCGAATTCGAAGGGTACGCCCGGCGCTTCGCCAAGGAAGGCATCGCCGTGCAGTACCACAACCACGATTTCGAATTCCAGAAATTCGGCGTCAAGGGCGGCAAGGGCGGCAAGACGCTCCTCGACATGCTCTACGAAGGCACCTCCGCGCTCCAGGCCGAACTCGACCTCGGCTGGGTCGCGCGCGGCGGCTACAACCCCGAGCGCTGGATCGCCAAGGTCGCCGGCCGCATGGACCAGGTCCACCTCAAGGACTGGGGCATCTGGCAGCCCGCCGACGGCGAGCGCCGCCCCGAATTCCGCGCGCTCGGCGAAGGCTCGCTCGACTGGCCGGTCCTCGTCAAGGCCTGCAGGAAGGCCGGCGTCAAGGACTTCATCGTCGAACAGGACAACCAGATCGCCACCGGCGATCCCTTCGTCGAATACGCGATCAGCCGGAAGTACCTCGCCACGGCGATCGGCCTGTGAGGATCGTCTCGCGCTACCTGCTGCGGGAGTTCCTCGGACCGCTCTTCGCGTGCCTCGTGTCGTTCAACGCGATCTTCGTGCTGTTCGACCTCTTCGGGCACCTCTCGCGGTTTCTCGACGCGGACCTCCCGCTGCCGCTCGTCCTGCGCTACTACGCGGGCGTCGTGAGCTTCTACTCGGCGTGGTTCATCCCCGCCTCGTGCATGCTCGCGACGCTCTACACGATGTGGCGGCTTTCGCACCACAGCGAAATCACCGCCATGCGGGCGAGCGGCATCTCGTTCCACCGCCTCACGCTGCCGTTCTTCCTCGTCGCGTTCGCGATGGCGCTGCTCTCGTACGCGAATTCGCAGTGGATCGTGCCCGAGGCGGCGGAGTGGTCCGACCGGCTCAAGGCGGACGCCTTCCGCCCGTCGGAGCGCGGTCCGTCGCCGAACCACCTTTTCATGAACGCCAAGGCGCGCCGCACGTGGGTCTTCGGTTCGGTGGACGCCGAGTCGCCGGCCGGTTTCGCGCACGCCACGAACGGCGTGCGCGTGACGCACGACACCCTCGGCGTCAACGACTGGGGCGTGCGCGCCGACCGCGCCGATTGGCTCGACGGCGTCTGGTGGCTCGAAAATCCGCGCGTCCTCGCGTTCGACATCGACGGCGAGGAGCTCTCCGAGGCCGCCGCGCCGCCGCCGAAACTCCCGCGCACGATGGCGTTTCCGGAGTTCGACGAGACGCCGCGCGACATGTTCCTCGCGACGCGCTCGTGGGACCATCTCGGCGCCGCCGACATGGCGCGCCGCATCCGTGTGCAGGGCCGCGACGATCCGGAAAAGCGGTTCGAGTTCTGGTACCGCCTCGCGTCGCCGTGGGCGTGCCTCGTGATCACGCTGTTTTCGATCCCGGCCGGGATCACCACGGGGCGCCAGAGCGTCTTCAAGGGCGTCGTGCTCGCCCTCGGCACGTTCTTCGGCTTCTACGCCCTCACGCTGCTGCTGGAATTCGCCGGGCAGCACGGCTACGTCCCGGCGGCGCTCGCGGCATGGGCCCCGAACGCCGTGTTCCTCGTCTTCGGCGCGGTCCTGTACCGGCGCCTGACCTGAAATCCGTTTCCGCCGCCGCGAGATGACGAAAAACCGCTGGATCCCCCTTTTCGCCGCCGTCGCCCTCGCGCTCGGCGTCCTGTTCCTCCTGCCCCTGTTCCTCGTGGTGCGGGGCGGATTCTGGGACGACGGCGGGTTCACGCTCCGGTACCTGCTCTCGGTGTTCCGGAACCCGGTCTACGCCGAAGGGCTCGGCAACAGCGTCCTCGTCGCGGCGGGCACGACGTCCGTCTGCCTCGCCGTCGCCCTTCCGCTCGCGTGGATTTCGCACAAGTTCGACTTCGCCGGCAAGCCGCTGTTTTCCGCGATCGTGCTCGTGCCGATGATCCTTCCGCCGTTCGTCGGCGCGATCGGCATGCAGCAGGTCCTCGGCCGCTACGGGGTGCTCAACGCGGTCCTCGGCACGGATTTCGACTGGCTCGGCCGCGCGCGGTACTTCGGCGTCGTCGCGATCCAGGCGCTCGCGCTCTACCCGATCGTCTACCTCAACGCCACCGCCGCGCTCGCCAACGTCGATCCGGCGATGGACGAAGCGGCGGCGAATCTCGGCTGTCCCGGCTGGAAGCGCTTCTTCCGCGTGACGCTCCCGCTCATCGTCCCGGGGCTCTTCGCCGGCTGCACGATCGTCTTCATCTGGAGCTTCACCGAACTCGGCGCGCCGCTCATGCTCGGCTACTCGCGGTGCGCCTCCGTGCAGGTGTTCGACGCCCTCAAGGAGATCGGCTCCAATCCGTTCCCGTACGCGCTCGTGTTCGTCGTGCTCTCGGTTTCGGTCCTGCTCTACGCGCTCGGCAAGACCGCGTTCGGCGGCCGCGCCTTCGCGATGCAGGGCAAGGCGGCGACCTCCGCGAAGCCCGTCGCGCTCCGCGGCCGGGCGGCGGCGCTCGCGGCGCTTCCGTTCGCGCTCGTCTCGTTCGTCGCGCTCCTGCCGCATTGCGGCGTCGTGCTCACCGCGCTGTCGGAGCCCGGCTCCTGGTACGGCACCGTCCTGCCGCGGGCGTTCACGGCCGGAAACTTCGCCGAGGCGCTCGGGCACGAGATGACCGTCGCCTCGATCCGCAACTCCCTCGGGTTCGCCTCGGTCGCCGTCGTCGCGAACCTCGTGCTCGGCCTCGCGGTCGCGTTCCTGGTGGTCCGCTCCAAGCTCCGCTTCGCGGGCGTGCTCGACGCGCTTGCCATGATCCCCCTCGCCGTTCCGGGCCTCGTCATGGCCTTCGGCTACCTCGCCATCTCCTCGTGGCTCTCCAACCTCGGCTGGGTGCGCGCGTCGGGGTTCTGGACGTCGCTCTTCGACGTGCGCGTGAACCCGACGCTCTTCCTCGTCGTCGCCTACGCGGTGCGGCGCCTCCCGTACATGGTGCGCAGCGCGGTCGCGGGCCTCCAGCAGACGAGCGAGGCCTTCGAGGAAGCGGCCTGGAACCTCGGCGCGCCGCCCGTCCGCGCCGCCATGCGCGTCACGCTGCCGCTCATCGCCGCGAACCTCGCCGCCGGGGTCCTCCTCGCCTTCGCCTTCTCGATGCTCGAAGTCTCCGATTCCCTCATGCTCGCGCAGCAGGCGAGGTTCTACCCGATCACGAAGACGATCTACGAGCTCTTCCAGCTCCTCGGCACCGGCAAGTACGTCGCGAGCGCGCTCGGCGTGTGGGCCATGGCGTTTCTCACCGTCGTCATCGCGGGCGCGTCGCTCCTTCTCGGCAGGAAGATGGGCGCGTTGTTCAGGGTCTAGAAGCCGGGGGCGGACGGCCGGAAAGAGGCGGAGAAAACGATGGCGATTCGTGCATGGGCGTGGGTGGCGTTGGCGGCGGCGGCCGTTTTTCCGGCGCGCGCGGCGGACGCGGGCGGCGCGGAACTCGCGCTGCGGCTCGGGCTTCGCCGGCTCGCGTTCGAGCGCGCGTCCGCCGCCGTGGAGGCGCTCGATCCGGGCGCGGAGCGCGACCGCGCGTTCCTGGTCGCCGCCGCCGCGAAGGAAGGGGAGGGAAGTCCCGAAGCGCTCCTCGCGTGGCTCTCCGCGGTGGTCGCGCCGCCGCCCGCGTCCGACTGGTTCCGCGGCCGGGCGCTCTGCGCGCTCGGCCGCCCGGCCGAGGCGGCCGGGCTCCTGAAGGACCTGCTTTCCCGCCTGGAGGACGACGATCCGCTCCGCGCGTCCGTCGCCGCCGACTGCGCCCGCGCGCTTTCCCTTTCGGGGGAGGACCGCGAGGCCGCGCTCGTCCTGCCCCGCGGCGGTCCCGGAGGCGGCGCGGACGCATCCGTTTTCGCGCTCGCGGCGGGCATCGACGCCGGCCGCGAACCGCCGGATGACGTGCCGGACTCCCTGCGCGCGCTCGCCTGCGCCGCGGCGGCCGTCCTGCGCGCCCGCGCCGGTTCCGGGCCGCCGCCGGACGAGGCGCTCGCGCTCGCCGCGCGCGCGGTGTCGCTCGCGGCGGACGATCCGCCCGCCCTTTCCGAATGCCGGGGCGTGGAGCTCGGGCTCCTGGCCGCCGCCGGCCGGTCGAAGGACGCCGTGGACGCCGCGCGCCGGCTCGTCGCGGGCGAACGTTCCGGCGGCGCGTCGGACGCGGTGCTCGCCGCCGCTTCGTCGCTCCTCGCCTCGGGCGACGCCGCTTCCGCGCTGGCCCTCGCCGAACTCCACGACGCGTCCTTTTCCGATCCCTCCGCGGAGCCGGGCGTGCAGCGCCTCCGCGCCCTGTCGCTCGAAGCGCTCGGCCGCGCTTCCGAAGCCGTCGCCGCCTGGGACGCCGCCGCCGGCGCCGCCGCGGCGGCCGGCGGCGGCGCCGCCGCGGCCGAAGCCCGGCTGGAGGCGGCGCGCCTCGTGCTCGCGGACGGCCGTCCGGACGACGCCTCCGCGCGTCTGCGCGCCGCGCGCGCCGCGGGCGTCCCGGACGCGCTCTCCACGCGGTTCGGCCGGCTTTCGGCGGAGTGCCTCGCGGCGGAGCGTTCCCCGGAGGCCCCGGCCGCGTTCGAACGCGTCGCCGCCGGCGCCCCCGGTTCGGACGAGGCGCTCGAAGCCGCCGTCCGCGCGGCGGAATCCACCCCGGCCGAGGACGCCTCCGCCCTCGCGGCCCGGACCGCGGCGGCCGACGCCGCCCTCGCGGAACGGGCCGCGGGCGACGACGCCGGCGCCGTGATGCGCCGCCAGGCCGCGGCCGCCCTCGCCGTCGCGCTCAAGGCCGTGAAGAACGGGGACGCCGCCGGGGCGGTGCAGCGCCTGGAGCTCGCCGCCGCGACGCCGGACGGCGGCGCGGCCACCGAGCGCGCCCGGGCGCTCCTGCCGGCCGCGTACCAGGCCGCCGGCCGTTTCGACGAGGCGCTCGCCTCCTACGCGATTTTCACGAACCAGCACCCCTCTTCGGCCTACCTGCCGGACCTCCGGTTCTGGCGCGCTTCCCGCCACTTCGATTCCGGCGAATGGCCCGAAGCCGCGGACGCGCTGCTCGCCCTGTGCGACGAGTTTCCGACCTCCCCCAAGGCCCCGCACGCCGCCTACCTCGCGGCCGTCGCGCTCCTGCGCGCCGGGCGCGAAGAGGACGCCATCGCGGCCGTGGACCGGCTCGCCGCGCTCGCCCCGGATTCCCCCCTCCTGCCGCAGGCGCGGTTCATGCAGGCCGAGGCGCTCGCCTCGCTCATGCGGTTCGACGCGGCGGCGCTCGCCTTCGCGCGCGTCACCCGCGGCGCCGGCGGCGACGCCGCGCTTCCGCTCCGCGCGGCGATGCGCCGCGCGGACTGCCTCTACGCGCTCGGCGGGGAAATCCCGGCCAAGCGCGCCGAAAGCCTCTCCGTCTACCGGCAGGTGTTCGCCGATCCGGCCTGCGCGGAATCGGGGCTCGCCCCGGAATGCCGCTGGAAGATCGGCCGCGTGCTCGCCAAGGACGGGGACTCCGCCGGCGCGCTCGCGGAATGGTTCGACGGATGCATCGCCCCGTTCGAGGGCGATCCGTCCCCGGACGCCGCCCCGTGGTATTCCCGCGCCGTCTTTTCCGCCGCGGCGGAGCTCCTCTCCGCCGGGCGCCCGGCCGAAGCCGCGGCGCTCCTTTCGCGCCTCGCCTCTTCGGCCGACCTCCCGGGGCGCGAAGAGGCCGCGCGCCGCCTAGAGGCTCTCGGCGCGCAGCCCTGAGGCGCTTTCCAGCGCCTTCACCTTCGCTTCCAGCGCGGCGACCTGTTCCTTCAGGCGCTCGACGGCGCGGGGAACGTGGAAGACGCGGAGCGCGTCGCGTTTCGGGACCGCCGGGGAGCCGAGGTACTGGCCGGGCGCGAGGAGGTCCCCCGCCACGCCCGCGTGGGCGAGGATTTCCACGCCGTCCGCGATCGTGAGGTGCCCCGCGAGCCCCGCCTGGCCCCAGATCATCACGCCGGTGCCGAGGTGCGTCGAACCGGCGATGCCGACCTGCGAAACGATGCCGCAGTACGGGCCGGTGCGGACGTTGTGGCCGATCTGCACGAGATTGTCGATCTTCGTGTGCGGGCCGATCGCGGTGGCGCCGAAGCGCGCGCGGTCGATCGTCGCGTTCGCGCCGATTTCGACGTCGTCGCCGATTTCCACGATGCCGAGCTGCGGGATCTTCTTCACTTCAATTCCGGCGGGGCCGACCTTCGTCTCGTAGCCGAAGCCGTCGGCGCCGATCACCGTGCCGTTGTGGATCGTCACGCGCGAACCGATCCGGCAGCGTTCGCGGATCGAAACCATCGGGTACAGGTGGCAGTCGTCGCCGAGGACCGCCCCGTCGTCGATGACCACGTGCGCTTCGATGACGCAGCGGTCGCCGACCACCGCGCCCGGCCCGATCGCCGAGAGCGGCCCCACGTACACGTCCTTGCCGAGCTTCGCGGAAGGATCGACCACGGCCGTGGGATGGATGCCGGGCTTGCGGACGGGCGGCGGGACCGTGAAGAGGGGAACCGTCTTCGCGAACGCCCCGTCCGGCGAATCGACGCGGACGAGCGCGCCGCCGGCCTCCGGCGGCTTCGCGTCCGCGCCGGCGGCGACGAACACCGCCGTCGCCTTCGTCGACGCGAGCTGCTTGGCGTACTTGGGGTTCGCGAGAAACGA
>Ga0310691_10007182_pt1 | contig 11694 bp, 7 predicted proteins | sample 176DNAGHGlowgp2_FD_203887 | JGI IMG/M metagenome (GOLD analysis project Ga0310691, IMG submission 203887) | Sheep rumen microbial communities from Palmerston North, Manawatu-Wanganui, New Zealand - 1766 DNA GHGlow gp2 (v2) (version 2) | ecosystem: Host-associated > Mammals > Digestive system >... | reverse complement strand
TAAAGGTGTTTTTAGTTAAAGTTCAAGATGAATAAAGCTGCAAAGACTGATGGACCATTGATCATGTTCATTCACCTGGATGATATCTTACTTCATAATATCTATATCCTGTATCATACTGTGCAGTATATGTCACATTTCATGTAACTATTTGCGTAGTTAAATCTTTTATAATTTCTGCACTTCAATCTTTTATCCATCATGTAAATATAAAGTCATACTTTATATCATCTGTATCCACTTCTCTTCATCTTTTAGGTGTATACTTATCTTCATCATCCCATTCAAAAATTGGAGTCGTTCAATATGGCACATTCTCATCTATTTTTCTTCGATTCAAATGTCATTCCCACATATCCCACGTTACTGTATACGTATCTCTATCATAATACAATCTTACAATTGTTGATCAATCAGCTTTAACTCATGTTTGATAACCTACTAAGTCTCAACTTAAAGTAAATCATTCATAGTCTGTACCTGTTGCATTAGTTGGTCCATTTGTAGTTCCATACATAGTTCCAGACCATACAAATTCATATCAAGTTTGGTCTAAATTTTGTTTATAATGTTCTACTGTGTATGGTGTATTTTCTGCCGGTTTAAAGAATGCAATAATATCCAAAATCTGATTTACAACAATTGTCAACTGATTTGTTCCATCTCATAAATCAGTTCCAGACAATATTGTATCTCAATTCTTCCAATAATCAAAAACATATCCAAGTTCTGGTATTGCTATAAATACTAGTTCCGTTGCATAATCATATAATCATGTCAGACTAATTCATGTTGATGTACTTCAAGATAAATATCACATATTTTCTTGTCATTCAGCCACACTTCCAGTTACTTCATATTTATTTGGTGTCCAATTCGCATAATATTCCCTATCTCATACTTCTACATTTCACATATCATTGACAACAATTACCAATCATGTAGTTGGTGATGATAATTGAGGTCAATCTATAACTCATCATGTCCATCATAAAAAGTTATATCATGTTTTTACAGGGTCTGTCACATAAATAACAAAATTTCAAGCTGTATATTCTGTTTGATTATGCTCTACTTCTTCTCATCCATCCAAATGATAAATTATTGTATAAGGAATAGCCGTTAAAGATACGCTCCACCTAATTTGCATATCATTAATTTCTGGCATAGTAAATGATAATGTTTTTTTGGTTCTATCCAATCATTCAGGTAATGTTATTGATGTAGGAATTCCCCAAGAATTAAATATATATCAAGTCTCTTCCTGTAATGTTAATTGAACATCTTCTCAATACCAACATGTACCATTATCACATCCAGATACTGTTATAGCAGCTGAATTAAATGGATCTATTAAAAAATGGAAATATCACCAATGTCTATAATAATATAAATCTATAACATTACTATTATTATCCCCAGATATTATAATTGTCTTCTCATTGTCAGGATTAGCTGTAAATCATGTATACACATTCTCTATCGCTGTAAATTCATCTCATTCATTTCAAGAAAAATATTCTGTTTCATGTATAGTATAACCGCTTCATCCTATATTCATCCAATGATGATTAACAGTAATTTCAGGATATTCTTGTACTTTTTTAAATTTAGCTGTCATTTGACAATCTCATGTTACAGCATATACATTTCAAGTATAACATGTATCTACACTTTTAATCAATATATTTGATAGTGTCACTTTTGCTGGTCTAAACAAATACTCTGAATCTTTATAGCTTGAACCAAATACTATAGGCTTAGTGAAATGATTATTAAATCCTGAATAATCATATAATTCTTCATTTTCACTTCCATTTATAGATACGTACAGTACAGAATTTATTCTAGATATTTTCACACTATGTACATTTTCAATATTATAATTTTTGCTACCAATATGTTTTCACTTTATTCATCTTGCAGTAACTTCTATCTTACCATTAGTAGTACTTTTTCTAACTGCAAAACCAGGATAAAGTTCATTCTCACTCCGATCCTCATCCTTTACATTTAATATTGTTGCCTGACTTTCACTATTGTTTAAATCTTGATCAACTATATCAAACGATATTTCAAAATCTTTTTGATAATTAGATTCACTAAATAAGTCATATCATGGATTAGTTATTATCAAATTATTACCTCATGTAAACTCAATTGGATCAGAATGTCTATATATGATATGTTCATCGCAAACTTGTTTCTCAACTTTTCCACAAGTTCCAGTCCACTCCTGAAATTCATATCACTCATTTCATGTTAATATTACTTCTGTTCAGCCAACTGTCAATTTATCTCAACTTATTACGATAGCTGCTCCGTATTCTTTTGATAATAATCCTGTACTTAATGTTCCATATCATGCTGGTGTTCATGTTAATGTTACTGTATATAATCTAGGTGATTCCCTATATATTGCTGTATAAGTTGTATCCATCGTAGCAGGAGAAAGTTCTGGATACCATCCATCAAATGTATATATATATTGCTCTGTTGCTGGTCTTGATGGGTTTGATCAAGTATAATTAGGAGTTTCTCCAGCTACTACTTCACCTGACCACAATACAAATCCATCCCAATTCTCAAATATTACTGTATACACATTATGTAACGAAACACACTGATTATTGCTGCTATCATAAATTAGACCATTAGGACAATCCCATCTTGCATACAAAGCAGTATCTGAAGCTGATAAAGTACTACTTTCTACTTTTTTAGTCCCATCCTGATAGCCCGAAGTTGTATACCATCCACTAAAAACCAAATCTATATTATCAGCTGTCTTTTTTATTGGCTCTTTAATTGTATCAATCGTACTTACATTTCATTCTTTAATAATAGTTATCAATGCTTGTTTTCATCATTTAGCATCAATTTCCAAGTTTGCATTAGTTGAATCCCTAAAACAACGAACTGTAGATCAGTTATTACGAGGTGAAACCTGAGCATCACTATAACCTACTCACTTATAATTATTAGATTTATTTCTACAGAACCAAAAATTATTTGCACTAGTTGCATTAACTTTCGCTCATAATGAATTTGTCCAATAATCGGCACAAAGTCACTGATCATACTCATAAAATCTTCATTTTTTATGAGATCCTGCAAGTGGGAACAAAAAATCTTCCGTAAAATCACGTATTTCATCATCTGTTTCTAATTTACTATATCAACGTATATCTTTCCATTTAGTATACAAAGTATTATAATCATCACCTGACGGTAAATAATAACCATCCGGACACGGTCATTGCCTTGCTTCTGGTGTACCCGTTTCAAGTCACCACAAATCATTACCATCATCTCCATTATTATTTGATATCCATGTTCATCCTGCATAGTTAGAAGCATTTTTACCATGAAATTTTTTACTTGCATATTTTGATGGAACATGTCATATCCAATCACTTACTGCTTGCGAAATTGTATCTGGATTCGGAGTACCTTCTCAATGACATAGTGTATTATTAGCACACCTAGTAAATCACCAGTTATTTCACCACTGATATGCAAATCCCAAAGATGAAAAATTTGGATTAGTAAAATCTAGTCTATCATACCTTGCAGAAGCTCAAAGATTTCTATCCATCATAACTTTTTTAGTCAAATTTTTATTTGAATCTATCATATATACATCCAACTCTCCAAATATTTCATTATATGTCCAATGTGCATAAAGTGTAATATTTCCTGTCACTACATCTTTAGCAAAATCCCATTGAGTTCCATCTCTAGGTTCAGTCCACCATCCAGTAAATGTATATCATGATAATTCAGGAGTTTGTTGCTGAGTAGGAGCAGAAATTAAGCTTCAATTTACTACAGTTTGTGGAGTTGGTAAATTAGCAAATGTTCATCTATTTGCATCAAAAGTAACAGTATACATAACACCTTCATCTTCTTGCCACTTAGCATAAAGTGTAATATTTCCTGTTATTTCATACGAATCTCATCAGCTTCCTGCAAAAATTTCTCATGCCGTATACCATCATAAGAATTCATGATTTTCTCGTACAGCTAATGGAAGTGTTACACTTCCACCCTCTGATAATATTGTTCAAAATATTGTTCAAGTTCATGTTTCTTCGTTTATTGTAATATTTTCTCCTGACACAATACTTCATTCTCATGGATCTAATGTCAATATATACTGAGTAGGATTTCATGATTCAGTAAGAACCAATGCATATACTGAAAATTTTTCAGCATCTATAACCACTCAGTTTTCTATATCTTTGCTCTCTTCTTGATTAATTTCTATCTTTTCCACTTTTTCTTCTCATCTATTTACATATTCTCCACTCTCATCTTTATCATTGATATGATATACCTGAATTTCTTTAGTTTCATCTTTATCCGCTATTTCTAATTCAGCATTATCACTATAGTCAAAACTTACTTTCACAGATTCTCCATTCTTTGGTTGCACTTCTAGTACCGTTCCATCTGCTAATTCATACAAAAATTTTATATCAAATGCTACGATTTCTGCTTCTTCTAATACATTGTTATTTTCATCCGAAATTTGTTGTTTAACTTCTTCTAACTGATTTCATCTTACTGCCTCAATATCTACATATGTACCTTCTGGGAAAGTTCATTCTTTTGCCGACACATTCACCACTACATTATTATATTTTTCAGATTTTTCGATTACATTTTCATTTAAAGTTTCCCGTGCTATTTCAATTTCAAAATTTTCCTCTTCTTTTGTATTTTCCATTTCATCATCAATAACTTCATCATCAATATTTTCTCATGATAATTCTTGTAAAGTTTCTTCATTTCCCTGAGAAATTTCTTCCTGTGTTTCTCTATCTTCAGCTTTTTCTTCTGTTTCTTCTTCTATATTCTTATCTTCATAGTTTTCTTCGTTATTATTTTCTACTTCTTCATCTAAAATTTCATCATTTTGACTTAATATTTCTCCATTTTCTCCTATTTCTCACATTTCATTCTGAATGATTTCAGTATTCTCTACTATTTCATCTAATGCATAAGAAAATGAAGTTAAAAAATCTGATCATACCAAGACAATCAAAGCCAACACAGATACAATTTTCCTGAAGTTTTTCATCTTTAAACTAATAAATTTTATAAAACATAATCATTGATAATTATATCCACAAATCAAAAATTTTGCAAAAATCTGACACATTTTCGATTATTTTGAGTTGACTTTTTAATTTTATGTTTCATAAAATAAAAAATGTGACATATTTTAGTTATCACATTTTTATTAAAATAATATATAATATTTTTTGTGTGATTTGTATTTTTTACTTATCAGTTCATATATGTGAAATGCATAGGATCGTCTGAACGCTTACTTCGATCTCATCATCGATAAAAACCATGTTTTTTTCGTATATTTACCATTGTTTGATTATTGAAATATGGACTATTTCTATCAGTTTTTCCATAAACTCACCCATTTACATCCCAGTTAACATCGACTGCAGATCAATAGCTATGGTGTGATAATTTTGTTCATCTACGCATTTTTCTTCGATTATATCATCATGTAGATTTTGGATTTACTGGTATTTTTTTATCGTATATTTCCTGAAATATTGATTGATATTCATTAGCAAGTTTTTTATGAATGTTCAAAGTAAGTTCCTTTTTTTTACCTTCTGGTGTGAAAACTGGTACCTTTATTTTTGTAATATATTTCAACATATCTTTTTCCTTTTCTGGAACTCAATTAGGAAATAACCAATTCATGCGCTTACCAAGTGGAATCTCTTTTGCTTGTCAAAGTGCAGCTGACTCTAGATGTGGTGTATTATAGTCAATTTCCTGTACAGCATCATAATCTGTTTGTTGTGTGGATCCATTTTCACTACCTGAATTTTCTGGATTATTACTCGTTGTTTCAGATAATTTTTCAAAAAATACTCACTTATTTTTTAAATTATTCATTATTTCATTCTCTAGAGAAAAAAGTTCTTCTTTTTCATTTGTTTCTTTTATTTTTTTTTGAAGGGTTTCCAAATCTTCTGATGAATTCTTTAAAAATCATATTTTTAAGGCAACAGTAAACCAAAGATCTCATTCATCAACTACATAATCAATTATATTATCCTTAAATATATCGCTTAATAAACCTCATTGTTTTTTATTATATTCCTCTATAATTTTTTCGGCCATTTCTCTTTTAAGTTGACTCAATTCATCAGCTGAAGTTGATTCTCTTTTATCTATACTATCAGACATTTTATAAAATAATAATATAAACTACTATAGTATAAACATAAATAGTAAAAAAGTCAAAAAAAATCAAACTTTTTATTTATTATGAAATATTAAATATATTGTATAATTAAAATTTTTTTAGTAAAATTTAATCAATTGTTAACCCTTTTGCTATATTTTTTATAGGTTTAAGAGAAATTCAAAGAATAATTAAATTATAAACTCATGCTATAATTAAGAACAATCGTCGGCTAATTTCGTGACTATTCAACCGTTCATTAATAAAGAATCAACTTACCAACATAATTGCTAATATTCAAAGTATTTGAAGTCAGGCTTTTTTCTGAAATTTTGGAAAAACTTTGAGTTTTCATGCCACTATCATTGCACCAACCATAAATATAGTTTCGATGAGAACTTGAACAATTATTCATCATAATAAATTCCATTTTGGAATTACAAATAATGCTACTAAAACTCATACTATCACTCATGTTAGATTTATTTTGAAAAGTACATTCTGTTTTTCTAGAGATACAAATAGATAGTTAAAAATCTGCTTGATAAAACTGAAAAATAGAACTATTCAAAGGAATGACAAAATCTGGTTGGATCATCGTGTAGACAAAGATTCTCGGCTTCATATAAAGTCTTTGCTTGATACAAATAATATTATATCCCTATTAAATACCCAGAAATCTATAGCAATCATTCATCCAATTCGTCAAACCAATGTGAGCAGATTTCACATTGATTTTCTTTTGTCTAAATTGGAATATGTAGGAATTTTATGAAGTAAACTATTTCCAAGTGATGATGGAATAATCAATAATATTTCTAGTAATGATAGAGCTAATGCCCAATATCATACATATTCATATCAATGAGCTGTTGGAAAAAATCGTCCTAAAAACATAAGAACGATTAATGTATGAAATGAACTGAAAAAATATGAAAATCAATATCTCCAATTTTCTTTAAAAATATTTTTGATAAATTTTAAATCAATATCGATTTTGAATGGTAATAAGTCTTTACTTCTTAAGTGAACATCTACATTCTGTCAGATTGAACTCGCTACCACTGAAAATATTACACAACAAAATGCTAAAATTGCAGTAGTATTTATTGCTTCTGATTCAAATGAAATATTTCTAAAAATTAGATAAACGGTTGGAAGTAGCACTGCTAATTGTGAAAGTCTAGCAACGATTAATGACCAGCTTAATCTATTCATTTTCCAGAATAACTGCAATGGAAGTTGTTGGATTCATACAAACATATTACTTGCAGAATATAACATAGCAAGTGGTAATCATCGGATTATGAATGGATTACTTGTATATGCTGGAATTAAATATGCCGTTACAATTGCTAGTGTATAAATAACGATTATCATAAACATTCTGGTTCATACAAATTTATGATAATTTTCTTTGAGCTGTGGTGATTCGTCTCATTTTTCTTCTTTAATTGCTCATAAACGCTTTACTGCGATTACATAAATTCAAAAATCTACCAAAGCAGTCCACCATGCAAAAAATCTGAATATTGTCCCATAATCTCAATATCTAAGTGGTCCTAGATATGAAGAAATAATTTTGGTAATAACAAAACCAAAAAGAGCTGAAATAATTCTTCCAAATAATTGCCAAGCTGCATCTTTAATTACTAATTTATGTCACGTCATTTATTATTTTTCACGTAAATATTCAAAATTAAAAAATCTGAATTATAATTTTAATTTTCTGATAAATTTATCCATAGTAGTTTGTTCATATTTTTCTAACATTGGAATATACTCGTTTAATTCATTTACAAAATTTTCTAGATTTTTTTCTGTATCTTTAATTGTATAAATTCTGTAATCCTTTTTATTATCTATTATAACTATATTATGAATTTTTTTCTTTTCAGTATGATATTCCAATACAAATCATCACAAAAATTCTCGTGGAAATGTTGTTTTTTTTACTTGTAAAGCATTTTTTCAGATTACCATTTTTATTGTATCATTTGATTTAGTTGTATAAAAAATATATCATCATGCAACCAACAATACAAATATTCATCAAATAATATTATTTGATAATATAGAAAGTATCACTACTCATAGTATAATTAAAGCAAAAACTATATATCGAGTTTTATTTCTTTCAAAATACTCTCAATCATAAACTTTAAGTTCCATAATATAATTATATTAAATAAAAATCTAATTAATTGATTTTATAGTAATATCGAAAATTAAAAATTTTCCTGCTAATTCATGATTTAAATCTAAAGTTATCGATTTATCTGTAACTTCAGTAATCAAAGCTGCTGCTCATATTCATAAATAAACTCTTTGACCTTGCGTAAATTTACTCAAATCTCATACTTCTTCAGATGAATAAGTCATCACGTAATCTTCCCTACGCTGTCAATATCATTTTTCAGGTCAAAATTGAACTGTTTTTGTCTGTCACACTTTCATTCATATCACTCATTCATCGAATCATTTTATCATTTGTCATGCTCATACCTGAAAAGTTAGTCACTCAGAATAATCTCTAGATTCATTATATTTTCAACAAGCCTTTGCTACTGATTCTACGCTTGTATCAAAAACAGTTCCATCTTCTAGACGTCAAATATAATCTACAGTAATATTATCTCAAGATTTAATCTCAACTCATTTTCATTCTTTATCAGATTTTTCTAAATATTCTTGTACTGATTTTTGGATTTTCATATTTTTTAAAGTAAAAATTTAAATTAATTAATTGATTTTACAGTAATATCAAATATCAAGTTTTTTCCTGCTAATTCATGGTTAAAATCAAATGTTACATCTTTATCTGTTATTTTAACAATTTTTGCTGGCATTCACATTCATAAATATATAGTATCTCACTCTTTAAATTGACTTAAATCTCCAACTTCACTTGCTGGATATGTTACTACAAGACTTTTATCATATTCTCCATATCATTCTTCAGGTCAAAATTGAACTGTCTTTGTCTGTCATACTTTCATTCATATTACTCCATTATCAAATCATTTAACCATTTGACCACCTTGTGCTTCAAAAGATAATCACTGAGTATAATCTCTACCTTCACTAAATTTATCACATGCTTCGGCTATTGACTTAATACTTGTATCAAAAACTGTTCCATCTTCTAGACGTCAAATATAGTCTACCACTATATTATCTCATGCCTTTATTTCGTCTCATGATCCTTTTTTATCAGATCAGTCTAAATATTTTTGAACGGCTTTTTCACAACTGGTAATATCAACCACTTCTGTAGGTTCTACATTCTGTGTAGGCTCTTCGTCCTTTTTTCCACAAGCTGTAAGTAAAATTCCTGATAATAAGACTAAACTTACTAATAAAGATTTTTTCATGATTTATATATTTATATAATAAAAACTCTGATTTTTATAATTATTTTTTTATATTATTCAAATAATCTTCTAATGTTAATCATTTTTCCATAATTTCTTTGGCTATACCTACATCTCAAATATATCTTAAATGTCGTGGTTCATAACTATATCATGTAATATTTTCTTTTCCATCAAGATATCTAAGAATAAATCAATAGTCAGCTAATTTTTTATGAATTTTATCAAAAATTTCTAATTCAACTATCATTTCATGATTTTCAGATATAACTTCTCAATTTTCTTTCTTTATACATATATCAATTGCTAATCATGTATGATGCTCAGAATAACCAGCGGATGCTGCATATTTACTTGCATATTCAGCTCAATATTTTTCTTTAAATTCTTCAAAAAGCTGATTTTGTATAGAAAAAGAACGATAAGCACTATCGAGTTCAATATCCACTCATTCAGATAATAGATAAATTCTTAATTTATAAAAACTTTCTAATGTTTCTTTTTCAATTTTTAAAATTTTACAAAAACTATTTTTTACTTCTACGAATTCAGCTATTTCTTCCCAATTTTCTGGAAGTTTGTTGTTTTTATTTACTAGAACTAAATAATCTTTTCTTTGCATATTTTTTAAGTTAATAATAAATTATTCAACTTTACATAATACCTCTATATTTTCACCACTTCATCATAAATTCAAATTTTCAGAATAATTTATATTTTGTGTTTTAATACATAAGTTTATTTCATTTTTTTTATCTTTATTTTCAAGTGAATATAAACCGTAGTTATCTATATTTATCCAATTACTCCATTCATTTTCTATTCATACTTCTTTTCATGTTATTACTTCACCATCACGTAAAGTTAAATTTCAACTATTTTTTCAAAGTTCTGTAAAACAATTTTTAGGAATCCAAATATTTGAAAAATCTTTAGTAAAAACTACTGTGATTTTTGTATTTTTATCACTCAAAATTAAATCTGATACTTCTTCTAATATTCTAACTGTAATAGTATATTCTCATTTTTCATTAATTTTTGGGCTACGAGTATAGATTTCTCACTCATAATATGAGTCTCATCGATTTTCATTTTCAGTAATTATCATTACTCATGTTAAATCCTGTGTAAGTACATATTCATTAAAATCCAGTCAAACTGATATTTCTGGACTATATGTATTATCTATAATTGTACAAAGTTTATCTCAATTTTTGATTTCATCTCATTCTTTTACATAAATATTTCATATAATTCATGGAATAGTAGCTCTTGGAGTTTGTTTATCAAATTCATAATAAAGATTTATAGATTCTTTATTTGCTGAATTTATCTCATTTTCAAGATTTATTGTATTATTTTTCAAATTATCTCTTTCTCTTTTTAAAATAGTTAATTTTTGATTTATTTCTTGTATTTTACTCTGAGTTTTATCGATAGTTTTGGTATCATTAGTATCTGTAGCTATTTGTAATGCGGCATTATTTTCTAATAATTCTCTTTCCAAATCTGAAATTTCCTGTCAATATTGTGTCTGAAATTCATTATATTGATCCATATTTTCATAAAATTCTGCATATTTTCGTCAGATTTGTCTATCTAATTTATCTATAGTTTCTTCACTATCTTCTTCATTTCATATTTGCATCAAAATATCTCGCTCTTCGACTATATCTCACTCACTCACATTTAATGAAACCAATTCTCAATCAGTTTCTGAAAGAATAGTCACTTCAGGATATGATAATAGTTTTCATTCTTTATCTATCTCCAGAGTAGTAGGAAAATCTGAAATATTTACTCGTTCCTCAGTCTGAATTTTATTTTTATCTTTCCAAAAAACATTCCAAATTATAAAAATTACTAAAAACACTACAAAAATCACACAAAATATTCCAATATTTTTATAATTTCTCCATCGATCTTTAAATGTCATTGTGAATTATACTCAAACAAGTTTAAACTTAATAATTAATTGTAAAAATATCAGACTTTTTATCAAGAAATTTACACTTTACTTGAAACTTTAGACTGATTCAATATTATAATTCAGCTTAAAAAAATTTTATATACATTCTAGAGAATAGTGACTTC
>Ga0310691_10007181_pt1 | contig 11694 bp, 3 predicted proteins | sample 176DNAGHGlowgp2_FD_203887 | JGI IMG/M metagenome (GOLD analysis project Ga0310691, IMG submission 203887) | Sheep rumen microbial communities from Palmerston North, Manawatu-Wanganui, New Zealand - 1766 DNA GHGlow gp2 (v2) (version 2) | ecosystem: Host-associated > Mammals > Digestive system >... | reverse complement strand
TTGTCGCTGGTCCAGAACCGCCCCCACGCCCGATGACCGTCATCGAAGAGGTCGCTGAGGGCGGGTCCCGCCTTCGAGGCGTCGAAGTAGGAGGTGGCGGGCACGTAGTATTGTTAATTTATAAACCGCCAATGTGGGTAGAATGACCAATAGCAACAAACTTATCTCAACCAACGCGCAGGAGCCGAAGTAGTCCCACTCAAAATGCTCCTTTCCGGCTCCTGTCTCAAAGTTGTTTTTCACTCCAGAGTGTTCAAACGAACGCCCGCCACTTTGTGACGCCCCCTACCATCGGCGTCGACGCAAGGGTGGCATCAGGCTGTGTCAGGGGCTGGTGGTAGTTGAGACGGGGCGGATGGCGTGAGCATCGACGTTCTGTTCCACGCCAGATTTCACCTTACCTGAACTGGTGTTAAAGTAGATGATGCCTGCCCACCTGGTTTCTGTATAGCTATGATCAGTTGTCCACACCGTTCCTACGGAACGGTCTTTATATTGTCCCTCCGAGAGGGCACCGGAGTTGACATTCCCTGAATAATAACCAGTTGAAGGGAAATAGTATTTAGGACCGTATCGTTCACTGTCAGTCACAGGAGCCGTATGCTTGGTAGCATAGAAATAGCCGCCCTTCTTGTCGCCATACTCAGGGGTGGGAGTCAGCCACATATTGAGCGCAGCACTTTCGGTGGTGCTGAGCGGTGCACCTGTTGTCATTCCCGTGAACACAGCAATGGCTGGCACCTGAAAACCAGGCGGACAGGGGTCATATAGTGTCTTCGCAGTATTCCAGTACAAGTGATTATTGCCATCGTACCACCAATGATTCGCGCTCACGTGAATCATCTTGGTAGGATTTTTGATGGCTTCAGGAATATGGTTCGTCGTATTGTTGCCAGAAGTCGGTGTCACGACTTCAAAGCTGGCAGTAATATCCGTGCCGCTCTTGTCATAGACCTTACGAGTTGCATCTGCCATGGTCTTCACCATGGGCAGTGCCGTGGGGCGTCCCCACTGGTACATGGTGCTGGTGCCGGTGATGAGGTCGGGCTTGGCATCTTGGTGTATGTGGAAATGAACCTTTTGATTCGTAGCGTCCTTTAGCTGAATCTCCACCCAGGTGTCACGTTGCTGATAGAGGCCGAAGGCATCATCGTCGGGCACCCAGCCGAGGTTGACGGGGAGCATGCCCGTGGATGTGCCTTCGTAATTCGACAGCTGCACAATCTTCGAGCCGTTGTAGTAGGAAGGATAAAGTTCGTCCATAGTCTTTGTCAGGGCGGAACGTTGAGTCGCATCGTTAGTTACGGCACCATTAGCCAAACCCACCTTTGTTGCGGTTTGGTTGGGATAGACCTCATCCGTCATCCAGATGTGCCACGTCCATAGGATCTCGGCTTCATCTGCCAGCGTATTGCTGATAACTTTGTCTGAGCCTACTTGAGTTGTACATGCCTCATCGGAATAGGTACGCTCGGTCACGACGGTACGCCTCTTGCCCTTCAGCGCAATAACGCAGTTGCCCGGCTGTGCCTTGCTGACGGTAAATTCCACATAGCCGAAACCTGTGTCGTCAGTGGTGAAGCAAGGGTCGTCGGTCGAACCTTTCGAAGCTGTTAAGCCGCAAGTGAAAAGCCCATTCACATCTTGCCAGATGATTTCCTGCGTAGGCAGGGCATCAACAGTCTTATCATAAGTTATCTTCGTGAAAGTTTTCTTCCAATTATCACCATCTTTCGTCGCTGTGCTTTCCTGAACAGGATAGCTATTGATTTGCTTGTAGATATTACCATATCGGATGTCCGCTCCCGTATGGTCTTTGAAGATGTTGGGTGTTGTGTAACTGTTTACTGTTGAGCCAGACAGGCTATTGCCATAGACGGCCGGAAACTTGTATGTTCCTGTAGCATTGACGATGTAGCAGTTGGCAGACTCGCATGTCTTAGAGGTGCCAGTGGAAGTGGTGCCGTCTGGCTGATGTGACGAGAGGTCGAAGTTGCTAACTCCGGGATTTGAAGCCAGCACAGTGGAGTGTGTGGTTTTATGTGTATAAGACTGGGCTTCAAGCACATAGTCAATGGTCTGCTGCCCTTGCGCATCCGACGGTGTCTGATTGCCTGCGGACTGCCCCACCTCATTCGAGACATTGGTCCACCCAGTAATGCTCTGCAACCATGCAGGGCGGTTGTTGGCGCTGTAGGTTCCATCGGTTCCATCCCACGAGAAGCCCGTCATCTGCCAGTCGGCTTTCTGGTGTTTGTTTGTGCCGTTGGATGACGTGGAGTAGTCCTTGGCGTTGCGGAAGCTATGGATGATGAAGCTTCCAGAGGTCGTGCTTGTGCTCGTCTCATGAGTGGCAGCACCTTTGCTGTATTTCGTCTCAGTGCCTGTGTCACCGTGTTTTGGAATGGTGACACCATCCGTGCCCGTGTCAAGCACCAGATAGTACTCTCCCTTCAGCTCGCCTATCGTCACCTTGTAGGTCACGGTGTAGCCCATTTTCCAGACATCGTCCTTGAGGCTGCACTTGAGCGTGCGCTCCACCGTGGGCGCACTGGCTTCCGTCAGAACGATTTGCAGTTCTGCGCCTTCGACCAGCGTCTGCGGCATGAGGAAGAGTACGCTGTCTCCGTCGATATAGACGTTCTCCTCATAGTTTGTGATGCTTTTGTTGGGATAGATGGTGTAGGTGGAATATTTGTCCGGCAAGTCATCTGACCATGTCAACGGATTGCCAGTCATATTTCCCCACTTCTCTTGGCCGGGGTCATAGACACCCTGGCTCTTGATATGTGCCAGCGTGATGCGCTTGATGGTGACGCCCACGGGCATCTTGCCCTGTGCGAAGCGCACGGCGGTGAGGATATGTTTGAAGGTTAGCGCGACGGTCTTGTCGTCCTGCCCCAGGTGCTGTTCCTTCTGGGTCGATGCCTGACCTTCGTAGTAGCCCGTGCCGCTGCCGCCGTAGCCGGGAGTGGGACCTGCCTGCACATCGACAGCAGCGGAGCAGCCATAGAGCAGGTCGCGCTGCTCTGCCGGCTCCTCTGGCACAACGAAGCTGATGATGGGTGCTGTGCCGTAACCAGGAGAGTTCTTCAGGGTGATGTCCAGTTCCTCCAAGGCTGGCGAGAAAGCATAGAAAAGCATATATTCAGGATTCAGCTGCCCGGAAGTCACCACTTTAGTCACCTCCTTGTCGTAGGGCCAGTGTACGCTGCTGCGCCATCCGCGTATTTTCTTCAGCAGGATGTTGGAAAAGAGTTCGCGTCCCTTGTCGGTGTAGCCCCAGATGGTGAGCGAGTCGTGGAAGAGCAGGTCGTTGCCGGCAATCTCGCTGAGGGGTGCGCGTGTGGTGAGCTGTTCCTTGTCGGTGGAGGCACTGCCCGGGTGTATGCCCACGAAGGGCAGGGGCATACGGTGGATGTTCATGCCCCAGGGGTTGTCGCCCTCCATGGCATGAGCGCCGAAGGTGTTGGCGGCGATGGTGGCGCTGTCCAATGCGGGTTCGCCGGCGGCGGCACGTGTGCGGCCGTAGTCGTAAATCATGTCGGCTTGTTCCACGACGCTTACGCCGAAGGCGATGCAGTCGGCATCGTCCATCTCGCCGGAAGCTGAGGGCAGGAGGTCGTCGGTGCAGGAGGCGCAGAGGAGCCCTGCCAGGTAGATTCCTATAATAGCTGTTTTCTTCATCTGTTACGATAATACGATAGTTGGTTATTCATTGACGGTCTTGCCCTGCCATTCTGAAGGCGTCTGTTCACCTTTATTATAATCCACATTCTTGAATGTGGTGACGGACGGCGTGAAGCGGAGTGGGAAGTCCCAGTCCTCGATGCTGATGACCTGGAACTGCACGCTCTCCACGCCGATGTAGCAGACGAGGATGTAGCGGTAGCCCGGCAGCAGCTCATAGTTGCCCGTCGATGTCTCTGTGCCGATGATGACTTGTGCGCCTGTCACCTCATGGGTGATGCGGGAGTAGTTAGCGGTGCCAGAGCTGTTAGGGATGTCAAGCATGAGCGACGGGTCTTTGGTCACGAAGCTGTATGTGAGGGTTGGTGTCACGGGGATTCCCGTGTTGCCGTCCCAGGGAATGAGCATCGTGGCGTATGGTAGCGCCGTCAGCCGTCGTAGATTCTCGTCGCAGCCCGTCTTTGAGTCGAACTTATCCAACTCCACATTCTGAACAGCCGTCAGGTTGGTGTTCGGCTGCATGGTGCCCATCAGGTTGGCATCCATGTGTGCGGCATCGACAAACAGTTCTTTCTGTGTGCCCAGTTCCGTTCCGCTCCATTTTCCTGTTGCCAGGTCCAGCACGCCCTGCTGGCAGAACTTGTCGGCAGGCACGGTAAGCTTCAGTTGGCTCACGAAAATCTTGGCGGCGTCAGTGTCGGGTTTCTTTCCCGACGGAGTCATTTCATCATAAATACGTTGCACATAGACATCGATGCTGGCCATGGCATGTTTGAAAGCGAAGCTGACACGCTCCGTGGTGGTCTGCTTCGTCAGGTCGGTGTTGACGACGTTGCCGGCAGAGAGGTCTGCCACGTTCGTCTCGCCCGAAGCCTGGGCGTAGGACGTCTTGCCGCGGGTGCCCCAGAGCAGGTCCACCTGCTGCTCGGGGACATCGCTGAGCGTGTAAGTGACAGTGGGTGCTCCTGCGGCCGTATTAGCGCTCAGCGCCGTGATGCCGTCTGTTCCCAAGTCGAGCGTTGGATCCACGTAGGGAGCGTATGCGAAGAAACTGACATAGCTGTGCGCATTGTTCACGCCCGTAGCCCCCTCGTCGTCGGCAGGCTGGTTTTCGTTGGGCCAGTATTTCTGCGGAGAATAGACCCAGTTCTTGGCAGTGTAGCTGTCCCAATAGACCTGCAGGTTGTACATGAAGTTGGGCGTGGTTGTGCTGCCCGCCGTGTTCCAGGGTGTGTTCCCCGTGTAGTAAGCGAAGACGCCGAAGCCGCCACTACCCGTGTAGGCATCATATTCCTTCAGTCTGTCGGTGGTTATCTCGTCCCACAGCCCTGCACGCGTGTCCGCCAAATCATCCAACGAAGCAGTGAAGGTGACGGCCCCATCTCCGTCGTACAGGTCGCTGCTGTCATCTGAGCAGGCCGTCAGCATCGTCATGCCGCACGCCCAGGCAGCAATATAGAATATGTACAATAAATATCTTCTTCGCATATTTCTGATATGGTAAATAGTAAATGGTTCAATGTATTCACCACTGGTCGGTGATGCGCGAGGGGTCGAAGATGACGGTGATGGTCTCCGGTCCGCGCACGATGTCGTCGCCGGGTCTCAGCTCGTCGAGGAACGCGTAGCAGTAGATGAAGCCCGACTCCCACTTCAGGTTCATCTGAAGCATGTTGATGGTGACCTTGGCGGTGAGCTTTGTGCTTAACTTATTGCCATTGGCATCGGCCTGATAGCCGTGAGCCGTGATAGTGATGTTCGGTACATCATTGTCGTCCATCACCTGCGGCACGGCCAGGATGATGTTGCCAGGAGGGTAGTTGTAGTGCTTGCTGTTGCGGGAGTCCAAGACCTCAAGGGCTGTATTGCCGGAGAGGTCGGTGCTACCCGTATAGCCGAGCACGTTCTTTGCGCCGGAGCGGAACGTGGCCCAGTTCAGGCCATCCTGTGCCAGGGCAGCCGTTTGTTCGGCCGTTGTCATCGAGGTCGTCTTCCATGCCGGCGTGTCCTCGAAGTAGTCGAACATATAGTTCTCGTTGAGCATCACGCGCTTGCCGTACTCGGGGTCTGCCTGCCCCGTCATCGCATTGGTTTTCGGCTTGAAGCGGAACCAGTAGGGGTTCATGATGTAGTGGTTGACGGTGGCTGAACCGAGGGTGCCCTCGGTGGTGTAGTTGGCCTTGGTGGTGTATTTCGTGCCGTCCCATGTGACGGTGGGTGAGAAGGTGGCGGAGGTGTGGATGTTGTTGAAGGCCATCTCGTAGGAAATCTCGGCGCGGTAGCGGTCGTCGGTGATGTTGCGTATTTCAGGATTGCGATACCAGCGGACCGTCTTCAACTCGTCGGGAACTTTCAGACCAAGGGCCAGAAACTCGTCGGAGGTCAATGTTCCGCCCTTGGTCACTTGAGTTATTGAAGTCACGGCACCACTATTCTTGGTTATCCTGATGGTATTCCCTAATTCATCTATGATGTCCGTATTTCCATCGCTGAGACCAGCAAGCCATGTCGCATCGGCAGGCTTGGGTACCTGATTGCCCTCTCCGTCATCGACCATCTCATACACCACGCGGTCTCGCCCCTGTATGAAGGCATAGAGGCGCACCTGCGCCAGCATGTGGTGGAACTTGAAAGGCACGCGCTTGGGTGTGAAGCCCTTGTCGGCGGGGTCTGTGCTCTCCTGGAGCGGATAGGTGTCCTTGGAGCAGTCGGCTACGAGTTCGCTGAGCATGAAGTCGCTCTGCTGGGAGGCATCGGGGTGCATGGTGTATTGCACCTTTCCCATGCCGCCGCCCGTAGTGACACCGTTCTCGTTGCTGACGATATGCACGCCGTACTCGCCCGGGTTACCTGCCGCGTTCCAGGGATAGTAGGCCCAGAAGGTGGCGCGCTCGTAGTTGGTAGAAGAACCGTCGAGCTTATTGTTCGGCCAGAAACGTTCGGGGGTGTAGGTGAGAGGATTGGTGCGCGACACCTTGTCCACCTTCGTGCCTACGGGCGCACCGATGATGCCCTTCTGGTTGTAGAAGAGGTTGGCGGTGTAGTAGTCGTTGAGGATATTGTTCTTCATGACGGAGAACTCCCTTTCGTCTTCATCGCCGAGTCCTGAAAGTGATGGAAATGCCACGGAAAGCGAAGCACGGTCTGCAAAGCTTGTTGTCGCCAGCGTCTGCAGCTCATGCCAGGTATATTGCCCCGTGTAGGCACCGTAGATGCCGATGCCGTAATCCACGGTTTTCTGGGTAGGTGCCACGCCCTCGCCGGCATATTCGTAGTATGTCGTGCCCGGGCCGGGGAACTCTATCTCCAGACGATTGATGATGCTTCCGTCGGAGCGCGTGGCCATCTTCGATGTCACCACGCTGGCCTCGAAGGCGATGCCGGTGCCCGCCACATCCTCCTGCTCTTTAGGGGAGGGCAGGATGTGGTTGTCGGTGCAGGAAAGCACCGCCACAGTTCCTGACAAGATATAGAAAATAACTTTTCTCATGTTATTCTATTTTCGTTCCTTATTGTTTAATTTCTTGCGAAGCAATCATCTTACTTCACGGTCATCTTGCGCCCATTGACGATGTACATGCCCGGTGGTAGGTTGCGGCGCCATGTGCCATTCATCACGGCCTCTTTCGTGCGTAGCATACGGCCGCTGAGGTCATAGACACCCCATCGCGGCACGTCGGGCGTGAGCGCGTCATCCAACTGCTGCTCCTCGGGCTGCTCGTAGTCCACATCGTCGAAGAGGGCTGCATAGAAGGGTCTGGTGGGGGCAGAGGACTCTTCGGTGGGGTCGAAGTCGCCAACGTAGAAGGCCTTGTTCTGATAGACGTAGCGGTTGGAGCGTTGGGCGTAGGTGGCGTTGCGAGCGGTGGCCCAGTGTGCGGTGGCGAGGGTGGCGTTGTTCTCGGTGTTGGAGTAAATCTCCTGTCCTGCGGCACTGTTGTCTCCCGTGCGCTGGTCGCGGCGCCAGTTCTCGTTGGTGTAGAAGCCTACGGCGTCGGAGGTCCGGTAGGCGTAGTAGTCAGCTGACTTGCCTTCGCCGGCTTCGCCTGTCGTGGCCTTGTCGTTGGAGCCCTGCACGAATGGTAGGCCCAGCACCATGACATCGCGACCTTTGCTCCAAGTGTTCTTGCCAGTGGCGGCATCGATGTCGTCGTCGGAGAGCATGGTCTCGAGGTAGGAGCCGTGGAGGGTTATCTTCGCGCGGCTGTCGGGGATGTCGGTGGGGTGGGTGGTGGGTATGTAGAGCTCCACGTAGCGGAAGGCCTTGGCGGGGTCCTCGGTGATGGGGCCGTCGCCGATGCCGTCGCCGTTGGTGTCGGCACGCTTCATCCACTGTCCCGTCTTGGGCGCACTGCTGCGGATGACCACGGGCCATGCGGCAGGAACGAACTGCGGGTTGCCCATGTTGTTGAGCTGGCTTACGGAGGCCAGGCGCAGGGCCTTGGGCATGGGGTTGGCCACGGTGGCTGTGAAGGCGGCATCGATGGTGGAGTTGAGGCGTGTGTCGAAGGGCACGTAGAGCGAGGCGTAGTAGTTGGGGTCCTCGTTCTCGGAGCCGCTGAGACCCAGGCCGGTGGCGAGGTCGGGCTTCTGTCCGCCCTTGTTCACCTTCACGCGCAGCGGCATCTCGTTGTAGGGCCACTCGGTGCGCACGCCGACGGGCTGCAGCAGCCACTTGGTGTCCTGTATGCCGTAGTTGATGTCGGGGAGCTGCCAGTATTCGTTGCCCTCCTTGTAGCCGTCACCGATTTCCTTCATCTCGTTGTCCTTGTGGATGGTGATGCGATAGCGGTGGTTGGCGTCGATGCAGAGGTAGTTGGTCTTTAGGTTCTCGGCCACGATGTCGTCCCATGTGGAGAGTGCAGTAGAAGTTCCTTCCTTTGTGTCTCCGATGGCATACTTGCGCAGTCGCATGGTGAATGCCGTGCCGCCGATGTCGTTGATGCGGAAGTGGTCGTCGTAGCCAGATTCAGAAGCCGCTGTGGGTTCCACCAGCTTGGTGACGCCATAGTTGGCGTCGGTGCCCTGCTTGCCTCCGGCGCGTCCGCGCAGGCGCAGCCCCTGGGTGCTGATGTTCCAGCGGTCGTACTCGTCGCCGCCCACGTCGGCGGGCGTGAAGTAGAAGATGCTGCTGGGGTCGTACTCGGCGGGCAGAATCTCGATGTTGCCTCGCATGGCGGGGTGCGGCTCGGCATCGCGGTCGTGGTAGTTTTGGCCGTCGAGCTTGCTGACGAGGGTGTGCATGTCGTTCATCACGTGGTGTACGGTGTGGGCCTCGTCGGTCTCGTAGAAGTGGAGCCAGCGGCTGCCGGCCTTGAGCGTCATGGGTGTGGCGTCGTTGTTGTCGAGGTCTTCGAATCCTGCAAACTGCTTCTCGCTCTCGTGGCGATAGCCGCTGATGTAACGGGGTCCGACTACGCCCTTGAGTCCTGTGCCGTCAACGTTCTCGCCGTCCTTGTTCAGGGCATCGCCGGAGAAGGCCTGGATGCGGTAGTAGCCCTGGGTGAGGGGTATGAGGTTGTCGGAGACGAACTTCAGGGGCATGTCTGCGGCGACGTTGGTGGGGCGGTCCTCGGTGTAGAGGAGTTCGGTGGTGTAGGGGTTGTCAGAGCCGCCACGGCGGTAGAACTTGCCCTTATACACCAGCTCACGTGCGCGGTCGATGGTCTGGAAGTCGATGACGGCGGGGTTGGTCTGGTAGGTGGCCTTGTACTTCACCAGCTCGTCATAGAGTGCCTTGTTCTCATAGTGGAGTGCCAGATTGGGCTGCAAGCCTCCGACGTAGCCCGACCGCTCGAAGTATGGCAGCAGCTGTTCGGGTGTAGTCATGAGTCGCCAGTTGGCATCCGTGTTGGACAGTCGCAGTGTCTTAACATCCGGCACGTAGCGCAGTTCGGCCTTGTGGAAGTCAGGGCCAGCCGTCGTGTTGTGGATCATGTAGAAGCTGCCGAACTTGTCGCCCGTGATATCGACGTAGGCACTCGTGGGGTGCATAAGGAACGAGTAGTCGTTCATGCCCACGAACATCTCATAGATGGCGTTGCGGGCGCTCCATGTCTTGCGCTCGCTGTTGCGTCCCGGGTGGGTGATGCGCTTGGTGCGGAAGTTGATGCGGTCGTACTGCCCGGTATAGGAAGCTTGGTCCACGGTGGCCTCAGCCAAGGTTTCGCCGGAGTTATATGTCACGGAGTAGTCGATGACGTCGGAGCCGTTCTTGACCACTCCAATCTTGTCTTCGTTGGTTGCGCTCTCCGGCAACTTACCCGGCGTAGTGACGACCACGTTGTCCCATCCCGTGCCGTTGATGGTGGCATAGCGGCTGTGGAGGATGAAGCCGTAGGGGTCGCCCTCTGGAGCCCACAAGTAGTTGTTGGTGTAGTGCACCTCGCGGCCGTGCCGCGCACCGATGCCGTCCTTGTAGGAGAAGTTCATCAGTCCGTCCTTCGGGTTGTTGGTCATCATGGAGTACCATGCCGTGGTGTTACGTCCTTTGTCGGCAAAGCGGAACTCCTCGGGATTCACGTGGTAGACCACATCGATGACCACCATACGGTTCTTGTGACTGGCGTCGAGCTTGGTGATGAGGTGGTCGTTCTGTGTTGAGATAGCATCGTAGCCGCGAGGCTTGTCGGCCTCGTCGTTGACACCTTCTTTCCAAGTCTTGAGCACAGACACCCACTTCACCTGATAGGTGCGCTTGGTCTCTCCGCCTTCCACGAAGGTGCGCTGGATGCAGCCTATATAGTCATCGTCGGTTGTCTCAGCGTTAGTGACGGTGTAGGGGTTGGAGGAATCCACCTTGTAGGTGATGCCGTCGATGGTCCTTGTCGTACCCGTCCACTCGTCATCGGCCTCCTCGCAAGCGGGGAGCTTGGGATATTTGTTGCTATCGATGGGATACTCGTTAGTGCCATCCAGCGTCACGGACTTCATTACGTCGCGCTGGTAGAGGTCGTAGGTGCAGAACTGGCGTTCCATGTACCAAGGCACCTTCAGACGGTTGCCCACACCGACCCTTTGCACGATGTAGTCGGGGATAGGATCGTGGATGACGTCGCGCAAGGAGGATGGCTTGACATACTTGTCGCCCAAAGAGCTCATGTCGCCGGCGGATAGAGGATAGTCATCGTTGCGGTCTTTACCAGAGATGCGGTTGTTGTACCAGTCCCACTCGGCCAGATAGTCGAGCACGTTGTAGGCTACTTCGTGGTATTCACCATTATTGATGGTTGTCCACACACTCTTGTCGTAGCGGCCAGCACCTTGCAGCTCGGTCAAGTCCTCTGGGTCGCGTGAGTGCTGGTGGGCTATGACGAGGTGATAGACCACCATGTTGGCATAGCTCATAAGGTCGGAGAGGAAGAATGGCTTCACGCCGTCGGCAGCGTAGCTCTTGCCTGTGGGGTCGTAGATATTCACGCCTCCGGTGGTGTAGAGGTATTGTTGGTCACTGGTAGCCCCGTCCTTGCGGTCGAAGGTGACGAGCTTGATGGCCGCGCCGTATGTGTCGCTCGCAGGGTCATCGTCGATGAGTGCGAGGTAGTACTCATACACGGGGTTGCCGCTGGCATCCGTGACCTTCACCGTCTTGCCGTCATCGTCGATGTGTTCCTGCTGCTTGCCCTGCATGATGGCCCAATGGCTGGAGGCCTCGATGGAGTTGTTGACAGCGGCTTTGTCCGTAGCACTGCCGGTGAGACTGCTGGCCTCGTTCTGCAGGTACTTGGCATAGTTCTTCATCTCGAAGTCGTAGGGGTCGCCGACGAAGCTCCACTTCTGGTCGTCGTTCTCGGTCTGCGATGTCTGGTCGGCATAGCTCCGTGTCTGGCCCGTATGTGTGTTCACCCATCCGTAGAATGGTTTCGACGACTTGGAGCCGTCGGCCTCCTTGATGACGGGCTCGTAGGTATACACCTCGTCGATGATATGGCCGTCGGGGCTATACACATAGTGGTCGAACCTGCGCTCATAGTCTACATAGCTGGTCTTGTTGCCTTGGATGAC
>Ga0310691_10007180_pt1 | contig 11697 bp, 21 predicted proteins | sample 176DNAGHGlowgp2_FD_203887 | JGI IMG/M metagenome (GOLD analysis project Ga0310691, IMG submission 203887) | Sheep rumen microbial communities from Palmerston North, Manawatu-Wanganui, New Zealand - 1766 DNA GHGlow gp2 (v2) (version 2) | ecosystem: Host-associated > Mammals > Digestive system >... | reverse complement strand
GTTCTGGTTGATCTGACGGCGGAGCCTGGTTCCCTGGAGATAGCTCTCATTCGCTTGCATGATGCGCCCGATAATGTTGCCGAGATTGTTCCCATCGGCATGGATAGTCGCCCAGTATTCGCGCTGATCGTATGCCCGGGTGACCGGAATGTCCTCCGGCGTCACGGCAAGATTCCGGCGAGCACTTTCCTTTCGCCGAATCTGGGATGCCCTGGAAACGTAATCGCCCCGCTCCTCGTCGAATGCGACCACCGGATCACCCGTCCGCCGTTCCCGCATGACCATCGGCAAGGCCTCCAGCGGATCGGATAGGTAGGAAGATGCCTTGACCCCATTCAACTTCCGGTAAAGCCGGGAAATATCATGCCCCATGTGCCCCGTCTTTTCCACGGCGGCAGCGGCAACATTCAGCGAATACCCGTGATCCAGGTAATACCGGGAAATCTTACGGATAACCTTCTGCGCCAATTCACCGGTACGGGCAAGGAAAATGGCATTGCCGGAGGTGTTGATAATCTGCTGGAACCGGACATTTTGATCCTCAAAATACGGAAGGGGTGCGTCCGCTTCGTTCGCAAGGTCGTACTCCCCTTCGCTGAGGGGAGTGTCGATATGATGCAGCGCAAACCGAATGGCATCCCCCAGGATATGAAGAATAAGATCGCTCCCTCCGCAGGTATCCACGTAGGAATTGGCCCGGAACATGAAGCGCTGGATTTGCCTGGTATCGAGAATGCACAACACCTCTTTGTCCATCAGATGACTGTCCACGGAATCTCACCTCGTATGAAAATACTCATAATCCCTAAACCGCTCAAAGACGAATACCGAATGCTTCTCAATCGAGCCGTCTGGCCGCTGCTCCTCCGTCGTCAGGCGCTTCGAGCTGGCGCAAAGCACCCGTACCCCCTCGGAAAGAAGCTTGTCCACCAGCAGGAAAACGAAGGCAAACTCCCCTGCTACCAGCACCGCATCGCCGTCCATGGCTTCGATTTTCTCGGCGTATTCTGCCGCCAGGCTTCGGAGTTTTTCCGTGGAATCCGACGGATCGATTTGGGGAAAGGGAAGATCCACCGCTCCCCCAAAGGCTTCTGCCGCCTTTTTTTGCGCCTCTCCCCACAGTTTTGACGGATGGTTCGTACAGTTAATCAGCATATGCTTCTCCTTCTACAATTCCGCTGGCAACCCATGCAAGCATTTTCTCATTTGGACTACGCTTGCAATCAGCCAAACCCCTTGGGTAATCAGCGAACCCAGCCAAATTCCCCAGACCCCATAGCCAAGAACCCATGCCAGGAGGTAGCTTGCGCCTGGGTTAATGAGCAGCACGCAGACCGTCGCAAGCTGCCGTGGCACCTTCATCTCTCCTGTCCCGCGCATTGCCGCCACGCTAATGATCCGTACCATCTGGGCGCCGGTCAGAACCGCCACAATGCCGACCACGGCCTTCCCCTGGGCAATGGACTTAGCATCGCTGAAAAACAGCCCAAAAAACCATTCGGCCCCCAGAAGATAGATCGCGCTCAATGCTGCAGCGCTTGCGAGGCCGCACGCGAGCGCAATGCACACATACTGCCGGAGATCGCCGTATTTTTCTGCGCCCATGCTGCGTCCGATCAGCGATACCACTGCGCTCTGAATCCCGTCCCCGACGGAAAAGGTGTAATTGAGCAGGAGCATCGCCACGAAATACACCGCCGTTTCCTGCGCCGGAAACAGGGAAACAATAATGCCGGTGAGCAGGAACCCCATCCGTGTGGAAAGATTCTCGAACACCACGTTTCCTGCCTTGGAGCAGATGTTGGAAAACCGTTCCCCGTCCGTAGGCAGCCGAGAGGCGAAAAGTCCACGCAGGCTCAGGAAGTCCTCCCGATACAGAATCTCCCTCAGACTGACCAGGCAGGCTGCCGCCGTCCCCAGAACCGTCGCGAGGGCATTCCCCGCCACTTCGAGCCGGGGGAAACCGCAATGTCCCTCGATGAGCAGGTAATTAAACAGGATATCAACGGCTGCCAGTGCCAGATTCGAGGTCAGCGTGATGTTGGTCTTTCCCAGCCCGCGCAATGCCCCATTCAAGATGATGGAAGTCGTCTGGAATATCATACCTCCCATGACAATCCGGAAGAAAACCGCCGACATGCCCACTGTATCCGCCTGCTGGTTGCACAGGGCCATCACTGGTTCCGCAAAGAAAGCAAGCAGGCTTCCCAAAAGGACAGACAGAAGCAAGGCGAGCAAAAGGATGGAATGGAAATAGCCATTGGCTTCCTCTCGTTTCCCACGCCCGCGTGCCTGGGCGACGAAGACCGAAACGGTCGTTCCCAGTGCAAAGAATATGGAAAGCACAAAGATCTTGGGCTGCGAGACAAGAGAAACGGCAGAAATTGCCGTCCCTCCCAGACCGGAAACCATCTTTGTGTCAATGGAGGCGACCACCACCATCATCAAGCTCTCCAATATTGCCGGCAGGGCAATCGACAGGAACTCTCTCAGTTTCCCTCCCTTATTCTTCATCAGCTCCACCACCGTCCTTTTCATCTGCCATCTTCCTTAATGAATGTTCTGCTTCTTTCTATTATACAGGAAAAACGTGCATGATGATATTCTCCCTTCTGTATATTGATGATACTATGCAAAGACTGAACTTGTCAAATAATTCTGTTGGCTTTATGAAACGAACGTGATAGTAAACGTCTGAGCAGTTTACAAATACGCTTGTAGAGAATAAAATAAGAATATAGGCAAGCACCATGAAAAAGCGTCAATACATAACTAATGTTGATATTCTGTTGGCTGAAGGGAAACGAATTTGTCAATACAACTTCAGACCCCGTATTCAAAATTGCTCTTGCTACCTGTATGGCAAAACCTATGAGCGATGACAATCCGCTAAGTAAAAGCACCGCCCTTTCGGGCGGCACTCCATGCTATGTTTTCTGCTTAGAAGGTTCTCTCGTAGGAATTATCAAGACCATGTGTGGAAATAAATCGTGTATACAATCTCTGTTGAAAGGAAGTTTTTTATGTCTACTGCACGAGAGCTGATTGCTAAATTTGAAACCATGATTAACACCGCCGATGAAAATTTGGCGGCAGAACTTATTGCCGAGGATGCCATCTTTTATGCTCCGACACAGCCGGAGCCGCTTAAAGGTCCGAAAGGCTACCTCACCATCGTTTACATGATGCGCTCGGCATTTTCCGATGTCCAATGGCACTTGGAGGATTGCGTTGTCGAGCAGGATAAAATTGCGGTTTGCTGGACTTGTACGGGAACACACAATGGAAATTTCATGGGACATCCCGCCACGAATAAATCCTTTAAAGTTCGTTGCATGAACTTCTACAGATTGAGAAACGGGAAGTTTATCTCGGATATTGGCTGCCCGGACATTCTCGGCATACTTATCCAGACGGGAATGATTCAGCCCTAAAACGCCAACAACCCCCGACGAGAATCTTGATGAGATATGCGATGACATGAGCGAACGCATCTCCGAAGATTTCCAAGGAGGGAGCGTTACTTATGGCAGCCTCCGTTGCGGCTTCTCCATCCATTTCGCCCCTGTCCATAGCTTGCCAACAGCCGTTGCTCCAGATAGCCTTGTTGACTGACTGTATGAGAGCTGCATTTTCGCCATACATAGACCGCATATAGCCCATCCAGTCAAAATCCATCAGCACATTGCCTATATCAAAAATCACATTCCGTATCATATCAGAGACCATCCCCATCGGCAACAGCTTTGCCAAGCTCGTATGCATCTTTCATTTCCTTATGCCCATGAACATCTCCGACTTTCATCACGCCGCCTGCCAACACGTTCCCCAGATCCTTCCAGCCAAGGTATTTTATAAGACTTTTATAGTAGGAAAGAGCATCATTGAAGCCGTGTCCCTCCGCTGCCATGAGAAGTACGGATTCCTTCTTGGGATTGCGATAATTCGGATCGCATTCTGCCACGGCAAACAAGCGGTCAAAAGCTGTGCGGAGCTGTCCGCTGAAGCTCCAATAGTACAGCGGCGTTGCCAAAGCCACTACATCTGCTTCGCGGTACACGGGATAAATCTTCTCCATATCATCCCGTTGTACAATTGTAATCACTCAGCAGAATTTTTCAACTTCTTCCTTCGTGGGAATCGATGTCTGCGCTCCCTGCCTGGTTACAGCGATAGAAGCCGCCTTGGCACCGAAATCAATGGCTTCTGCAAAGTTGCTGCCGGTAAAGTAGCTCACAAATGCAGCCAGGAAGCAGTCACCGGCAGCAGTAGTGTCCACAGCCTTGACCTGGTACGCAGGAATTCTTTCCACCTGACCCGCCCCTACCAGCAGGGTGCCCTCGCCGCCAAGAGTCACCAGCACGTTTTTCACGCCCTTGCTAAGCAGGAATTTTGCTGCCGTCACCGCTTCATCTGCAGTACCCGTCGGCAATCCCGTAAGCAAGGCCAGTTCTGTTTCATTGGGCTTAGTGATATCAACATGCGCCCATAACTCATCAGGCAGGTCAGCCCTTGCGGGGGCCGGGTCCAGCACCACCAACTTGCCGTGCTTTTTGGCAAGTTTTGCAGCAGCCAGCACAGACGGCACGGGAATTTCCAGTTGCATGACCACGGCATCGGCCTTAGCAAAGAGTTTTTCCTGTCCTTGTACCAGTGTCTCGTCAACAGCCGCATTTGCCCCGGCAATCACACTGATGCTATTCTGGCCGCTGCTATCTATTTCTATAAAAGCTTTGCCGGTCTCCGCCCCCGTAATTTTTTTGACGCCCGCTGTATCCACGGAGACACTTTCCAGATTGGCCAGCATTTGTTCCCCGAACGTGTCTGTACCCACAGCACCTATCATTGCCGTCCTTGCACCGAGTTTCCCCAGAGCATATGCCTGATTTGCCCCTTTGCCGCCAGGAACAAGCTTCATGCTCTGCGCCATAACCGTCTCCCCGGCCTGTGGCCTCCTGTCCATATAGACGGCAAAATCCATGTTCAAGCTGCCAACCACCAATACTTTTTTCATAATCACATATCCTCCTTCCTTTCCCGTCAAAAATATTTTCAGCAATGATAAAAGTGTACCACAAGAACCATACTATGACAGATTTTCCAAATGACGGGATACTGATATGAAAATTACAATGCTATCTGACAAACAAGCTGCCATTCTTCTCCTGCGAGGATGGCAGCTTGCTTTAGCTGTTTATGGTTCCCTTTTTCCCGCCTTGGCCTTGCAGATAAGCTGCGTCATTGTCCCCATAGGACAGTAAACGCACCAGGAGCGGGGCTTGAAGCATAGCATGGTGATGATGCCGAGGATAGCTGAGGTAAGCATCAGGCTGTAGAAGCCAAAAGCAAACTGGGCTGCCCATGGCTCTGTTGCCACGGGATAAGCAAAATGCCATGGCACATCAACTGTCCAAAAGAAAGTCACCACTTCCCTGAGGCTTCCCGACCCTGCAAAGACCTGATAGGTAACAAGGCACATGTTACCGAACATGACCAGAAAGAAAATCAGGAACCCGTAGCGGAAAGGCTTGCCCTTCATCCAACCAGGCATATCCCTCCCTCGGGAAAATCCTCTCTGGCTGCCCAGCATGCGCAAAAGTTGGCCACGGTCACAGTAGCGGTTGCAAAATCCCTTGTTCCCCTTCCCCACGGCAAACGCCAAGGGCAGAAAAAAGCTTACAAGTCCCAGCCAGGCAAAGAGAATATTGAAAAACCCCATGGAAAAATAGATTACTGACCATATCCACAAATAGTTGTACCAATGCTGCTTCATATTCTCTCCTTGATGACGATGACGGAAGCCGGGCATTCCCTGGCGCAGAGGCCGCAGCCCACACACAAAGATTCATCTACCACAGAGCAGCTTCCTCTCCAGACCTTGATTGCCCCCCTCGGGCAGACCGCCTCACAGGCCCCACAGGCAGCACATAGCCCTGTATCTGGCACGGCCTTGCCCCTTGCCTGAAATTTCTTCTTATAAGGCCATTGTTCCAGCTTTGCCGTAGGCAAAGCTTCCTCTCGGCCTTTCAACAAGGCGGGAGATATGCTTCCGCCTGTTGTAGATGTACAATCCCACTTACAAACGTGTGGGACATCTTTTACCTTGTTATATGCCTCGGGGTACATTTTCGATGTTTTATCCAGCACTTGACATTCTCCCTGTCATCAACAGAAGAAAAAAAGATTACGCTCTCTGCGTTGTATCGTCATCGTCAATTTTCGCACCACATCTGGGGCAGCAGGCATATTCTGTCCCATCAGTGTCCCTGCGCCTTCCTTGGCATTTTGTGCAAAAATCTGTGTTGCAGCGTTTGCAGTGCAATATTTCACCAAAATCCTTTCTGCCGCATCTTGGACAACCGTCATAATACTTTGCCATAATGCTCTCCTTTATCAGCCATAAGTCCTAGCCAATCTAAGCATCACTAACTGTATTTTTAAAGTTCTGCTTTTCCAGCTATTGACGTTCAAAGCCTGCTATCTTTATTCTCATGCTGCATCACCTCCTCCTGTTGTATGTTTCGCTACGACTCTGCCTTTTCCTGCCCCGCAGTTGTAATATTGTAACCATGTAATTAAAAGGAGTGGTCTTATGTATTATCTTAGTAAACTCAGCAATTTTGTCTCCAAGTACATGGCTCCACTGGTTATCATGGTTGCGGTAAAATTGTCGCAGGGAAACCCTGCTTACCCCTCCCTATAGTAATTCTATCCCTCACCCCTCTCCTGAATCATTAACTTGTTGTACCAATTCCCTTTCTGCACAGCACCCTGCAGGCAAAGTGGTCCGATTCGGACTACTTTTCGGTTGATAAATGAAATTTACAAAATTTATTGATTTGTCTTGCAAAACATGATATAATGTTGCTAAACAGAAACACTTTTCCATTCTTGTATACTGTGGTCGTTTCAAGAAACGATATTCGCGGTAAAAACCAGCCAAGATACATCCTGCGGACATGCTATGTTCAGTCCTTGACTGAAGCGGGCAAGGATGCGGCCATCTTCGAGGATGGCAAGGCAGCCATCTACATTAATGCCAGCTATAGCAATGAAAAGGATGATTCTATTCTTGCGGCTCTGATTCATGATTTCAAATGCAAGAATCCAGAGGATATGAGGATCAATACGCTCAAACAGCATTCGATTATAGTAAAAAACACAGAGAAAGGATGGGACAGGATGAATCAAGAAATGCATCGAGATAATTCAAAAGGAGGCCCACCCCATGTTTGGATTCGGTAGCAGTGATAACAGCAAGTATATGTCGAGTGAAGAGTCTTCAACAAGTTCTACTATATACGATTGGAGGTGAATAAAATGGCATGGCTACAATGCATACCACATGGATTCAAAAATGTGAACCATATATTTCCTACGCAACAGGCTGATGTGAAAGAAATGATAGATATATGTAAGGATGATAAAAATATAAAAAAAATAATTATTTTCGGTAGCAGCGTAACTTCTCGTTGTAATCCTTGGAGTGATATTGATATTTATTTCGAGTTTAAAAAGGAACCTAATAAATATCCTTCAACAGCAAGCTCAACTGCTATCTTTGACAAATGGGACAATTTTAATGTGAACAATGAACTTATGCGCGAGATAAGTAAAAATGGAGTGGTTGTTTATGAGCAATAAGGAGAATATGCTCCTAGATATGTCAATACGTAATCTTCTTGCGAAGGAAGCCATTGGGTTATTAGATGCAGTGAGGTGATTATCATCATGTGGAAATCCGTGACTACTCCATATCAGAATATCAATTGCATATTTCCAACAAAACAAAAACCTATTGGAAAAATGGTAAGCCTCTGTGTAAAAGACAAAAACATCAAGAGAGTGATAGTTTTTGGCAGTTCAACAATGGCTAGATGTAATTTGTGGAGCGACATTGATATATATTTTGAATTCGATAAAGAACCGTTTAGATATCCATGCATAAAAGATCCAAATGAAGTATTTGATAAATTCAACAACTTTTCTCTTTCCCAGGAATTCAAGGATATGATTTATGAAGAAGGTGTTATCGTATATGAAAGAGAGCCAAGCCTGTCAATCCTTATTGGAAAAAGAGAGAATTGCAAAAAAGAATAAGGTTTATACTTATTTAAAAGATTATATCGAAATAGCAAAAAATATATATGGGGAGCGATTGCTGAAGATTATACTGTATGGTTCCTATGCAAGAGGTGACTTTAATGTAGATTCAGATGTAGATTTGTTATTTCTTGTAGATGCACCACCTGAAAATGAACGACGTAGCTTTTATGATTTTTTAGATAAAGCATTTGATATCAAGCTGGAAAGTAATATAGACTTTCAACCAGTAGTTAAAAGTATAAATACCTTTGAACGATGGAAAAATTATCTTCCTTTCTATAAAAATGTTGTAGCTGAAGGTGAGGTTATATACAATGCAAAAAAATGTGAATGAAGATATAGAAGCTTTAATGAAATACCGATTGGGACGCTCTAAGGAAGATATAGAAGCAGCAAAGCTTTTGATAAAAAATAATTCTCTTTATGGAGCTAACAATAGAGTATATTATGCTGTCTTTCATGCTATATTAGCCGTCCAGTCTAATGACAATATCAACTCGAAAAGGCACGGACAAATAATCGGTGAATTTAACAGGAATTATATAAAAACAAATATTTTTCCAAAGGATTTAGGAAGACAAATTGATAAAATACAAAGCATACGTCATTCGAGTGATTATGATGACTTTTATATACCGGACAAACAAGAAACTAAGCAAAATATAAAAATAGCAGAAGAAATAGTGAAAGTAGCAGAAAAATATTTGACAGATGAATTTAATATAAAAATAGAAGATGATCAAAGATAAGTATAGAAAAGAAAGCCGATGAATGTATCCTACTTCACAAACTCCATGCCCAGCCCCGTGCGCATCTTATTCTGCAAAAGTGCTGTCCTCCCCACCCCCGATATTTGAATCACCTGCCTTAAAATACTTTCTAACAATAACTGATTATGATATAATGTAAGAAGTAAGAAAGTAATGAGGTACATAAGTGCTAAATATCATGCTTGGTTTGGATTCGGTAGCAGTGATAACAGCAAGTATATGTCGAGTGAAGAATCTTCAGCAAGTTATGCTATATTCGATTCCTTCGGCACGCACGACCTGGACTATGCGTACAGAAAATTCGCCCCCAAGATGTACGATAGCATCCAGAAGCTTAATGACCTGCCAAAGTTGATGGAAGCGGAAGAGAATGCCCATATTTGGCATGCCAGATACGCCGAACTGAATCAAACATATAAGGAATTATTGGAAAGGTACGATAAAAATCAAGCATTGCTTGAAAAGAATCAGGCAATGCTCGAAACTGCTCAAAATACTATTTTGAAATTATCCGAACAAATAAAAGAATCTGTAAGCCAGTGTCCGCAAAGATAGTAATAAATCCCTCGCTGAATCAATAACGAGGGATTTATTACTTCTTCTGCAGTTCACAACAAACTGCGAATGTGCTATACTATTCTCGGTGCTACCTGATACGGTTGGCGGTTGCCCTTCTCCGAAGGGACTGTGACCCTTCGATGACATATAAATCCCACAGGGAAATATGTACTGAGGAGGGATGCTTATGGCATTAGAGTCTGCCATGGCCTTACTGGCCTTTGGCATTGCCTGCTTTAGCCTCGGCTACATGCTTGGCAAGGACTTGAATACTAAACAGAAATAACCGCCCCGGTCTGCTAAACTGAGCGGTTATTTACTGCAACATGTAAAGCGGGCAACCGTCAACCGGTAGCACTGTTTTGTCACCTACACTATATCATACCTTGCCCTAAAAATCAATACTGTTTCAGCGAGAATGACCAATGTCCTTGTTAGCATTGCTCATATTCCCGCCAGAACCTCCACCATAACTGACTCTTTCCCTATTGTGTACCTCCCTCAGCGTATTCTTGACTTCCCTGAACACAGCATTTCTTACCTCCCGGTCAGCGCTGGTCTGGGTGGACATGCTGTTGAAATGCTGGTTGAAGATCTGGGAGAAGCTTCTGTTGCCGGACATGGCTATCTGCTTGACCATGGCGTTTACAAAGTCAGCTTGGCCCTTTATGAACACATTATGAACAACACCAATTTTCCGTCCAGATGTCCCCCCCTTCGCCTTCTCACGGCAGCCGATAGTCCGGCAGGAGGTAACGCTCCTCTCCCCGCAGGGTGCAGGGCACGCCGTTTTCCGCGAAGCACGCCGTCAGTTGCCGCGCAAACGCCGGATTTTTCCCCGGCTGCATCACACAGAGAGAGAAATGGTCGCCAACGGTGAAGATTTCCACGCTGATTTCGTTGTCGCGCTCCCGCTCCCCGGCGTAGGGGTGAACGTCCGCGATGTATTTCTCCATCCCGCCCCAGGACACGTTTCCCGTGTAGCTGACACCGAAGGTGTGCGTTGCCAGGGTGGAGGCCACGACGTTTTGCATCGTCCGCCGCTTTTCCGCCAACGGCAGCGTTTCCAGGTACGCACCCAGTTGGATCAGGCCATTGACAGCTTGCACATCAGCGGCTTTTCCACTGCCTGCGGCGATCTGCTTCCGCAGCTTGACGTTCAGCTCGGACACGTTCACGCCGTCCGAGGCGGGGGACAGCTTCGCAAACAGCACCCGCGCGAGGCAATCGTGGGAGAGCGGGGCGCCCAGCACCTCCCGGTAATTGTGCGGAATCTGGAAGACAATATCGTTTCCGTTGCCGGGGAAAAGGCGAAGCGTCGCCAGATACGTCATACCGCAAACGAAAGAGACGGGGCTGCCGCCGATTGCTTTCGCCGCCCGCATCAAGTCGCTCTGCGGTATTTGCAAATGATAGGCAAAGACGCCGCCGCGATCGAAAAATCCGGTGCAAAGGTGAACGGGCTGTCCATCTTTGGCGGATGAAACTCTCCCTCTGCCTGGGGAAGCGGAGCGGCAGGCAGGGGATATCGGTATTCCTCCTCGCTGATGGGATCCGTTGCCAGCCAAACGCCTTCGGTACCTATGCCCCCGTCGCCGTAACGCTCGCGGATGTAATCATAGGCCAGGGTTTTGACCAGCGGCAGAAGCCCGTTGCCGTCGCAGATGAAATGGCTGATGTCCACAGAAACCACATTCCCGCCGAAAGCAAAGGCCAAAAGATGCCCGTTGCTTTCCGGGCTGTTCAGGCACACGGCGCGATTGCCCTCCGAGATGACAAAGGGTTGCAGGTTCCTTTCCAGCACCCAATTCTCCTTTTCCTGTTGCAGCCGGACGGATAAATACGGGTAGCGGGCCTGCACCTCTCGAACTGCATGGAAAAGAGCGTCGGTCGCTACATCCTCCGCGAACTCAATGGAAAAACGTATGGTGTTCTTGAAGTTTTCGCTCGCGGCATAAAAAAGCGGCATGACTTGATATTGCACAGAAGAGTGCTCCACCTATCCCAACAGGCACAGACAAGAGCACCACGAAAGGAAGACGCAGGGACTCATAGAGAGCCACCAGGCACAGGAAAACGCACAGCAGAGAAAATCCCAGGAGAAAGAGTGTCTCCCTCTGAGCCGCCTTCGCATGGCGGCTTTCTCCTGCCCAAGCTATGCGGAATCCTTCGGCGGCACTGCTTTCTACCGCTTCTTCCATGGCATCCATGGCCTCGCCCAGGGAATAACCATCTTTCGGCATGGCCTCAAAGTAGATGCTGT
>Ga0310691_10007179_pt1 | contig 11697 bp, 24 predicted proteins | sample 176DNAGHGlowgp2_FD_203887 | JGI IMG/M metagenome (GOLD analysis project Ga0310691, IMG submission 203887) | Sheep rumen microbial communities from Palmerston North, Manawatu-Wanganui, New Zealand - 1766 DNA GHGlow gp2 (v2) (version 2) | ecosystem: Host-associated > Mammals > Digestive system >... | reverse complement strand
CTTCCTTCATTCAAGCAACTTCCTGTTAATTTCAATTTTTCAATTCCTGAATTTTTCAATTTTTAGACGCGGCGACGCTTTGGTGGGCGACATCCATTGTGTGGTAATGGTGTAACGTCTACAATCTCTGTAACCTCGATGCCTGCGCCATGAATAGCACGAATGGCACTCTCACGACCATTGCCTGGACCCTTGACGAAGGCCTTCACCTTGCGAAGTCCGAGGTCGTAAGCTACCTTAGCACAATCCTCGGCAGCCATCTGAGCTGCGTAAGGAGTGTTCTTCTTTGAGCCACGGAAGCCCATCTTACCTGCGGAAGACCAAGAGATAACCTGTCCCTCAGCGTTGGCCAGAGAGACGATGATGTTATTGAACGAGCTGTGCACGTGGAGCTGTCCAAGTGCCTCTACCCTAACATTTCTTTTCTTTGATGTTGCTGATTTCTTTGCCATAATTAATTTCCTCCTTCAAAATTACTTAGTAGCCTTCTTCTTGTTAGCAACAGTCTTCTTCTTACCCTTACGAGTACGTGCATTGTTCTTGGTGCTCTGACCACGAACAGGAAGACCGTGACGATGTCTAACTCCACGATAGCAACCAATATCCATCAGTCGCTTGATGTTCATCTGGACCTCTGAACGAAGGTCACCTTCTACTTTGAATTCAGCGCCGATGATTTCACGGATCTTGGCAGCCTGGTCGTCAGTCCACTCGTTGACCTTCAGGTCACGGTCTACTCCGGCTTTATCCAATATCTTTGCTGAACTACTTCGACCTATACCATAGATATAGGTCAATGCGATTTCGCCACGCTTATTCTGGGGCAAATCTACTCCAACAATTCTTATTGCCATTGTTACTTGAAATAATAAAAATATAAAATTAAATTTTCGTTTTTGCTAAAAAGCATGCAAAGTTAAGAAAATAAATCCTTATTTCTCACTTTATTATGCATATTTAACATTAACCCTGACGCATCTTGTACTTAGGGTTCTTCTTGTTAATAACGAACAGACGTCCCTTGCGGCGAACAATCTTGCAGTCGTCATTACGCTTTTTTAGTGATGCTCTTGTCTTCATATCTTATGGAAATTTATTTGTATCTGAAAACTATTCTGCCCTTAGTCAAGTCGTATGGACTCATCTCCACCTTCACCTTATCACCGGGAAGAATCTTGATATAGTGCATTCTCATCTTTCCGGAGATGTGTGCGGTGATATCGACACCATTCTCCAACTCTACTCTGAACATAGCATTGGAGAGAGCCTCCATGATAGTTCCGTCTTGCTCTATAGCAGCTTGTTTTGCCATAATCAATATTGTTTTACTTCTTGTTGTTCAATCTCATCGAATGAAGATAATATCTCTGCCCTACCCTTGTAGATGGCAATGGTATGCTCGAAATGGGCAGCGGGCTTGCCGTCTCTTGTCCGGATGGTCCAACGATCGGGCATCATGTAGATTTCTCTGCCGCCCATGGTTATCATTGGCTCGATAGCGATACACATTCCTGCTTTCAGGGTGACGCCATTGCCGCGGCGTCCATAGTTGGGAACCTGAGGGTCTTCATGCATTTTTCTGCCGATGCCATGACCAGTCAGCTCTCGTACCACACCATACCCATTTGCCTCACACAGCTCCTGAACTGCCGAGCCAATATCACCGACATGATGACCTGCAGTAGCCTGCTCGATTCCTTTATATAAGGCTTGTTTTGTCACAGACAACAGGTGTCCCACCTCTGGGCTGATCTCTCCTACACAAAATGTATAGCAGCTGTCACCATTGAAGCCGTCAAGCAATGTGCCACAATCGACCGAGATGATGTCGCCATCTCTCAGGACGGTATTACTGTCGGGTATGCCATGCACAACGACATCATTCACAGATGTGCAGATGCTTCCAGGGAAATCTGGTCCATTGGGATTGGGAAAGCCCTTGAAGGTAGGTTGTGCTCCGTGGTCTCGGATAAACTCTTCTGCCACTGCATCGAGTTGGAGCGTGGTCACTCCTGGTTTGATGTGTCTGCCAACCTCCGCAAGCGTTGCCGCCACGAGTTGGTTGGCTTTACGCATCAATTCTATCTCATCCTCTGTCTTCAGGAATATCTTCATTCAGTAGGAATTGTATCAATATGCAGAGACACCGCCATTACGGGTATGACCCGAGTTCAGCAGTCCGTCATAGTGGCGCATCATCAGATGTGACTCGATCTGCTGGAGTGTGTCGATGACAACACCAACAAGAATCAGCAATGATGTACCTCCGAAGAACTGGCTGAAGGCCTGCTGTACGTTGAGCAGACTGGCGAGCGCTGGCATGATTGCGATGAATGCTATGAACAAAGAACCTGGGAATGTGATACGTGACATCACTGTGTCGATGTAGTCAGCTGTTGGCTTACCAGGTTTGATGCCAGGGATGAAGCCGTTGTTACGCTTCATATCCTCAGCCATCTGCGTAGGATTGAGCGTGATGGCTGTATAGAAATATGTGAACGCAATAACCAGGAATACATATATCACATTATACAACAAACTTCTGTTGTCAAGCAATTGCTGCAAAACAGTGCTTGTGCTATCAGTAGAATACTGAACCACTGCAAGCGGAAGGAACATCAGCGCCTGAGCGAAGATGATTGGCATCACATTGGCAGCAAAAAGCTTCAGGGGGATATACTGACGAGCACCGCCATATTGCTGATTGCCTACAAGACGCTTGGCATACTGTACAGGCACCTTACGCACTCCCTGTGTCAGAAGGATGGAAGCACACACTACTGCATACAGGATAACTATCTCCACGATAAACATTACCAATCCACCACCAGTGATAGCAGTGAAGCGGCTCGTTACCTCTTGGAAGAAAGCCTGTGGCAGACGTGCGATGATACCAACCATAATGATCAGCGAGATACCATTGCCGATACCTTTGTCCGTGATACGCTCACCAAGCCACAAAATAAACATACTACCTGCGGCAAGAATGATTGTTGCAGGAATCATAAAGATGGTCCAGCTAACGCCAGTTGCCAACGCTGCCGATGCCTGCATCTTCAGGTTAATGAGATAAGACGGAGCCTGGAACATCAGGATACCAACGGTCAGGATACGTGTATACCAGTTAATCTTCTTTCTGCCACTCTCTCCCTCGCGCTGCATCTTCTGGAAATATGGTACAGCGACAGCCAAGAGCTGCATGACAATAGATGCAGAGATGTAGGGCATAATTCCCAATGCAAAGATTGATGCATTGGAGAACGCACCTCCTGAGAACATGTCAAGCAGTGACATCAGACCACCAGCCGTCTGAGACTGAAGTTTCTCAAGCATGCCAGGATTGATACCAGGCAGTACCACAAACGAACCGAAACGGTATACTGTCACAAAAAGGAGGGTGATGAGGATTCGCTGACGCAGATCCTCCACCTTCCAACAATTCTTCAGGTACTCTATGAACTTTTTCATTGTCCTTAGATAATAGTTACGCTTCCACCAGCTGCCTTGATAGCTTCCTCAGCAGTCTTGGAGAATGCATTTGCTTCAACTTCTACTTTTGCTTTCAACTCGCCCTTACCAAGTATCTTCACCAGTGTCTTACCGCTGACGATACCAGCAGCTTTCAATTCTGCAATAGTAATCTTGGTGAGGCCCTTCTCCTCTGCAAGTTTCTGCAGAGTAGAGATGTTCACTGCGAGATACTCCTTATGGTTGATATTCTTGAAACCGGACTTCGGAACGCGACGCTGTAATGGCATCTGACCACCCTCAAAGCCGATCTTCTTCTTATAACCAGAGCGAGCCTTAGCTCCCTTGTGACCACGGGTAGAGGTTCCACCGAGTCCAGAGCCTGTTCCACGACCAAGGCGACGACGAGAATGTGTTGAGCCTTCAGCTGGTTTTAAATTATGTAATTTCATCCTTATTGCTTTTTAAAGGTTTATTATTCTACTACGGTTACCAGATGGTGAACCTTTCTTATCATGCCGCGGATAGAAGGATTGTCCTCTACCTCAACGACCTGAGAAATCTTACGTAATCCGAGTGACTCAAGCGTACGCTTCTGGTCAATAGGATAACCTATCTTACTGCGAATTTGCTTAATCTTAATCTTTGCCATTGTGTAGTATCTCCTTATTTATCCGTTAAAAACCTTACTCATGCTTACGCCACGGTCGCCTGCTACAGTATAGGCATCACGAAGCTCGGTAAGAGCCTTGATTGTTGCCTTAACAAGGTTGTGTGGGTTAGAAGAGCCCTTAGACTTGGCTATCATATCTGTGATACCAACGCTCTCAAGTACGGCACGCATAGCACCACCAGCCTTCAGTCCTGTACCGGCAGCTGCTGGCTTGAGCAGAACCTGAGCACCACCGAAGCGTGTCTCTACCTCATGAGGGATTGTACCCTTCAGCACTGGAACCTTAACAAGATTCTTCTTTGCGGCATCTGTACCCTTCTGGATGGCTGCGGTGACCTCACCAGCCTTGCCGAGTCCCCATCCTACTACGCCCTTGCCGTCACCGACAACAACGATAGCTGCAAATGTAAAGGTACGACCACCCTTTGTTACCTTGGTAACACGGTTAATAGCAACCAAACGGTCCTTTAACTCTACGTCACTATTTATTTTAACTCTATTAATTGCCATAATCGTTTAAAAATTAAGTCCACCTTCACGAGCTGCATCAGCGAGCGCCTTAACACGTCCATGATACAGGTAACCATTTCTGTCAAAGACAACCTTCTCGATGCCGGCAGCCTTAGCCTTCTCAGCCAAGAGAGAGCCAACCTTCTGAGCCTGTTCAATCTTTGCCATCTTCTCGAGTCCTAAAGACGATGCAGAGGCAAGGGTAGTACCAGTGATATCATTGATAACCTGTGCATAAATCTGCTTGTTACTACGGAACACGCTCAGACGAGGACGCTCTGTAGTACCATTCACACTCTTACGAATGCGATACTTGATCTTTATCCTTCTTTGTTCTTTCTTTGTAGTCATAATCCTAAATATTATAAAAGTTACTTAGCTGCAGCCGTCTTACCAGACTTCCTGCGTATAACCTCTCCCTTGAACAAGATACCTTTACCCTTATATGGCTCAGGCATACGGAAGGAACGAATCTTCGCACAGATGAGACCAAGCAGTTGCTTGTCACACGACTCCAGAGTGATAATTGGGTTCTGGTTTCTCTCACTCTTTGTCTCTACCTTCACCTCCTTAGGAAGCTGGATAAAGATGGGGTGAGTATAACCCAAAGAGAATTCAACAAGGTTTCCTTGGTTGGAAACACGATATCCGACTCCTACGAGCTCCAATGTCTTGGTATAGCCCTGGCTGACGCCAACAACCATATTGTTGATCAAAGCACGATAGAGTCCATGGAACGCCTGCTTCTGCTTGTAGTTGACAGGACTGTTCTCATCAATCTCGAAAGTAATCTCTGCATCGCTCACCGTCATTTTGATGGAGGGATCCAGATACTGTGAGAGTTCTCCCTTAGGACCTTTAACTGTAACGACATTGTCCTTCTCGGTGACTGTCACACCAGCGGGGATACTAATTGGTAATTTTCCTATTCTTGACATATCAAGTCCTCCAATTAATAAACGTAGCAAAGAACCTCGCCACCGATCTTCTGCTCAGCAGCCTCTTTGTTTGTCATTACACCTTTAGATGTGGATATGATTGCAATACCCAATCCGTTGATAACTCTCGGCATGTCCTTGTAACCGGTATACTTACGTAGACCTGGAGTAGACACTCGCTTCAAACACTTGATAGCGTTTTGCTTTGTTGCAGGATTGTACTTCAAGGCAACCTTGATAGTACCCTGCGGACCATCCTCGATGAACTTATAGTTCAGGATATAGCCCTTCTCAAAGAGGATCTTAGTGATTTCCTTCTTCAAGTTAGACGCAGGAACCTCAACGACACGATGGTGTGCCATGATGGCGTTTCTGAGTCTTGTCAGATAATCTGCTATTGGATCTGTCATAAATAAAAATGTTTTAATTAATCGGGACTCCCCCGACAATATTAAATAATATGTGTGTGTATCTTACCAGCTTGCCTTCTTCACACCAGGAATAAGACCGGCTGAAGCCATCTCACGGAACTGAATACGAGAGAGACCGAAGCGGCGCATATATCCTTTGGGACGACCAGTGATCTTGCAACGATTGTGCAGACGAATAGGATTTGCATTCTTTGGGATGGACTGGAGCTTACGAGCTGCCTCATATGCCTCTGCCACATCACCAGAAGTAGCAATGATCTTCTTCAATGCCGCACGCTTCTCTGCATAGCGAGCTACGAGTTTTGCACGCTTCACCTCACGGGCTTTCATTGATTCTTTTGCCATATCTCAAAATGTTATTTAACGTTCTTAAATGGAAGACCGAAAGCCTTGAGCAGAGCGAAGCCCTCTTCGTCTGTCTTTGCAGATGTCACGAAGGTGATATTCATACCCTGGATACGGTCGATAGTATCAATATTGATCTCTGGGAAGATAATCTGCTCCTGGATACCAAGAGTGTAGTTACCACGTCCGTCGAACTTTGTCTCGATACCCTTGAAGTCACGGATACGTGGCAGGGCGATACGAACGAGTTTCTCAAGGAACTCGTACATGCGCTCACGACGCAGTGTTACCATGACACCGATAGGCATCTTCTTACGAAGCTTGAAGTTTGCGATATCCTTCTTTGAGAAGGTTGCAACAGCCTTCTGACCAGTGATAGCGGTAATCTCATTGATTGCCACATCAACAATCTTCTTGTCCTGTGTCGCATCGCCAAGTCCCTGGTTTACGACTATCTTCTTCAGAACAGGAACCTGCATAGCCGAAGTATACTTGAACTCCTTCTGCAGAGCGGGAGCAATCTGCTCCTTGTAAACTGTCTTTAATTGTGCTGTATTCATTACTTGATTTCCTCCCCAGACTTTTTAGCGATACGGGTTACTTTCTTACCGTCACGCTTGATTGAGATACGAGTAGCCTTGCCGCTCTTCGGGTCTATCAAACTCAGATTTGAGATGTGGATCGAAGCCTCTTGCTTTACGATACCACCCTGCGGATTCTGTGCTGAAGGCTTGGTGTTCTTCGACACGACATTCACGCCCTCTACGATAGCGCGCTCCTTGTCAACGATGACCTTTAGCACCTTACCGGTCTTGCCCTTGTCTTTTCCAGCGAGGACAATCACCTGGTCGTCTTTCTTTATATGTAACTTACCCATTTCTATTTCTATTTATTAATTATAGAACCTCAGGTGCCAAAGAAACAACCTTCATGTTCACTGCACGAAGCTCACGCGCTACGGGACCGAAGATACGGCTACCACGAAGTTCGCCTGCATTGTTCAGCAACACACAAGCGTTGTCATCGAAGCGGATGTATGAACCATCAGCGCGACGAATCTCCTTCTTTGTGCGAACAATCAAAGCCTTTGATACTGCACCTTTTTTCAAATCACTTGATGGAATGACGTTCTTGATAGCAACGACAATCACATCACCGACACTTGCATAACGGCGCTTGGTACCGCCGAGGACACGAATACACAGAGCCTCGCGCGCACCGCTATTGTCGCATACTGTTAGTCTTGATTCTGCCTGTATCATAATTACTTAGCTTTTTCTACGATGTTAACTAATCTCCATCTCTTAGTCTTAGACAGAGGACGTGTCTCCATGATGAGTACGGTATCGCCAATGTTGGCCTCGTTCTTCTCATCATGTGCATGGTACTTCTTTGTCTTCTGGACAAACTTACCATAAATAGGGTGCTTCTCCTTGAACTTTGAAGCAATAACAATGGTTTTATCCATCTTGTTGCTGACTACAACACCCTGTCTTACTTTTCTTAAATTTCTTGTTTCCATCTGAACCATTGTTATTTATTAAGTTCTCTCTGGCGAAGTTCGGTCTTCATACGTGCAATATCACGACGAGCTGCTTTAATCTGTGATGGATTCTCCAGTGGAGTCACAGAGTGGTTAAGTTTCATCTGCTGAAGAGCAGCCTCTGCGTTCTCAATCTTCTCAGTCAAATCTTTGGTTGAGATCTCTTTTACTTCTGTCATCTTCATAGCTTAAGCGTTTTTATCGTAATCACGTCTAACAACAAACTTTGTCTTAACTGGCAGTTTCTGAGCACCGAGGCGGAGAGCCTCCTTTGCTACATCAAAACTTACGCCTTCTACTTCAAAGAGGATACGACCTGGAGTCACAGGTGCTACCCATCCGGCTACATCACCCTTACCTTTACCCATGCGGACATCAGCAGGCTTACGAGTGATTGGTTTGTCCGGGAAGATGCGAATCCACACCTGACCCTCACGGTTCATATAACGGTTGATAGCCACACGAGCGGCCTCTATCTGACGGCTATCAATCCATTTAGCGTCGAGTGTCTTGATGCCAAACGATCCGAAAGCCAACTGTGTGCCTCTATGTGCGTTGCCCTTATTGCCACGTCCATCTTGAGGTCTTCTATATTTTACTCTTTTTGGCTGTAACATGATAGCTTCAACTTTTAACGGTTATTATTTCTCTTGCGATTACCGCGTCCGGCACGAGCGCCACCAGCGCGACCATTGTTCTTCTCCTGAGCGAAGTTTGGAGCGAGGTCAACCTTATTATAGATCTCACCACGGCAAATCCAAACCTTGATACCCAGCAGACCGACCTTGGTCAGAGCCTCTGTCTGGCAGTAGTCTACGTCAGCACGGAATGTATGCAGAGGAGTACGACCCTCCTTATACATCTCCTTGCGTGCCATCTCAGCGCCATTCAGACGACCAGTAATCTGCACTTTGATACCCTCGGCTCCAGCACGCATTGTGTTGGCGATAGCCATCTTGATGGCACGACGGTAAGCAATCTTACCTTCTACCTGGCGAGCGATATTCGTACCAACGATTGTTGCGTCGAGCTCTGGTTTCTTCACTTCGAAGATGTTGATCTGAATCTCCTTCTTGTAGAGACGCTTCAACTCTTCCTTCAACTTATCCACATCTTGGCCACCCTTGCCTATGACGATACCCGGACGGGCTGTACAAATAGTAATGGTGACAAGCTTCAGTGTACGCTCGATGACAATCTTTGAGACACTTGCCTTTGCAAGACGCTCGTTGAGGTACTTACGGATCTTCCTGTCTTCTACCAGGTTGTCACCAAAGTCCTTGCCACCGAACCAATTTGAGTCCCAGCCACGGATGATACCCAGGCGGTTGCTGATTGGATTAACTTTCTGTCCCATTCTACTTATTATTTATCATCATTATTTACTTCTGCGGGCTTAGCGTCAACAAACAGAGTGACATGGTTAGAGCGCTTACGGATTCTGTAGCCACGTCCCTGTGGAGCAGGACGCAATCTCTTCATGGTCACGCCTTCGTCAACGAAGACCTTAGATATGTATAGTTCACCATCTTCCGCCTTTCGGTCGTTCTTCACCTCCCAGTTAGCGATTGCCGAACGCAGCAGTTTCTCCACGTCCTTAGCAGCAGCCTTCTTCGAGAAGCGCAGTACACCGAGAGCACGGTCCACCTCCATATCACGTATCATGTCTACTACGTAGCGCATCTTACGTGGAGAGGAAGGGCAGTTATTGAGCTTAGCAAAATACAAGCTCTTCTGGGCTTCTTTTCTCTCTTGAGCCTTAATATGTTTTCTTGCTCCCATTGTTAATCTTCAATTTACTTTTTCAATTTGCAATTTTCCCTTGGAGCATTACTTCTTGTTACCAGCATGACCGCCGAAACGACGTGTTGGGCTAAACTCACCGAGTTTATGACCTACCATGTTCTCAGTAATGTAGACAGGGATAAATTTATTTCCGTTATGAACTGCAACAGTGTGTCCCACGAAGTCGGGGGATATCATTGATGCTCTGGCCCATGTCTTGACGACAGTCTTCTTGCCACTCTCATTCATGGCGAGAATCTTCTTCTCGAGAGCGACGTTAATGTATGGACCTTTTTTTAATGAACGACTCATAATTTAACTCTAATTTACGGGTTACTTCTTCTTGTTAGCTCTTTCAATGATATACTTATTCGAAAGCTTCTTTGGTGCACGTGTCTTCAGACCCTTAGCGTAGAGTCCCTTACGTGAACGTGGATGACCTCCAGACTGACGTCCTTCACCACCACCCATTGGGTGATCATGTGGGTTCATAACAACACCACGGTTGTGTGGGCGACGACCCAACCAGCGTGAGCGACCAGCCTTACCTGACTGCTCCAGTGCGTGATCAGAGTTACCTACACTACCTACAGTAGCCTTACAAGCAGAGAGAATCTGACGAGTCTCACCTGAAGGAAGCTTTACTACACAATAGCTACCCTCACGAGATGTCAACTGAGCAAAATTACCAGCCGAACGAACGAGCAGAGCACCCTGACCTGGACGCAACTCAATGTTGTGAATCACTGTACCAACAGGAATGTTTGCCAGTGGAAGTGCATTACCTACCTCAGGTGCGGCATCCGCACCAGACATCAGTGTAGCACCCACCTGCAGTCCGTTAGGAGCAATAATATAACGTTTTTCACCATCAGCGTAGAAGAGCAGAGCGATACGAGCCGAACGGTTCGGATCATACTCGATAGTCTTAACTACAGCTGGAACACCATCCTTCTCTCGTTTGAAATCTATCAGACGGTACTTTCTCTTGTGACCACCGCCCATGTAGCGGACAGTCATCTTTCCGGTGTTGTTTCGACCACCGGTAGAACGCTTACCGTAAACGAGAGACTTCTCTGGCACGGATGCAGTAATCTCCTCGAACGTGCCAATAACCTTGTGTCTTTGACCGGGTGTAACCGGCTTTAATTTACGTACTGCCATTTCTTATTTAAATATTTCCATAAAAATCTATAGAGTCACCCTCCTGCAGAGTCACTATAGCCTTCTTATATGCAGGCTTCTGACCTCTGATGAGTCCTGCGCGGGTGTAGCGGCTTGAACGCTTACCTGCGTAGCGAAGAGTATTCACGTCTATAACTGTCACGTTATAGAGAGCCTCTATCTCCTTCTTAATCTCAAGTTTGTTTGCCTCTGGCTTAACAATAAAACCATATTTCGGAGTTGCCTTCTTGGTGCGCTCCTCGCCCTTCTTGGACTTCACGCGGTAGGTCTTATCCTCTGAAGACTGGTCTGTTATCTTGGTCATCTTCTCAGTGACCAGTGGTTTGATTACAAATGCCATGTCAATTTACTTTTTTACGGTTTTCTTAATTACCCCAACATACTGTCGATGGTTTTCAGCGAATTCTCTGTAACAACGAGCACCTCAGCGTTAATGACCTTATAGGCATTGACGTCGTTTGCAGTCATAACAGTAGCCTTCTCGAGGTTACGAGCTGACAAGTAAACATTCTTGTCTACCTCAGGCAACAAGAGCAACACTTTCTTGCCGTCCACCTTGAGATTTTTTGCGATGTCGATGAAGCTCTTTGTCTTTGGAGCATCCAGAGTAAAGTCTTCTACGACAACGATAGCATTCTCCTGAGCCTTGTAACTCAAAGCCGACTTACGGGCAAGAGCCTTAGTCTTCTTATTCAGTTTGAAGCCATAGTCACGTGGTTTAGGACCGAACACACGACCACCACCTCTCAGCAATGGAGAGTTGATATCGCCATGACGAGCACCGCCGCCACCTTTCTGGCGTCCCAGCTTACGAGTAGA
>Ga0310691_10007173_pt1 | contig 11702 bp, 10 predicted proteins | sample 176DNAGHGlowgp2_FD_203887 | JGI IMG/M metagenome (GOLD analysis project Ga0310691, IMG submission 203887) | Sheep rumen microbial communities from Palmerston North, Manawatu-Wanganui, New Zealand - 1766 DNA GHGlow gp2 (v2) (version 2) | ecosystem: Host-associated > Mammals > Digestive system >... | reverse complement strand
CGGAACCGCCCTTCCTGAAGTTGAAGGGTCTGGTGCTGGGAGTGGATGTCTACCAGGCGTGTGCCCAGCTCCTGCAACACGGCCACGGGGACGGGCTCGTCGTTGACAAAACTCCGTGAGCGGCCGCTTTTGGAGACCACCCTTCTCAGGAGCAGTTCGTCCTCTTCGCAGGGGAGGTCATTGTCCCGGAGAATCTGCAGCACGGACTCGTCTCCCCGGACAGAGAAGACGGCTTCCACGCTGCAGTGGTCGGCGTGGGGGCCGATGGTTCCGGCATCGGCCTTGGTGCCCAGCACCAGCGACAGGGCGCCCAGCAAAATGGATTTTCCGGCTCCGGTCTCTCCGGTAATAATGACGAGACCCTCCGGGAAAGTGATGTCCAGAGAGTCTATCAGGATGTAATTGGAGACGTGGAGGCCGGAGAGCATGCCTTATTCGCCTTTGATGTCGATGGGGTTTTCGCTTTGGGCCTTGCGGTAGAACAGTTCTCCGTTCTCGAATTCGGCGATGGCCACCAGGTCCGGTTTCGGCTGGCGCTCGTAGTACTTGGAGATCTCTATCTGTTCCTTGTTCTCAAAGACTTCCTCCATGGTGTCCCGGTCGTTGCGGAATTCCTCCAGTTTCTTGGTGAGTTCCTTCTTTTCCGCCATGGCAATCTGGTTGGCTCTCTTGTACAGGATGACAACCGATTCGTAGATATTGCCGGTGGGGGCGGCCAGGTTCTTGATGTCACGGGTGATCGTGTTTACGGGTATTTTCTTCTTATTGTCCATAATTTGCTTTTTATCTCTCTATTAAAAAGTACATGAGCGGGAGGGCGGAAGTTTCAAAAAAATGATTAGCCCTCCTGAGACTCCGTACTGCTTCCCAGGATGCCCTGCACCCTGCGGTAAATGCCGTCCAGTTCCCTCCGGTAGCGGGATTCGGGATACTCGCCCACAAAGTTCAGGTAGTCGTCCACGAAGGTAAGGTACCTTTCCCTGCGCTTGGCGGGAACGCTCAGGCGCGCATACTGGTAAGAGGCCATGGCGGTATAGTAGAGTACATCTTCCCGGTAAAAATTGTCGGCGTTGGTCTTGAGCACATTGCGCAGCTTCACGCGGGCGGCCAGGTAGTCTTCCATCCGGTAATACAGGCGGCCGGCTTCGAAGTCTTTGCGGTCCAGGCGGTCCTGGAGGTCGTGTTTCATCTCGGCGCAGGCCTGCAGGTGGGCCTGGTCGTCCGGGTGCTCCCTTTCATACTCGCCGATGGCGACCAGGCAGGCGCGGGTGGGCGCCTGGTCCAGCTCGTAGCGGTAGGTGGCCCGGTACATGCAGTCCAGGCGGTAGAACTCCGCATCCGGGGCGAACGGGCTCCGCGGGAAGGTCTGGAGGAAATTGTCGAAATTGCCTTCCGCCGTGTAGAAGTCTTTGTTCCGGTAGTTGGACATGCCCCAGTAGAACCGGACGGTGTCGTCCCGGGCGGTTCCGTTGGTGAGCACGGCCATGGACTCGAAGAGCTGGGCGGCTTTCGTGAATTTCTTGTTCTGGTAGTAATCCATGGCGGCGGCATACTTGGCGTCCACGTCGTTGGAGTTCAGCAGGGTCTCGAACTGGGTGGCGCAGGAAAGGGTGGTGGCGGCCAGGATAACAGCCAGGGCAGTCTTTTTGATGGATATCATTACTTAACTGTTTTGTTCAATCAGGAATTTTTCCGCATCCCGGGCGGCCATGCAGCCGGAGGCGGCGGCAGTGACGGCCTGGCGGTACCTGGGGTCTTGTACGTCTCCGGCGGCGAACACGCCCGGCACGCTGGTGCAGGAGGTCTTCCCCTCCGTGACAATGTATCCGGCCGCATCCAGGGTGAGCCAAGGGGCGAAAAGCGCCGACGAGGGCGTGTGGCCGATAGCCAGGAAGAACCCGTCGATCGCGATGTCGAAGACGGTGCCGTCCTTGCGCAGCAGGCGGGCGCCCGTGACCCCGAAACCGTCTCCCAGCACTTCCTGGGTGTTGCAGTTCCAGAGCACTTCGATATTGTCGGCGGCAAGCACCTTTTCCTGCATGATGCGGGAGGCGCGGAAAACGTCCCGGCGCACGATCATGTACACCTTCTTGGCCAGGCCGGCCAGGTACAGGGCTTCCTCGCAGGCGGTGTCGCCTCCGCCCACCACGGCCACGGTCTTCTTGCGGAAGAAGAACCCGTCGCAGGTGGCGCAGGCCGACACGCCCGAGCCCTTGTATTTTTCCTCCGAGGGCAGGCCCAGGTAGCGGGCCTGGGCGCCGGTGGCGATAATCAGGCTGTCTGCCTCCAGTTCGGTTTCCCCGTCGATCACTACCTTGAAGGGACGCTTGCCCAGATCCACTGCGGTAGCCGTTCCCTGGCGTACGGAGGCGCCGAAACGCTTGGCTTGCTCCCGCATGGCGTCCATCAGGGTGTTGGCATCCACGCCGTCCGGGAAACCCGGAAAGTTTTCTACGATGGTAGTGGTGGTGAGCTGCCCGCCGGGCTGGATGCCCTCATACAGGACGGGGGACAGGTTGGCCCGGGAGGCATAGATGGCAGCGGTAAAACCGGCAGGGCCGCCGCCCAGGATAAGGCATTTGACTCTTTCCATGGGGAGGATTATCGTTGTAGGGTTGTGGAATAGTCTTGACGGAACACAATCCGGCGTACGGCGGTGTTCTGGTGGTTGTCACGGCTGTCCGACGAGAACTGGAAGTCGGTGTGCAGGCCGGACACTTTGTTATTGCCCAGCATGTTGGTCCAGGCGTACCCGTAGCGGGCGCAGGCGTTCACGAAGTAACGGGCGGTGTCGTAGCCCTGGAAGGCGAACTGCGAGGGCTCCGTGTGGAACAGGGCGCGGTAGGCTTTCACGAAACTGTCCACTGCAGGGGAGTTGTAGTCGGCAAAATAGGTGGTGCTGATATGCAGGGAAGCCTGGTGATAGGCGCTGCCCTCGATGGTGTCGAAGGTGCGCACCTTGGAAGGCGCATACATGACCAGGTTGTAGCCCTTGCCCATCATGATGCCCAGGTTCCGGATAACGTCGCCGATGAAGGCTTCGCTCTCCGAGGCCACCACAACGCGGTTCACCACACCCTTGCCCATTTTCTCGGTGAGGATGTTCGGAATGCCGCGGCCTTCCACGATGGCATAGCTCAGGATCTCGTACGGGAGCTGCTGGGCGGCCATGGCGGTGCGGATGGCGACAGAGGCGGTTACGTTGCCGGCGCCTTTCTCCGTGATGAACAGGATCCGCTCCCCGTCCCGGTAGTCGTCCTTGACCCAGGCGGCCAGGTCGTCGTACTGGTTCTCCGCCGGGGTGGGCGCCTGGATGAAGTTGCGGTAGTTGGCGGCCAGGGTGCCGGCCTTCTGGTCCAGCGGGGAAATCACCGGAACCCGGCCGTCTACCCGCTGCAGGATGGCTTCGATGTCCCGGCTGGCTACGGGACCCAGCACGAAGTCGTCTTTCACCAGGGCGTCGATGGGCGGGATGCCGGCGGCGAGGTCATATACGTTCAGGTTCACCTTGAGTCCGTCGGCTTCCAGGTCTTTCACGGCCATCAGTACGCCGCTGTAGAAGTCCATGTTCACCTCGCTCACCTTTCCGGCGGCGTTCAGGGGCAGGATCAGGGAGAAGTCCACATGGTCTTTCGGGGTCCAGAACAGGCGGGTGGAGTCGGTCTGGTCCGGGCGGCGCACCGACTCGATGGGATCGGGGTCTTCCGCGTGGTCTTCGTCGGCCTGTTCCCCGGCGGTTACGGGCCCTTCCTGGGCTTCCTCGGTGAGTTCATGGTCTTTTTCGTCGCCGTCATCTTCCGGTTCTGCACCCCTGACGGGAATCTTGAGTACCTGACGGGTTTGCAGTTTCTTGGACTTGAGGCCGTTGGCTTCCATGATGTCCTTGGCCGACACGCCGTACTTGCGGGCAATGTCGTCCAGGTCTTCGTACCAGCGGACGGTGTGCTCGATGAACGCGGCCCGGCTTCCGGACTCCTGGGGCCCGGCCTGGGCCGTGGAGGAGGCTGCAGCTGCAGCGGCTGCTGCGCCCTCCTTGAAGGGGATCAGGATAATCGCGTTTTTCTGCAGGCCGGTTTCCCGGAGAGAGGGATTGGCCTCATAGATCTCTTCCACGCTCACGCCATAGGCTTTGGCGATGCCGAACAGCGTCTGGCGTTCCAGCACCACATGGGACAGGTAGATTTTCCCGTTCAGTTTTACCTTTTCCTGCGACACGGTCACGGGAGTGGGTACATATCCGCCGCCGTTGTCCTGCGCAAAGGCCGGCTCGCCAAAGGCGGCGAGGAAGGCGGTGATAACGAAGATGGCGATTCTTTTCATGGCTTCTGTATTATAAGGTGGCGGCAAAGCCGGTAAGGCTGCGGCAGAAGGTTTCCCAGCTCAGGCGTTGTTTTTCCAGCCGGATGGCCTCCAGGCAGCTTTGCCGGAGCGCAGGATCCGAGAAATAACGTTCAATCTCTTTCCGGATGGCACCGGGCTCCGCCACAGGTGCGACAATTCCCGTGCCACGGCTGCCGATGGTGCCCTTGAGCCCGCCCACATCCGTTACCACCATCGGGGTGTCGAAGTTGTAGGCAATGGAGCTGATTCCGCTCTGGGTGGCGCTCCGGTAGGGGAGGACGGCCAGGTCCGAGGCGCTGAAGAAGACTTTCACCTCCGAGTCCCGGATGTAGTCCGGAAATACGTGGACGCGGTCTTTGCCGGGCAGGGAATCGATGAGGGCCTGGTACTTGTCGAAGGAGCCGTAGGGCTCTCCGGCAATGACCAGCTGGTAGTCCTGGGGCAGCGTGCGGAAGGCTTCCAGCAGGATATCCAGCCCCTTGTAGTCCCTGATCAGGCCGAAAAACAGCAGGGTTTTCAGCCCGGGGGCCAGCCCCAGCTTTTCCCGGGCCTGCTCCTGGGGAATCCGCTCCCCGAAGTGGGAATACAGCGGATGGGGGAGGACGATGTGCGGGGCGTCGGGTTGCAGGGACAACAGGTCCTTTTCCACGCTTTCCGACATGGCTACGAACCCGCTGCAGCCTTTGAGGAACCAGCGGGTGAGGGGCTTGTCGAACCAGTGGGGTTCGTGCGGGATGACGTTGTCCAGGATGGCCACGCTTTTGCAGCCGGCATGGCGGGCGACATAGCCCAGCGACGGGGCGAACCACGACATCCAGTACTTCATCACCAGAAGGTCTGCCCCCCAGCTGCGGATTTCCCGCGCCGTGCGCACGTAGGAGAAGGGGTTCACCGTGTCCAGTATGGCCTGCGCCTGTACGGGGACGGCCTCGTCCTGCGGCGTGACATACTGCGTCTTGCCGGGGAAGAGGAAGTCCGGATACTGCCGCGAAAAAGAATAGGCGCGGGTATCAAAAGCGCATTTTCCCAGTCCTTCCAGCATGCTGGCGTTGAACTGGGAAATGCCGCCCCGAAGGGGGTAGAAACTGGACAGGATGGCTATCTTCATCCTGCGGGATTACTTGTTGTTAGCTTTGCTCTTGATGTAGGCGGCGTTAAGGCCGGCAAGGATTTCGTCGGTAATGTCCAGGCGCTCGTCTCCGGTGACCACGGGAGTGGACATGATGTTGCCGGAAGTGGTGAGGATGAGGGCATACTTGTGCTCCACGTTGAACTCCTTCACGAACGTGGCGATGGCGTCTGCGATCTGGTTCATCATCACCTGGTTCTCTTCTGCCATTTCCTGCTGCTTGGTTACGGCATACTGCTGATACTGGGTCTGCTGCTCCTGGAGCTTCTGGTACTGGACCTGGGCGACGGACTGGGTCAGGAGGCCTTTGTCCACCTTGTTCTGGAAGTCGGCGGCGTCTTTCTCCAGTTTCTTGCCGCGGCGGTCTATCTCTGACTGGATGCCGGAGGCCTTGGTCTCGAAGACGGAGTTGAGGTCGTTGAACATGTCGTAACCCTGCATCACCCGGTCTATGTCAAAATAAACGATGCTGCCGGGGGCGGCGGTGGTGTCCGAAGCGGCGGCCGGTGCGGCGGCGGTGGTGTTGGCGGGAGTCTGGTTGCAGGCAACCAGGGTGAGCAGTGCGGCGGCGCCGCAGATGAGGATGTTCTTTTTCATTCTATGTTATCTGTTTATTATTATCGGTAAAAGCCTGCAAATTTAACTATTTTTTCGGATTTCCCCAAGATAGGCCTGAATTGTTTTCTCCAGCCCCATATACAGGGCGTCAGAGATTAAGGCGTGGCCGATGGAGACCTCGTCCGTCCAGGGGATGGTGCCCACGAAATAGGCCAGGTTTTCCAGGGAAAGGTCGTGTCCGGCGTTGAGGCCCAGCCCCAGCGCCTTTACTGCCTTGGCGGTTTCCAGGAACGGGGCGATGGCGGCTTCCCGGTCCTGGGGGTACTGCTCCGCGTAGCGCTGGGTGTAGAGTTCCACCCGGTCTGCGCCGCAAAGGGCCGCTCCTTCTGCCATGGCGGGATCCGGGTCTATGAAGATGGACGTGCGGATACCCTTGTCCTTGAAGCGTTTGCAAAGGTCTGTGAGGAGTTCCCGGTTCCGGACGGTGTCCCAGCCGGCATTGGAGGTGATGGCGTCGTGGCCGTCCGGAACCAGGGTCACCTGGTCCGGCACCACTTCCAGAACGAGGTCCACGAAGCTCGGGACCACAGGATTGCCCTCGATGTTGAACTCGGTCTTGATCAGGGGACGGATTTCCCTTACGTCGGCATAGCGGATATGGCGCTCGTCCGGGCGGGGATGTACGGTGATGCCCTGTGCACCGAAGCGTTCCGCGGCTTGTGCGGCCCGGGCTACGTCCGGCACGTTGCCGCCCCGGGCATTGCGGAGGGTGGCTATTTTATTGATGTTGACGCTCAGTTTTGTCATATTTCTTTCATTGAAGTGCACAAAAATAATGAAATTTATAAGAAATGTGTTAATTTTGGCGATTAATTTGAAGATACACTCATGAAAATCGGATACTTTATCCTGAACAGCGAACTCCGCGAAGACCCGAGGGTTGCCTCCCTCATCGAAGACCTCGAATCCGCCACCTACGAGGTATACGAAATCCGTACCAAAGCGGATGTCCGCCCGGAGACAGACCTGGTCCTTTCCATGGGCGGGGACGGTACGTTCCTGTCCACGGCCCATGTGGTGGCCGACATCGGCCTGCCCATCCTGGGGGTCAACTTCGGCCGTATCGGCTTCCTGTGTGAAAACCGCCCGGAGGCCGTGAAGAAAGCCCTGATGGAAGGGGAGTTCCGCATCGAGTACAGGACGGTCCTGAACGCTACGCTCAAAGGTCCGGAGGCGCGCCGCAGTATCGGCATGCTTCCGTATTCGGTGAACGAGGTGGCCCTGCACCGCAGCGGCTCCTCCGTGCTGGGCATCCATGTGTGCATAGACGGCGAGCCGCTGCCCACCTACTGGGCCGACGGCCTCATCGTAGCCACTTCTTCGGGCTCCACGGCGTATTCGCTCAGCGTGGGCGGCCCCATCTGTATGCCGGACACCAAGGTGCTGGTGGTTGCCCCTATCTCTCCGCACAACCTGAATGTGCGCCCGATTGTGATTCCGGAGACCTCCAAGGTGGACATTTCCTTCCAGTCCCGGGACGGTGTGGCCATCATGTCCACCGACAACCGCACGGTGGAAATCCATCCGGACTGGACCATCCATGTAGAGATGGCACAGTTTTCGCTCAAACGTATCCGGCTCGCAGAGTCAGGTTTCGTGAAGGCCCTTACCTCGCGCCTGTTCTGGGGAGAAGACATGAGAAACAACGGTTAACCATACTATGAACAGCATTCCCACCCACGTGTCCATCATCATGGACGGCAACGGACGCTGGGCCAAGGCCCGGGGTAAAGAGCGTGCCTTCGGCCACATGGCCGGTGCCGAAAGTGTACGGGCCATCACGGAGGCTGCCGGAAACGCCGGTGTCAAGTACCTGTCGCTGTACGCTTTCTCCGAGGAAAACTGGAACCGCCCGGACGCGGAGGTGAACGCGCTTATGGAACTGCTCCTGAGGTATATCAAGGGTGAACTCAAGACCCTCATGGACAACGATATCCGTTTCGTGGCCCTGGGGCATCGGGAGCGCCTGAGCGACAAAGTCAACGCCGCCATAGACGCAGCCATGGCCCAGACTGCCGGGAACCGGAAGATGACGCTGATCATCTTCCTCAGCTACAGCGGCAAATGGGACATCATGCAGGCCATGAAAAAGGCGGCGGCAACGCTCTCCCCTGAGGAATTCCAGGCCATGGAACTGCCGGATTTCGACCGCTACCTGGTCACGGCCGGCATCCCGGATCCGGACCTTCTGATCCGCACCTCCGGAGAGCTCCGCATCTCCAATTACCTGCTTTGGCAGTCGGCCTATACGGAATTTTATTTCACGGATGTCCTGTGGCCGGATTTCAGGGAGGCGGAGTTCCATGCCGCCCTGGAGGAGTATGCCCGCAGGGACCGCAGGTATGGGAAAGTGAAATAAAATGTTTATCTTTGCAGGATAACGGTATTTTTGGAATGACAATGAAACGGCTCATCTGTGCGGCCATGCTGCTTCTCTCGGGGATTTCCCTCCGGGCGCAGTCTTCGCGCAGTACCATCGAAATAGATTACACGCGCCCGCAAAAGTATGTTGTGGGCGGGGTCGGCGTAGAAGGGAACCAGTATTTCAACGAGCGCCAGATTCTCCAGCAGACCGGCTTGCAGCGCGGTATGGAGGTAACCGTACCCGGTGAAGACATCACCAGCATCGTCAACCGCCTGGTGGCCCAGCGCTATTTCGAGGACGTGGCCGTGGTGGTGGATTCGCTTTGTGCCACGCGGGACACCGCCTGGTTCAAGATTGTGGTCCGGGAGCGCCCCCGTGTGTCCCGCTGGACCTACAGCGGCATCAAGACCGGGGAGCGCAAGGACATCGAGGAACGGCTGAACCTGCGTCCCGGCCGCGAGTATTCGGACTATGTGAAGAACGCCTCCGTAGACATTATCAAGCGGTATTATAAGGAAAAAGGTTACCTGAACGTGAAGGTAGACGTGGACACCCAGCGGGACTCCATGATCCGCAGCGCCATCCGCGTGAACTTCAACATCGACAGAGGAAAGAAAGTCCGGATCCGGCACATCAATTTCGTGGGCAACAACGAGGACGTGACGGATTACAAGCTGTCCAAGAACATGAAGGAGACCCACTCCAACCGCTGGTACAACTTCTTCAAATCCAAGAAATTCAAGGAGAAAGAGTACCAGACGGACCGGAAAACGGTCCTGGACGCCTTCAACGAGGCCGGCTACCGCGACGCCCGCCTGGTCAAGGATTCTATCTATTATGTAGACGACAAACACCTGGACATAGACATGGTGTTCGACCAGGGCAAGCGGTACTATTTCCGCAATATCACCTGGACGGGCAATTCCGTTTACCCGTCAGAGGTGCTCAACGAGATTCTCAAGATCAAGAAAGGAGACATCTACGACATGGTCACCTTGGACAAGCGCCTGAACGGCGGCGGCAAGGAAACGGACTACGACGTCTCCAAGATGTATAAAGACAACGGTTTCCTTTTCTTCCGGGTAACCCCGGTAGAGGTGAACATCCAGAACGACTCCGTAGATGTGGAGCTGCGCATCTCCGAAGGCAAGCCGGCCGTCCTGAACGAGGTGGTGATCAACGGCAACGACCTCACCAACGAGCGTGTGATCCGCCGGCAGGTCATGACCCGTCCCGGATATCTGTTCCGCCAGACGGATTTCGAACGTTCCATCCGGGAAATCGCATCCATGGGCCAGTTCGACGCAGAACAGATCATGAGCCCCTCCGGATATGCGGTGCTGCCCAACCAGCTGAACAACACGGTGGACGTAGTCTATAACGTTACGGAGAAACCGTCTTCCCAGCTGGAACTATCCGGCGGTTGGGGCGCCGGCACCTTCGTGCTCACGGCGGGTGTGAGTTTCAACAACTTCTCCACTTACCGCATGTTCGACAAGAAAGCCTGGCGGCCGGTACCCCTGGGAGACGCCCAGAACCTGGCCTTCCGCTTCCAGACCAACGGCCGGTACTACACCAACCTCAGCGCCAGCTTCACGGAGCCCTGGCTCTTCGGCAAGAAACCTACGTCCCTGAGCATATCGGGCTACTATTCCCGGATGACGGACGCGTATTACAACCAAAGCTACTGGCTCACCGGCCTGCTGAACGCCACCGCCAGTTTCGAGGTGTTCGGCTTCAGCGCCGGCATCGGCACGCGCCTCAAGTGGCCGGACAACTACTTTGTCCTGTATAACAATCTAAGCTGGCAGACGTACAAGCTGCACAACTGGACCAGTTCCTATTTTGCATTCAACGAGGGTATTTCCCACAACCTGAGCTATACCATCTCGCTGTCCCGCAACTCCACGGACCAGCAGATCTATCCCCGTACCGGGTCCGAATTCTCCGCCTCCCTGCAGTTAACCCCGCCGTATTCCCTGTTCCGCAAGCACACGTACGACGCAGACGGCAACAAGGTGGCCGTGGACAGCTGGAAAGACATCAATTACGACGAATGGACGTCGGCCCAGCGCTACAAGTGGATCGAATACCATAAGTGGAAGTTCAGCGGCGCCGTGTATTCCCGCCTGGTGGGAGACCTGGTCCTGATGACCCGCGCCCAGTTCGGCTACCTGGGCTACTACAACCGCAACTGGGGCTATTCCCCGTTCGAGAACTTCCAGGTGGGCGGCGACGGTATGTCCGGTTATGTGACCTACGGTGCGGAAATCGTGTCCCTGCGCGGCTACGAGGACTATTCCCTCACCCCGCGCAAGCTTACCCCTTACAGTCAGCGGGGAGAAAGCTTCGCCGGTAACGTATACGACAAGTTTACGGTAGAGCTCCGTTATCCGGTGATCCTCCAGCCCCAGAGCACCATCTTCGTGCTGGCCTTCCTGGAGGGCGGTAACTGCTGGGCAGATATCCGGGAGTTCAATCCGTTCCAGATCAAGCGCAGCGCCGGTGTGGGCGTGCGCGTGTTCCTCCCGATGATCGGCCTGCTGGGCGTAGACTGGGGTTATGGCTTCGACGACACCGCCAACGGTGGCAGCCAGTTCCATTTTGTACTGGGCCAGCAGTTCTAGGCACTTTATTTGATATAGGATAAAAAACCGTAATACAGAACAAACAAAATTATTAATGTAGATATGAAAAAGATTTTCTTGATTGCCCTTGCGGCTATGGCCAGCCTTACTGTGTCTGCACAGCAGTTCGCCCGTGTGAATTTCAATGAACTGGTTATGCTTATGCCGGAAATGGACCAGGCCCGCGAAGTATTCACCGCCGCCCAGAAAGAGGCCGACGAAACCTATGGCGCCATGGTGGAGGAGTACCAGAGCAAGATGACCCAGTATCAGCAGAAACAGGCCAGCTGGACCGCCGCCATCCGCGAAAGCAAAGAGCGTGAGCTGGTAGATATCCAGAACCGCCTGCAGGAATTCCAGCAGACCATCTCCCAGGAGCTCCAGCAGCAGCAGAACCAGCTGATGGCCCCCATCCAGGAGAAAGCCCAGAAGGCCGTGGCAGACCTGGCCAAGGCGAAAGGCTTCGCCGCCGTGTTCGACCAGGCTTCCTTCCTGTTCTTTGACGAGAGCGCTATCGTGGACCTCACCCCGGACGCCCGCAAGGCCCTGAACATCCCTGCAGACCGCACGCTGGAGAGTCTCCAGGCAGAGCTCCAGGCTCAGGCCCAGGCACAGGCTGCCC
>Ga0310691_10007172_pt1 | contig 11703 bp, 11 predicted proteins | sample 176DNAGHGlowgp2_FD_203887 | JGI IMG/M metagenome (GOLD analysis project Ga0310691, IMG submission 203887) | Sheep rumen microbial communities from Palmerston North, Manawatu-Wanganui, New Zealand - 1766 DNA GHGlow gp2 (v2) (version 2) | ecosystem: Host-associated > Mammals > Digestive system >... | reverse complement strand
CTCCGTAGTATACACTTTATCCTTTTATCTCCAGAAGCATTATTCATCATCTCCCAAATATGCGCGTATTACCTCAGGATCGGATAATACTTTCTTAGTTTCACCTTCTGCCAGCACCTTTCCGAAATTCAATACCGTTACCTTTTCGCAGATCCCTGATACGAGCTTCATGTCATGCTCTATCAAAAGGATCGTGATATCGAATTTATCCCTTATGAGACTTATGGTTTCCATAAGCTCTGCGGTTTCATTGGGATTCATCCCGGCTGCCGGCTCATCTAAAAGCAGGAGCTTTGGCCCGGTGGCCATAGCCCTCGCTATCTCCAGCTTTCTCTGCTGTCCGTAGGGAAGATTTGATGAAAGTATCCCGGATACCATGTCAAGGTCAAATACCTTTAGTATCTCCAGAGCCTTTTCCTTCAGTTTGTTCTCAACCGATGAATACCTGCCGCAGTGGAACATGGCTTCAAAGGTAGAGTACCTGGCATATGAGTGCAGTGCGGATTCCACATTGTCCAGGACAGACAGTTGCTGGAAAAGCCTGATATTCTGAAAGGTTCTGGCTATTCCGTCCTTATTGATCTCCTCTGTCCTGTGTCCTGTAATGTCCGCTCCGTCCAGAAACACATGCCCCGCAGTGGGCTTATATACTCCCGTTAACAGGTTAAAAACCGTTGTCTTTCCGGCGCCGTTAGGGCCTATAAGTCCGTAAAGCTCTCCCTTTTCGATGGAAAGGTTGAAACTGTCAACCGCCTGCAGACCGCCAAAGGAAATCCCCAGGTCTTTTACTTCAAGCAGTGCCATTTCTCCTCATCCCCTTTCTAATACCGTCAAAGAAGGCCGTTCTCTTTTCAATGGCCTTAGGTGCCCAGTTTATTATCATTACAGCTATCAGTACTACAGAATAGATAAGCATCCTGTATTTATTCAGCCCTCTCAAAAGCTCGGGGAGAAGATAAAGGATCACTGCAGCTATCACAGACCCTCTTATATTGCCTATGCCCCCCAGTACCACATATACCAGGATCATAATGGATACATTGTATCCGAAGTACTGGCTGGTGGACTGGAGAGTCGCTATATTGTGGGAGAAGATGACTCCCGCCATTCCCGCTATGGCTGCGGAAATGGTAAAGGCCAGCATTTTGTATTTTGTGACCGGAATACCTATCGACTCTGCAGCTATCCTGTTATCCCTGATGGACATGACAGCCCTTCCGTCTCTGGAATCAATAAAATTCTGAACCACGACAAGAGCAAGTATCAGCAGTATGACCGCAATGGTAAAATTAGCATCATGGGGTGTCCCGGTGACGCCCATGGCGCCGTTAATAAGGGTTTTCCCGTCAGGCTCCATATTAAGCGCCATCTGGCTTTCAAATGAAATATGTACTCCTTTGGAGTCAATTCCCAGATACATGGCATTTATTATATTCTTTATGATCTCTCCAAAAGCCAGTGTAACTATGGCGAGATAGTCACCGTTAAGCCTCAGAACGGGTATGCCTATCAGGAATCCCACTGCTGCTGATATAACTATGCCTATCACAAGGGCGATGAAAAACCTTAAGCCCCCGGGAAGCATATCCACCGTGATCAGTGAAAAGATAGCGCTGGAAAAAGCTCCCACGCACATAAAGCCGGCATGTCCCAGGGAAAGCTCACCGAGTATACCCACGCAGAGATTAAGTGCCACAGCCACGATCGCATAATAGGTCATGGGCACCAGAAGTCCCATGAGATGGCTGGACATGAGCCCTGTGTGCATGAGGATCTCCAAAAGGATCCATGCGGCTATTACTATTCCGTATGTTATAAACCTGCTTTTAGAAGCACGGGAAAGCGTTTTATTTTTTATCATGATCTCATTCTCCTTCCCGTTATCAGACTTTTTCCTGGATATTTCTGCCCAGGATACCTGTGGGTTTCACTATCAGTACCACTACCAGTATTCCGAAAACTATGGCATCCGCAAGCTGGGATGAGATATAGGTACGGCTCAGGATCTCAATTATCCCGAGAACAAGCCCTCCTATCATGGCTCCGGGAATGGAACCTATGCCTCCCAGTACCGCAGCTACAAATGCTTTAATACCGGGCATTGCTCCGGTATAGGGTGTGAGTGAGGGATATGCGCTTGCGAGAAGTGCTCCCGCTACCGCAGCCAGAGCTGAGCCTATGGCAAATGTCAGTGTTATGGTCTTATTGACATCTATACCCATAAGCATCGCAGCACCCCTGTCCTGGGAAACTGCCAGCATTGCCTGGCCCTCCCTTGTTCTGTGGACAAATAACTGCAGAAAGACAAGGATCAGTAAGCTGATCACAATGGTCACAATGGTGATCCCCTGTATCTGGAGGCTTCCGTTAAACAGTGATATCCCGCTCCATGGAACCACCGAAGTAAATGACTTCGTATCGGCACCGAAAATAAGGAGTGCCAGATTCTCAAGGAAATAGCTCACTCCTATAGCGGTGATCAGTACTGCCAGAGGCGATGCAGCGTTCCTTAAGGGTCTGTACGCCACCCTTTCCGTGGTGATCCCGAGAAGAGTGCACAGAACTATGGCCACCAGTATCGCCACTACCGGGTTCAATCCCAGATTTGATGAGAATATAAAAATGATATAGCATCCGACCATGATAAAATCGCCGTGGGCGAAATTCAGCATCTTTGCTATACCGTAAACCATTGTGTATCCTAATGCGATTATTGCGTATATGCTTCCCAGACTGAGTCCGTTTACAAGCGACGTGAGAAAGCTCATCATTGCCCTGCCCTCCTTAATACTCACTTAATGGATCCAAGTCCTGCCCCGGGGGACACTGCGCGGGATCTGCATTACTAAAGATTGCATATCTCCGTTACAGATCCTTTTACGCATCCCCGCAGAGCATAGAACTCATCATTTACTGAGCACTTACGTATGCTCCGTCCTTGATGATGACTGCCTTGGGCTCCTTGGTAGGCTCTCCGCTCTTATCCCATGTCATAGCGCTTGAAGTAAGACCGTCTACGCTGATCTCTGTCATTCCCTTCTTCATGGCATCGCACATCTCGGAAACGCTCATTGAGGGAGTGACATTCTCCTTCTCTGCAGCAGCCTTGATGGCATAGATAGCATCATAGGCATCAGCTCCGAACTGGTTCGGAGTGATCTCATGCTGTTTCTCAAATGTGGAAACGAAGTTCTGTGTAAGCTCATCTGTGGCGTCAGCAGCGAAAGGTGTAAGGAGCATTGCCCCTTCTGCCAGGGATGTGTCAAAGTTCTCAACTCCCAGTATTCCGTCAAGTCCGTCACATCCGAAGAAAATAGGCTTATAGCCCATTGTATCGGCCTGCTGGAGTATAAGTGAAGCCTCTGTGTAGTAGATGGGCAGGAAGACAAGCTCTGCTCCGGCATCCTTTGCCTTCTGGAGCTGTACAGAGAAATCTGTTTTGCTGTCAGCGGTGAATGCTTCGGCAGAAACGATATCGAATCCCTGATTTGCAGCTTCCTGGGCGAATGTCTGGTAAATACCCGATGAATATACATCAGAGCTGTCGTAGATGACTCCAACCTTGGAAGCTATTCCGTTTTCTCCGATGTACTGTGCAGAAGCAGATCCCTGTGCGGGGTCTGAGAAACATACGCGGAATACGTTATCGTATTTTACGCAGTCCAGAGCTGAGCCTGAAGGTGTCAGCTGGAAAAGATTGTCATTTTTTGTTTCTTCCGACACTGCAATAGAACAGGCACTGGTAACACAGCCTACCAGCATATCCATTCCCCAGTCTTTAAGTGAATTGTATGCGTTCACGGATTTCTGTGCATCCAGCTCGTCGTCCTCAGCCTTTAACTCGACCTGCTTTCCGTTTATACCGCCTGCGGCATTGATCTCGTCAACGGCGATCTGGGCGGAATACTGAACCGCAGTACCGTAAGCGGCAGCTCCTCCGGTAAGGGGTCCGATGACTCCGATCTTAAATGTATCGTCGGAAGACGCGCTTCCTGAAGATGCAGCTCCGCCACAGCCTGCAAGCATGGATGCAGCCATAACAACTGTTAATACAACGCTTATTAATTTGTTTTTCATAATGCTCCTCCTTTAATAAAACTATATGCAAAAACACACCTGATGTGTGAAATGCCTGGATTCAGGATCCGCTTTCCTCAGCCAGCGCATCCATTCCGAGCTTCACGGCTCCCATAATACCCTGGTCATCATTGAGACTCGCGGTAACTATATAATTATCGATATCCTCCACCACTTCCCTGACAGAGATATATCCGTTCAGCTTTTCAAGAGTATACTTTCTAATGAGAGGCATGAGGATCTCTGCCTGATGCATCACTCCTCCGCCGAGAATGATACGTCTGGGGCTGTATACCAGTATCGTATTCATCATCTGCTGAGCGATGTATTTAGCTTCCATATCCCAGACCTCAGGCCTGTCGGTCAGTTCTTTTGCGGGCTTTCCCCAGCGTTCCTCAATGGCAGGTCCCGAAGCCACACCCTCCAGACATCTGCCGTGGAAAGGACAGCGTCCCTTGTAGGTATCGCCATTTTCCGGAAGCATCATGATATGTCCTGCCTCCGCATGCATGAGACCATGGAGCAGAGTACCATTCACCATGACACCTGCGCCTATCCCGGTACCTATCGTATAGTAGACCACATCCTTAAGGCCCTTTGAATCGCCCCATGTGACTTCCCCCAAAAGGGATCCGTTAACATCTACATCAAATCCCACGGGGATTTTGAACTCATCCCTGAATACCTTTACTATATTGTAGTTCTTCCAGCCCGGCTTCGGCGTGCTGGTGATATACCCGAAAGTAGGAGACCCTTTTACCGGATCTATGGGACCAAAGCAGGCTATCCCCAGTGCTTTTATATCCTTACCCTTAAAATATCCTAAAAGCTCCGGAATGGTCTCGTCCGGTGTAGTGGTGGGAAATGACTTCTGCTCCAGTATCTCCCCGTTTTCATTTCCTATGGCGCACACCATCTTGGTCCCGCCGGCTTCAAGTGCTCCGAATAACATATCTGCCTCCTTGTTTTCTTAATAGAATACCATTAAATCCGGATTTGAAAAGACCTTTTTCTTAAAGATTGTTTATTCCCACGCTGTAACTTTCTCCGTTTACCATGTCCTTAAGCCATTCATGCATATTTATCCCGTCTGTTTTTCCCGTGAAAAACAAAGGATTCCTGATGCAGGTATGGATAGTTCCGGTCTGAATGATCCCTCCCGGCATATCCGGCACAAATCTGTAGTCATTGATAAAAAAGCTGATGCCGGGCACGGTATCCATAAGATCATAGACCATTTCCCGGAGCACATTCCGGAATTCCTCCCTTATACCGGGATCCGCCCCGTAATCATTTCCCATTATGGAGTTCCAGTATGAAGCCAATACCTCGTCCTTGGCAGAGCATGCGTAGAGTATCTTCACACCGGTACCATACGTTTTGCTGACCGATTTCAGCCAGTCAGCCACCGGATTATCACTTTCTATTTTCCCGTATATCTCCGGAACGGTATCCCAGAGATCCTTCATTACTCCCTTCCATCTGTCCCAGGGCAGGGTGGAGCTGTCCGAGATGAGGGTTACCCTGCTCCTCTCCGGGTCATAACGCTTCATTATATCTTCCGCCAGGGCTGCCGCACCGAATCCTCCGGCGGAATCCCCGGCTATCAGTAGATTTACAGGTTCCGGAAATATCCTCTTTATCTCCTCGATCGCTGCGGTGTAATTATTAAACCCGTTAAAATACATCACCTTTTCCGGATCATTTTCATCATAGCGGAGGCTGCTCCTCCCTATGTGGAAATCCCCTGTGGAATAGGTGATGACCGCCATATTCCAGTCATAAAAATAATTCAGGGGACTGCGGTTTTCCGTGATGCCCTGATTGATATTCATAAATTCGGTGACCGGCCGCAGGTTCGCCCAGTAAAATCCCGGGTCTCCCGCCAGCACACCCGCTGCATCCGTGGGATGGGCGGCGGTGAAGCTGTTCCACACCACTCCTCCTCCGGCGAAGAAGATAAGAAGGTTTCTGCTGTGTCCCTTCGAGATATAGAAGTGATAACCGCTGCCGTCACCCGAAACGCATTCCGGGAGCGTTACCTTATACCACCTGTTATATCGCGGGCGCTTATTTAATTCCTTTGTCATATGTTCAACCTCCTGGCTATTGCCGTCATGAGATCCCCGAAGCCGAATATCACCACCGCAGCATCCATCAGGAGATACAGGGTCACCACTATAATGGCCGGTATAGGAAACCAGTTCATCCCCAGTCTGATAAAGATAAGCTGGAGAAGCGCTATCAGGGAATCCACCATGAGATAAGCTATGAATTCATCAGCATGAAGCTTTGAAACCCTGGATACTATATGGGTCGCCAGCAGTACTGCGAGAAGTATGGAGGGTACCACCCATGTAACGGACCACCTGTGCCAGCCTGTGATGAGATCGGAGATCAGTACCGCCAGTATCACTATAAAAGCTTCCACGGTAATAGTCTTTAATACGTTATATTTATAATAATTTATGACAAATACATCTCCCCAGATAAAAAATGCGGATATCTGGCAGATCCTCATGACCGCATCGGTTTCCGGGAACATAAAGCCGACCATCCAGGTAATGATGTAAAATGCCGCCAGTAAAAAGGTAAGTATCTTCATAAAGGTGACACTGGAAATCTTTCTCTCGGGAAATACCGGGAAATTACCTGTTTCTATCTGTCCCGGCTCCAGCTTCTTCTGGCAGAGAGGACAGACTTTTTTATTTCCGCGGATGCTCACTCTGCATTTAGGACAGTACTGCATTTTCTGCCTCCTCCCCGTCATAGTCGTTACTGGATATCTCAACATCTATTCCCATATTCGAGATGATCCTGAAGAAATTCATCATTACACCATGGGTCACATAGGGACTCACTTCCCCGAAGACCATCCGGTCCCCGTATGTGGAGACGCAGATCTGCTCCGAAGGAGCGGCCATAAAGGCGCTGAAATAGTCTATGTATTTATCCGGACCCTCAGGCATGGTGATCTTTCCAAGATTCGACATGGTACAGGTTACTCCCCGCTCTGCGAAAAAGCTGAAGATCGAAATACCTATGTCCTTGATGGTAAGCGGGATCATCTTCACCGCTATATTGTGCTCAAGGGCTGCGTAGGAATTCATGTTCTCCTTTATCTTTTCTTCGCTGAGCTGTCTGTCGAACTCCTTCTTTACCTCGGGGATAATGCTCTCTATGGTGCCGTTATAGGTTGTCGCATCAAAGGAGATATTGATGACACTGAAAAAATTCCTCGCGGTAAAGGACTGGTAAAACTGCCTTAAATTCACGGGAACGCTGACAACGATCGGTTTCTTTTTCTGTCTGACAGTCATTCTCTTTATGGCAGCCTCAATGTATACAGCTACGCAGAGAACCCCCACGGTTGTGCCGTACTCTTTAGCCTTTTCCAAAAACTTCCCCGCAGGGATCACGCCTTCCAGGAGGTGACAGCGGAGATTGGGGTCCTTCTCCTCATTCAGCTGCCAGGCCTGATGTGATCTCATTTCCTTCAGCTGCTCCAGCCCCGCACTCTTTTCATAGAATGTGTCAAAAGCGTCCGAGCTGTTATCCTGTAATGAAGAGATATCATCCTCAAACCGTGTCATGGGGAGGGAATGCTTTATTTCCAGATACTTCGCCGTAAGGTGCTTTAAGAACATGAAAGCTCCGGTGCCGTCCGCCAGAACGTGGAATACCTCCAGGTTTATCCTGTTCCTGAAATAGTTAACCCTGTATAGCAGATTCCTCTTACCCGGGTAATACAGGGCTTCCAGAGGGTATTCCCCTTCTTCGGATACTACCGGCACGATCTCGCTGTCCTCGAGGTAGTACCAGAATATCCCTCTCTTCAGCACCACATTAAAGATAGGAAATTCCGGAGCCACCTCCTGCAGTGCCTGTTCCAGGATATCCCTGTTCACTTCTTCCTTTAGCACCGCTGTCAGCCTGAAGACTCTGGTATCCGCCCCGTGAGCCTGTGACGGAACTATCTTTGCGGCATTATCCAGTTTATACCATCTGGAAGACTTAGCCATTTCCCTTTATCCTTCCTATCATCTTAAACATCAGATCAAATATCTTATAAACGGATCCCTCTCGGATATCCATGCTGAGTACCGGTGATCCTTTTGCCATCCTTGTAATATAAACGGCTATAAACAAAGACGCAATAACAGCCATTGAAATATTGTATGCCCTTGGAGGGATCTTTTTCTCTGCAATGATGAGCGCTGCCGCCGGTATGGGCAGCAGAAACAGGGGATGATAATAGAAAGCCCCTCTTATATCTCCTGAGAGCAGTGCGATATACGCTCTCGTCATGCCGCATCCGGGACAGGAAAAGCCCGTCGCTCTCCTTATGAGACACCCGTAGCCCGTAAGCTTACTCATCAGGATAAACACCGCTACGGAGATCACCGCCGGAAGTATTGTTTTTTTCACTTTGTCCCACATCTGTATTCAGCCTTTGTTTTTTACTATTCTTGCCATAAAGTAACATTTATATAGCATATTTCACAAAAATAATGTATAATGTAATCAGATTTTTATACTCGTTTTTGAAGGGAGAATGTTATGTTAGCAGCTCTTATGCCTCTTTTTAACGAAAAAATGACTGTGAAAGCTTACTCAGTCTTCTCTGAAAAAGAAAACCCTTTCCTTAATCCCGACATGGCAGTTGGTGCGAGATATGACGGCGTTGGAAGAGTTTCCGGTCTGGAAGTGGTCTCCAGCATGGGCAGCGCTGTGCTGTCAGATGAGAAGTCTGTATTCGTTCCCATCGATCATGTCGCCATTTTCGCAGATCTTGCCGGGCAGTGCAAGGTACCGAGGAACAGAGTGGTCCTTCTCATGGATCCCTCCATTACTCCGGATGATGACTACATAAAGAGGATCAAGCTGTTAAGGGGTGAGGGCTTCCGTTTCGCCATCAGAAAGCTGAATGTGGATCAATTCGAGGCATATCGTCCCATCCTTTCAGAGTGTGAATTTGTACTCCTTGATCATAAAAAGATCGTTATTTCAAAAGCCAAGGTCTATTTCTCCAAGCTCTACCCGGATATCAAGCTGGTGGCGGTAAACGTCAACAGCCAGGATGAATATAATGAATTGAGCATCGACGGAAAATATGATCTCTACGAAGGTGAATTCTTCAGAGTTCCGGTGACCAGCAACGAAAAAGAGGTCAATCCTCTGAAGGTTAATTATATCGAACTCCTGAATGTGGTCAATGCTCCCGACTTTGACCTCACGGATGCAGCGGATGTCATCGGCCGTGATGCGGGTCTCGTTATCTCACTTCTCGAGATAGTTAATCATATCGCCATCAATTCCGAGATCACTTCTGTACGCCACGCAGCAGCCATGCTGGGACAGAAGGAGCTGAAGAGATGGATCAATACCGCTGTTACAAAGGAGCTCTGTGCAGACAAGCCCAGTGAGATCACGAGAATGTCCATGGTGCGCGCAAAGTTTGCAGAGAACCTGGCTCCTGTTTTCAATATCGGTGGATTTGCTTCCGAGCTCTTCCTCACCGGACTTTTCTCCTGCATCGATATCATGCTGGACAAGCCCATGGATGAAGCGCTGAAGATGCTCCATGTAGCGAAGAACATAAATGATGCACTTATTAGCGGAAAGGGAGATCTAGCTCCAGTCATCGACTTTGTGCGTCTCTATGAGAATGCGGAATTCATTGAGGTATGCAGACGCATGATAGTGGATGATATCGATATGGATACTGTCTATAACGCTTACCTGAACGCTTTGAGCTGGTACAGGGATCTCTTCATAGAGACGAAGTAAAACAAAATTGTATTTAAAAAAGTACGATTATTTCGTTGTATTCTTGTCTTTTCTGTGTTACTATCAGCATGTATAGATAGCTTTAATGGGCGTACTATACATGCTGATATCTATTCTGTGAAGGATTGAGATCACTGCGGAAGGAACCGCAGTTCCCATGGCCGGGATTAATGCAGAAAGGAGGGAACCGGAATGTCAGCTTTTACATTATCCAATATTTATTCTAATGTTCTGACGTCATATGCGCCGAAGTCTACGCGCTATGATTCTCATAAGCGTGACGAGCTGAAGTCTGTTTATAAATCCATTGTTAAACAGAATGAAGATGCCCCCCTCTTTCTGATGGACGAAAGCGGTGAGTCCCAAAGGTTTGCCGTTAATTTAAAGGAAGACGCCAGAGAGCTGAAGAATACCATTTCATCCTTAAGCTCCAGCTATTCTTCCAGTGTCCTGGACAAAAAGATCGCTTCCTCCAGTGATGAGGATCTGGTGGATGCTAAATATATCGGCCCCGACGACACCATAGATGATGCTCCTTCCTTTGATATCAGTGTGGAAGAGCTGGCATCCAATCAGGTAAATATCGGAACCTTCCTTCCCGATAATGAGATGGGTCTGGAGCCCGATAATTATTCCTTCGATATCCATGTCAGCGACACCGACTATGAGTTCCAGTTCAGCGTGGAAGAAGGAGATACGAACTTAGAGATCACCAACCGTATTGCACGACTTATAAGTCATGCAAATATAGGGCTTTCGGCTTCTGTTATCAATGACAACGGGACCAGTGCTTTAAGGATAGACAGCAATAATACCGGTATCCGCGGTGAAAGCGGGCTGAACTTCGTAGTCTCCGATGAGAATACCAGCCGCCGTAAAGGTGCCGTCCAGTATTTCGGAATCGATGATGTGGTACATGCACCCACGAATGCGGCGTTTACCATAAACGGAAGCTCTCATACCGCTCTTTCTAATAATTTTACAGTAGATAAATCCTTTGAGCTCACACTGAAGGGCGTTTCCGAAGAGGGAACCTCCGTGCATGTGGGCTTAAAGACGGATATAGACGCTTTAACCGAGAATATCAATAACCTGGCAGGCGCGTATAATGAATTTATCAGAAGAGCTGCTGAGTATACGCAGAATTACGGCAGATCCGGCAAGTTCATGTATGAAATGTCCAATCTGGCAGGCAGCTATGCGAATGCCCTTGATGCTGTCGGTCTCGCTCTTCAGTCTGACGGAACCCTTACCGTTGATGAGAATCTCCTCACAGCTTCTGCTTCTGAGGATGATCCCAAGGTAAGTCTTTCAGCCATACAGAAATTCACCAACGCTCTTACGAGAAAGAGTGACGAGATTTCCTTAAATCCCATGAAGTATGCCGACCAGGTTGTTGTGGCATATAAAAATCCGGGAAAGAACTTCCCGAATCCATATGTTACCAGTATGTACAGCGGAATGCTGTTTTCCAGTTACTGCTGAGAACCGTCCCAATAGCATCAGGTTAAATCCCGGTGTCATTCTGAGCGAAGCGAAGAATCTCTTAAATATAGATCCTTCGCTGACGCTCAGGATGACATTGTTTTTGCAAGTCAATGGGAACCGGTCCTCTTCAATTACCCAAGAATCTCTTTAGCATCTGAGAGCGCATCAATGATAACATCATCCATGTCGTAATACTTATACTTCCCGAGACGTCCCCCGAAGTGAACACGGGACTCGGCAGCGAGTTCTCTGTATTTCTCATACAGGGCATTATTCTTCTCATTATTCACGGGATAATACGGCTCATCCCCTATCTTCCAGGTGGCCGGATACTCGCGGGTAACTATG
>Ga0310691_10007170_pt1 | contig 11707 bp, 9 predicted proteins | sample 176DNAGHGlowgp2_FD_203887 | JGI IMG/M metagenome (GOLD analysis project Ga0310691, IMG submission 203887) | Sheep rumen microbial communities from Palmerston North, Manawatu-Wanganui, New Zealand - 1766 DNA GHGlow gp2 (v2) (version 2) | ecosystem: Host-associated > Mammals > Digestive system >... | reverse complement strand
ACGATGATGTTAGTTATTATGCGTAGTATCGTGCAAAACAGGCGTCAGCGTATGCTAATTGGCAGTGCCATTGTGATAGCAGCTTGCTGTGGTGGTTGTTTTACAGTGATTGGCGATCCTACAGGGCTGCTGTTGTGGGGAAATGGAGCTGTCACTGCTACTCACTTTTCTGCCTTTTTGGCCTTGCCAGCAATTATTGCGTGGGTGATACCAACGGTATTGATTAATATCCAGTTGCCAGAAACATTGGATACCCAGTGGTCACCAATGCCATATCGTGGGGATGAGACGAATCTGACTCCTTGGCAGCGCATTCTGATGCTTTTTGTAGGAATAGGCGGTTTATGGTTCATCCCGACCTTTCACAATATAACCAAACTTCCTCCATTTCTTGGTGCCCTCTGTGTGCTGAGTGTTCTTTGGGTGGTTAACGAGGCATTCAATCATAAGTTGATGTTAGCTGATCGTATGTCTGAGCAACGTTTGCCGCAAGCCATTAAATATGGTGCCATTCAGCAAATGCTCTTTGTGATGGGCATCATGCTAAGCATGGGTGTGATGATGGAAACGGGAGTCTTTGGTGATGTTTCTGCCTGGATAGATTTTCACATACATAATATTTGGATTTTTGGTGCTGTTTCTGGACTACTATCGAGTTTTGTGGACACGTTTACCATTGCTATTAGTGATATTTCACTCTATCCCGTTTTAGAGTATCAACAAATAGGCCGATGGGCTGATGCTGATTATATGAGTAACTATGTTGTCAATGGCACCTACTGGTTGGTTATTGCTTTCTCCACTGCTGTGGGTGGCTGTTTGTTGTCAGTGGGTTCTACCAGTGGTATAGCTCTGATGAAGATGGAGCATGTCAAGTTAGTTTGGTATCTCAAGAATATTTCGCCCAAGGTCTTGGCGGGATGGATAGTAGGATTTGCCATTTTGTGGTTGGAACTATATATGTATAACTAAAGATATTTGAAGTATGTCGAAAATTAAGACAATCGGTGTTCTCACCTCGGGTGGTGATTCACCAGGCATGAATGCTGCTATTCGCGCTGTCACACGTGCAGGTATTTATAATGGTTTTAATATTAAAGGTATCTATCGTGGCTATGATGGCCTGATCAAGGGTGAAGTCAAAGCCTTTACAACAGAGGATGTGAGTGGTATCATTACTCGAGGTGGAACTATTTTAAAGACTGCCAGAAGCCAGGATTTTATGACACATGAGGGCATGCGGAAAGCCTATGAGACCTGCCAAAAAGAAGAAATTGATGCTCTGATTGTGATTGGAGGTAACGGATCACTGACCGGTGCACGAGATTTTGGCATGGAGTTTGATTTCCCTGTGTTAGGCTTGCCTGGTACCATTGATAATGACCTCTATGGCACAGATTCCACCATCGGCTATGATACTACGATGAATACGATCATGGAGTGTGTTGACAGAATCCGTGATACAGCTAACTCTCATGAACGAATTTTCTTTGTGGAGGTGATGGGTCGTGATGCAGGGTTTTTGGCGCAGAACAGTGCCATAGCCTGTGGCGCTGAGGCAGCCATTGTTCCAGAGGAGGTGACCGATGTCGACCAGTTGGCACAGTTTATGGGACGTGGTATTCGTAAGTCCAAGAAATCCTGTATTGTCATTGTGTCAGAGAGTCCTAAGTGTGGTGCTCTTTATTATGCAGACCGTGTGAAGAAAGAATTCCCAGGATTTGATGTGCGTGTGTCTATTTTAGGCCATCTTCAGCGTGGTGGTACTCCTTCTGCTCGTGATCGCATCCTTGCGTCTATCACAGGCGTTGGAGCCATTGAGGCCATCAAGCAGGGACAGCGTAATGTCATGGTCGGTGTGAGAAACAACGATGTGGTATATGTGCCTTTCAGTGAGTGTATCCGTACTGACAAACGTTTTGACAAACGGCTTATTACTGTGCTTGATGAATTGAGTATTTAATTGAGAGTAATAAGATGCCAGAGATAAAGAAAATCGTATTGACGGGTGGTCCTTGCGCAGGTAAGACGACTGCCCTTGTTAAAATTACAGATTATTTTTCCAGATTCGGCTTTAAGGTGTTTAATGTGCCAGAAGTTCCTACCATCTATAGTACGGCCGGCTGGAATTACCTCACGCCAAATCGTAATCTATATTATCAGGGCGAACTGTCCATTCTCGAGACACAACTGGCGCTAGAAGATCAGTTCTTTCATCTTGCAGAAGTATGTACGAAACCAGTGCTTATTGTCTGTGACAGAGGCACGATGGACATCTCTGCCTATATCAAACCGAAGGAGTGGCAGGAAATCACGACGATGGCAGGCACCAATCCCAATGAACTGTTGGAACGCTATGATGCTGTACTCCATCTGGTGAGTGCTGCTGATGGTGCAGAACAATATTATACCACTGCCACAAATGCCACACGTTATGAACAAGCCAACGAAGAGGGGCTGCGCATTGCTCGTGAACTGGATAAGAAGGTCATCAAGGCCTGGACAGGGCATCCTCATCTGCGCGTCATTAACAACCACGATGATTTCGAAAACAAGTTGAATCGTGTACTAAAGGAAATTTCCAAAGTAGTTGGTCTGCCACAGCCTGTCCAGGAAGATAGAGTTTATCGTGTGGAGATTGTGGGAGAGATTCCTGAGTGCTCTATGAGTGAAATTACTCAAACTTATCTTATGGCTGAGCCAGGCTGTGAAGTACGTTTGCGTCGTAGGGTGTTCAATGGGGGAAGGGTGGTTAATGTGCACCGTTCCAAGAAACGTATCTCAGAGATCGAAGACATTGAAACCGAACGCAGGATAGACAACAACATCTATGAGCAGATGCTCCAGCAGGCAGATCCCTATCGTGTCACTATTCATAAGAAGCGGCAGAGTTTTATATGGAAGGGCCAGTTCTTTGAAGTCGACACCTTCCTATCCCCTGCTTCTGGACTTGTAATGATGGAGACTAAGGGCATTGCCCAACAGGAGATGGTTAATTTTCCGCCCTTCATCAAGGTTCTTGAAGATGTGACAGGTAATCCCCGATACTTGAATTACAACATCGCCCTCTCTCGTTGAAATGTATTTATCTTTTTAATAACCTAAAGAGAGAAAGCACGCTAATAGTCGGGCTTTCTCTCTTTAGATATCCTTAGTTATAAAGGTAACGTTTTATAGATTTCTTTGGAGTTTTCTCAAATTCTTCCTCATGAATTTCTATCTCCGAGATTTTCTCATATGCAGGTAACATCTCATTGAGACCATTACGATTTTGTTCCATAATGTTCTTGAGATCTTCAGAAGAGAATTTCAGATTCTTGGCCTCGTCAATATCCGGATGCACTAGTGCTACAAGCTTGTTGTCTCGCTGCACTACGATACTCTCAACAACCATGGTCATAGAATTAAGTTTATCCTCTATTTCCTCTGGATAAATATTTTGCCCGTTGGGTCCCAACAGCATGTTTTTTGACCGGCCATTGATAAATACATTTCCATTAGCATCCATTGTACCCAGGTCGCCAGTATGATACCAACCATTGCGATCAATAGTCTGTTCAGTAGCTTCAGGGTTCTTATAGTAGCCTAGCATGACATTGGGGCCTTTTGTAAGTATCTCACCAGGTATGTGTCTTGGATCAGGAGAGTCGATTTCTACCTGCTGGTGAAGAGCTGCTCGTCCACATGAACCTGGGGCGAAAGTGTGCCAATCGCTGTAGCAGATGATAGGGGCACATTCTGTAGCTCCGTAGCCTACAGTATATGGGTAGTCGATACGCTTAAGGAAACGCTCTACTTCTTGATTCAAAGCAGCACCACCAATGATAACCTCGTACATCTGGCCACCAAAGGCTTTAAGCACTTCTTGACAAATCATCTCGCGTACCTTCTTTGAAATGACAGGCATCTGCAAAAGCAAGCGCATACGGTTGTTTTGTATCTTGGGGAACACCTTCTTGCGAATAATCTTCTCAATGATGAGTGGGACAGCAATCACAATGACAGGTTTGATTTCTGCCAATGCCTGAGCAATGATGGCAGGCGAGGGGATACGGTTGAGATAGTAAACATGACAACCATGCACAAACTCAAAGATAAATTCGAATGCCATACCATACATATGGGCCATCGGAAGCATTGAGATTACCTTGTCACCAGCCTTTATGGTTTTACCAAGCACATTTTGGGCAAAGTCGTAGTTCGACCAAATCGCGCGATAGGGAATCATTACACCCTTTGAAAAGCCTGTGGTACCACTAGTATAATTGATGATGGCCAATTCTTCAGGACTTTCCTCTATATAATACTTCACATGCTCTTTCCTGAAATATTTGGGGTATTTTTTCCCATATAGTTCATTGAGATGCTCTCTGGCATATGTTAGTTTATCAGTGCGACTGATCATCAGAGAATAGTCAGGATTGTTGATAATTCCTTCGAGAGTGGGCATTGCCATCGGATCGATAATAGTGGCCACATGGTCACCTACAAACAGTAGGCGAGCTTCAGAATGATTCACAATATTATGAATCTGCTCTGCATTGAACTCATGCAGGATGGGCACTGCTATCGCTCCGTAAGTAAGTGTTGCCAGGAAAGCAACAGCCCATTGTGAAGAGTTTCGGCCACAGAGGGCAATCTTGTCGCCTTTCTGAATGCCACTGTTTTCAAAGAGAATATGTATTTTCTCAATTTTTCTGGCCACATCATGGAATTGAAGGGTTTGTCCTTTGTAATCAGTCAAAGCATCACGGTCCCAATTGTCGATGATACTTTTCTGTATTAGCGCATTAAAACGAGGAATCTGTTCCATATTAGTAGTTTTTATATAGGTAGCGTTTTATACTTTTCTTTGGTGTCTTGGCGAACTCCTCTTTTACAAGTTCGATAGATGAAATACGGCTATATACGGGCAATTGGTCATTTAACTCTTTTCGATTCTGCTCCATAATCTGCTCCAGTTCCTCATGGCTAAAGTTCATCATTTCATCTTTATCCGGATGAACGAGTGCCACAAGCTTTTCACCTCGCTGGATAATCAGGCTTTCTGCTACCATTGTCTTCGAATTGAGTTTGTCTTCGATTTCTTCAGGATAGACATTTTGTCCATTAGCTCCTAACAGCATATTCTTGATTCTTCCACGGATAAATAGATGGTTTGAAACGGAGAGTGTACCTAAATCGCCTGTATGATAATAGCCATCCTTGTCAATGGCATCGCGGGTGGCTTCTTCATTCTTATAATAGCCAAGCATCACGTTGCAGCCACGTGTGACGATCTCACCAGGAATGTTTCTAGGATCAGAGGAGAGAATCTTCACTTCCATACGGTCTACAGGTTTACCGCAACATCCGGCCACAAACTCCTTATAGTCACAGTAGGAGATAAGAGGTGCACATTCGGTAGTGCCGTAACCTACTGTAACAGGGAAGCCTATGCTCAAAAGGAATTCCTCTACCTCCTTGGATAGGGCTGCACCACCAACGATAATCTGATAGAGTTTGCCCCCAAAGGCTTGATAGACTTCGTGGCAGATGCGGTCTTTCACTTTTTTACTTACCACAGGCATGGCCAGCAACAGACGCATTCGGTTGTTTTGTATCTTGGGAAACACCTTCTTACGGATTATTTTCTCGATGATCAAAGGTACAGTAACAATCAGCGTAGGCTGCACCTCAAGGAATGCCTCCGCGATGATAGCTGGACTTGGCAGGCGAGTGAGGAAAAACAAGTGACATCCATGACAGAATCCAAAGAGGAATTCTACGGACATACCATACATGTGAGCCATCGGAAGAATGCTCAACAAATTGTCACCAGGTTTAACAGACTTTCCTAAACGATTAATAATAAACTCAATATTGCCCCATAGGGATCGATATGGGAGCATGACACCCTTTGAATAACCGGTTGTACCACTAGTATAGTTAATGAGTGCTAATTCCTCTGACTGATCTTCGTGATAGTGCACATGCTCGCGTCTAAAGGCCATCGGGAACTTACTACCGAACATAAGATTTAAATGTTCGCGCGCGTATGAAAGTTTTTCTGAGCGACTAAGCATCAAAGAAAAATCAGGAATATTTATAATACCTTCCAAGTGCGGCATTTCATTGGGATTAATGGTCTTTACTGCAAAGTCGCCAATAAAGAGAAGCTTTGATTCAGAATGATTGACGATGTTATGAATCTGCTCGCCATTGAATTCGTGAAGGATTGGCACTGCTACAGCCCCATATGTGAGGGTAGCTAAATATGCTACTGCCCAGTTAGCAGAGTTGCGACCACAAATGGCAATCTTATCTCCTTTCTCTACATTGCTGTTCTCAAAGAGTATATGTATTTTTTCAATTTTTCTTGCGACATCATGAAACTGGAGAGTCGCACCTTGATAGTCAGTGAGTGCGTCCTGATCCCAATTATCGATAATCGCTCGTTGAATATATGCGTTGAAGCTGCTGAATGATTCCATTTAAAATTGCACAAATTTCAAAATTTTGTGCAAAGGTAATTCATTTCTTGCACATTTCAAAAAAAAATGTGCAATATTAACACTCTTTTACTCATATCGCATTGATTTCACAGGATGGATATGTGAAATCAGATAGCTTGGAGCGATAAGTACGATGACACAAATGATAAGTGTGGCGATATTTATTAATATAATAAGAGGTATATTCACTTCCATAGGAGCTTCGCTAACATAATAGGTTTGCGGATCCAGTTTTACAATACCTGTAATTTTCTGCAAGGCAATAATTCCTGCGCCCAGCACATTGCCTATGAGCAACCCTTGTCCCGTAATAAAGGCCGCAAACCAAAGGAAAGTATGTCTGATTGTTTTATTTTTTGCGCCTAAAGCTTTTAAGATACCTATCATTTGTGTTCGCTCAAGGATGATGATAAGCAGACCGCTAATCATTGTGAAGCCTGCTACACACACCATTAGAACCAGAATAATCCAGACGTTGATATCAAGCAGTTCCAACCAATTGAATATCTGTGGGTAGGTCTCGTAGATGGTTTGTGAGGTGTATGTATTCATCTCTTTATCAGTACGACGGTTGACATTCTCAACGAATATGTCAGCGGTCTTTTGTAATTTGTCAAAGTCCTTGACGGTAATTTCTGCACCGCTACATTGGTCTTCTGTCCAGTCGTTAAGCCTTCTTGTGGTATAAAGATCTGTAAAGCATAGAGCCTCATCAAAACGTGTCATGTTAGTTTGATAGATGCCTGTGACGGTAAAACGTCGAGTACGTACGTTCTCCCCAATAAAATATGCGAAAATGCGGTCGCCCACATTCAGACGTAATTTATCAGCTATCATTTTTGAGATGAGTATCCTGTTGGTGCTTGTTGTATCGCTGAAGATAGGCATCTCGCCCTCTGTCAGGTGTTGGCTTAGAAAATTCAGGTCATATTCTGGACCAACACCCTTGAAGAGTACACCCAGAAAATCGTCATCAGTTTTCAATATTCCTTGCGAAAAAGTAAAGCGTTCCACATGTTTCACTCCCTCAATCTGCTCATAGCTCTTCATTACGCTGTCATTTATGCAGATAGGGTAGGAGTCGGTGCTGAGAAAGGTGAGCATATTCTGTACTTGAATATGGCTGCCGAATCCAACAACCTTATCTCGGATGGTATGCTTGAATCCGAGCACAACACTCACAGTGACAATCATTACAGCAAGGCCAATGGCAACACCAATGGTTGCTATACGGATTGCAGGACGACTCACCTTACGCTTATCGCCCTGATCGCTATAAATTCTTTTCGCTATGAAAAACGGCAGATTCATTCTTCGTCTACGCGTCCTGGATATGTCTCAAGAGCTTTACGCAGCACGAAAAGGGCACGCTCTAAGTCTTTCTTTTTCAACACGTAGGCAATACGTACCTGATTGAAACCTGCCCCTGGCGTGGTGTAAAAACCTGCTGCAGGTGCCATCATCACTGTTTCGCCTTCATATTCAAACTCTGCGAGACACCACCGACAGAATTTTTCTGCATCGTCTACAGGTAACTTGGCTACGGTATAGAAAGCTCCCATTGGAATAGGTGAGTAAACACCAGGAATACGGTTCAATCCATCAATGAGACACTTACGCCTCTCAACATACTCATCATACACATCACGGAGATAGTCCTCAGGTGTCTCCAATGAGGCTTCTGCCACAATTTGCCCGATTAGAGGCGGAGAGAGTCTTGCCTGGCAGAATTTCATCACAGCCTTGCGAACTTGAGCATTCTTTGTGATAAGTGCACCTATACGGATGCCGCACTCTGAGTAGCGCTTAGATACCGAATCAATGAGAATTACGTTTTGCTCAATGCCTTCCAGATGGCAAGCTGAAATATAGGGTGAACCTGTATAGATATACTCACGATAAACTTCATCGGAGAACAGATACAAATCATATTTCTTCACCAAATCGCGAATCTGGTTCATCTCACGGCGGGTATAGAGATAGCCTGTTGGGTTATTAGGATTGCAGATCATGATGGCACGAGTGCGCTCATTGATAAGCTCTTCAAACTTTTCGACTTTGGGCAGTGAAAAACCTTCTTCAATGGTAGTGGCGATAGTGCGGATTTTAGCACCAGCAGAAATGGCAAAGGCCATATAGTTGGCATAAGCAGGCTCTGGCACAATGATCTCATCGCCAGGATTCAGGCAAGACAAAAAGGCAAAGAGCACAGCCTCAGAACCACCCGACGTGATAATAATGTCATCAGCTGTCACACAAATGTCATATTTTGCGTAATACTCCACGAGTTTCTCGCGATAGCTCAGATAGCCCTGCGAGGGAGAATACTCGAGGATGTTACGGTCTATGGTCTTCAAGGCGTCAAGTGCTACCTGGGGTGTTGGCAGATCGGGCTGCCCAATGTTTAGATGGTACACCTTCGTCCCTCTTTTCTTTGCGGCGGCAGCAAGCGGAGCAAGCTTTCTTATGGGCGACTCCGGCATCTCCAAACCACGTACTGATATCTCTGGCATCTTCTTCTATATTTTTAAAACGCTGCAAAGGTACGAAAAAAAGTGAGAAGTAAAAACTGAAAAGAGAAAAAAAGCTATCATACATCGATTTTTTTATCTGATTCTTCCTTATTTCAATTTTATTGTGTACTTTTGCACGACAAAATGTGTAGAAATGAATTACGAAGAACTTGTAGAAACCCGTGACGTCAGGAAGAGCAATAAAGTGAAAATGCCCTTCGGCTACTTTCATAAGCGTCAAATCGATGGCAGGTATAGTAATTTTGTAGAGTTCATTGATGAACTCTCTGACAACATTCTCTTTGCCGAGTGTTTGAAAAGAGACTGTGAGGTTGCTGCACAGGTAGGTGATAAGCACCAATTGCATTTCACCCCAAATGAAGAGGATGGATCCAATGGTATTTATGCTGTAGCCGTTGAACCTGGCAATTACCTCACCGTTGAACAATTACTCAACGAGAATCCTTCAGTAGTCGCTCAGAAAGATTTCCTTGACACAACTGTCAACGACCTGCTTCAACTCACAGTCGCCCTTAATGAGAAAGGGGTTCAGCAATTGTGTTTTGCCCCGTCGAATGTCTTTGTGCGCAAGAATGACAACAGCGTGCGCTTGTTGCTTCATGGCTCGTCCTTCTATCGTCTTGGTGTGAACGACACACTTTTCGAAGGAGTAGAAGAATATATTGCTCCTGAAGTGCTGCGTGGTGAAGTGCCTACTGATCAAAGTGATGTGTATGGCATAGCCAAGTTCATCGATTATCTCTATGCCTCATCAGGCCTGCCCATAGCTGTAAAGTCGGTTATTAAGAAAGCCCTTTCTGAGAATCCGGGTGAGCGTTATGCCACTGTAGGCGACTTCTCCAAGGCTCTTTCACAGCATAAGGCGGCTTTCCGGTCAGGTGTTATGTCTGTTGCAGCTATAATCATTGCGCTAATCCTTGCAGGTCTCTTTTTCGGCCTGACACCAGATACGGAGGTCGTTGAGTTTGTGAAGCCAGTTGAGGAACCCATTAGTGAAGAGTTGCTCGACGAAGGCTTTGACCCCTCAACTGAACTGGGTGCAGCAGCCGACTCTGCTACTATCGCCGAGGCTATCAAGAACTATCAGATGAAGGACTCCGATAAAATTGACGAGCGCAAAATCCGTGAGTTCGAGGCAAAGGGTGAGGCTATCTTCCGCAAACAGTTTACTAAGGAGGCTGACCGCATCCTGTCTGGTGTCTATAACAATAAAAGTATGGCAAGTGGACAGAAATCGTTTGAGAATGCTAGTAGCAAAGCCATGCAGGAGCTTGTCGAGAAGCAAATAGAATTGGGTGAGTATTCAGCGCTTCCCACGGAGAAAAGCCAGCGTATTGCCTCTGAGATTATCGAGCAACTTACAGAGCGTAAGAAAGCGGAGATGGGAGAAAAGCCCAACTACGGCTATCAGAAAGGAAAGGAATAGTTAATTTGTATATATATGAGATCAAGAACAGCAGAATGGTTTGAGTGCAAGATCCGTTATGAAAAGATCATGGAAGACGGCTTGCAGAAAAAAGTGACAGAAAGTTATGTGGTTGATGCTTTGAGCTTCTCAGAGGCTGAGAGACGCATCATAGAGGAAATGTCGCATTACATCAGTGGGCAGTTTGACGTCGTCGATATTAAGAAAGCCTCATATAAGGAGATTTTCTTTGCTGACAGCGATAGTGCCGACAAGTGGTACAAGGCCAAACTCAAGTTTATTACCATTGATGAGAAGACCGCCAAAGAGAAGACGACAGCTGTCAATTACCTTGTACAGGCAGGCTCTTTCAACGGAGCTGTGAAGAATATCGATGAAGTGATGGGCGGAACGATGATTGACTATGCCATTGCTAACGTTTCTGAAACACTCCTCATGGATGTCTACGAATACAAAAAGAGTGATGAGTGATTATTCAATGATGATGCTATGTATGATGTGAAAAGTCATCTTCGCGAGGTACTGAATCAATTGCCACAGGGAGTTCGCCTTGTGGCAATTAGCAAGTATCACCCTAATGAATTCATCGAGGCGGCCTATGCTGAGGGACAGCGCATCTTTGGCGAGAGCCACGAACAGGAACTGCGTCTGAAGCATGAGCAGTTACCTAAGGATATCGAGTGGCATTTCATCGGTCATCTTCAGACAAATAAGGTGAAATATATCGCTCCTTATGTCACAATGATTGAAGCCGTTGATTCTCTGAAGTTACTCCGCGAAATCAACAAGCAGGCGGAGAAATGTAACCGAGTGATCAATGTCCTGCTCGAACTTCATATTGCAGAGGAGTCAACGAAGTATGGATTGACCCTTAATGCATGCCGCGAATTACTCGAAGGGGGTGAATGGCGTGAGATGCATCATATCCAGATATGTGGTCTGATGATGATGGCTTCGTTTGTTGACGACCAGATGCAGATCCGGCGTGAGATGCAGATCGCTGCCGATTTCTTCGATGAAGTGAAGATGAGGTATTTTGCTGCCAATGATGCCTTTTGTGAGCGCTCCTGGGGCATGAGCGATGACTATCTCATTGCCTGCCAGACCCGTTCTACAATGGTTCGTATCGGTACGGCTATCTTCGGCCCCAGAGTGTATTAGCCTTATGGTTCGTCCTTAAAAAGATACTGCCCCCGCTTCATCTTTCCCCAGTGTATGGCGTGTTGTGGACAATGATGGTAGCAGGCTAGACA
>Ga0310691_10007169_pt1 | contig 11707 bp, 10 predicted proteins | sample 176DNAGHGlowgp2_FD_203887 | JGI IMG/M metagenome (GOLD analysis project Ga0310691, IMG submission 203887) | Sheep rumen microbial communities from Palmerston North, Manawatu-Wanganui, New Zealand - 1766 DNA GHGlow gp2 (v2) (version 2) | ecosystem: Host-associated > Mammals > Digestive system >... | reverse complement strand
CAAGAAATTCGTTTCGATAGTTCCCAGCACCACAAAAAAAACCGCTGATTTTCAGCGGTTTTTTCTTTTTATGTTCAAGCTGAGGCTACTCTACAGCGCCGAGCATTTCCTTTACGGTGACTCCGACACCTATCCACTTCTCGCCGCGCTGGTCGCCGGCGTAGCCTTTCGCCTTATATACGACTCCGCCGTCCGCTGCCTTCTTTACGGCGGCGTAGACATTCTGGAGGTAAGCCTGAACCTTTGCAGCCGGAATCTTGGTGATATCTGATCCGCTGTAGAAGAAAGCTTCATCCTTCATCGGTTTGCTCTCGCTTCGGGGATCTGTCTTCAGATCGCTGATTTCAGTTGCGAAAGCGGGAACCAGTTTTGCGGTCTCGAGACCGGCAAAGGCGAATTTGTCTCCAAGAGCCTTTTCAAGGGCTTTGTTCTGGGCTGCGCAGGGCACCAACAGCACCTCTGCAGCGATGAGTAAAAGAATGCGTTTCATATCTAATCGGCTTCATAGAATGCCCGCGCTCTGCCTCATCTACGCAAAGATCATCTATGTAAAGGGTGGTCAAGGGCATCAGGCTGCCGCTGCCCTGATGGCGGAGTGCACAGAACAGATAGCCTAGTACAGCCTTGCCGTCATCGTATACGAATACGGGAGTCTCGATGATCTGTCATGGAATAAGCAGCGCAGAGAGTTCTTCCACAGTCTCCACTATCCTGACCCCAGGCGTGCCATGGAGGTCCCGGTAGCCCCATGAGACCGCTATCCCGGGGATGCCTCCGTTGGCGGCAGTTTTCATATCCGTGAGTGAATCCCCCACCATGACTGCCTCGCTTCGCTGCACTCCGGCACTGCGAAGGCATTCCTCCACGATTTCCGGGTCCGGTTTAAGCGGATATCCCTCCCGGTCTCCGAGGATGGCCACGAACGGGACATCTCCGAAGAATCTGTCCACCAGATACTCCGTGCCGGACTGGAACTTGTTGGATGCGACTGCAAGCTTGATTCCTCGGGAGTGAAGCTCACGCAGAAGCTGCTGCATCCCGGCATAAGGCCTGGTATACACATCGATGTGTGAAGTGTACCAGGCCTTGAAATCTGCCAGACATTCATCAATTAGCGCCTCATCCCCCTGCAGATCCACGGGAAGGGAAACGGTAACAAGGTTACGCACTCCGTGGCCTACCTTCAGGGTGTATTCATCCTGGGTATGGATGGGGAATCCGCGCTTGGAAAGAGCATGATTCACCGCCTCGCCAAGGTCGGCGATGGTGTTAAGGAGCGTGCCGTCCAGATCGAAGATTACGAGTCCAACTGGCTCTGCCACAATTACTTCTTGAATTCTTTATCGCCAAGGATATCCCTCAGCACAAGGGGCTCATTCGTGGTAATGGCATCGATGCCCAGGGCGATGTATTCCTTCATCTTCTCGGGTTCGTTTACGGTCCACACATTAGTGCTCATGCCGAGTTTGTGTGCACGCTCCACGATGGTTCCGTCTTTGGAGACCTCTTTGTCCTGATAGTCAAAACCATTGATTCCGTAGTCCGCGAGTTCCTCGGGGGTGAAGTCCCCGTTTAGGTACTGGTTCACGAACTGGGGATACTCGTTGGCAATGCGGTCGCAGAGGTATTTGCTGAAGGAAATGAATATCACGCGGCTGGGATCCAGCAGGTTATGGGCTTCGAGGGCATCGATGGTCAGGTCGAGGAGGGCGTCTTCGCGCTCCATGGTGATTTCGGTCTTAAGTTCGACTACCAGCATGGTCTTGTCGCACTTTTCGCCCTGGGTGAGATACTCGTCGAGAGTGGGGATCTTTTCCCCGTTCGGCAGGCGATAATCGGCAAAGCATTCGGATGCGCAGGTGTCGATGCGGGCCCCGTTGATCTTATTGTCGTGGAACACCAGGATAACATCGTCGGTGGTGATGTGGATATCGAACTCGCTGCCCCAAAAGCCATTGTCCTGAGCAGCCTTCAGCGATGCTATGGAGTTTTCGGAAAAGCCTGCGGCTTCGCAGTTCCAGAAGCCACGGTGTGCTACGATGGCGGTTTTGCCTTTCTGGTCTATCTTCGGAAAGCCGGTTTTGCTGCCGGCGCAGGATGTCAGGGCCAGCAGCGCCGCTGCTGCGATGACGAGAATGCTTTTGCGTGTCATATCCACAAAAATAAAAAAATATTGCCAAACTATGATATAAATAATGACTATATTTGCGAACCTGTCGATTTTATATGAAGAGATTATATATTAGTTCTTTGGCTCTGGTCCTGCTTTTCTTCGCAGGGTGCGGCAAGAATGACGATAATGATACTTGGAAAACTCTTCCAGCAGAAGAGCAAAAGCTCTATTTCATAAATGAGTTCGGAGTCAATATGGTTTCCACCTATTATTTATGGAACGAGGAAATCAAGTCCGGGCTCGACACATGGAAGTATAACGATGATCCCATCAAGAAGGTTAAAGATATACGCTACAAGGATGCCCGGGGAAATGAAATAGACAAGTGGACCCGTATAACTGATGACTTCAAATCTTTTCAGGGTTCCGTTTCCGGCAACACAAAATCTACGGGGATGGAGTTTGCGCTCTTCTATTCAGATGCCAGTAAGCAGAATGTGGTTGTGGTGGTAACCCTGGTTTATCCCGGAAGTCCTGCTGCCCATGCCGGTCTCAAACGTGGCGACAAGATAGTTGCGCTGAACGGCAGTACCATAACCCCGGAGAATTACAAAGAACTTGTTTCCTCTACTCTTCTTGGTGGCGGCACCACGCAGCTCACCATGGATGACGGCAAGGAGTTCCCCCTGACAGCCACTCAGATGTATCTGGATCCGGTCATCTGCAGCAAAGTGATAGAAAAGGACGGCCGCAGGATCGGCTATCTGCATTACACCAGTTTCACCCTCAGATCCTGCGAGAAACTTGTGGAGGTCTTCCATGGATTCAGGGCTGCAGGCATCAGTGAACTGGTGCTGGACCTCAGGTATAACCCCGGAGGCTATGCCCTCACGGCTGAAGTGCTTGCATCCATGATAGCCCCGTTGAAAGAGGTCAACAACAGCAGCGTTTTTCAGCAGGATATCTACAATTCCATCCTCACGGAGGCTTGGGGAAAAGAGAAAACACTGTTCCGGACAGAATTCGAGATTGTTGACGGGGATGTGAAGTATAACCTTTCCACGTCCGGAGTCAACCCGAACATCTCCAAGCTATATGTTATCATGACGGAACAATCCGCCTCGGCATCGGAAAGCACTGTCTGTGGACTCCTCCCGTATATGGACCTTACGATAGTCGGGAAGCGCTCCGGTGGCAAGTTCTGCGGCGGTTTCATAGTAGATGGCCCCACATGGTATGGTTGGGTAAAAGATGACATCAGCAAGGACCATTATTCCTTGGGGGCGCAATACACGGACAATTGGGGCATCTATGTGATGGTCTCACGCTATGCCGACAAAGACGGCAAGACCGCCAGCATGCCGGACGGAATCGCTCCGGACCTGGAAGTGGGGGACAATCCTCTGGATGGATGCCAGCTTGGTGACGAAAACGAAACCATGCTCTCTGCGGCCATCTCCGGAATTGCACCCGAACCAGGGCCCAGATCATCATCTTCCGTCCTGAGAGAGCCTCTGAGGATGGAAAACCAATTCCGGCAGCATCCGGCTGTAAGAATCATAACTCCCAGAAAACAATAATAAACATAAACATGAATAAGGCTAAATCCTTTTTCCTGGCAGCGGCGACACTTCTCGCTGCAGCCTGTTCCAATCGTACCGAAGCCCCGGTAGATTTCGTGAATCCCCTTATCGGCTCCGGCTTCCATGGTCACGTGTTCGTGGGGGCAAACGTGCCTTTCGGCTTCGTTCAGGCCGGCCCGACGAATGTGTCTCAGGGCTGGGACTGGTGTTCCGGTTATCACGAATCCGATTCTACCGTAATCGGGTTTTCGCACACTCACCTGAGCGGCACAGGCTGCGGAGACCTTCTGGACATCACCCTGATGCCCGTTGTCGGGAAAGACCTGGTCTATGCCCGAGGCAAGAAGGATGATCCCCGTAGTGGCCTCTGGTCTTATGCCGACCGCGGTGCGGAGATTGCCGAACCCGGTTACTACAGTGTCCCTCTTACCCGCTATGGCATAAAAGCTGAAATGACGGCCACGGAGCGCTGTGCAATCCACCGCTTCACCTTCCCCGCATCCGGCGAATCCGCATTAGTATTCGACCTCAAGAACGGCGGCAACTGGGATCATACCACCGAGGCCTATGCCGAGGCCGTCGGCAGCAATGCCATACGCGGCTGGCGCTATTCAAAGGGATGGGCAAAGAACCAGCGAATCTACTTCTATGCCGAGTTCTCCAAGCCCGTGGAAGTGGAATACATCAAGGCAACGGACGATTATGGCAAGGAGCAGGAGAGGCTTTACGCAAGGGCGAATTTCAGCACTGTGGAAGGGGAGCAGGTGCTCGCCAAGGTCGGCCTTTCTGCCGTCAGCACCGATGGCGCCGAGATGAATCTCCGCAAGGAAATACGTGGATGGGATTTCGACAAGGTCCGCTCCAATGCCCGCACGGCCTGGAACAAGGCCCTTTCCAAGATAAAGATAGAGGCAGGGGAGCCGGCCAGGACCATCTTCTATACCGCCCTCTACCACTGTCTGATTGCACCTTCACTTTTCAACGATGTTGATGGTTCATACCGCGGTTCAGATGATAAGGTGTACGAAAAGGCAGATTTCGACAACTATACCACCTTCTCGCTTTGGGATACCTACCGCGCTGAAATGCCGCTTCTATGCATCATCGAGCCGGAGAGGATGGACGATATGGTAGAGACCATGCTCAAGATATGCGAGCAGCAGGGTTTCCTTCCCATCTGGCACCTTATGGCCAATGAGACCTACTGTATGCCCGGCGAGGCAGGCGTGATTGCCGTGGCAGACGCCATCGTGAAGGGATTCAGCGGGTTTGACCGTGAGGCCGCTTTCCAGGCCCTCAAGAGCTCGCTGGACACGGTCGGAGTCGGAAACGAGTTCCGCATCAAATACGGCTATGTGCCTTCCGACCTTTGCCGGGAATCCCTCGGAAAGGATATGGAGTTTGCGATTGCAGATGCCGCCGTTGCCAATGCTGCCCGTGCCCTTGGAAAGGAGGATGATGCTATCTTCTTCGACCTCCGCAGCCACAGCTACCGCAACTACATGGATCCCGAGACCGGATTCGCCCGTCCCAGGATGGCGGATGGCAGCTGGCGCACCCCGTTCAATCCCTACGGACACATCAATACCGATTATACTGAAGGAAATGCCTGGCAGTATACCTGGCTGGCCCCTCATGACGTGGACTGGCTAGTGGAATTCTGCGGCGGCAGGGAAGGCTTTGAAACCAAACTTGATACCCTTTTCACTGCCCCTTCGGCTCTGGAAGAAGGTGCGGCTCCGGATATCAGCGGTATGATAGGGCAGTATGTTCACGGCAATGAGCCCAGCCACCATATCATCTATCTCTATGCGATGCAGGGCCTGCCTTGGAAGACGGCAGACAGGGCCAGGGAAGTGATGAGCACCCTCTACACCGCCGACCGCGCCGGCCTTTGCGGCAATGAAGACGTGGGGCAGATGTCTGCCTGGTACGTGCTCTCCGCACTTGGCTTCTATCAGACCGAGCCCGCCTCGACCCGCTTCTGGTTCGGCAGTCCCATTGTGGACAAGGCTGAAATCAACGCAGGAGGCAGGATCTTTACCGTGATTGCCAACAACAACAGCGCCGACAACAAGTACATCCAGTCAATTACGCTGAATGGCAAGCCTTACAGCCTGCCATTCATAGATTACACGGACATCCGTGCCGGAGGAAAACTCCTTCTCGAGATGGGCCCTGAACCCGCTCTCTGGTACTAGGAGTCCTTGGGCTTAAGCAAGTAGAACAGGGCATTCTCCAGGATATATGCCAGGAGGATGCCCAAAATTATTGCCGGCCAGGGGAGCCTGAAGGCCACAACAAGGACGATTACTATGGCGGAGATGCTCACGATTGCAATCCGCAGCATCCTGGTGGCCGTGTCTGCATTTATGTCCTTTCCGAATTTGAAGGAGAACATGGGCAGTTCGCAGACCAGTAAAAAGCACAGAATCAGGGAAACGCCTATGATTATCCAGGGAATGGCTGCGTCGTACGATTCCGGAAGATAGCCCAGCAGGCAGCAAAGGGAGCCGCAGATCAAAGCGGAAGCCGGAGTAGGAAGGCCGATGAATGAGCTGTGCTGGCGTTCGTCCAGATTGAATTTTGCAAGCCTGATAGCGCTGAAAACAGCAATCAGCAGGGGAATCCAGACAAGGTATCCGGCAATCCCATCTGCAAACAAAGAGCAGTAAAAATACATCATCAAGGCCGGAAGCACACCGAAACTCGCCACATCTGCAAGCGAGTCAAGCTCCTTTCCCACAGGGGAATATGCCCCGAGAAGGCGTGCCGCAAGGCCGTCGCAGAAATCGAAAAGCACGGCTGTGAGCATGCAGAGGAACGGGAAATAGGCTATGCCATGTAATTCCGGCTCGAATAACGCAATTATGCCAATCACCCCGAAGAGAAGGTTCAGCGAGGTGATGGCATTGGGGATATGCTTCTTCAAAGACATTTACTTAATGTCAAGTTTCTTCTTAAGATCCTTGGGAAGGGCGTCTTTGTGAAGTACGATATCGATGGTCTGGCCTTTGATATAATTCTCCGTCACATACCAGATTCCCTTATACTTGCTGTCGGTGCCCCAGGAGTTCTTCACCAGATAGTACTTGGTGCCGAACTGGTCGTGTGCGATGCCATAGATCTGCATTCCGTGGTCGTCGGTGATGGTCTTGTTGTCGAAACCTTTCTGACGGAATTCCTGGTCGGGGACTATCTCGGCGGGTGCTTCCACGCTCTGGGCTTTGCCTTCTTCCTTGCCTACCCAGTGTTCCTGGTCGGATCCGCCCTGCTTGGTGACAGCCTTGGGATCGATAAGCACGCCGAGCCCGTTACGGGTAAAGCCGGGCTCGCTCACATCTGCGCCCCAGGCAGCGGTGTAGCCGTCGCGGATAGCTTTGTCGAGCACTGCAATAAGTTCGTCGATGGGCACGTTGTATGCCGCGTCCCAGCGCCAGTTGTCGCAGATCTCGAGCACGAAGGGTTTGTAGAATGGATGATGGGTGAAGGAAGTGAGACTGACATAGTCTTCGGGCTTGAACTTGAGGGCGTCGCGGTAGCTGGCGGGGGTGTACTTGACTCCTTTATAGGTGAATTCCTCGGGAGCTTCTCCGAGATAAGAGGCCAGGATGGCGGTCACGCCGGACTTCCACACAGGGGTAAGCTTGCGGTTGGGGTTGCGTACGATGGCGCTGACATAGCTCTTGAGGGCTGCATCAAGCTCTCCCTGCTCCGGAAGTTCGGTGCCATAGTTCATACCGGAATATACTTCCTGAGGCATCAGGCCGTAGTCTTCGATTACGTGGAGCACGTCATCGGCCTCGCTGCCCACAGCAAAGTTGAGGGCACCGTCCAGACGGACATACTTCTCGGCCCTTTCTGCATAGGATTTGCCGACTACGAACATCTCGGAGAAATCGGGATAGTCGGCCTCGTCTTTTATATTGTTGATGCGGATGACCTCGGACTCCACGAAGCCAAGGGTGGAGAACACCCAGCAGGTGCCGCTGCGGTGCTGGTTCTTGACGGAAGTAATGGGGTTCTCGACATCGGTGGTGAACTGATAGTCGGGCCATTTGATGTCGGGTTTCTGCTGTGCAAATGCGGATGCGCAGAGGAGCAGCATTGCTGCCAGTACGGTCAACTTCTTCATAATTAATCCTTTTTATATTCAACTAACGCTGTTTCAAGTATTTTCATAGCTTTTTCGAGTTCCGGAATCTCCAGCACATATGCCACCCGGACCTGGTTGCGGCCCTGCCTGGGGGTGCTGTAGAATGGCTCAGCCGGAGTAAGCATCACGGTTTCTCCATTCAGGCGGAAATCGGTGAGGAGCCATTTGCAGAATGCGGTGGCATCGTCCACAGGGAGTTCGGCCACGGTGTAGAATGCGCCCTGAGGCTTGGGGGAGTATACACCCTGGATAGCGTTCAGCGCATCTACCGTATAATTGCGTCTGGCAATGTATTCGTCCCGGACTGCCTTGAAATAGTTGTCCGGTGCGTTTATGGCTGCAAGGGATACCGCCTGCCCAATGACAGGGGGACAAAGGCGTGCCTGGGCGAACTTGGTAACCAGGGATATCAGTTCCTTGTTCCTGGATACCAGGCACCCCACTCTGGCACCGCAGAGATTGTAACGCTTCGAGGCAGAGTCGACAAGTATCGCATTTTCTTCGAAATCGGGAATCTGCATCACCGAGAAATATGGCTCGTCGCTGTAACAGAACTCGCGGTACGCCTCGTCTGAAATCAGGAAAAGGTCATGCTTGCGACAGATATCTGCAATGGCGAGGATGTCTTTTTTGGAATAAACCACCCCGGTCGGGTTGGACGGATTGCAGACCAGAATAGCCCTGGTGGCCGGAGTGATGTGGCTCTCGATCGTTTCGGGATCGGGAGCTGCGAAACCGGATTCGATGTCTGTGTGAACTGCATTCAGCACCACTCCGTTCATTTTTGCGAGAGTGTTGTAGTTGCAGTAGTAGGGTTCCATCACTAACACTTCGTCGCCGGGATCCAGCGCCGCATGGAAAACGAAACTCAGCGCCTCGCTGCCTGCGGTTGTGACCAGCACATCGTCTACTCCGATCTTGATACCCTGCTTGGGATAATACTTCTCCACCAGGGCCTTGCGCAATTCAAGCGTGCCGGCGGAGTTGGAATAGGGGAGATGGTCGAAACTGATTTCCCTGAATGCAGCCAATGCGGATTCGGGAGATTTGATATCGGGCGCACCTATGTTCAGATGATAGATCTTAACACCATCCGCCTCAGCCTTGTCGGCAAAGGGGGAGAGCATCCTGATAGGAGATGCCGGAATGGCAGCTGCAGATTTGGAAATTGCTGGCATAAGACTAATGGAACAGTTTCAAGTTATCGAAAGACGCGGTGAGCTTGCCTTCTTCTATTCTGTGGATGATTGCCACCACTTTGTCGTTGACTGGCGTAGGGCAGCCGACCTTGCGACCGAAAGCGCACACGATGCCGTTGATGGCTTCCACTTCTGTTTTCTTACCCTTTTCGATATCCTGCAGCATGCTGGCCTTAAGGCGGGCATGCTTGCGTATGGCTATGGGGATGATGAAGAAGGAGATGGCTTTCTTGACGGGGCCGTGGTAATCCAGGAGCTTGACAATATCTTTGCCCTGCACAGGTTCTATCTTGATGCCTGCTTTGGCACAGACGTCGATACATTCCTTTATGAGTGCCTGCACGTATTTGCGGGAGGCTTTGTCGCCGGCAGCTTTGCCGAAGGTGCATCCCAGCACCGTGCTCATACCGGAAAAGGCTGCGTTGATTAGGAGCTTGCTCCAGCGGGTGCCGATGAAATTGTTGTCTACTTCCACCTTGCCCATCAGTTCCAGAAGGGATTTAACTTCTCCAAGGAGATGATTGGGCTTGGGGGAGAGACTCCCCAGAGAGAAAGTCAGGCTGTCCGGAGCGCTGGTGAGCTCGCATACGCCAGGCTCCAGCATTGTGGCGCCCCATGCAACAGTGCAGCCGAGCACGCGGTCTTCTCCCACAATTTCGCCTATCTGGAGCTCTGGAATACCGTTCTGCAGTGTGACCATGACACCATCTTCGGCAAGGAAGTCTTTCAAAAAAGCAACCACCTCGGAATTGTGCTGCTGTTTTGTCATCAGGAAGATGATATCGTACTTCCCGCTCATTGCAGAAGGAGTGTAAGCCGTAACCTTCTGGGTGAATTCCAAAGTGCCCACGACTCTTGCTCCTTTCTCCTGAAGGGCTTTCACGTGGGCTTCATTCCTGTTGATCAGATCAACCTGACGGCCGTTTTTAGTAATGAATGCGCCAAGTATGGTTCCCATGGAACCGGCGCCGTAAATAGCAACTCTCATTGTGTTTTTTTATTCACATGGATTACAAATATAATCAGTATTGCTTAATTTTGCACACTTGATGATGACACTTTGGGAAATAATACTTATTTCGGTCGCCCTGGCCATGGATTGCTTTACGGTTTCTATCGTGAGCGGGGTTATTGTGCAAAAGATGAAGTGGGGGGCTTTTTCCAGAATGGCATTCCTTTTCGGCCTGTTCCAGGCACTTATGCCCCTTTTGGGCTGGATATCCATCCATTATTTCGAGAGCAGCGTAGAAGCATATGATCATTGGATAGCATTCGGCCTTCTTGCATTCATCGGGATCAAAATGATAAGGGATGCTTTCTCGGCTGAAGAAGAGGATCACTTCAATCCTCTGAAACTGCGCACCCAACTCGCACTTGCCGTTGCAACCAGCCTGGATGCTCTTGCGGTCGGGATTTCCCTTGCCTGCACTGGCTATAGTACGATAGGTGCGCTTTCGGTTCCCTTGCTCTTCATAGGGGTGGTTTCAATCCTGTTCAGCATTGCCGGAAGCCTGATCGGGGTTCATTTCGGAGCTGTTGTAACCAGGCGCCTGAAGCCTGAATTATTGGGGGGCATAATCCTGATTGCAATAGGTGTCAGGATCCTTATCGAGCATCTGCTCGCTTAATCTTCGAGATCCAGGATAAGGATTGGAAACACTGTTCAGCCCGATCAAAGATAATTATTATATTTGCGGGTTACATAATCATATTGATGAAAAAGTTACGAATCACTCTGGAAATCCTGTTTTTTGGGGGAATCACACTCCTTCTTTCCGGTCTTCTGCCCGGAGCGGAGAGATGGTTGGGATGGATGCCCAAATTGCAGTTTCTTCCATCCCTGCTGGCCCTGAATGCCATCGTCATTATCGCCCTGTTGGTCCTCACCATCTGTTTCGGGCGCATCTATTGTTCTGTCATCTGCCCTCTGGGAGTTATGCAGGATGGCATCTCGCGCATCAGCGTGCTGGCAAAACGGGCCCGGAAGAATCGCAAGCCTTTCCATTTCCGCAAGGAAAACAAGTGGCTGCGCTATGGCATATGGGTGCTGTTTGTGGCCGCGCTGATTGCCGGGCTGCAGCCTCTGGTGGCCGTTCTGGCGCCCTACAGCGCATATGGCCGCATGGTGAGCAGCGTCCTTAATCCTCATATGGGGGTCGTTCTGATTGTTGCCGGGGTCACTTTCATTGTAGTTGCTTTGCTCTCCTGGTTTACCGGCCGCGACTACTGCAACGCCATCTGCCCTGTAGGCACTACACTCAGCTTCTTCTCCCGTTTTGCGCTTTTCCGCCCGGTAATCGATGCGGACAAATGCAAGAACTGCAAGCTGTGTGAACACAATTGCAAGGCCTCCTGCATCGACATTGCCAACCACAAGATAGATTACAGCCGCTGCGTGGATTGTTTCGACTGCATCGACAGCTGCAAGTTCGATGCTCTCCGTTTCCGCATCGCCTGTGGAAGCGGGTCTGCTGCATCTTCCGAAGACTCAGCGCCGAAATCAGGCAGAAGGGCATTCCTGTCCGGAGCGGCCCTCGGCCTGGGAGCTATCGCGCTGAAAGCACAGGATAAGAAGGTGGATGGCGGATTCGCCGAAATCCTGCCGAAAAAGAGCCTGGAGCGCGAAACTCCCATCACTCCTCCTGGTTCCGCCAGC
>Ga0310691_10007168_pt1 | contig 11707 bp, 10 predicted proteins | sample 176DNAGHGlowgp2_FD_203887 | JGI IMG/M metagenome (GOLD analysis project Ga0310691, IMG submission 203887) | Sheep rumen microbial communities from Palmerston North, Manawatu-Wanganui, New Zealand - 1766 DNA GHGlow gp2 (v2) (version 2) | ecosystem: Host-associated > Mammals > Digestive system >... | reverse complement strand
AGATTTTCCTACTCCGGATAAGTCAGTAAACGTCCTCGCTTTTGCGTGGGCGCGACTTCTCCGTAGGAATGGTTTCCCGCCAAGTACCATGAATGTGGACAAGTCGTTGCCCACCTTTTTTTGGTACTTGGCGCTCCATTTTACCCGTATATAGACGCCCAGATTGTTTCCGGACAGTATACAAAGTTAAGAAAGATGAAGCAACTGTCCGCAAGCGAGCTTGCCATCAAGCAAATTGAAGAGCGGCGAAGCCGCTATATCCCGGAGCACCATCATGAGACTTATGAAGAGGAGCGCCGGGCTGTTATAGCGCGTGCCCGGATAGTCATGCCCGTAGAACTTATCCCCGTCGAATCCCTCGGACTCTCGAAACGTGCAAATTACTTGTTCCAGGAAAGGGACATCCACACCGTCCTGGAACTGATCACCCACTCAAGGGAAGACCTTCTCATCACAAGACGGTGCGGCCAAAAGACCATTGACGAAATCGAAACCAAACTCCACCAAATGGGCCTCCAACTTGCCGAAAAGCCATACTTCACCTGACTATCCCTTCCCGCCAGATACACGCAAACCACCGTTTCAGCTCACCAGAGGCCGAAAACGGTGGTTTGGCATAGTTTAAACAGCGTCAAACCACCAAAAACGCCATTCCAGAGCCGGAAACGGTGGTTTGCGTGTATCGCGGCCTTGAAAAAGCCGCAGCACACCTCTACATCCTTTCAGGGAGGTCGATGCCGAGGAGGCCCATGGCGGAGCGGAGGACGCGGGCTACGGCGTCGATGAGGACCAGGCGGTAACGCAGGGTAGCCTCATCGGACTCCTTGAGGATGGGGGTGTCGTGATAGTACTGGTTGAACTCCTTAGCCAGGTCATAGGCATAGTTGGCGATGACGGCGGGGCTGAGGGCGGCGCCGGCCTCGGCAACCTTGCCGGGATAGAGTCCCAGAAGCTTCACAAGGCGGATTTCCTTGGCAGAAGGCTCGGCAGACATGACATCGGCAGAGGAGAAATCTGCAGAGGCCTTGCGGAGGATGGAGGAAATGCGCGCGTGAGTGTACTGGATGAAGGGGCCGGTGTTGCCGTTGAAATCGATGGACTCCTTGGGGTTGAAGAGCATTGTCTTCTTGGGGTCAACCTTGATGATGAAGTACTTCAGGGCACCAAGGCCAATTGTATGGTACAGGCTGGCCTTTTCATCTTCTGAGAGGTCTGTGAGCTTGCCGCTTTCTTCAGAGGTGCGGCGGGCTTCCTCTTCCATGCTGGCGATGAGGTCGTCGGCGTCGACAACGGTGCCTTCGCGGGATTTCATCTTGCCTTCCGGGAGTTCTACCATACCATAAGAGAGATGGTAAATGCGGGATGCCCAGTCAAAGCCAAGCTTTCCAAGTATGAGTTTGAGCACCTGGAAATGATAGTCCTGCTCATTGCCGACAACGTACACATGAGAGTCAAGGTTGTACTGAGCGAAACGGCGCTCGGCAGTACCCAGGTCCTGAGTGATGTAGACGGAGGTGCCGTCTCCGCGGAGGACAAGCTTACGGTCAAGGCCGTCGGCGGTGAGGTCGCACCACACGCTGCCGTCCGGTTCGGTTTCGAAGACTCCTTTCCTGAGGCCTTCCTGAACCAGTTCCTTACCAAGAAGATAGGTATCTGACTCGTGGTCAACCTTGTCAAAGGAGATTCCAAGAGACTTGTAAGTCTCGTCGAAGCCCTTGAACACCCAGCCGTTCATCATGGACCAGAGTTTCCTCACGTGAGGGTCTCCCTCTTCCCACTTCACCAGCATCTTGTGAACATCGTCCAGTACCTCCGGGTGCTCCTTCTCAAGCTTTGCATAAGCCACATAGCAGTCTCCCACAAGGTGGTCTCCCTTCTTGCCGGTGCTTTCAGGAGTAGCTCCGTTGAAAAGCTTCTCCCAGGCATACATGGACTTGCAGATATGAACACCGCGGTCATTCACCAGCGTAGCCTTGATAACGTCATTGCCACAGGCCTTGAGGATGCGGGAAACGCTGTCCCCAAGGAGGTTGTTGCGGATATGGCCAAGATGCAGCGGCTTGTTGGTATTGGGAGAGGAGAACTCCACCATGATGCGCTTTCCTGTAGAAGGCAGCTGACCATAAGCTGCATCAGCTGCGATGTCACGGAGAGTCTCGTTCCAGTACAGAGGAGAGAATGACAGGTTCAAAAAGCCCTTGACGCTGTTGAAGGCGCTTATCTCAGGGCAGTTTGCAACCAGATACTCACCTATTGCATTACCGGTAGCATCGGGAGCCTGATGCGTAATCTTGAGAAGCGGGAAGGTGACGAGGGTATAGTCTCCCTCGAACTCCTTGCGGGTAACAGAAACCTGAAGTGACGTTTCCGCCACTTCAGTTCCATAGATTGCTTTGATGGCCTCTGCGGCCTTTGTCTGAATGAATTTTTCCGGACTCATCCCAGGTAACTTTTAAGGAGTTTGCTGCGTGAAGGACTCTTGAGGCGGCGGATGGCCTTTTCCTTAATCTGGCGCACCCTTTCACGGGTGAGGCCGAAGCGTTCGCCAATCTCTTCCAGAGTCATTTCCTGACAGCCGATTCCGAAGAAACTCTTGATGATTTCCCTCTCACGGTCAGTGAGGGTGGAAAGGGCACGTTCAATCTCAGTATTGAGGCTTTCGTTCACGAGGCCCCTGTCGGCAGAGGGAGAATCGTCGTTGGGGAGCACGTCAAGAAGGGAGTTGTCCTCTCCTTCCACGAAAGGTGCATCAACTGATACGTGGCGGCCGGAAACGCGGAGGGTGTCGGAGATCTTGTCCTTGGGGACGTCGATCATCTCTGAGAGTTCCTCGTTCGAAGGCTGACGTTCGTTCTCCTGCTCGAACTTTGAGAGAGCCTTGTTTATCTTGTTGAGTGAGCCCACCTGGTTCAGAGGGAGACGTACGATACGGCTCTGCTCTGCAAGTGCCTGAAGGATGCTCTGGCGGATCCACCATACGGCGTAGGAGATGAACTTGAAGCCACGGGTTTCGTCGAATTTTTCGGCTGCCTTGATAAGACCCAGGTTGCCTTCGTTGATAAGGTCCGGAAGGCTCAGACCCTGGTTCTGGTACTGCTTTGCCACAGACACCACGAACCTGAGGTTTGCGCGGGTGAGTTTTTCAAGGGCTTCCTGGTCTCCTTTGCGGATACGCTGTGCCAGTTCCACTTCTTCATCAGGAGTTACAAGCTCTTCACGGCCGATCTCCTGCAGGTACTTGTCCAAAGACGCGCTTTCGCGGTTGGTGATGGACTTGGTAATTTTAAGTTGCCTCATTTCTATAGTTTAGTCTACTTTCCAAAACCGAAGTAGAACGCCCTGCCGTTTCTGTCAACACCCTCTATATATACTGCGCGGGCTGCCTTCTTGGCCTGGGCCACTACTTCCTCGGGTTTCGAGACGGGCTTGTCGTTGACATAGACGATGATACTTCCTTCGCGGGCTCCGGCATCGGCCATCTTCCCGCTGCCAAGGGAGACAATCTCCACTCCGCTCTTGAGATTCAGTGCCTTCAAGGTCTCTGAATCGGCGGCGCGGAGTTTTGCACCGTAGAATTCGGTGGTGCCGTCAAGGGCAACTTCTCCGTTGGTTGCAGCGGCGGCCTGGAAGACTACTGTTACGTGGGCGGTCTTGCCGTCACGGATGTAGGCGATGTCGGCACTGTCTCCGGGATGATACCCGGCAACCTTTGCCTGTACCGATGAAGCATCCGTAATCTTCTGTCCGTCAATGGCTATGATGACGTCATCCTTGCGAAGGCCGGCCTTGTCTGCGGCGCTTCCCTTGGAAACCTCGTTAATATATACGCCCGACACGGAGGAAAGTTTCATTTCGTCGGCAATTTTCTTGTCCACAGTGCCCATGGAAATACCAAGGACTGCGCGCTTTACGGAGCCGAAGTCGATAAGGTCATCGACCACCCTCTTGACGATATTCACAGGGACTGCGAAGGAATATCCGCTGTAGGAGCCGGTCTGGGAAACGATGGCGGTGTTGATGCCCACCAGTTCGCCTTTCTTGTTCACAAGGGCGCCGCCGGAGTTGCCGGGATTAACGGCTGCATCGGTCTGGATGAAGGATTCGATCTTGAATTCACCGCTGTCGTCAGGCATGGAACGGCCCTTTGCCGATACAATGCCGGCAGTGATCGTGGAACGCAGCTGCACGCCAAGAGGTGAACCGATAGCCAGCACCCACTCTCCGAGACGGAGCTTGTCAGAGTCTCCGAGAGGAATGGTGGGAAGGCCGGTAGCGTCTACCTTGATGATTGCAACATCCGTCGCAGGGTCAGTGCCGATGACCGTTGCGTCATACTGCTGGTTGTTGTTCAGGGTTACCTGTATCTTGGTTGCACCGTCAACCACATGATTGTTGGTGACGATATAGCCGTCAGGGCGGATGATGACACCGCTGCCGCTGCCCTTGGCTTCACGCTGCTGAGGCATTGCATACTCGTCTCCGAAGAAGAAGCGGAAGAACGGGTCGATATTCTGGTATTGCTGGCGGCGCTGCACCGTTACCTCTACATAGACGACGGCCTCCACTGCCGATTCGGCGGCATATGTGAAGTCCGGATAGTCAGTTTCTGCCAAATTGACAGTACGGTATTCTACGGCCTTGCCGTTTTCATCTGTCGTAACTGCGCCGGGGGTTGTGGGTTCAGGTTGGGTTGCTTTTACCACTGCATAGGCTGTTATGCCGCCTGCAAGGACTGAAAGCAGTACAGTCAAAAATCCTCTTTTCATATCTTGAATCATTTAAGTTTTTTCCGGCGCAATATTTCTCAAAACTTATGCCATTTCAAGGAAAATGATTATATTTGTGAACTGACTATAAGAAGAACAAGATATGAAACTGACTATTTCCAGCACCAATCTCCTCAAGGCCCTCATGGACGTTTCCAAGGCCATCCCTTCCAAGTCTCCCCTCGCTATCCTGGAGAACTTCCTCTTTGTACTGAAGGGCAACCTGCTGGAGATTACCGCATCGGACTCCGAACTCACCCTCCGCACTACCGTAGAGGTCGAATCCGGTGAAGAAGACGGCTCCATCGCCGTTCCCGCCCGTCATATGACAGACCTTCTCAAGGAACTGCCGGACCAGCCCATCCGCATCCGCACCGTTTCCGAAAGTTCCTTCGAATGCGGTTGGGCAAGCGGAAACTCCGTCCTTCCCTACTTCCCTGCAGACGACTATCCGGAAATCAAGACCACCGGTGACGACGCCCTCAAGGTCTCCTTCCCTGCCGAAAGCCTCGTCGAAGGCATCCAGAGCACGGTTTACGCCACTGCCGATGATGAAATCCGTCCTGCAATGAACGGTATCTTCTTCGACATCGACCTTGACTCCACAACCCTTGTCGCATCCGATTCCCACAAGCTCATCTGCTACACCACCAAGGACGTAAAGGCCACGGAGAAGGCTTCATTCATCCTCCACAAGAAACCGGCATCCGTGCTGCGTTCCATCATCGGCAAGGATGTGGAAGACGTAGAGATTGCATTTGACAGCGCAACCGCACAGTTCACCTTCGGCGCCACCACAATGGTATGCCGTCTGGTAGTTGGCAAGTACCCCAAGTACAGGGACGTAATCCCCACCTCCAACTCCAACGTCCTTTCCATCGACCGTCAGCTTCTCCTGAATACCGTAAAACGCGTTGCCGTGTGCTCCAACAAGGCATCCAACCACATCAAGTTCACCCTCAAGGAAGGACAGCTGGAAATATCGGCACAGGACCTCGGCTTCGCCCTTGCTGCCTATGAGAAGATTATCTGCGACTACCACGGCGAAGACCTCACCATCGGCTTCAAATCCACCTTCCTCACCGAAATTCTCGCCAACATGGCCTGCAACACCCTGGTGATCAAGTTTGCCGATGCCCGCCGCGCCGCCCTCATCCTCCCTTCAGAGGAAGAAGCCGACACCGAAAAGGTCTGCGGTATCCTTATGCCCATAATGATCCAATAGCCACTCTATGGAATTGAATTTACAGAGGCCGCTGCTCTTCTTCGACATTGAGAGCACCGGCCTTAATATTGCCTCTGACTGCATTGCAGAGCTATCTTTCGTAAAAGTGTTTCCCGGCGGCGAAACCCGCATCAAGACATGGCGTTTCAAGCCCTGGGATTATGTTAACCAGTGCCAGTATCCCATTGCACCGCAGGCATCGGCAGTGAACGGTCTCAAAGATGAAGACCTTGCAGGCGAGCCGCGTTTCTGCGACTGCGTCCAGGAGGTCCTTGACTGGCTCCAGGATGCAGACCTTGCAGGCTTCAACTCCTCCAAGTTCGACCTTCCCATGCTTGCAGAGGAAATCGAACGCGTAAGGCTCTACATGCACATGGACTTCGACATCGACCTACACTCCAAGCTCATGGTGGACGTCCAGAACATATATCATTACATGGAGCCCCGCAACCTGAAGGCTGCATACCGCTTCTACTGCGGAGGCGAGGACTTCGAAAACGCCCACACCGCCGAGGCCGACACCGTAGCCACCTACAAGGTGCTCAAAGGCCAGCTGGACATGTATCAGGACAAGCTCAAGAATGACGTGAACTTCCTCGCCGGAGTAGCCGGCCGTCCCCGCACCGTCGACTATGCAGGACGCCTGTACCTGAATGAAGAAGGTGAAGCGGTGATAAGTTTCGGAAAGCACAAGGGCAAGACTGCCCGTGAGGTCTGGAACACCGAACCTTCATACTACGCCTGGATTGAAGGCGGAGACTTCACCCTTGACACCAAGAGGCAGTTCGCACGCCTCAAGGCCCAGTTCCAGAAAGAACGCAAAGAAGCCCTGAACCGTCCTGCAACATCGGACGAACTTCAGGGCCTCAGGGATAAGTTTTCTACAGGAAAACTCTTCTGACCTTAGTTGATCTTGAAGATAACAGGGAAGGTGTAGTTCACAGACACGGGAACACCGTTCTGGGTAGCAGGCTCCCACTTGGGTGAAGAAGCAACTACACGCACAGCTTCGTTGTCGAGGAGTTCGTTGACTCCGCGGACAACCTTGACATCCTTAACCTCACCGAGTTTGTTAACGGTGAACTGGAGGACGACCCTGCCTGCGATGTTCTTGTCAACTGCTTCCTGAGGATACTCGAGGTGGCTGTTGACCCACTTGGAAAAGTCGTTGGCATCGCCACCTTCGAAGGTGGGCTTTACCTCAACTGCCTGGAAAGGAAGGACTGCATCGGGATCTTTTTCGAGAGCCTCTGCAACGGATTCTATCTGACCGCCGGGCTGTGCTGCGGAGAGCTTCTCAACGGCCTCGCGGATGTTGATTTCATCGCCTTCCTGTGCCTCGAAAGCGTCGATGGCGTCATTGTAAGCCTGGGCTGCTGCTGCGGCGGCTTCCTCTTCCTGAGCTGCTGCGGCTGCGGCAGCCTTCTTTGAACCATTGTTCTTGCAACCTACCATGAGAATGGCTGCGGCTGCCATAAGAAGATAAACTTTACGCATAATTATTTGGGTTTTGAATTATAGCCGAATAACCTCGCAAAAATAGTAAATATTATTTAAGTTTGAAATAATAATTGAAGGGAGATTTCTCGACTTCGCTCGAAATGACAGAGGTAGGAGAGAATATGCGGACGAGGTCATGGAGGATGAGGTCGGGACGGACGGGGCCGGTTTCCCAGAACATGTTGCCGCCGCCGGGGGTGGTAAGAAGGGTGTTGTTCCAGACCTCCGGGAAGTTGAAATCCTTGAAGACGGGGTGGATAAGGGACATGTCCTTCAGGGAGGAACACCAGCCGGTATTGAGCCAGAAATCGGCCTCCTGTGCAAAGGAATACGCCTTTTCGAGAGAAATTACGGAGGAATTGTCACGGCCGGGGACTGCTCCGAGGACTTCTCCGCCGGCGTCAGAGATCAGGCGGGTCATGTAGTTCTCTCCGCCGGGGATGTACCATGAATCGGCATATGGCACATTGACGAGGACCTTGCATGTGACGGAAGGTTGCACAAGCGAAAGATACCTGTCACGGACATCGGAAAAGACGGAATCGGCCTGGTGGAGCCGCCCCGTAAGAGCGCCGAAGAGCTTGACATACTCCGCCCTTGCAAGCGGATGGTTCTCAAGATGTTCGCTAAGCACCACAGCCTTTATGCCCAGCTCACGAAGCTTTGCCAGATACGCAGGCTCCACAGAGCCCACGGCATAAGTCAGAAGGTAGTCAGGACGTGTTTTGAGTACTGCCTCAAAGTCAAGGTTTGCATCGTATCCCACCTCAATGGCATCAAGGCCGGGGGTTCCTGCAAACTTCAATCCGGAAACGCCCTTTACCACAGAGGCCTCCCCTATCGCATCCAGAAAACCCACATAGGAAGTGGACATGCACACGAGACTCTGAACCGGACCGCGGAGAGTATCCGCCCCGCCGGACGGTGAAAACACCACCACGGAAGTACTGTCAAGAATGCTGAACCAGCGGGCATATTCCATGTCTCCTTCCACGAGTTTGGGAGAAGAACAGGCTGCAACGAGAACGGAGAGGAGAAATATTTTGTATTTTTGCACATTCAAATATAGTCAAAAAATCCGATGCTGGCTGCCTTAGTCGCCATATTTCTCGCTTCCCAGGTCCCTGACACCCTGGATGCATCGGTAGTGAGCGCAGCACGACATATTTCTCCCCCTACCGAATCGGCCTCCAGGGAAACGATAAGGCGAAGCCCCTCCCTTGCCGATGCCATCCGGGACTTTTCCGGCGTCCAGCTCAGAGACTACGGCGGCGCCGGCGGGCTTAAGGCCGTGAACGTAAGAAGCCTCGGAAGCGCCCACACGGCCATTTTCCTTGACGGCGTCCCCATCGACAATGCGCAGAACCTCCAGCCGGACCTTGGCCGCATCGAGGCCGATGACCTTGAGGCCGTAGAGCTATATGCGGGGCAGAAATCCGAACTCCTCCAAAGCGCAAGGGAATACGGCAGCGCAAGTTCCCTGCACATGAAAACCGCCGTCCCGAAGGGCAGGAAAACAGCTTTCCGGCTCCGCGGGGGCTCCTTCGGCACATTCTCGCCCTCCGTGAGCCACGAGGGGCGCATCGGCAGGCGAATCACCGCACGCGGCAGGCTTGGGGCCGACATTGCCGACGGCACCTACCCCTTCCGATACAAGGATTCCCTCATGAGGCGGGAGAACTCCGACATCAAGGCCGTCAGGGCATCGGCAGGGATGTGGTACACACCGGATAACGGCAGATACGAGCTTTCCCTCCGATATTACAGCTCAGAGCGTGGCATTCCAGGACCCGTCATCAAGAAATCGGCAGACCATCCTCTGTCCCTTGACCGCCAGGCCGACAGGAATCTCTCCGTCCAGGCCTCCGGAGAGCAGCAGCTATCGCCATCGCTGAGACTCCTTGCCCGCGCCAGATATTCCCGGGACGTGCTGGAATATGTGGACGTATCCGAACCGGCGCCCTCCGTGAGCGCACTCTGGAAATATGAACTTCAGAGTGCCTATCTTTCCACTTCACTCGGCTGGCAGGCTAAGGACTGGCTGCACCTTGGCGCCGCTGTTGACGCCCAGGCAGAAAAACTGGCGTCCGATGTTCCCGCCTCCCGAAGAAGTCTCTTCACAGCCTTGTCCGCCGCGGTTCTGAAAGATCCCTGGAGGGTATCGGCAGCACTGCAGGGCCAGGTTACAAGCGACGGATACCGCTTCCTCTCCCCTTCCCTTATTTTGGACTGGCACCCCCGGGAAGACTGGGAATTCGGCGGAATCATCAAACGCTCCTGCAGGCTTCCTTCCTTCAACGACCTCTATTATACAAATGTCACCGCAAGGAACCTCAGGCCGGAGCAGGTGTGGCAGTTCACCGCCCGCTGGTGCTGGGACAGAACATACAAAAACTGGCACTTCCGCTGCCGTGAGGAGCTGTATCACAACCGCGTCAAGGACAAACTCATCGCCGTTCCCAGCGGCAGCCTCTTCCGCTGGAGCATGTACAACCTTGCCGACGTGTCCGTCTGGGGAGACGAGATATCGGCCCAGGCATCCTGGTTCTCAGGTCCTCTGGCGGCAGGAATCACTGCCAGATACTCATTCCAGTGGGCGAGAGAGGACGGCTCCTCAATGCAGATTCCGTACATTCCCCTTCACAGCGCCAGCTTCAACATTTTTGGCCGATGGGACTCCCTGCGCCTTGATATCAGAGGTTTTCTTACAGGCTCCAGGGTAACCGCAGCCAGTTCCAGGCCGGAGTATCATATTGCCCCATGGACAACCTGGGACGCCTCACTTGGATGGACTGTGTCAGAACGGACGAGGCTTACTCTGGACGTACGGAACATCCTGAATGAACAGTATGAGATTGTCCGGCAATACCCGATGCCCGGAATCAACTTCCTTGCAGGTATTGTTATTGAGATTTGAAAATCTTATCTTTGCAGATAACCAATTAATTAAAATGTCATGAAAAAATTATCACTGCTGGTTTTCTCCCTCACGATGATCATCGCGGCAGCAAGCTGCTCAAAGGTGGAAACCGCCTCTGGAATGGAAGGTTTCACGGGCATCCAAACGGAAGCAGGTGACTCTGCCCCAGCCGGCACCAAGCTTCTTATTCTCAACGAGGGAGCATATCCCAATGCATCCACGCTCGACGTCCTGAATTTCAGCGACGGGAAACTCTATGCCGACATTTTCAAACAGGCAAACCCGTCAGAGAAACAGGGCCTTGGCAACACCGGCAACGACCTTGAAATCATCGGCAACACAATCTGGCTCACCATGAACGCATCCGATGAGATCATAGTTCTGAACGCCTTCAATTACAAGCTCATCGCATCCATAAGCATCGACAGCCCCAGAAGCATCATAACTGACGGTAAATACGCTTACGTCACTTCATACTCCGGTGCCGTTTACGGAGGTTCCACTCCGGTCCTTGGCATGCTCTACAGGATAAACACAAGCGACTATACTTTCACTCAGGTCCAGGTTGGCTTCCAGCCTGAAGGCCTTGCCATCCTTGACGGCAAACTGTATGTCGCCAACAGCGGCGGATTCAATGCCATTCACGACAACAGAGTGAGCGTCATCAACCTTGAATCATTCCAGTGGGACAAGGACATAGTGCTTCCGGTCACAAACCTGAACATGATGAGGGCCGCCTCCGGAAAAGTCTGGGTCTCCACTTACGGCGAATCCACCTGGACACAGGACGGAGACAACTGGATCCAGAGCGTAAGCGCCCCCATGGCACTTGTTTCAGTATCTCCTGACGGCACATCCAAAGTAATACCCGGCGTCCATGCAGACAAAATAACTGCAAACAACGGCATCATCTACGCAATTGGCAACGACAAGGAAATGACCGGCGGCTATGACACCTGTCTCTACAAGGTTGACAGCGCAACATCCAAGGTCGAAACCGTCCATTTCTCAGGCACTGACCTTGCCCGCGTGGGTTATCCCTACTGCATTCTCGTGAATCCCGACAACGGCGAAATCATCATTGCCGACGCCAACTTCAAGGGGGACAGCACCCTCTGGTGCTTCACCAAGGACTACAAATACAAATGGTCCGTAACCACCGGAGTAGGTACGGGCCATCTGCTAATGTACAGGATGTAATAATTACTCTGCCTTTCCGTCTGAGCCAAGAACGTTCACGATCTTGTGAATGTAGAGTTTCTTCATCTCATCACGGGCGGGGCCGAGATACTTACG
>Ga0310691_10007165_pt1 | contig 11710 bp, 9 predicted proteins | sample 176DNAGHGlowgp2_FD_203887 | JGI IMG/M metagenome (GOLD analysis project Ga0310691, IMG submission 203887) | Sheep rumen microbial communities from Palmerston North, Manawatu-Wanganui, New Zealand - 1766 DNA GHGlow gp2 (v2) (version 2) | ecosystem: Host-associated > Mammals > Digestive system >... | reverse complement strand
AAGATCCAAAGACTGTTTACTATCTGTCCATGGAGTTCCTTATGGGAAGAGCCCTGGGCAATAACCTCATAAACCTCTGCGGCTATAAAGAGGTGGAGGATGCTCTTAAAGAGCTGGGCTTCGATCTGAATGCCATAGAAGATGAAGAGCCGGACGCAGCTCTCGGGAACGGCGGTCTGGGCCGTCTCGCCGCCTGCTTCCTGGATTCACTTGCAACCCTTGGATACTCCGCCTATGGCTGCGGTATCAGATACCGTTACGGTATGTTTAAGCAGAAGATCAAAAACGGCTATCAGATGGAGATACCGGATGACTGGCTTAGAGACGGAAATCCCTTTGAACTCCGCAGAAGGGAATACAAAAAGGAAGTTAAATTCGGAGGCTTCGTAAGGGTCGAGACCGACAGCAACGGCAGAAACCACTTTATCCAGGACGGATACCAGTCTGTCAATGCTATCCCTTATGATATGCCGGTTGTAGGATACGGAAATGGTATAGTCAATACCCTGAGGATATGGGACGCAGAGCCCGTGGAATGCTTCCAGCTGGACTCCTTTGATAAGGGTGATTACAGAAAGGCCGTGGAGCAGGATAACCTGGCCAGAAATATCGTCGAGGTCCTTTATCCCAATGACAATCACTATGCCGGCAAGGAGCTGAGACTGAAGCAGCAGTATTTCTTTATCTCCGCCTCCGTTCAGGAAGCTGTCGAGAAATATATGCGAAAGCATGACGATATAAAGAAATTCGCGGAGAAGAACGTCTTCCAGCTCAATGATACCCACCCCACCGTGGCGATCCCCGAGCTCATGAGAATTCTTATGGATGATTACGGTCTTTCCTGGGACGAGGCCTGGAAGGTCACTACCGATACCTGTGCATATACGAACCACACCATTATGAGCGAAGCACTTGAGAAATGGCCCATAGAGCTGTTCTCCAGACTTCTCCCCAGAGTTTATCAGATCATTGAAGAGATAAACCGCAGATTCTGTCTGCAGATACAGGCTAAATATCCCGGGGATCAGGAAAAGATCCGGAACATGGCTATCATCTATGACGGTCAGGTTAGAATGGCTTACCTCGCCATCTGTGCAGGATTCTCAGTAAACGGCGTTGCCCGCCTCCACTCCGAGATCCTGAAAAAGAGGGAGCTTAAGGACTTCTACGAAATGATGCCCGAAAAGTTTAATAACAAGACCAACGGTATCACCCAGAGAAGATTCCTCCTTCACGCGAATCCTCTCCTCGCAGACTGGATCACGGACCATGTGGGTCCCGACTGGATCACGGATCTGAAGAAGATCCATGGTATTTCAGTTTATGCTGATGATAAAAAGGCCCAGAATGAATTCATGAATATCAAGTTCAAGAATAAGCAGAGACTGGCAAAGTATATCCTTGAGCATAACGGCGTGGAAGTGGATCCCAGATCCATATTTGATGTCCAGGTCAAGAGACTACACGAATACAAGAGACAGTTACTGAATATTCTTCATGTAATGAGTCTTTATAACAAGCTAAAGCACCATCCGGAGCTGGAATTCTATCCCAGAACCTTTATCTTTGGTGCGAAGGCAGCAGCAGGTTACAGAAATGCAAAGCTTACTATCAAGCTCATCAACTCTGTTGCGGACGTGATCAATAATGATACCTCCATAGAGGGTAAATTAAAGGTGGTATTCATCGAGGACTATAGGGTCTCAAATGCGGAGCTCATTTTCGCCGCAGCCGATGTTTCCGAGCAGATCTCTACTGCAAGTAAAGAAGCCTCCGGAACCGGATGTATGAAATTCATGCTTAATGGAGCCCTGACTCTCGGAACCATGGACGGTGCAAACGTGGAAATGGCCGAAGAAATGGGCAAGGATAATATGTTCATTTTCGGAATGAGCGCTGATGAGGTAATGAATTACGAGAAGAACGGCGGATACGATCCCATGGAGATCTTTAACTCCGATCAGGAGATACGTGACGTTCTGACCCAGCTCATAAACGGCTTCTATTCAAAGGATGACCCGGATCTCTTCAGAGATCTCTATAACTCCCTTCTGAATACCCAGAGTACCTCAAAAGCCGATATGTACTTTATCCTGAAGGACTTCCGTTCATATGCGGAGGCACAGGCCGAGGTCGAGAAGCAGTACCGCGACAAGGCCGGCTGGGCGAGAAAAGCCATCATTAATGTAGCTTCTACCGGCAAGTTCTCTTCAGACCGCACCATTCAGGAATACGTTGATGAGATCTGGCACCTGAACAAGGTAAAGCTGCCAAAGAAAACAAGCAAAAAATGATCGCCGGTTCTGTTACAGGAAATGAAACCGGCATATGAGGTTTATATTATGACAGATTCTATAACTGTAAGGGGAAGAGGAGGATATCTCTTAAACGGTACTGAGATTTCAGACACAGCTCCCGGCGGTTTATCCGCCGGGGAAGCAAAGAAGGGCACCATCTCCTATGGCATCCTTTCTTCCCATAACACCTCCGGCAATATGGAGAAGCTAAAGATCAAATTTGACTGCATCACGAGCCACGATATTACCTACGTGGGGATAATACAGACAGCCAGAGCTTCCGGATTAAAGAAGTTTCCTCTGCCCTATATACTCACAAACTGCCACAACTCCTTATGTGCAGTGGGTGGTACCATAAATGAGGACGACCACGTATTCGGTCTTTCCGCTGCAAAGAAGTACGGCGGAACCTATGTACCTCCCCATCAGGCGGTCATTCACCAGTACGCTCGGGAAATGCTGGCAGGCTGCGGCAGGATGATCCTCGGCTCTGACTCCCATACCAGGTACGGTGCCCTCGGAACCATGGCAATGGGTGAAGGAGGTCCGGAGCTGGTTAAGCAGCTGTTATCCCAGACCTATGACATAGACTATCCCGGGATCGTTGCGATCTACCTGACAGGAGAACCCTCTTTCGGTGTAGGACCTCAGGATGTGGCTCTCTCTCTTATCGGAAGGCTTTTCTCTGAGGGCATTGTAAAAAATAAAGTGATGGAATTCGTGGGCCCCGGTGTATCTTCTCTTTCAGAAGACTTCCGGATAGGCATAGATGTCATGACAACAGAAACCACCTGTCTCTCATCCATATGGAGAACAGACAGTGTCACCGAAGAGTTCCTCGCCCTTCACGACAGGGCAGATGACTATAAGGAGCTGAATCCTGCGGCAACGGCATATTATGACGAGATCGTAGCCCTTGACCTTTCTAAGGTTAAGCCTATGATCGCCATGCCTTTTCACCCCAGTAACGTCTATACCATTGATGAAGTAAATGATAACCTCTCCGATATACTCTCCGACGTGGAGAAAAGAGCGAAGGTATCTTTTGGAGACAAGGTGGATTTTGACCTTCATAAAAAGATAAAGAACGGAAGGCTCTTGGTGGATCAGGGTATCATCGCAGGATGCGCCGGAGGCGGATTTGAAAACCTCTGCGCGGCAGCGGATATCCTTAAAGGAGCCGATATAGGAAGTGACGAATTCACCATGAGTGTTTATCCTGCTTCCATGCCGGTATATGCAGAACTGGTGAAGAACGGTTCTGTTTCATCCTTTATAGATGCCGGCGTGGTGGTAAAGACCTGCTTCTGCGGTCCCTGCTTCGGCGCGGGAGATACACCGTCCAATAATGCACTCTCTGTCAGACACTCTACCAGGAACTTCCCGAACCGTGAGGGTTCAAAGGTCCAGAATGGACAGATCTCTTCTGTAGCCCTTATGGATGCCAGATCCATTGCAGCTACTGCCGCAAATAAGGGGATCCTAACCCCCGCTTCGGCTATGGATGTGCATATCGGAAAATATAAGTATTTCTTTGATAAGAAGATATATGAAAAGAGAGTATTTGACTCAAAGGGAAATGCAGAACCTGATACCGAGCTTGTACTGGGTCCTAATATCAAGGACTGGCCGCGTATGTCATCCCTTACGGATAACCTTCTCCTGAAAGTGGTTTCTGAGATCCACGATCCTGTTACCACAACTGATGAGCTTATCCCTTCGGGAGAGACCTCTTCCTACAGGTCAAATCCTCTCGGCCTCGCAGAATTTGCTCTTTCCAGAAAAGATCCCTCCTATGTACCAAGGGCAAAGGAGGTACGGGCATTTGAGGAAGCGAGAGAAGAGGGCGTATCTGCTCTTGAAAAGATGATGGAAGCCTCTGCGGAGTTTAAGCCAGTGGTAAAGACCATCAGGGACAGATTCCCGGAAATGTCCTGGGACAATACCGGCATAGGCTCTACTATATTCGCTGTAAAGCCCGGTGACGGCTCCGCGAGAGAGCAGGCTGCATCCTGCCAGAAGGTTCTCGGAGGCTGGGCAAATATCGCTAATGAATATGCCACCAAGCGCTACAGGAGTAATCTCATAAACTGGGGTATGCTGCCATTCATAATAGAAAAAGGCGATCTGCCGTTTAAGAATCTGGATTACATTTTCGTTCCGGATATCAGAAAAGCTGTTGAAGAAAAGAATGATGATATAAAGGCCTATGCCGTAAAGGATAGGGATCTCACGGAATTCAGGCTCTCTCTCGGAGAACTGACCGATGACGAGAGACAGATAATCCTTGACGGATGCCTCATAAACTACAACAGAGTGTGATGGTTTAATGTCATTCTGAGGGCGTTTATTTAATGTCATTCTGAGGGCGTTTATTTAATGTCATTCTGAGGGCGCCAGCCCGAAGAATCTCTAAGAGATCCTTCGCTGACGCTCAGGATGACATCTTTATCATGGACGCTCAGGATGACATCTTTATCATGGACGCTCAGGATGACATTTTTATCCTGCCTTATATTTTAGCCTGAACTTCTTGACTGACCTGTCATCGGGGACTTTTTCGATCACCCCTCCGAGACCCCTTATCTTCAGATCGAAGTCCTCGTATCCTCTTTCGATCAGCTGGATCTCGTCTATAACCGAAACGCCGTCTGCTGCAAGCGCTGCAAGGACTAAAGCTGCCCCGGCCCTCAGATCCGGTGCGGTGATATTAGCGCCGCTTAAGCCCTCTGTTCCTGTGATAATGGCAGTATTTCCTTCCACCTTGATATTAGCACCCATCTTCATTATCTCGTCCACATATCTGAATCTGTTCTCAAATATGCTCTCAGTAATGGTGCTGACTCCTTCGGAAAGAGACAGCGTCACTCCGGCCTGGGGCTGCATATCAGTAGGAAATCCGGGATAGGGAAGAGTCTTTATCTGAGTACTCCTGAGCTTTCCGTTTCTGGTTACTCTTACACAGTCATCAAACTCCTCTATCTCACATCCCACCTCTATAAGCTTCGCATTTATGGATTCCAAATGCTTGGGGATAACATTCTTTACGAGAATGCTCCCACCGGTAACTGCGGCTGCAAACATAAATGTACCGGCCTCTATCTGGTCCGGGATAACCGAGTAAGTGGCTCCGTGAAGCGAGGACACGCCACGGATCCTTATAACATCGGTTCCTGCGCCCTTGATATTGGCTCCCATACTGTTTAAGAAGTTGGCCACGTCTACCACATGGGGCTCCTTCGCCGCATTCTCTATGATAGTCTTTCCCTCTGCCATACATGATGCCATAAGGATATTAATGGTGGCGCCTACACTCACTACGTCCATGTAGATATGGGCTCCCACCAGTTTTTCTGCCTTTGCTATTATGGAACCGTGTTCTATCCTGACATCTGCTCCTATGGCCCTGAACCCTTTCAGATGCTGGTCAATGGGACGGCTGCCGATATTGCATCCGCCGGGAAGAGGAACCTCCGCCTCTTTATACTTCCCAAGGAGAGCTCCTATCAGATAATAGGATGCCCTGATCTTCTTGATCAGTTCATATTCAATGTTCACATTGCGGACCATGGATCCGTTTATCTTCACCGTATGCCGGTCAGGCCTCTCTATTATGACGCCGATCCCGGACATAGCTTCAAGGAGTACGTTTGTATCCCTGACATCCGGCATATTTTCAATGGTAACTGTATCATCCGTCATAATTGCCGCAGCAATAATAGCGAGAGCCGCATTCTTGGCTCCCCCTATCTCTACCTCGCCATGGAGCGGATTTCCACCCCTTATGGCATATTTAAAATTCGTATTACCTTCGGATTTCATCCTGAAAAATCTCTTTTCTATTATTACACAATCCCGAATACCATTCGAAGGATCAAAAATGCACTTGCACCCAGATTCACGATAGTGAGTATAAGAACAGCGATCAGCAGTCCCCGGATACCGGAGCGTCCGTTCTTCATTTCGCGGCTTATCCGGTCTGAACTCTCGGAAACGACTGCCTGAGTGTTCCTGTAGCATTTAACGTTCTCGCGATGAACATGGAGAAATATGTCCCTGCCATCCCCCTTCGCCGGTTTTTCAACAGTCTGAGAGTCATCAGAATCCCGTAATCTCACTGATCGTATAGGTTTAACGTTTCCTTCGACCTCTTTAACCAGGCTGTCCATAAAATCTTCCATAAATGCCTCAGGCGTCCTCACTTAATTATCATGAAACTTTACACGTTCAAGACATTGTAGCATCTTTGTACACACTTCGCAAGACAGCATCATCCGGGGCTTGAGGGGGCTTGATATAAGCATCCCCCTCCTATACAATGATGGAATGACAGAGAACGTGGTAAGATCAAAGGAAAGAAAGGGGAAGTCCCCGGGATATGTTTTCCTTGCCGGAGTTTTGACGGGAGCTCTGCTCTTCTTCCTGACATACGGTACGGAAGTACTTTCCTTTACATATGACGGATGGATATTCAAGGTATCTGATCCGGACATACACCAGCACTATCTGGGATGGTGCCATTTCAGAAAGTCGCCCTGGTTCTTCCCGCCGGGGCTCATGGATTCCATGTCTTATCCCCACAGGATATCCGTACTGTGGACGGATTCCATCCCTTTATTTGCCATATTCTTTAAGCTGTTCAGGGATATTCTGCCGGAAACCTTCCAGTACCTGGGGTTTTACGGCTTTCTATCTTTCTGTCTCACAGGGGGGACAGCCGCACTTGCTGCAAAGAAGCTTACGGGAAGTGACGCTGCAGCACTGATCGCGGTACCCTTAATAACAGAAAGCTTTCCCATGCTTCAGAGGATGTTCTATCATACATCCCTTACAGCCCACTACCTCATATTGATCCCCCTCTGTATCTGGCTGTATGACGGATATAAGTGGAGTATCCGGAAAAAATGCCTGGTCTGGGGAGGGTATTTCTTTATTACCGTTATGATGCATCCTTATCTCTGGCTTATGGGTGCGGTGATAGCTGTGGCGGCTTTTATCTCAGAGATTATCACTACAAAAGATGTAAAGCCCGCATTGATCACAGGAGGAGTTTCGGGGATACTCACCTATGCGGCGCTTTTTCTCTCCGGGGCGTTATATGGAAATGTCAAGGTTTCTTATGCTCTGGGGGGATTCGGGAGTAATCTCAATACCTTCGTGAATTCCCTCAATATGGGACAGATTCTGCCGGAGCTGCCTCTTCAGAACCCCAATCAGTACGAGGGATTCGGATACCTTGGAGCGGGAGGGATCGTGCTCGTACTTACGGCGGGAGTGCTGTGGCTTTTTGATAAGGCCGGGAGATGCCGTGAGGGTGAAAAGCTTCCGTTTTCCGGAAGAGAAGCGGTCCTTTGTATCCTTACTGCGGTGTTTTTTATAATGGCAGTATTTCCGGATATAACCTTTAACACAAAGCTTCTCCTGAGTATAAGGGTAAACCCGGGGATCGAAGCCATACTCGGGATATTCAGGTCTGCGGGACGTTTTATCTGGCCGGTTGTGATACTTCTATATCTCGGAGCCCTGAAGGTGATAACGGATCACGGGAGGAAAAAGAGAAAAGACAGATTTGCAGTAGTATTCATCATTCTCTGTCTCGTGCTGCAGTTTATCGATATGAGTAAAACAGTGGCTTCCCGGCATGAGAAATTCACTGCCTATGCAAAGCCCCTTAAGGGAGACCTCGAGAATGAGGCGCTTAAAACCCGGATCGGGCAGTATGACAGGATTGTCTTCGTGACAGATGACCAGTTCAGTATGGAAAGAGCTGCCTACTTTGCGGCAAAACACGGTCTCACCGTAAACAAGTATTACTTTGCCAGAAGTATAGATGAAGAGGTGGGAGAGACACTGAAACAGTACCATGACGAGTGCGCTTCGGGGAATGCTCCCGGAAATGTTATCTTCATATTTGACGAAGAATCCATGGAAGAATGGAGGAAGGACACGGATCTGCACTTCTATGATCTTACAGGTACCATTGTGGGACTGTCCGATGAGATAAACCTGCCGGAGATCGACTAAACCGGTACAACTTGCGAAGGAGTCCGGCGTAAGTTATACTAAAGAGATGCTGAAAGATGTGTACCGCCACGAACTTAAATACCTGATATCTGAAAGGGAAGCTGATATCCTGAAGAAGCGCCTCATGCTGAAGGCAGGACTGGACAGTCATGCCGGGGGTGGCAGCTACTTTATCAGGAGCCTTTACTTTGACGATGTCTGGGAAAGCGCATACAATGATAAGCAGGCGGGGACTGCGGAACGCAGAAAGTACCGCATACGCATATATAACTATTCGGATGACGTTATAAACCTGGAGTGCAAGTCAAAGAGGGGAAGCTATATTAATAAAAAGTCGGCCTGCTTAAGTAAGGAGGAGCTTAATACTATCCTCCGGGGAGACTATTCATTCCTTGTTAAAAGAGATGAACAGGTTCTGAAGGAATTCTATATAGCCTGCTGCTCCGAGGGGTTAAGACCGGGAGTGCTGGTAGACTATGACAGGACTCCGTTCGTATATGATCCCGGGACCGTGAGGATCACCTTTGACGAGCACGTCAGAGCAGGCTTTATGAGCTATGACATTTTCGACCGGAATATACCGGTTTATGAAACTCTGGGTGAGGGGCAGCTTATAATGGAAGTAAAGTATACAGAGTATTACCCCGATAATATCCGGGAGCTGATAGAACCGGCGGCATCTGTATACACTGCAGCTTCAAAATTCGTCATGTGCACCGATGCCATGAAAAAAATAAGGGGATTATGAAAGGAAACAGATTAAATGAGTGTTAAAGCAATGATCAAGAAGTCTATCCTGGAGTCAGATATGTACAACCAGTCCATATCCCTAAGCACTCTGATGACCATAGTGGTGGATATGCTTCTGGCCCTTGTGATAGGAATACTGATCTATGAGATCTACAAGAGATACTTCTGCGGCGTGGTATACAGCAGGACCTTTGCCCTCACCTTAATAGGGATGACGGTACTTACATGCATGGTGACACTGGCCATCAGTACCAATATCGTGATCTCCCTCGGTATGGTGGGTGCCCTTTCCATCGTGAGATACAGAAGTGCGGTAAAGGAACCGCTTGATATAATGTATCTCTTCTGGGCCATAACCATGGGTATCACCATCGGAGCCAGCATGTACCTCTTATGCGCTGTAGGAATGTTCTTTATGCTGATCATTGTGGCCGTGATGCATAAGAAGCAGGAAAAGGCGAAGGCCTATGTAATGATATTCCATGGAAACGGGGAAGCGGAGAAGCAGGTCCTTGATCTCGTGAAGGCTATTCCCCATGGAGTAAAAAGCAAGATCACCAGGGGAGAAGACTTTGAGATCTCCGTGACTCTTGATCTCAGTGAAAAGGAACTTGATATTGCCGATAAGGTGCGTGCCGTAAGCGGAGTCAGCGATGTAACGCTGATCTCCTATAACGGAGAGTACCACGGCTGAAACATCATATTTCAGGAGGGATAATTAATGAAAGATCTAGAAAGTACCCAGATGTTCAGGGTGGAAAAGGAACCGGAAACCGGCGTGAAGGTGGTGCTGTCCACTGTTTACGAGGCTCTTACGGAAAAGGGATATAACCCCATAAGTCAGATAGTGGGATATATCATGTCCGGAGATCCTACCTACATAACGAGCCATAATAACGCCAGAAGCCTCATCATGAAAGTGGAGAGGGACGAGCTGGTGGAAGAGCTCTTAAAACAGTATATAAAGAGCAGCGGCTGGGATAAGGAATAAATGAAATATCTCGGGCTTGACTATGGATCAAAGACGGTGGGAGTGGCAATAACCGATGCTACCGGTACAGTTGTGAGGGAGGTGGAGATAATCCGCAGACAGAAGGAAAACACCCTTAGACGTACCTGTGCCCGCATTGAGGAGATCGTATCCTCGGAGAAAGCGGAAATGATAGTTCTCGGACTGCCGCTTAATATGGATGGAACAGAGGGAGAAAGAGCGGAAAAAGCCAGGGCTTTCGGGGATATGATAGCCAGGCGTACAGGGCTCCCTGTGAGATTCCAGGATGAGAGACTGTCCACGGTGGAAGCGTATGAGATAATGAATGATGAAAATGTCAGGGATCTAAAGGACAGGAAGGCGCACGTAGACAGCGTTGCGGCTGCCGTGATCCTTGGAGATTTCCTGAATAGCAGGTGAAGGAGATTTACTATATGGACCAGGTAACATTTACTCTGGAAGACGGAAATGAGATCGATTACTTTGTGCTTGCCGAAGCAAAGGTCGGACAGGATTCCTATCTTCTCTGTACTGAAGAGGAAGAGGGAGATGCTGAGGCTTTTGTTTTAAAAGCCGTTCCCGGAGAAGAAGACGAGGAAACAATAGTGTACGAGTCTGTCGAAGATGAGGATGAGCTCCGGAAGGCAGTTGAAGCACTGGAAGAAGAGCTTGATGATATCGACATAGAGTTGTGATACTTTCGGTCCGGAAAGACGGTGTTATTTGAAAAAGAATATGAATGAAGAAGGATCAAAGCTCAAGATAATAGCTCTTGGCGGTCTTGAGCAGATTGGTCTTAATATTACTGCCTTTGAATTTGAAGACAGTATTATTGTGGTGGATTGCGGAATAGCCTTCCCCGAGGACGATATGCTGGGGATCGATCTTTGCATTCCCGATGTTACGTATTTAAAAGACAATATAGAAAAGGTAAAGGGATTTATCATTACCCACGGCCATGAGGACCATATCGGTGCACTGCCCTATGTATTAAAGGATGTCAATGCTCCAATCTATGCCACCAAGCTCACCATCGGGCTCATTGAGCACAAGCTGGAAGAGCACGGCCTCATGAAGAGCATAAAGAGAAAGGTGGTCAAGCACGGACAGTCCATAAACTTAGGACAGTTCCGGATCGAATTCATAAAGACCAACCACTCCATTGCCGATGCTTCTGCCCTCGCGATCTATTCGCCCGCGGGGATAGTGGTACATACCGGAGACTTTAAGGTGGATTACACGCCGGTATTCGGGGATGCCATAGATCTACAGAGATTCGGTGAGATCGGGAAAAAAGGCGTTCTCGCTCTCATGTGCGACAGTACCAATGCCGAAAGAGAAGGATTTACAAAGTCCGAACGTACTATCGGAGCAGTATTTGATTCTCTTTTCGAGACCCATAAAAAGGGCAGGATAATAATAGCCACCTTTGCGTCCAATGTGGACAGGGTGCAGCAGATCATAAACACTGCTTATAAATTTGACAGGAAAGTCATCGTGGAAGGGCGTTCCATGGTGAATATCATAAATACCGCACAGGAGCTCGGCTATATCAGGGTTCCTGAGAACACACTGATAGATATCGACAGGATGAAGGACTACCCCGATGAAAAAGTGGTGCTCGTCACCACAGGAAGCCAGGGAGAGT
>Ga0310691_10007162_pt1 | contig 11713 bp, 5 predicted proteins | sample 176DNAGHGlowgp2_FD_203887 | JGI IMG/M metagenome (GOLD analysis project Ga0310691, IMG submission 203887) | Sheep rumen microbial communities from Palmerston North, Manawatu-Wanganui, New Zealand - 1766 DNA GHGlow gp2 (v2) (version 2) | ecosystem: Host-associated > Mammals > Digestive system >... | reverse complement strand
CCGTCAATTTTGCCCGCAGGTCGGAGGGTCTTGCCCCTGCCTACACGAAGGATGAAATAGCAGCGTATGCAAGCGGAGCCGCCCCGGAATTCTATCCGAATGTGGACTGGATCAGCGAGACTCTTCGAAAATGGAGCACTACAACTCAGGCCGGCATCAGCGCCAGCGGCGGAGACAATCGCATCAGGTATTATACTCTGCTCAAGTATACCAATATTCAGGGGCTTGTCAAGGAATACGATGCCCAGCCGGAGTATTCTACCCAGCTGACTCATTCCGCACTTAATGTCAGGACGAATCTGGACATAAACATTTCCAGGACGACTTCCGCACACGTCAACCTCTTCGGCAAGATTTATGAGAACAACTCCCCGGGAGCAGTTACGGCCAACTCCATTATGACCCTTCTTTACGCCCTTCCCGCCAATGTGTATCCTATCAAGTATTCTGACGGTGTTTGGGGCGGGCGTTCCGGCTACTCCAGGAATCCGGTTGCTCAAACTTCCGACACAGGATACAGCACCAGCCACGTCAGGGCCCTGTACACCGACCTTGCGCTGGACCAGAAGCTGGACTTTATCACTCCGGGGCTCAAAGCTTTCGCCCGCGGCAGCGTCGACATCCTCGCACAGAACAACGATGTAAGAAGCAAGTCTTTCCAATATGAGACCAAGTTCGGAGAACTGAACGTCGTGCCCGGCACAGGGGAGATGTATGTCAACGAAACGAATACCACCAAATATGGAGAAGAAGACTACGACCTGGGCTTCAGTTCTTCCCTTGCCTCGATGACCAGGGGGACCGCAGTATTTGCCGGATTCAACTATCAGAAAGCATTCGGCAGGCAACTGCTGAACGCCGCCGTATTCTACAAGATGAACAATACCATCGGCCTGGGGAAAGGGACTACGTATATCAACCAGGGAGTATATTCATATGCAGACTATTCCTGGAACGACAAACTATCTGCCTCCTTCGCGCTCAGTTATGTAGGCACCAACCGCCTGCCCAAGGGAAGCAGATGGGGCCTGTTCCCGGCATTGAGTCTGGGATGGAAGGTCAGCGACGGGCTCAATCTCAGGGCTTCCGCAGGATTGAACGGCAGCGACAGCGTCACCCAGGACCTGGAGAAATACCAGTTCGGTTCGGGTTCCTCATTCGTATTCTCGAACGATATGGTCAGCTACAGCGGAATGCGTGAAATCCGGCTGCCGAGCGCATATTATTCATATTCGAAAGCGGCGAAGTTCGACATCGGAGCAGACATCACTCTTTGGGATGCCCTTTCTCTTACTGTCGACGGATTCTTTGACAGGTACTACGACCTCCTTGTTAGCGGGGCCAACGAGACTTCGAGTATGATAGGCATTACGCTCACGAATGTTTCCGAAGGAGTTAACGTCTATTATGGATTCGACGCCGGGCTCTATTACAGGAAGAAAGCCGGAGACTGGGAGTTCGACATTGGCGGCAATTTCAATATGGTCAAAAGCCGGGTCGTCGACCAGAACGAAGTATATCGCAAATATGACTATCTGAAACGTACGGGGCGTTCCACCGGACAGTTGTGGGGCTATGAGGTCATCGGTTTCTTCAATTCTGAAGAGGAAATCCAGAACAGCCCCAGACAGACTTTCAGCGAACTTTACCCGGGCGACTACAAGTACAAAGACCAGAACGGAGACGGGATCATTGACGAATACGACGAAGTCCCTCTCGGGGGGAATTCCAGTTTCCCGGAGTTCTATTACGGGCTGGATATCAACTTAAGCTACAGGAACATCGGTTTCCGTGCCAACATCCAGGGACTTTGGAATTACAGTGTAAACCTTTCCACCACAGGTATGCACAGACCGCTTATCAACGGCGCGAATCTCTCTGAATACTATTGGGACAACTGCTGGAAACCCGGGGTGGAATCCGCTATCTATCCCAGGCCTACAATAACCGGCAGTTCGAACAACTACAGGGCGAACAGCGTGTTTATTGCCGACAGGTCATTCGTGAAGCTCAGGAATGTGGAACTCTGGTACAATCTGCCCGGGAAATGGCTGAAGAAAGTAAAGATCGGCAACGCCCGCCTGTTCATCAGCGGCCAGAATCTCTTCACGCTGACAAACATCAAAGTCCTCGATCCTGAAGTACTTGATGCCGCCTATCCTTTGTTGATGACATTCCAGACAGGCCTCAGCCTTTCATTCTAAAAAGGAGGAACGATGAAAAAAATATTTGCACTCATAGCATTCGGAAGTCTTCTGGCAAGTGCCTGCACTATGCTGGACTACAATGAGTATTCAGGCTACGACAAAGAAGATGTCTATACAAGTTTCGACAGAGTAAAGGCGTCTTTGACAAATATATATGCCTATATCCCATCAGCCTACGGCACGATAGACAACGCGATGCGCGCCGCGGCCTGTGACGAGGCGGTATTTGTCAACCAGCTCAGCGGCATACACAATATGAACAACGGAGGCTGGTCACCGTCGAAGACCTACGATACCTTCTACAATTATTACACAGGCATACGTCAGGTCAATATCTTCCTCGAAGAAACAATGGGCCAGGAGTTCGATGACCTCAAGAATCTCGAGGCATACGACAATTATATGAAGCAGTTCGAGTACTATCCATATGAAGCCCGTTTTCTGCGCGCATATTTCTACTTCGAACTGATGCGGCGTTACAAGGAAGTGCCCGTCATCACTACGGTGCTCACGGCAGAAGAGGCGAACAAACTGGAACGCAACTCCTTCGACGAGGTAGTTAATTTCATCGTGGAGGAATGCGATGTGGCCATCGCAAATCTCCCGGAGAGATACGACAAGCTTCCGAATTCCGAAGTCGGTCGAGCCACAAAGGGCGCAGCGATGGCTCTCAAGGCCAGGACACTGCTGTATGCGGCAAGTCCTCTCTTCAATGAAGACGGAGACAAATCAAAATGGAGGACCGCTGCAAGAGCCGCCGGCGCCATAATCAACAAGGCATCAAGTTACGGATATGTTCCCCTGCCAAAGCTATCCAATCTCTGGAACAAGAACTACCTCCAGAACAATGAACTCATATTTGGCAGGATGGAGACCCCTTCCAATAGTTTCGAGAGCCAGAATTTTCCTGTAGGCATCAACGGAGGCGGAAGCACCGGGCACTGCCCGACACAGAACCTTGTGGATGCCTTCGAAACCAAGAACGGCAAACCTGTCAAGGATACAGAATATAGCAAGAAGGATCCTTCTTACACAGATGAGGTCGACAGCCACAATCCCTACAGCAACAGGGATCCCAGGCTGCAGGCCACCATCGCCGTCAACAATTCCAGATGGGCATACAATGAGCCTCTGGAAATATGGGAAGGCGGCTTGAGCGGCAAGCCGGTCAGGCTTGCGACACTGACTGGCTACTACCTGAAGAAATACGTGGACGGAGCCACAAGCCTCAGGACTGGCAGCGTTTCCCAAAAGAACCACGTCTGGAATTATTTCCGCTATTCGGAAGTGCTTCTGAATTACGCAGAGGCTATGGTCGAGGCATACAACGATTATGAATACAAGAATCCCCCCTCCCTGCCGCTGAGTGCGAGGGAAGCCGTGAACCTGATACGCAAACGTGAAGGAGTAGGTATGCCGGAATTCGATGCCGGAATGACCGTGGCGCAGTTCAAGGCAAAACTCAGGAACGAGAGAATGGTCGAACTCGCATTCGAAGATCATCGCTTCTGGGATATCCGCAGATGGAAAATCGCAGACAGCACCTCAGACATCTACGGTGTGAAGGTCACAAAGAAAGACGATGTATTCACATATGAGAGATTCCTGGTGGAATCCAGAGTCTGGGACGATAAAATGTACCTGTACCCTATTCCCGATACAGAATTGAACAGAAACCCGCTCCTCGGGCAGAATCCAGATTGGTAACAGCATTATGAAAAAGACGATGATTCATATTTCAAGCATTATTCTTGCCGGCATTATGGCTGCTGTCACGCCTTCCTGTATGGCCGACCAGCCCAGTTTTGCAGTAGATTACGAAGAGCCGGACGACTCGGGAGAAACAGACCCTCAGGAAGAGCTGAGGACAGATTTTGTCAGTTATTACATAGATTCCGTGAATGGCAGCGACATCAACGACGGAACCTCCCGGGACAAAGCCTGGAAAAGCCTTTCCAAAGCGAAGAGCCTGAATCTCCTTCCCGGAGACCAAGTCCTTCTCAAGAGAGGATGCACCTTCAACGAAACTCTCCAGGTTTCAAACGCTCTCGGAACTGCCAGCCAGCCAGTAACAATTGCAGCGTTCGGCAGCGGAGACAAACCGAAGATAGTCGCTCCGGACGGTTCGCAGTATGCAGTGCAGATCAAGAACTGCAGTTATATAACCATAGAGAATCTGGATGTCAGCAACCACGGCTCGGACCCCGAAATGTGGGACCGCGTAGGATTCAATGTCCATCTCGACAACTACGGCATCGCCCACAATACAGTAATCAGGGGCATAGACATCCACGACGTCAATGGAAGATTATGGAAAGGTGAAGGCGCCGGCGTCGCACTACGCTTCACTATGACCAAGACACGCATCAACTACTGGGACGGGATAACTGTTGAAGGATGTACAATCCGAGACTGCTCACGAAACGGCATCGGATTCCAGGGCAACCACGGAAGAGATGCCTGGTATCCGCACAAGCGTGTCGTCATCCGTGAAAACCTCATTGAAAGAGTACCCGGAGACGGTATTGTGGTAGGAGAGTGTGACGGAGCTCTTGTGGAATACAATGTCGTGCGGGACTGCACGGATCCCTGGGGCGACAATCACAATGCATCTGCAGGCATCTGGCCCTGGTCTTCGGACAACACCGTAATTCAGTTCAACGAGTCGTCCGGGCAGACAACCACCTGGGATGCACAGGGATACGACGCAGACTACAACTGCCAGAATACTACAATCCGCTACAATTACAGTCACGACAACAAAGGCGGCTTCATTTTGATTTGCAACGATGGCAACGCGATGAACTCCTACAGTATAGGTAACAAAGGTACGAGAGTATACGGCAATGTGAGTTACAACGACGGCACCCGTACCGAGAAAAGGGCCAAGGACAAAATATGGTTCTCTCCAAGCATCCACGTTTCCGGGCCGGTAGAAGACTGTCTGGTATACCACAACATTCTTTACGTATGCAAGCGTACTGTAAAAGACCAGGACAAGCGTTTCTACTATGGCAATTCCTGGTACGGCGAGCCGAAGAGCGTGTCCCTTGAGAACAATGTTTTCTACAGCGAGAATACCGACTCCGCTTTCGAACGCTCCGGGAAAGGCGGCGATGTCCTGAACAATAACTGGTATATGGGCATCAACAGCGCTTCGCTGATTTCGGCCGGAGACCAAAACGCCAGAGGAACCAACGCGGCCTTCCAGAAGATTCTGGACGGTGCATCCTCTCCAAAACAAGCCATTACGGACGCTTTCCTCGTAACAAAGAAAACTGCGACTGCAACAATAACTACAGTCGACAAAACGAAGATTGACATTTTTTTCAATTAATACACTAATCTACATTTATCATGAAACTAAATCATCTGTTTATCGTTCTCCTTGCGGGCAGCGCCATCCTGGCAGGCTGTAGAAAGGATGAACCTAAGGAAGAAACGAAGAAAGATGCCCTGATTACTTTCACCGCGAAATACGGGGAAACAATCGAAGGCGTCGCAAAGCCTGAAAAGGCCGTTCTCACCATCGACAACGCAAAAGTTGATGTTGTCGACGGAAAATTCAATGCTGAAATTCTCGGCGAGACAGAGACTCATCTTGTTGCTGCATACAACGAGGTTGCCGGTGTCACTATGGACAACGGTGTCCTGTCTTTGGGTGCAGAAGGGGCACAACTCCCTTCCGCAGACTGGATGTTTGCCTATGCTGAAAACAAGAAGCTGACCAAAGCCAGCACTTCCCTCAGTGTTACCCTCAAACAGCAGACCAAACAAATCAATGTGATCGTACGCTCTCTTGGAGGCAAGAGCAACAACATCAGCGAAGCCACCGCTGAACTGACCGGGGTTGCAGCACAGAAAGACATTCTCAACAATGTCTACAAGGCTCCCGCAAGTGCTTCTGCAAAACTTCCAGAAGGCAACCGCCCCGGTTCTTTCTACGGACTGGTAAGGGTTCTCGGTTTTATACCCAACTCAGAGAGTGCTCTCAAGCTCAACTTCACCTACACCGACGGCACCACCAGTACTACTACCGTCGATATCAGTGCGAATGCTGAACAGTTCAACGAGGACAAGACCGTCATCGAAGTAATTTCCGTCAGTATCGTCAACCTCGGCACCGCCGAAGAGACCTTCTCTTCCGAGATTACCAGCAACGGAACTCTCGAGAATATCGACAACTCCTCATCTGCTCCTGCCGGTGACAAGAAAATCACCATCAATTGGCCCAGCTACAATACTGCAGACAATGTCGAAATACTTGCCGGAGGTCTCTCTTACTTCGGAGCACTCGGCGAAGCCACAGAAGCAGGACAGACCACAACCAATGGCTTTGCTTCTCTCCCTGCTGCCGACCAGATTGAAGAAATCGCAATCTATCTCGGCACTGAAAGGCTTCTGGCACCCGCAGGATACTTTGAATATGCCGATGGCGTGGTCACTATGACCGACTGCAAACTTGTATACAAGAGTGAGCATCTCAGCGATGAATACATTACAGCCGACGGCACATTCGTGCAGACTGTCGACCTTGCCGTCCCCACCGGATTCAAACCGCTCCACGCAGCCGACACTTCCAAGTTCACCGGCACCTATGACGGATATGGGCACGCAATCACCGGTTTAAACACTACCGAGCCCGCAGATTACACAGGTGTCTTCGCAAAGAACTACGGTACCGTCAAGAACCTCACCGTTAAAGAGTCCAGGATTGTTGCCGGAGGATTTACCGGATCAATCGCAGGCAGAAACTATAAAGATATCATCAACTGCGAAAGCAGCGCCGAGATTGTCTTCACTGCAAAGAAGAACTTTGTCGGAGGTATCACCGGACATAGCGAAGGTGGTGTCATTTCCGGATGCAAATTCAGCGGCTCCATTATCGACAAGGAATTAAAGAGTTCCTGGATCGGTGGCATTACAGGCGGTATCTACTTCAGCGGAGTCATCGAGAATTGCCTGAACACAGGTTACATCGAGACCAGTGCAGGCGGTTGCGGCGGCATTGTCGGACGCAACCAGGGCAACGTATATGCTTGCAAGAATACTGCAGATCTTGTTCTTAACAACGGAGCACAGACTGCCGGCAACGGCGGTGTCATTGGCATTATGAACCACGCGACCGGTCACGAGGATTGCGGTAACGCCTACGCTTGCGTGAACACAGGAAACATTACCGGAACACAGTATTTCGGCGGTGTTGTTGGCGTACTGTCCCAGACAAAAGATCAGGCCGGATGCAACTTGGTAGCCTGCTACAACACAGGTATCCTCATCGACGCTGCTGGCGCCGGCCTCGTCGGGAAAGCAGCCGGATGGCTTGCAGGACGCAACCAGCAGGGCTACATCAAATATTGCTATACCGTTTCTGAAGGACAGCCCAAGACCTCCAACGGCGTATTCGGCAATGGGAACATCGACCTCGTCGATGTGCAGAAATTCGATGGCACAACCCCCGCCTGGCCCGATGCCGACAACACCAAGAGCTGGGGTGTCTGGACAGAAGGCTGCACAGTAACAGATGGATACTACTGGAAGAGCCTCGGCTCAGCAACCGAAAAAGCTTACCCCAAACTCTACTGGGAAGAATAACCCGGTAAACTATGAATGCGCCCTCCGGATTGAACAAGGTTTTGAGCCCTTCCGGAGGGCGTTTTTATAAATCAACTTACAATGAATGCAAGATTGCCCATAATAGCAGGTTTGCTGATGCTCCCGGCCATATTGTATGCAGAGAGTTTCGAGACTCTGCGCTCGATGGCGGACAATGGCTCGCCGGAAATTGTAGATATTCTTTCCACATACTCCTTTGCGGAAGATGTCACGGAAAGGCTGGCCACAAGCATTACAGAAGACCTTTTCATTGACGGAGTCATAGTAGGATGCGGCTCAAGCAGAGGTACAAATACCGAGATAGGCTGGCAGCAAGGTTCCCGTTCTGTCTCTGCTATCAGCAGCAGGGTGGCCTATATCGAAAGCCCGGATGGAAGATATGGTTTCAAACTCTTCTTCGACCACGGCAAAGACGCTTCTTCATTGAAGTTGTTCGGCAATACCAGGCTGAACCTTAAAGGAAGCACTATTTATAAAGAAGGTGCTTGCTACACAATATCCGGACTTACAAAAGAAAACATAGTCAGATCAGGCAAGCCTTCTGAAGCGGCTCCGGGAAAAATACGGACAATCGCTGAACTCACAGATGACGACCTGAACACTTTCGTAACCGTAAAGTACTGCGAATTTGTCAGCAAGAACGGTGCTTACCTCAACGTTTGGGAGCTCCCCTTGATAAGCGGAGAAACCAACCGTGGAATAGGTGCCGGATGGATGGACAGCTGGAGGAGACTGATTGTAGACAAAAACGGCAGGTCGATATATATCGGCTTGAACAGCAGGGTGCCGGGCAGACGCACAGGCAGTGGCGTTCCGCAAGGCAGCGGCAGCATCAGCGGCATCCTGACTTCAACCTATATGCCCCGATATGGCAAGGTCTCCGAATACACCATACGTCCTCTGACTCTTGACGATATTGTGTTCGACTCCCCTGCCTTGTATAAAACGATTGCGGTATGGGACTGGAACGACGACAGCGAAACCCTGGGCAATGCCGGAAAGGGCGCAGGCACTCTCAGTACAGATGTTCCGGGCAAGACCGGAAGATATTTCGACTACGACAATACAACTGTTGAAAAGCAGGGAAGAGTGGACGGAGGCGCCCTCGCTATCGATGCGAAGCTTTGCGACTGGTGGGACTGGAGCAAAGATGAAGGGCGTTCCCTTTGCATAGAGTTTTCTACAGAGGGAATCAGCGGCGAAGAATTATATTTGGCATACAGTTTCTGTTCCGGACGGGAAAGTATGCAGACATCGACTTTTTACCCTGCCTGGTGGCAGGTATCCTTTTCGACCGACGGCAAAAACTACACTGTCGTACCGGGACACGTTGCCAATATGAGAAGTCTGCCTTACGCAATGAGAGGGAACTATGAAGGGCATCTCTATGAAACCACGGCAGAATCCGGTATCGGTTATACCGAACACGTCTGCTTCCTTCCCAAGGAACTTTTCGGACAACGGAAGGTCACAGTAAGATTATCTCCCGCCTGCAAGATTGCCGGGAATCTGTCATATCTGCACAGGGACAATTCTGAGATTTGTGAAGACTCCTCTGAAATGTGTTATGTAAACTTCGGGGAAATCCTCGTAAAATACCGTCAGCTATGAGTTTGCTATCCATACTTGCTTCGGCCGTCATAGCGGCGGCTTCGACAATGAGCCCATCCGGCCTGGTTTCACGCGCGGACGAAGGCCTTGAAATGGCCGTCAGATGGACGGACCTTAAAGGAACGGATCACATATCGACAATGACCTCCACCGGAGAGTCAGTCTGGACTTCTCCCAGGAATGTGGTTTCCGGGAATATCAGCGGAGGCTCTTTGTTCGTTACTCCCGATGGTTCACTTCATCTCTTTTACTCTCTCGACGGTGTGGCATCACACTCCGTTCTTTCCGGCAGACGCTGGAGCAAGCCGCAAAGCATCGGGAAAGGTCTCGTGAACAGTGCCCCGGTCATTGCCGGGAATGGGAACTGGGTGCTTGCAGCCGACAGTGCAGACGGAGCCTTCACCTTCGTTTCGAAGGATAACGGGAAAAGCTGGATTACATCAAAAAACAAAGTGAAAGTTCCGCAGAAGACAGATACCACAGCAAGAAATCCAAAACTGTTCATTGCACCGGACGGGAGCATTAAAATGGCTGTTCAGGGGTTCAGGACGGCATTCTGCTACTACGCCACATCTCCCGACGGAGGGTTTACCTGGAATCTTCCGAAACGGATGATAATGAGTCCGGACAGAGACTTTGCTGTTGCGCAGGTACCACAGGGTCGTGTAGTTTTAATTAAGAACTGCCGCATTGACGAAGTTGAATTCACACGCGATGATGAACTCTATGCATATATCTCCGCGAATGGCGGAGAAAGCTGGCGCAAGGGCATAAAAGTATCCGGGCAGAAGTTCTCCACCAATCCTGTCTGTTGTGTGGATGAAGAAGGCAAGATTTATATCGCATACAGGCACCAGTATCAGCGGAGCTGCAAGATTGAACTGGTGGTTCTGGAAAACGGAAAAGCAGGCGCGCCCGTTACCATTGCCAGTGCCGGAAAAGCCGAAAAGGGTTATCTGAGGAGTGTCGGCGGCCTGCTCACCCCAAAGAATCATTGGGCCAAAGAAGAGGTTAAGTTAGTGTCATATAATACATTACGCTCACAGTGGTCCGGCGGCCGTGCCAAATGGCTGCCCCGTTTTGAGACCATCTGCGAGCATCTTGCACAATTCGACGGCGATTTCATCGGGATGCAGGAGACGTCCAAGAGCGACATCGATGACTTCAAGGAGGTCCTGAAGGACTACGATTACATCGCCATCACGCCAGAGATTATGGGCCCCTCCGTAAGCCCGGAGAGAGAAAGCAGCGAGTTGCCTCTGTGGTGGCGAAGAAGCCGTTTCGATCTTGTCAAGAAAGGATGGCTCGAGTTCAACATCGTGAATGATGTGAAATGCGGAGCGAACTCCAGCGCCGAATCCTGGGGCAACGGCCAGGACCCCAACAAATCGATGATCTGGGGTATCTTCTATGACAAGCAGACGAAGAAGAAATTCTGCGTTATGAACCTGCACCTTCCTACCAGAAGCGAGCCGTCCAAACTTGCTACCGCCAAAATGGTTGCAGAGGAAGCGGCAAGAGTCGCAGAAGGCCTGCCGGTATTCATCACAGGAGACTTCAATCTGACCGAGAAAGGCTTCTCTTTCATCTACCTGGAAGAAGATGTCGAGTATCTCAAGGATGCCGGCCTTGCCCTTGATGACAAAGACCGCAAATGGTGGGACTATTATTCCGGGGCCGGACTGGTGTTGCCTGTGGAAAAGAAAACGAGAGATTCGCGTCATGTAGATCATATCCTCTACACACCCGCATCCGCAAAGCCTGTAAGATGGGAGACTGAAATACATCCAGGATCGAATGGCGCCCCCGGATCAGACCATTTACCAATTGTGGTTACTTTCAGATATGCGAACTGAATACATTATACTAATGCTTGCCTGCACTGCGATGTGCATCTGGGCTCATCGGTCTCGAGAGCGACAATGAGTCATTCTACAAATGGGCGGATCTTAAAGAACGATTATTATCATACATTCCCAAATGAAAGCAATACAACTAATTGTCATCACTGCAGCCATTGCATTTGCTTCTGCCTGCAAGGACGCCACCGTGCCGGTCGCCATTATCCCGGAGCCGGACAGTATCAGCATTGGAGAGGATTGTTTCAAGGTGGCGGGAGCCCCATCCATAGTAGGAGACAATATCCCTGCCATCGCAGTAGAAGCAATCAAGGACTTTTCAAACCATCTGCAGACCGTTACCGGAAAACCCATCCGGAAGAATGCTCCGGCTTTCTCTTATAAGCTGGACGAAAAACTCGCGCCGGAGGCTTATACAAT
>Ga0310691_10007161_pt1 | contig 11713 bp, 7 predicted proteins | sample 176DNAGHGlowgp2_FD_203887 | JGI IMG/M metagenome (GOLD analysis project Ga0310691, IMG submission 203887) | Sheep rumen microbial communities from Palmerston North, Manawatu-Wanganui, New Zealand - 1766 DNA GHGlow gp2 (v2) (version 2) | ecosystem: Host-associated > Mammals > Digestive system >... | reverse complement strand
CTATTGTCTTGTAGGCATCCTCCTGACCCTTCACCTTCACATCCGGGTCAATGGTGATAGTGCACAGCCAGTAATTGGAGTCATACACAGGCTCTTCATTCGTGCCATCCGTGTAATTCGTGGTCGGTTGACTGTGTACGTGAATACCCTTCACATCTTTCAGCAGCTCCTCATACATCTTCTGTACATGCTTATGATGAGCCAGGTGGTCATTTACCACAGTCATCTGTCCACGTCCGATACCGGCACAGACATTTGACATCCTGTAGTTATACCCTATCTTTTCATGCTGGTAATATGGGTAGCTCTCACGGTACTGTGTGGCATACATCATGATTTCCCGCCACTCCTCGTCAGAGGAAGTGATGAGCGCACCACCGCCACTTGTGGTAATCATCTTATTGCCATTGAACGACAACACGCCATACTTACCAAACGTACCAAGCACCTGACCTTTGTATCGTGAACCAAATCCCTCGGCAGCATCCTCCACCACAGGAATATCATATTTATTAGCAATCTCCATGATGCGGTCAGCCTTATATGGCATACCATAGAGAGCCACAGGCACGATAGCCTTCGGTTTCTTGCCAGTCTTAGCAATACGATCTTTAATCGCCACTTCCAGCAGCTCCGGGTCGATGTTCCATGTGTCAGGCTCTGAATCTACAAGCACAGGTATTGCACCCAAGTAAGTCACCGGGTGAGTCGAAGCACAGAACGTAAAGCTCTGTACAATCACCTCATCCCCCGGTTTCACACCACAGTTCAACAATCCCAGATGTACCGCTGCTGTACCAGCACTCAGTGCCACCACGCGCTTCGTAGGGGTTTTACGCTCCCCTTTAGGGGGCTCGGGGGCTATGAATTCTTCAAGGTCTTTCTCAAATCCATTCACGTTTGGACCAAGAGGCACCACCCAGTTCGTATCAAACGCTTCCTTCACGTACTTCTGTTCCATCCCGTCCTCGCTCATGTGAGCAAGACATAAATAAATACGTTTTCTTTCAGACATATTATATTATATTATAGTTTATTATTTATTTTCGTTTTTATTCTCAGTTACATAATAGCCACCCGTCTTGGCATCATTATTTGTTACTTGAACCATTGTTGAGCCATTAGTGATGCAATTCAAGAACAAATCTATTCAATGTATTTCATTCTGAATACCAACGACTTACAGTCCAACCCTTAACTTCTAAACCTAGAATCTCAAACCTCAAATGATGCAATTGTGAGCCATTAGTGAGCCATTTAATAATTGCGTATCCTATAGTATGAGCCGACCCCATGGCCAACCAACTCCAATACAGCGTCCAACTTTTGTAATAATCGTGTTGCAGTAGGCTTGCTCACGCCCAACATCTTCTGCACATCACCATTCGTCACCCGATGGTTTTTCAGCACGTGTTCCAATATGGGTATGGCACGTTCCTCTGCACCCATAGCGTTTACCTGAGCAGCCACATCCACATAATGCGTCACCCTTAGTCCGTCCTCAGTCTCCACGATTGGTGGTAACAGCCCTGCAGCTTCATTTCCCCTCACTATTCTTCGATAACCTCTGCCCCACGACTCTATGTCGCCCGAGCGGAAAAACACATTCGCCAGCGAACGGTTAAAGGGCATCGAAGGATGCTTCACAAACAATCTGCCAACAGTCCATCCCTCAGGCAACTGACCATAGTTCCATACCGACAGATGATCAGGGTAAACACTTATCTGGATTGGATAGCCCGATGTATAATCCTTGTTCGCAATAGCATTCAGCACACTCTCACGGAGTGAATCTTCGGGATATTGTATTCTCTCCCTTCTATGGTGCTTCTCATACGAGATTGCATGAATCAGATAGCGCTCCTCAAGTAGTCTCATCACCTCATCCACCTGAAGCATCAGCGGTCCGTGAACCTCATCCTGAAACACCAGTTCGTCATCCTCACTGGCAAAGAAACCCAACTTCACATAAGCTCCGGGTACAAACCTCTCCGGATTAGGATGAAACAGCATCACAGCAGAGCGCTTCAACTGTCCTGTTTCATCTTTCAACAGCAAGTTCTCAAGTAGCACATCGTTGCTGTCTTCTAGCACCTCTTTATCCACACGTCCACTCGCAGCAGCCTCTCTTCTGAATCGCTTGAACGCTTCTTCCGACAAATCCGCCACATTCATTTTAGGAACCACATATTCATCCCAATGGATGCCACCCCGCTCCAGCAGGAACTTATTTAAAGCAGCACCTTTCAGTTCCTGTTTCGTACTGCCGCTACGGTAGTGATACTGTCCCTTGTAGTTGATGGGATTGCTGTATGGAGGCACCACTATCTCAATATATTCCTTCTCGTTCTCCTTCAGCAGGTTCACATCCACAATGATGCCCAGTACGTCCCTAATCTTGTTAGGTATATCTTCCATCAGTCGCTTGGAGTCCTCCACGCCTGTCACCTGACGGTCATCATCCACACCGATATACACGCGCCCACCCTGTGCATTGGCAAATCCGCATATCCATTTCAGATATTCGTCCCGCCAACTCTCTTTATATTCTATATTCTGTGATTCTTCTATCATATCTTTTTCTCATTCAATTTGAAGTCACACTTCTTCACACCACCCCCATATCATGCAATATATCATATTTCATCTTGCTCAACGGACGGTCAAGATACTTATCTTCTTTTATCTCCGTCCCAAACAACATTCTATAGACTTCTTCTATCGTTAGCGTATGCCCACTCTTCGCAGCATCCTTCAACACATCCTGCATCAACTGTTTCAAATACCCCGTAGGATATTTCTGCTTAAACTCCATCAGGTCGTTCACCTCTGTCCGTCCATGCATCGTGTACTGCTCATTCAAGCATAGGTCATTAATCGTTCTCTCCTCTTTGCTTCCTGGCGCTGCATCCAGTTTCACATCCCAAACAACCTCTTTCTTTGCCGCTGCGGATATTCTGAATGTAAAGTCAGGATGCCCCACCTCGTGCACATATGGATGAATATGCGTAGCCAATGTATAATCATCATTTAATTTAACGGAACTATTGCAAACAGAGCAACTGGGTATCAGGTTAAACAGACTCAACGACAACAGCGGATGTTTGCTCTTGGCAAACCAGTGATCAAACACAGGTCGCGCTATTCTGTCCTCCTTCACCGTTCCCTCACCTCTTTCTACAGTAAAAACATATTGTCTGTTACAATACACACAGGTATTCTTCCCTACAGCCTTTGCCAACCAGAAAGCCTTTGACTTCGACGTGCTGTCAAATACAGCCTCATAACCCATAATCGTTGCTAATACCTTTTCTGACGGTCGTTCTGCCTCTGGCAACAAGTCAAACTCGCCCTTGATGGTCTGTTCTAAAGTCACCAAATCTGCGGGCTCCGATGTCAACAGTTCTTTCAGTCGGTCGGTTTGTTGCGGATTGTCCAAATGCCAGTCTGGCAGCAACACAGCCTTAGCACTATCTGCCAAAACCGTACCTGTACCATCCTGAGGCACACCATATTTGATGCGCTTGATCAAAGTCGTCTTCAGTTTCCTGAAATACTCATCCCTCACTGTCTGACTTGGTTTTTCCAACTTCAGCATCTTTGCTCTATCCTTTTCTAACCAAGTTCTGCTAACTGCCGTTCCAATTCTCGCCTTTTGGCTGCTTTATAACCGCCATCATTCTCGGGGAATGTCCGGTGAAAATCCTCCAATAGCACGTGCTTCACCACGGGTTCGTCAAACATCTCTATCTTTCTCAAAAGACTCTCTTCCGAGAAATCCACCTTAAAATGCTCAAACGAAAACCTTTTCTCGTTCTTTCCTTTTACATTCTCTATGTACTTGTAGCGCTTCAAGAAACCATACGATGCATCCTCATCCTCTACATCAAAAGGCAGATGCAACAAATCCACACCTTCCATTCTCGCCCACCTATACACTTCCATGCAAGCTGCCAGATGTCCAACCTCCCACTGTGCAAAGTATCCCATGGAACCACCTTGTAAGAAGAAGCTGTCTTTCAGCATATCGTGAATATTGGCCCCAAAAGTGCGTAATCCCATTACCGGATGCTGTTCATCTTTTTTCAGTGCCAATACGTTTGTTCGCGGAATATCAGACAGCACATACGGAGAGTGTGTCACAACCTGCACGTGTATACTCTTGATATTCTCCAGATTCATCTGGTTCAGTCCGTCTATCAAAAACTTCACGAACTGTTGCTGCAATTCTGGATGGTAGTACAGCTCAATCTCCTCCAGTATCACATTCACGTTTTTGTAATGTATCCTGTTCACATTCAATTTGTCTTCCTTGGCAGAGTTCAAATTGTCTAAATGGTATAGTATAGAACTGATGCTGTAAATCTGTTGCTTCTCCCCGGAACTCAACGTCTCAAAGTCAATATCAACATCCTCTTTTTCAACTTCACATACATTTATCTGATAGCAGAAAAATGGTGGAACAGTCAATGCACACAAACGGATATGATTCCAAAATGGCTGATACATTATCTCGTCCGAACGCTTTGTCGTCTCAGAGTGCCACTTCGTTGCCAGGGTAGAGAAATCAACCTCTGTCTTATTATGCATCAGCTTGCCTTCTTCGTCTCTTACCACCTCCAGGTCAAATATACCAAACAGCAGATATGCCAAGGTTTGCATCACTTTTCTGGTGATATGTGAATGATCCACCGACTCTCCTTCAAGTAGTTTTTTCAGTTTTTCTGCATCATATCCGTCTGTTATCTCTTTCTGCGTATGAAAGAAATCGTGGTGTTCAGAATATTGCTTCGACACCTTCAGCGTTTTATACACCAAGTAGTCAACAGCCTGTTCATAATAGGGGCGCTGGCCTGAATATTGAGTCAGGTCTTCATCAAGCAACACACCCCATCCTGCAACGATACCATTACGCAGTTCTATATACCCTTTATCTGTCAGATTATGAAAACCCACATAGTCTCTCAACGCCTCATAACCATAATCGTATTCTGTCTCAAACGAATAAGAAAGGCTTTTCACTTTCAGGTGCCCATTGATGGTTCTTAGGTTTTCCTGTAGCACCAGCAGCGTCATCAGTCTCTCCAATGCCAGCAGATTTTCATTGTTGATATCAATGTTCCCTTCTTCTCTGAAAGGTGTTATCACGATTGGTGTCTGATAGCCATCATTTTTATGGAACATGCCGTGTAGCCAACATTTCTCTTCTGTAGAATATGAGCCTTGTGGCAACTTAGGCCCAAGTGCGGCAAATTCCTTCTCCTCGCTGTTGCACTCTTCCCAAAAGTCATTGGTATTGTAAGCATATATCGACTGGTTGGCCACCAGTGTATAGAAGAAATGCGAATAATACTGTTTTAATTGGGCTGCATCGCCTTCGCCATTCAACACCTCTTCTACCACGGCTTCATCATCGCTAAGATGATTATCATATACAGGCACTTCTTTACCATAATATATGAAAGTATCGTCTCGCCCTTGCTCCTCCAATTTGCTTAGTGTCACGTGCGCATGCTTAACGTTCAGATGATATATGGCTTTGTCCTGTGCATACCACATCTCACCGTTAACCCCGTCTATGTAGTGTAGGCGTGTTGCTGCCGGTCCTTGCTTTTTCTCCCCCAACGAAGCTGCCGCAAAGTTATTGATAAGCCGCATCATAAACTCCACAACACTGCTTTTCCCCGCACCGTTTTGTCCAACTATAGCAGAGACTTGAATGTGAGGCTTCCCCTCTAGGCTCTCCGTGTAGTAGTCATCATATAGTTTATCCTGTTCATCCCGCCAGAGAGTCTTTACTACCGCACCATCTTTTATATCATACCCTTCCAGTAGCATATAAAGATGCCCCGGTGTTAGTTTACGTTTTCCTGTACTGGATGCAGAATTACATCTGATGCCTATCACTGAAAACGACGTATCCTTCCCCTGTAGCGTATGAATAAATATGTCTTTGTACATCTCTTTCGTAGCTTCTTCTACATCTTTATTGATGTACTTTTCTATTTTATTCCAAATGCACATTATCTTTATTTTAACTTCGTATTCACCCTGATTCCTTTCTTCGTCTCTGAATAAGAAGATATGTAATCTCTTTCCTTCAGAACCCTCACCAGTCTCCAAGACTCTTCGTCATTCGGAATCTCTGGTTTCTTTCCCTTCTCTGCAATATACTTAAAGGGGATATGCATCGTCTCTACAAAAGCGGTAATAACGTCTTCATCAAACACATTCTTCTCCAATGTATAATTCAACACCCTCAGCCTTTCATCCGTCATTTTTGTTAGTTTCATCACTTTCAGTAGGAAATTCGTGCTAACAGTTACCTCCTGCCTATTGAGAAGATGAATAATTTCATCAGCCAGCTCAACATTCAATATGTCTACACCAAAACAAGGTATTAATGCTGATTTCTCACTTATAGTCAGATTCGATCTCATAAGACCCACAGCCGTCTCAGTACTATACTCTACACCCTCAGGGTTTTTCAGCCATTCCCGCTTATGCTTAAGCAGGTACGCTATCAATGCAGACGAAGAATAACGGCTCATATAACTTTCTGTATTCTCCGCTGTATAATGTATCATTCCCTTCTCATTTAGCACTCGCACACGCCGTTCTTCTATAGAAGGAACTCCTTTTTCATAATACCATCTTTCAAAGCATCCAACTATTTTGACATAAGAGTCATAACTCAAATAATCTGTACTGATAAACTGAGCAAGTAGATTCCTTACATCATCAGAAGGTAATTGATCAATTCCTTGCATAGCTAGTTCATCAGCATGTTTATCAACAAATGCTATCAGCGTAGCATCTGCTTTCTTTTCGCTTACCTCGTTCAGATAGTGAACCGCATTCCCCCAACTTATTTCAACCACGTCACATTTCAAAGCCAAGGTTTTGATGTCTTTTTGCTCTGCCCGCTCAAGGTCTATCTTATTCTGCTGTTTCTTCAGGTACACCATTTTTTCATCATCTGACACCTGTGCGTCCAGCAAAATTCCCAATAGGGCATCTATACTCTCCTTTTCAGATTCAGGAGCCGTAAACACCTCCTTCATACACTGCCCGAGGTTTTCTTCCACCAAATCAATCAACTGCTCGTGCTCAGTTTGATTTACTAAAGTGTATGACACGGAATCAAGTCTCATATCGAGAAGGCTGCCCACAAGCACCTCCATATTATGTCGCGACAATTTATAGGCATTGACGTCTGCGACAACTTTTAGAATATCTTCCGATACTTCATTCACTTCCTTGAACTTATATTCCCCGTCTTTTATTAGTGTGCACCACAACTCTGCATCTATATCCAGCAAATTATCTGTCATAAAAGCAAAGTGATCATTAAGCCACGTTCTGCTTCCGTCACAACTTTGTTCTTTTTCTGCGTACTTAAACCAACTCAGCTTCAGACTCTGTTTTTCATCATCTTTATTTTCAAAGGCACTCCATAGCTCCTTGTGTTGGTCATATAAAAGTGGAAATACTACATCCTGCTGACACCCTTTTTGATAATACTCAGCCAGAAAATCGTATTTCTTTCCCATAACTGCCGTTCTAAGTATAACAAGTAGTCGCATCTTGTTCATACGATCTACCTGGTGCTCAGCCAGATAGTCAACGAGGTCTATATTGAGAATCGCATTTTTTCGATAAACGGATTTAGGTATCTCATTCAGGCATGCCTCAACATTGTTAATATGATAATCGTATGGATGCGTCTTGTTAAGTTTCAAATCTAGCACGAAATCCCAGTCGTGAGCATCTATGAAGTTTGCATAGAAATAAGATATATAGTCATAGTAGTTCTCATCAATATATCCCTTCACCACAAGAAATTCAATCAATCTTGGGATCTTGAGTGACTTATATGAGGGAAATTCCGTATAGTCCACCTCGTTCATTAATAGACTTAAAGGCTGCGAACGGAAATCTTCTTTATGGATATCTACCAAATCTATGTCCTCCAGTTCCTCATAAGTGTATCTCAGCGCCTTAAGCCTTTCCTTATATGATCTTTTCGGGTCAATACTCTTCTCAATTTGAGAGAAATCCACATCAATAGAGGTCTGTCTCGTTTGATTATTATAGTAGCTTGTATCAATATAGGTGTACTTTACAGACGATGAACTTGTCAGTTTATCAAACAACTTCTCGTTAGCAGCAACATCCTTGATGGAATAACTATTATCACCCACCTTGATATGCTGCATAGTCTGTATCATACGATCTCTGTATTCATCAAGATAAATCCGACGAAGTTCCGCTTCTTTCAGATGACGCTCCTTCTTATAGGTCTCCTGTTGTTCTCGCTTCTTATTATTAGATTCCTCTATCTCGTCAATCTTTGCAGCAACAAGCTCTTCCTTCAAATTCAGCAGCTTATAGACACATCCTTTGCAGTCGTGTAAGTCTGCAAAGTCTTGGGGATAAAAGTTCTTATACACAATCATTCCCAACAGTTTCTCACTGCTAATGCCCTCTGAGAGTTTTCCTCTGTATTGAACATACTCGTTTGCAATGTTTTTCAGTAAACGCATATCGTACAGGAAGAAACCCAATTCTTGTAAATGATGGTCGGAAATCTCTGTCACGCCTCGCTTCTGCAATTCCTCTTTCAACTGATTCTTTGCATTTGAGCGATTGATTACGGGTATTACCGTCGTAATATAGTCAAAACACTTCACACGCTCAGCGTCCTGAAACATATCGTCTCTTACTGCATACACGAAGAATATCTTCCTCTCTATCACCTTCGATTCGTTCAAAAGCAGATTTAACTCACGCAACTTCAAGAAGATGTCAATGGATTCGAACCTATCCAAATCTTCTAACATCACCACATCATAGTCTGTCTTTTCAAAGAAGTACAGTATCTCGTCCAGGTGTTTATTGAAAATTGAGGTATTCTCAACAATTTCGATCTCGCCATCCTTCAGGTTTAGCTTATTTAGCCTGCTGTTGCTCACTGCCGGTACAATCATAGAGATGGCTTTGTATGCAAACCAAAGCAAGTAACTAATGCTAATGCTGTCACCAACAATGTTCATCCACTCTTTACCCAACGCCTTACAAAGCCAATCGACCCTAAGGAAAGCGGGTTCAAAAACAACAATAATAGCGAGAACCGCTAATATAATGGCAATGGTTATTTCGCAAACCCGTTTATTTGTCAGGTGAAAAATCCTTTTAAAACGCGAGTTTGGAAGTACCTCTTGCTTCTCCTTGTATATGAGTTGCTGAAGGATGCTATACTCAATCAGCCTGTCCAAATTCAACTTCGAGGGTTCATCTTCACTATTTTTTCCACCCTCTTTCTTCATCATTATAGCATCCGATGGTTTAAGCGTAGCCAAAGAGATGTTTAGGTAATGATGATTAGGAAAATCTTCTTTGAGCGTTAAAAGAATCGAACTCTTTCCAGATCCATACGGCCCCGTCAAAGCAATATTGGTGGCATCTTTCTTTTGTAGACGCTCCTCAATATCGAGCACACTCTGGTAAGGTCCTGTCCCCTTTTCTATTCTTTGAGGCTGAAGACTTTCCTGAGTGACACTAACTTTTGTGTCTGTATGGTTCCCGTTCATTGATGTATTTTTTCTTTTAAATCATATTATCTTCAAGATTCGGTCATCCCTATTATAGTATACATGCTATCTGCGTGACCTAATAGTAAACGTTAAGGTTAGCGTTAAGGTTGTTTTTTAACCATGAACCGTAAGTACTCTTACATCACACATCCTTTGGCCGCCTTTGAGATCAGCGATGTCTCGTATCCCACACCGCATTTTCTGTTGTCCGCCCTGTCCTTATACTCTGGTGTAGCTATTATTAACACCTCGTAACCGTTTCGCGTCAGTTCTTTGGTATACTTTTCCTTATAATTGTTACTTGTTATAGGACATCTCATCTAGGAAATCCACGAAAACCTCCCTTATCCTTTGATTCAAATCTCTCATGTTGGTATATTCATTCACATTGATTCTGCTGCACAGCATGGAATGAGAATAACTCGGGAGTTTTGTCTCATAGTTATCATTGTACTTACCAATGATATCATTCATTCTTCTTTTTACAAATTTCTCTTTATCATTATTCTTAAGAGCCTGAAAGATTCCAATATAATTAAATCTCGATCTTAGTTCAGGGCTTAAAAAACTATCAAAATTTTGAGGTGTCAGATTTGACGTAAAGATGATGATATATCCGTTGAGGTCAATATCCTCTCCTTGCGAATTAGTCATCTTTCCATTTTCCAGGACATCCAAGAAATAATTATAAATAATCGAATCACCTTTTTCAAACTCATCAATTAATATGACGCCAGTATCAGAGTCCTTAACCTTCATAAAGAGTTCACCGCTCTCACTACCGATATATCCACGTGGACTTCCTATTAAAGAATTCAAGGCATCCTTGCTGCTATAATTACCGAAATTGATTTTTGCAAGTTTGCGTTTTCCCCCCAAGCATTGATGTAGAGTTCTTGCCACTTCTGTCTTGCCAATACCGGATTCTCCCATAAGGAATAAGGAGAGAATGTTATGCTCTCCAATTTTATTAAAGACCCTATAAGTATTTACGAGATTATGAAATTCTCTTTTGAATTTCTCATGCCCATAAAGTTTGATGTCAAAAGATTTCATAAAAACATTCAGATCTTCCGGTGTTAGGTCTACTATTCTGTTAACATTCTTATTAGGATTATCTGTTGTTTTTTTCTTATTGCCACCACCTATATCAATATAATGAATCGTATTGATGAGAAATCGAAGTTTTTCACGTACCTCATTCTCGTATTTGATGTCTGCAATAAGATTAACACCTATAGGGTATAATGGAATCAGTTGTTCAAATAAAGCTTGTGTTCCCAAGTCTATTCCCAAATACGCAGAAAGATCTATAATATCGAGGAGAGGAACCAATTCAGCAATATCATCGTTCTTCACATAGTTTGTTACAGATTGAACTCTATAGCCCAATGCCTCTTGCTGATTAACATATGTATGAAAATCCTCAATATTATATAACGATATCTCTCTTTTAATCATTGTTCGCGAATTTGTACATTTTGAATAATGGCCAACAAATCCACATAGTGATATAAAGATGCTTCGTCTTCATTATAGAACGAGTCCTGCTTGTCAAAAATATCATTCGCTGCAAAACTACTATAATGAAAGTCTTTATAATCAACATTTTGATTTTGCTTCATCTGACCGCCAATTTCTGACCAGTACTCCATGTTCGTTTTCAACGCTTTGGGATGAATCTGCCCTTTGTATATGCCAACAATTGTCACATTTCCTATTGTCATATCATCGACATTATATCCACTTTCAAATTCATTTTCGAATGTGAATGGAATTTTTACGATCAATTGTTCTCTACCCTCTCCGATGCTCCCCTTTAGTTTATAGGCATAGTCTTTAAACATCGAATTAAATACATTGTTCATATCAAGTCCATTCGCATTAGGCACAACAAAACCCTTTAGCGAGCCATTGGATATAAACTTCGCGATTCTTAGTTCAGCTTCATTTTGCAAGGTCAGTCTAACATCGTCTATTACTACCAATTCACCCTCATGAACTGATTTGAGGTTCTCAATCTTTTTGGCGCTATCCAATATCTCCTTTAGAACAACAGACTTTGTTGTCTTAACCTCAAAGGTTTCAATAACTTTCTGAGATCCGCTACTCTCCCC
>Ga0310691_10007160_pt1 | contig 11714 bp, 10 predicted proteins | sample 176DNAGHGlowgp2_FD_203887 | JGI IMG/M metagenome (GOLD analysis project Ga0310691, IMG submission 203887) | Sheep rumen microbial communities from Palmerston North, Manawatu-Wanganui, New Zealand - 1766 DNA GHGlow gp2 (v2) (version 2) | ecosystem: Host-associated > Mammals > Digestive system >... | reverse complement strand
TATGGGGCCCACGTTCCTTAACCTAGCCAGAGAGCAAGGTATCTATAGCGAGGTTTGCAACCCCGACGACTATATTGCCCTCTGTACCACCCGCAAGTTTCCTTACGGCGAATGGGTGGTGCTGGAATTGCCCGACAACTGGGAAGGCAACAAATTCCTCAATCTAAAGCCAGACTCGTTGCTGAGCGTGGTCCAAAATGCGGTGCGGAGCCACCGAGGCATCTGTTGGGAGGGTGATGTCAGCGAGAGGGGTTTTTCGTTTGAGAAAGGAGTTGCCAAAATGCGGTTCCCCAATGGCCGCACCTCCGACGACCATTGTATGGCCATTGTGGGTATAGTCCATGACGAGACGCGCCGCCCGTACTTTGTCATGAAAAACTCCTGGGGGCCTTACAACCCTTACGGTGGGCTGATGCTGATGTCGTTCGACTACTTCAAGAAAAAGACCGTGGCTGTGGTTCTGCCCAAAGAAGTTGTCCAATAGGCAGCCCGCAGAGGTACCCTAACACTATTTTGTGACGGGCTTGCCGGCCTGCCGCCAAGCCACGATGCCTCCGCTGAGGTTGTAGACGGTGCACCCTTTGGCGGCCAGCTGATTGGCGGCGTTGAGGCTGCGAACACCTTTGGCGCAGTATACGGCAATGGCACCCTTCACCCCTTTAGACTGTTCGGCGAAGTTGGGGTTCTTGACATCGATGTTTTCGGCCCCTTGGAGATGCCCGTCGGCATACTCGCCAGGGGTGCGCACGTCGATGAGTCGGACGTTCTTTCGGGCTATTACTTTGGCAAATTCCTCAACACTTAAGGTGGTCACCGAGCCTTGTGCGGGCTGCTCTTCTACAGTTCTTGTGCTGCCGCATCCGACAGCGAAAATGGCGACAAAGGCCATGATTAAAAGACGTTTCATAAACAGTTGCAATTATCAGTTTTCTCTCAGAGGTGGCTGCATGCGTTACTTTTGAGCCACGTCTTCAGGTTTTGCAAAAATGACTATCCGCATTGCACCGAAGAAGCCTCGGAGAGGCTTAATCTCAATAACCCCATACAAGAAAATCTCCGATTTTCGCAGTGTGGGGATTGGATGCAACCCCATAGAGGCGTCTCGAAGAGACGCGACTTTGTCTTCTCGGTTATTTGCGGATAACCAATTGCAAAAATACCACTTTATTTTGAATTACGAAGATAATTTCTTTCAGAAGAAAGTAGAAAAGCATGCGCCTTACTGAAGATATATGGTATAAGAGTTGGACGGGTTAGGCGGATTGGTGCTTGCAGGCTGTGTTCAAGCCTCCGACCACATCACCTGCTTGTCACCAACCCGATTTCTTATTATAATACTGGTTATCAATACGATGTGCAAATATACCGTTAAAGTGGATATATTGTTCTGAATTTTTCTGTTTTTTGAGTGAGTGAGAAGGGGTATTTTTTGTTTATTTTAGGGCAGTAAGAAAAAATATTGTACTGATAATCAGTAAAAATAAAAAAATATTTTGTCAGTTCAAAAAAAGGTTGTATCTTTGCACCCGATTTCAACGAGAGATGGGGTATTAGCTCAGGTGGCTAGAGCGTTTGACTGGCAGTCAAAAGGTCATCGGTTCGACTCCGATATACTCCACTAGGAAGAGGTTCAAATGAACCTCTTTTTCTATTTTATGAGAGAATTGAATGAATGGCGGAGGTTCATCATATTCCAATACCCAAAATAATCTTTTTGTTTATCGTACCGAGGAATCAGGGAACTTCTATTGTGCAACCAATATGGCATTCCCCCAGAACGTTATACTCTTGTTTTTACGGATTTCAACACCCTCAAAGCGGCAGCAGCGTATGTGAGGAATCTGACTGGAAAGGAAGTTTAGACGGAAGAAGATATTGAAGCAGCCCTAAACGAACAGGAAGATAAAAAACTGGAGAATGATGACGATGCTTTCTACAACTTCAACAAGTTCAAAGTCTTGGAGGATGACGAATCATGATTCTTAACAACAACCAACGCTTCTTTCTCTATACACTCTGGGTAGTGTCGAAAGCGAAAGTCAAGTACATCATTAGCCGTTTATGACACACCAAGGAGACCCATTGTGGTCTCCTTTTTTGCTTCTTCTTTCGGTGATCCTTTGGTGAAGGCTCGACGATTTCCCGTCTTCCTCCCGTCTTCGATCATTCGTCTTGGGCTCTTCTGTTCCTCGGTTTCTGCTTAGACAAAAACAAGAATAATGCAACTAAAAATCACTCACTTGCATAATTGAACAAAGATTTTCTCCGTCTCGTAAGGCGTTGTTTCTCTTATACCTATAAAGATCTTTATCCCATCAAAGGCTCAGTATCAAAAAAAAATGCGTATATTTGCACTCGAATTAGACGCGAGTATGTCTAATTGGTGCAAAAAGCATTTGTAAAAGGTCACTCTTGATATTTGCCCAATTTCAATCATATCAACTGACTCCGATACTGATGCCTTTGCTTATTTGGTATGTTTTCGCCACAAAGCGTTAGCATATTTCAAAGCATGGGATAAAGTTCGTAAGTTTCAAGCTGATAGGTCGGGCAAAACCTCAAGAGTTGAAGCTGGCAACATTGTCTCCATGCTTTTTTCATTGAAGTGCAACCGCCAATTCGGGAGACAGTGCGGCACAAAGAGAGAGCAGACATGGACTATATCTCGGAGGGTGAAAGACAAAAGCTCTACTACCAAGGGCTGAAGAAGGCAAGTGAATATCACCTGCCCGACGAGGTGTTGTCCGTGATACAGGATAACCTCGCCGACCCGAGGTTTGGTGCTGTCTATCGAGAGACTGTCTCGCTCACTTGCAACGTCCTTGCTCCATTACACAGGGTTATCTCGTTCATCATCAACAATCGCCTGATACATGAGTATATGGGTGAGCTTGTTGAGCAGGCCAAGGAGAATACCGTTCTGTGTACCGCCGATGACATTTTCCTTTCGCTGTGCAGCGTAGAACCATATACGGCAGAGGAGATAATTCGTACAATCGATGCCGACTCCGCCACCATTGAACATCTGCGGCAATGTTTCCAGGAACGCGACAAGCAGGCATTCTTGGCTACTATAAATGAGAATCATTGTGGCTTGCAGGCGATAAGCTGGCTGTGCAAGAGTATTTGGCCAGACACCTCTGCGGTTTTCAACCAGCCGTTTGAAGATATATTCACGACGATGGATGCCTTGTCGGTGACTAACACAGAGGAGCAGGATAACAGCGCACAGACGCTGATGCGCTCATCGGAGCGTTTATCGGACGAGGCATTGAAGATAATGAACGGCGACGACGGTGACGCACAACGATACTTCACTGCACAATACGAGAACGCGAAGAACACCCTCGTATGGCTTCGCGAGTTCTATACCGACAATGTCAAGTTATTTAAGATTCGTGAGCGTAGAATCATCGAGGCTCTGCTTGCCCGTCCAGAAGCCGCGGCCATACCCGCAACGCAGAAGTCCGACGGTGACGGGTTCAGCCTGCCCACCGACTTTTTCTCGCAGACAAGTGGTTTGGGCCATGCCGACGAACACTTCAATCTGCGTCACGAGGTAGTTGTTGCTGGCCCGGAACGATTCACAGAGTTGATAAATTACCTTTCAGAAAGTGGCTATATCGAGAATAACCTTGCCGTGAAGCAACTCTTCGCCTACCGCTTCTCCGGCCGTATGCGCCCCGAAATGGTCGTACCCCTCGAATGGCATGGCCGCAAAGGCAAGGGGTACGAACTCATCTACCTCGTCAAGATGCTAACCGAGCGTGGCGACTACCGCAAGATGCGCCAGTTCTTCTACGGCCCCGCATGGCCCAAAGACCGCCTCAGCAGCTATGCCAAGAACGCTTGTTATGAATTCAAAGAGTTTATTGACATTAACCAATTAAAATAAATGATTATGTATAGCGCAAAGAAAATCTTGTTATCAAAACAACTATTGGACACTTACGAAAATTTTATTGACAATTTGACTCCTGCCAATGTTTATTATTCCCAGTTAGCAACACTTGTGGATCAATTGTTCGATTTAAAAACAACTGTGTGTTGTCCAAGCAAGAAATCTTCACGCAAAATAATATTAGAATTCATGAATCGCTTGCTCAGGCTTTGGTGCAAGACATCCAAAAAAAATATTGATTTTTCTGTTAAGAAAGAATTATGGGATGAGTTGAATGATTTCTTCTTTGGCTTTATACTAGAATTATACAGTCAACGTAATGACTGATTGAAAAAGTTGGCTATAATTGGCTATAATTCCATCAATGTAAGAATCATTAATGTAACTTTGCAAATCAAATATTCAGCAATATGGAAGAAAAAGTAGCATTATCATCATTGTTCAATTCTCATAAGGATGAACTTGAACAGAAACTGCATGGTTTAGTACTGCCTCAGAATGCAGAGCAAATACAGTCGACCATCTCGAAACTTTTCGACAAGTTGTTCGACAAAGACGGGGATTTCCGTCAAAGTTTAACACAGTCAGAGGACTTCGTTCTTCAGGCCTCATTGAGGATGCTGAACTCTCAGCAATCCATTACAAATGGGTTGATTAGAAGGAATGGCCAAGCGGCATCCGATGGAGAATGTAAACATGAGCAGAACTTATCATATACATCAATATTGGGCACTGGCGTCGGGGGAGCCGTTGGCGCCTTGATAGGACCTTGGGCCGCTGTGGTTGGAGCTATCGTTGGTAACGCAATGTCCATATATTTACTCTCTCGTCGTTCAAGACAGGAAGGGGGTGGTTTGGACCACCAGTCTCACCCAATTGACAGCAAAGACTTCATTGATATTATTGGCTCTTTGTGTGACAGTATTGATGGCATAATTGACACCTACAGAGTTCAGGTGGACAAAATACGATCGACTTACGAGAAACGAGAAAAGCCAACTTTACAGAATGAATATAGTCTGCTTTTGGAACAAATTGTGAATGTCGACAGGTTGTCCATTACATTGCAGAACGATATTCCAGAGCGAATGATGCAAGCCATTCGTAATATGGTTCTAAGTCTAGAAAATTATGATTTGAGTATTAAAGATGGAAAAGTAATCAATATTTAATAATATGGCTAATTTAATTGTACCACAAAAGGGCACTCATGAATACGTTGTGGGTATAGATTTCGGTCATGGAGAGACTTCTGCTGCGATTTGTCTCATTGAATGGGATAAAAAAGCAGGGGTTAGGTTAAACACGGCTACAGATATAGATCTCAACAGGGCGGCAAGAGAAAAGGTTATTACATCGTCAATTTCCAGGGTTGTAAACAAAGATGGCAAACTAAAGCTTTATATCGGAAAAGAAGCTTTTGAAAAGGTATCAGATAACGCAGGAATCAGGCTCTGTTTCAAACAAAAACCGGAATCAATTGACGGCGAGGCAGAATCTCTTATGACAGATTTTATGAGGGCAGTATATCGACGAATATTAGATAACTGTGATGCATTAAACGAGAAGAATCACGTTGTCTATATAGCAAGACCATCGGGCTGGCAGGATGAAAACGCCAAAGAACTATATCGCCAAATGGCCCTCAAAGCAGGCTTGCCTCTTGCAGGTTTGACGTCAGAATCAAGAGCGGCAATATACTATGCCAAAAATCAGATGGGCTTTGCCAATGAAATATCCAAGGGCGCTATTGTGTTTGATTTGGGATCGAGCACCCTGGATTTTACATATCTTTCGAGTGACAATAAACCCATTGATATGGGCTATGACATAGGTGCTTCAAAAATCGATTACGCCATCTTGAAGAACAAGATTTTAACCGATGATAAGATTGCTGATTTCGTAAACAAGCACCCAGAATACCATGATGCATTGTTGTTTCGGGCTCGCCGATTTAAAGAAACTGCATATGGTCGCGATCCAGAATCGCGAACAATCGAAACTATAAGTCTTGCGAGTATTATTCCAGAATCCGATAATTGTTGTGATGAATACTTAGATACCAGCTGTAATATTCGTGTAAAGAATTTGGCAGAACTAAATGATTGCATAGAGAAATCGATTCACTATATATCGGAAATGAAACATGCAACCACGGATTTTAAAGAGAAGGTAATTAAAAGGCGGAAGGTAAACGGTGTTTTTATGACAGGAGGTGCCTCCAGAATGAATTTTATAAGACCTATGGTTGCAGACGTGTTTGGGTTGCCAGAGTCGAAAGTGAAGATTGATGAAGATAATCCGTCTCTTACAATATCCAGGGGTATTGCAATGCTTGGGGCGACAGATGCGACATCTTATGTTATGAGTACTGAATTGAAGAAAGAGATGTCAAAATATGCTCGAGACCCAGAGAAAATAACGGATTTAACAAACAAGATTTCCTGTGATGTTACCAATGCTTTTTGGAACACTGTATCGGACGCATGTAAAAAATGGGTAAAAACAGGTTCCTCTACAGATGAGGATGAACTCAAGGAATATATAACAAGAGAGATGGAATTGTTCAAACCGAGAGTCCCGAATATTATGTCTTCTTCAACGGAGGTCTATTTGCAAGATGGGTTGGAGGATATAAATCGCAAAATGAACGAAATCATTCGTCAGTACGACCCATCCAAGGAAATTTCGCCTGTTGGACAGGTGCAAATTAATAATGATGGAATATCGAATGCGGTAGCTCAGATGTCCAATGTTGTTGACGAGATCGTCAAGCAAACAAAAGACATTACAGATGTCATTATAGAAGGCATTGTTAATCTTATCTTTTCACCAGTTCTAATTGTTGTAAAAATATTGGATTTCTTTTTGGGTGGAGATACCGATGAAGAGAAAAGACAGAAAATAGTGAATGAAAAAATAGGGAAAGAGAATGAACTGGTGGCTAGGCAGAAAATATATACAAGTGTTTTGTCGTCCCTTATTGAAAACAAGAAGTTCAAAGATAACATGTCAAAGGCAATCGTTGATTATTACACCTATATGATTGACAAAAATATTGAACAAGTAATCATCCCAATTGAATAATTATGGATATTGTACCATTAACAAAAGAACAGGTTCAGTCATTTGAGCCGCAAGCAAAATTACTGGCTGCAAACGGAATAGCCCAATCACTAGCTTTTACTTGTGAAAGAAAGTATTTGAATGGTATTGGCAGTAATACCCAGCCGTTCTCTATAAAATGCCCTGGTAATAGAATCGATATTCCATCTACACCATATTGGGTTGAAATAAATCAGATTGGCAAGCCGATACAAAACAGCGCCGAGAACTGCTTTTCAGCAATTCAAAAAATATTAGGCTGCTGTTTCTTGCCCCAAAAAGTACAACTGATTTTTCTTGTGCATGGACAGAATGGAGTCGCCCGATTGTTTATTGGCATTCGGTCTTTTGACAAGAACAAGATTGGTGATGAATTCATGAAAAGCATTTCCAGTTTCATGAAAGGCATTTGGCCTGGAATGAGTTGCAAGAGAGTTCGAGGAGAATTGTCAAGTGTTCAGGAACAAATAAAAAGTTACGACTTCATTGACGCTGTTACAGGAATCCCTTCTATGGAAAGCCAGTACAAATCAACCTACCCGGCAACAATCGACACATTACTTGCCGGATTGAACGGTAAAGACTTCACGTATATGGTTATAGCAGACCCAGTGCCAGATGTGTCGGTAGAAAGTATGTTATACACCTATCGGGATTGGGCTGGACAAGCAGAGTCTTTGAAATCGTTCAACTACTCTGAAAACATGTCAGAAGGTGTTAGCCGGGCTCTTTCTGAGTCATATAATGAAACTGAGGGCAGTAGCCATAGCAAGCAAAAGAAAAGTGCATTAGGCCTGGTTGGACCGGGGCTGTTGTTGGCATCTGCTCTTTTCCCCCCAGCATCTGCCATTACAGGGGTGCTCGGGGCTTTGACAGATCTAAATTATCTTACCGGTGCCAATCTTATGGCGGAGTTGTCCCCTAGTTATACCGACACAATAAGCAAATCTACATCAAAAGGAAGGAGTGAGACAAATACAACATCACAAACGAACGGGAAGGCTATCAGCAGCAACATGGTGAACAGACATATGGAGTCTGTTTCCGAGCATCTATATTATCACACGCAAAGACTAGAGTCGGGCAAGTCCATTGGATGTTGGTCCGTGGGAGTTTATCTGATGTCAAAGAACGAATCTGACCTTCAGAGTGCAGCTTCTCAGTTGCGTTCTATTTCAAGTGGCCGTGAGTCAATTTTTGAACCGATTAGGATACATAGTATTGGAGATGTGGTTTGCAATACTGTCGATACAACATTGGCTTGTATGGATGCACCTATAATACGAGTTGAGGCAAAAGAAGCAACTTTTGAGCATCCTCTTGGGAATTATTATAATGATTTACGAACGATTCTTACAACAAAAGAGTTGTCATATTTTATAAATTTCCCTTTGCGCTCTGTTCCTGGTATCAGTGTCGTCGACAGCAGCCCGGAATTTAGCCTGAATCCACAAAAAGAACACCCAGATTCATTCAGTTTCGGAAAAATACTTTACGGTGGCTCTCTTACAGAGATGGAGTTTTGCATTCCACGTTCCAGTCTATCCCGCCATGTGCTTCTTTCTGGTATTAGTGGCGGAGGCAAAACCAACACGGTAAAAGCCATGCTGAACAACATTGGAAAACTGCCATTCCTTGTCATAGAACCTGCCAAGACAGAATATGTGGACTGGGCAATAGAGCACAACAAGAAGCACCCCGACAACCCCATCAGCATATACATACCCGGCTGTAAAAACTATAAGGGTAGATTGACACCGAAACCGTTAAAACTGAATCCGTTTGAGATTGTTTGGTTGGAAAAGAATCAAGAACCAAGGGTATTGACTCATATTGACCGTTTGAAATCCACCTTTGCATCAGCCTTTCCCATGTACGACATTCTGCCAGTCCTGATGGAAGATTTGGTTTATTCTGTTTACCAAAACAAATCTACAGACTGGCTTACTTCGGTTCCTGAATTTGGCAAGACGCTACCACCAACATTGAACAGTTTGAAAATGGCCGTGGATAAGGTTATTGAAAACCATCAGTATGAAGAAAGGGTGAGCAGGAATATGAAAGCCTGTCTCAATACTCGTATTGACAGCTTGATGCGAGGTTGGAAAGGTGAAATGCTTAACACCATCCATTCTACACCGTGGAATGAATTGTTTGACCTGCCAGCCATCATTAACCTTTCATACGTTGGTGACGATGTTGACAAAGGTTTTCTCATGTCGCTAATATTGCAGCAACTCTATGAATACCGACAGGCCAAAGCCGAGTGTGGGGAAATTGATTTCAACGATGACGGCTGCAAACATTTTACGGTTATAGAGGAGGCACACCGTGTCATGTCAAAATGTGACAATATGGAACTGCCGCAATTCCGAACGGCCATGATGTTCAGCAATATGCTTTCCGAGATAAGGGCCTATAGTGAAGGATTTATGTTGGTTGACCAAGTACCCACCCGACTGATTCCTGATGCTATCAAGAACACCAACTTGAAAATCGCCCATCGATTGGTTGCTGAAGATGATTGTCAGGCCATAGGTGAATCAATGGGGTTGTCTAAAGAACAACGGTTAGTCCTACCACGACTGTTGACCGGACAGTGCATTGTATCTAGTTCGTTATCAACCGATATTTATTGGATTAAAGCAAATAAAGTAGATTAAGATGATAGATAATATTGAAAATGTAACCGTACTAGAGGAATTACCAGAAGAATCAAGAGACAGACTTTCGGATACTGGTAAAAGGTATATAGAAGAGGTTATTCCTCTCCATAACGAACAATTACTTGTAGACCGTATCGACGAGATTCTGAACAGCCATCCTCCTAAAGCAATTGATTCTGACAAGGATATTGCTGAGGCCATTAGGCCTGTGGTAGAAGATATTAACCCAATATACCTTGAAGCCCCAAATGATTCAGTTCAAATTGAACAGGCGGCTGATGCTATGGAAAAAATTGAGGGGCTGAGCTTTGATGAATGGAAAGAATTGTCATTTGAAGAGCGTGTTGCTGTACTTCGACTTGTCGAGGGAGTCATTGCCGAGATTGCCCATCGACCGTCATGTGCTGTCATTATCAAAAGAATGGATGAAGGGCATTATGGTTACTTCGATCCCGATAGAGGTGACATCACCCTAAATAGTCGATACATTGAATCCAGTACCTTTGAGGATTATAAGGAGTGTGTAGACACAATAATTCATGAGGGTCGCCATGCTTACCAACATTACAATCTTACTCAAAGAGAGGTTCATCCCCGTGAAGGGGATCTTACCAACTGGAAAACTAACGAATTCGAGTATGGTTATCAAGCGGCGCAGATATATGGCTTTAAGGCATACTGGCTCCAGCCGCAAGAATGTGATGCCCGCGCTTTTGCAGAAGATGTACTAAAAAAATATATGGAGGATTGATTATGGAAGAAACATTGACAAAAAGAGGTTACACTCAAAAGCAAGCATCACGCTTAGCTGATGAACTGAAAAACATCGATGAGAGACTGAAACCAGCTCTTGATAATTGGATAAAGGACGAGACAGAAACAGATTTCACGGCTGAATGCTTTACTTTATGTGGATTGAAACAACAATATGGCATGACTTACCCTGCGGCATTGCTTTCGATTGATTGGATACTGAAAGATCCTGAAAATGCAGTGAAATGTATCATGAAAGGTTTACGTTAATATGAGGTTCGAATTGACAGCCAAAACTAACATGATGTTCAATGGACAAAGAGCAGTTGAAAAGGGGGATATTTTCACAATTAATATCCCCAGTGGAGCTGTTCGTCCAAGCACACTTCTGACCTCAACATATCGGGAGGAGGCGGCCATGCAGCTCCGTCGTCAAGGGGTACCGATGCCACCAAGCGGATATTGGGGTGCAGGGTATTGGGATGTTCAAGTAAAATAAATGCATTTAAACTATGAAAAAGAAATGTCCAAAATGTGGAACGTGGTGTGAGCCACAAAAACGTTCCATTATTCAAAAGGCTGGCGATGGATACACTAAAACAAAAGATTCATTTGCTAAATTGGGAGAAAACATAGGAGAGAAAATTGGAGGAAAGGATGGTGGGACTATTGGAAGAATGGTAGGAGATTCCATAGGTGATAAAACACCTGCTCCATACATTGGAGCCGCATCAGAAGCCTTGATTGGGGATAAATTTGTTTTTGAATGTCCCCAATGTGGCCATAAATGGACTTTGGGAGAAGAAACTCCCTCTAAGATTAGGTACTTTGTTGAAAAAACCAAAACAAGCATGGAGGAGAAACCAATATTCCGTACTGCCAACCGATGGCTGAACGAACGACTTGGATTTAATCCTTCCCAAAACTCAGAATCAGAGGAATGATTAAATATATTGCTAACCGAGCCCGTTCGGCGTAATGACTCGCAAAGCGGACCTTTATCTATCTTTGTCTATAATCGGAATTGGTAACGATATTTGGTGTATCTTTACACAAGCATGAGAACAATTGGTAATGTCTGTTCCAGATTTATTGTATTTTTGCAAAAAATAAGAATAGAATCTAATACTGGATTTTAGAACGTTTTCGATAAGACGAGCGGAGATGGCTAATCACGGAGTGTTTGCACTATCCAGAGGCGAGAAAACGACGGTTGCGAAGAAACCAACGTTTCCGTTAAGCCGAATGCAGAGGGCAAATCACGAAGTGTTTGCACTATGCTGAGGCGA
>Ga0310691_10007159_pt1 | contig 11714 bp, 9 predicted proteins | sample 176DNAGHGlowgp2_FD_203887 | JGI IMG/M metagenome (GOLD analysis project Ga0310691, IMG submission 203887) | Sheep rumen microbial communities from Palmerston North, Manawatu-Wanganui, New Zealand - 1766 DNA GHGlow gp2 (v2) (version 2) | ecosystem: Host-associated > Mammals > Digestive system >... | reverse complement strand
AATGAAGGCTTTGCTCAACATGCCTATCCCGCAAGAGCTGAACGACAAAATCAATGCCCGTATGAAGAACTAAACAGGCTTTCTTTTATACAAAAATCCCCCTCGGTGCGACCGCAGGGGGATTTTTTTTGGAGTAATGAGGTGAATACTGTCGCTAATTTCAGCGTCGTCATACAAGGTCGCATTTGTCATTGTGTATTTCCTTTTTATGTATTTTTGCGTTTTCAAAACATATCGAGTATTATATGGAGTCCATCAAGAAAATCTTCAAAATCGGCTACGGCCCTTCCAGCAGTCACACTATGGGACCGCACCGCGCGGCAGAAATCTTCAAAGAGAGAACCCCTGACGCCAGCGGCTACCGCGTGACCCTCTACGGCAGTCTGGCGGCCACCGGCAAGGGCCACTTCACCGACAAGACCATCATCGATGCCCTGTCGCCGAAGTCCACCGAGATTGTCTGGAGACCCGAGATCCAGCACGAGTTCCACACCAACGCCATGCTCTTTGAATCGCTCAAAGGCGAGGAGGTGACCGACCAGTGGAAGATCTACAGCATCGGCGGCGGCGAGATTGCGGATGAGCACTCCGTGATTGACCACGAAGAGCGCTATGAGGAGAACAGTATGTCGGAAATCGTGAAACTGGTGGAGAAATACGGTATGAACTTCTGGGAATACGTGGAAAAGCACGAGGATGCCGACCTTTGGGACTTCTTGGAGGAGCGTTGGAAGGTGATGCAGTCAACCATCGAGAAAGGGCTGCAAAACGACGGAGTGTTGCCGGGCGGGCTGTACGTCAAACGGAAGGCCACGCAATATTACGTGAAGGCACGCAGCTACAAGGCCTCGTTACAGGGCCGTTGTCTCGTGTCGGCCTACGCCTTGGCCACGGCGGAGGAGAACGCCTCGGGCGGCAAGATCGTCACCGCGCCCACCTGCGGTTCGTCGGGCGTGCTGCCGGCGGTGCTTTACCACCTCAAACACAACCATGACTATAGCGACAAATTCATCCTGAAAGCGATGGCCACAGCCGGACTCTTCGGCAACATCATCCGCACCAACGCCTCCCTGTCCGGAGCGGAAGTGGGCTGCCAGGGCGAGATCGGCTCCGCATGCGCCATGGCTGCTGCCGCCGCCAACCAGCTCTTCGGAGGTTCGCCACAACAAATCGAGTACGCAGCGGAGATGGGGCTGGAACATCACCTCGGACTCACCTGCGACCCCATCTGCGGTCTCGTGCAGATTCCCTGCATCGAGCGCAACGCTTTCGCCGCCCTCCGCGCCCTCGACGCCAACCTCTTCGCCATGATGTCCGACGGCAAACACCTCATCAGCTTCGACAAGGTGGTGAAAACCATGAACCTGACCGGAAAAGACCTGCCGAGTTTGTATAAGGAAACGGCGATGGGGGGACTGGCAATCGATTGAATCCATGTAGGAAGGCGCCATGGCACCCCGTCACACTGGAATTCCTTGATATGGAGTCGCAAGATATCTATAAAGAATACAATTAGGGCCGCCACACCGTGACGGCCCTACTCCTTATTAATTATGCATCATGCATTATGAATTATGAATTCATAATCATCCCTCCACCGCGGCAATCACCGCTTCGGTGCGCTTGCGGGTCTCCTCCACGCCGAGAACGCTAATCATGGTGAAGAGTTCGGGGCCACGGGCAGCTCCTACAAGACCTATTCTCAGACTGTTGAGCACAGCTCCCATGTTCCATTCGTTGGCTTTGATGTGTTCCATCACACGGTCGTGGGCGGCCTGCATGTCGAAGACCTCATCCTGCTCCAACAACTGAAGGATGACACGCAATTTCTCGCCAGTGCCCTCTTTCCAACGCTTCTTCAAATCCTGTGCGCTGTACTCCGTCGGGGCCACGAAGAAGTAGCCAGCCTGCTCCCAGAAATCGGGAATGAAGTTGAGACGATCCTTGATCAAGTCAATGACCTTCAAGAGATACTCTTCGGTATAGGTAATGCCCTTCTCGTCCAGAATCTTGGTGAAATAGGGTGCCAGCTCCTGCGCGGATTTCATCTGGATGTATTCGTGGTTGAACCATTTGGCCTTGTCGAGGGAGAATTTCGCGCCAGACTTGCTGATTTTCTCCAACGAGAAGAGTTCCACCATCTCGTCAAGGGTAAAGATTTCCTGCTCAATGCCTGGATTCCATCCTAACAACGCCAACATATTCACCACCGCTTCAGGCAGATAGCCGCTTTCGCGATAACCTGAAGAGACATCGCCGCTCTTGGGATCGTGCCACTCCAGCGGGAAAACCGGAAATCCGAGACGGTCGCCGTCGCGCTTGCTGAGCTTGCCATTACCATCGGGTTTGAGCAGCAGCGGCAGATGCGCGAATTGCGGGGCCTCCCAGCCGAACGCCTTGTACAACATCACGTGCAGCGGCGCCGACGGCAACCACTCCTCACCACGGATCACGTGCGTAATCTGCATCGTGTGGTCATCCACAATGTTGGCCAGATGGTAAGTCGGCATTCCATCAGACTTATACAACACCTTATCATCCAAAAGGTTGGAATTTATCACCACCTCTCCACGAATCAAGTCGTGGACGTGGATGTCGGTGTTTTCGGGATATTTGAAACGGACCACGTAAGGTGCCCCCGACTCTATTCGTGCTTTCGTCTCTTCTGCACTCAGTGTCAGCGAGTTGACCATCGACATACGCGTGGAAGCATCATATTGGAACGTCTTCTTCTGACTTTCCGCCTCCTTGCGTTTGGCATCGAGGGCTTCGGGAGTGTCGAAAGCATAATATGCCCAACCGTCGTTCACCAACTGTTCAGCGTAAGGCTTGTACATGGGTTTGCGCTCCGACTGCTTATACGGGCCGAACTCGCCGCCGATACCGACACCCTCGTCAAACTTGAGTCCGAGCCATTCGAAGGCCTCGATGATGTACTCCTCCGCGCCCGGCACGAAGCGGGTCTGGTCGGTATCCTCGATGCGCAGCAGGAAAGTGCCACCGTGTTTCTTGGCAAACAGATAGTTATACAATGCGGTGCGCACGCCTCCGATATGGAGCGGTCCCGTGGGACTCGGCGCAAATCTTACTCTCGGTTTCATATTTTCCATAAACGTCATATTCAAAAAGGATGCAAAAATACAAAATTTATGGGGACGAATCGCAGAATATGCGCATCGTCCCCATAATCTCAGATCAATCTTTCAAAAAAGAGATGTTGCTACTTCGACACATTGAACAAACAGGTGAAACGCAGGCCCACATTTAACGGGATGGTCACATCATGAAATGCCTCGTCGCTGATCGCGTATGGGACGTAATGTGCGTATGATCCAATACTTTTTTTCGGTCCCTCTTTAAAGATCCCATAATCCACGTATGCGCCAAGATAGAATCGGGCTTTAGGCTGGACAAGTTCATCAAAAGAGGTAAACTCCCCAAAAGAACCGCCCAACTCAAAACGGGCATAAAGTTGGAAATCGCGATTATAACGATACTGATGAATGTCCTCATAATCCCAAACCTCAGAGTTATCGTTGAGCGCAGGTCCTATGACAGCGCCGTTTCCATAAACACTTAAAGAAGGCGCCACGCCTGCCTTGAAATAGAATTTACCAAACTCCCCGCCTAACATCACCGGGAAGTTGAAGCTCATGTTGTGCAAAAGCTCCGTCATCCCTTTCTCAATTGTATTATAATGTAAAAAACCTACCGTTGTGATATCCTCCGTGGACATATTTGCCATAATGGTATTGTCATACTCAACCCCAACACCGAAAGTGAAATGGTTGTGATGAAGCTGGTAGCCCAGCCCGATATTATCGCTTATGCCACCGAGACACACGACAGGCAAGGAGGGTTGCACACGAACGGTGTTCGAATAAGCGGAGCCACGACTCAAGGAAATAAAATGTCGTGTGGGGTGCTGAGCATTGATACTTCCTAAAGTTATCATGCAACAAATCAACAAAATAAAGTTTTTTTTCATAATGATATTTTATTAATCACTCGGATATAACGATTCGGTTTATCTTTTATTATGTAAATTAGCTCTTATTACTCGAATTTTTTTCTTGTTTTCCGGCAAATCGGCAAAAAAGAACAAATGCTGGTCCTGGCGTTCCTGTTTGCTTTTTGCCACATGCACTTTTTTGCTCGTATAAGGGTCATAACCAAGATAATACATCGCTGTGGCGTAGGTCATGGGCGTGGGCGTGAAGTCCTGCACCTGGTCGGTCATAAGATGGTATTGATGGGTAATGTCGCATAATTTGCTCATCTTTTCCACTGTGCAGCCTGGATGCGAGGCAATAAAATAGGGGATCAACTGTTGGTTTTTCCCGCATTTCCGGTTTTCCTCGTTGAATTCTTTGAGAAAGTCGAGAAAATGGTCAAAGGAGGGCTTGCGCATGAGGGAAAGGACCTCCGCATCTGTGTGTTCAGGTGCAACCTTCAGACGTCCCGACACATGGTGGCGCACCACTTGTCGGAGATACTCCCCAAGTCCAAGTTGCAAGCGCTCTTTCTCATTGTCAGTCAGCAACATATCGTAACGGATGCCGCTACCGATAGTGATATGTTTCACCCCGTTGGTGTTCATCACTTTCTGATAGAGAGCCGTGACGGCGTGGTGGTCGGCGACCAGATTCGGGCACTTTTTCGGCACAAGGCAGGACGCGCGCGCGCACTTCTCGCACTGCGACAAATCCTTGCCATGCATTTTGTACATATTGGCGGATGGGCCACCCAAATCACTGATATGTCCCTTGAAATAAGGGCGTTGCACCAAATCCTCCACTTCTCGCATAACGGATTCCTCAGAGCGGGAGGCAATGGCCTTGCCCTGGTGCGCGGCAATGGCACAGAAACTGCATCCACCAAAACACCCCCGATGGATGGTGATGGAGTTCTTGATCATCTCGAAGGCGGGGATGTCACCGCGTTTCAGATACTTGGGATGCGGCGCATTCTTCATCCGGTCAAAGAGCGCGAAACTGTCCATCTCGGCCTCCGTAGCCACGGGAAACGGCGGACGCACCACCACAAACTTATCCGTATAAGGCTGGATCAATGTGCGTTGCACCCGCTTGTTCGATTCCTTCTCCATCACCACAAAGTTCTCCCCATACTTACGCTTATCTTTCAGCTCTTCAGCATAGTCATGAAGAAGAATCGGATTTTCGGACTTATAACAGTCAACACCATTATCTATATAGGCAATCTGGGGACATTCGGGAAGATGGTCGCGCCAGTCAGAGTGTTGCATCAGCTTGGCTAACTGCACAATCGGCCGTTCGCCCATGCCATAGACCAGCACATCTGCTTGACTGTCAAGGAGGATGGAAGGTTTGAGGGTGTCGCTCCAATAGTCGTAATGGGAGAGCCGCCGCATGGAGGCCTCCACACCTCCGAGCACGATGGGAGTGTCGGGGAAGAGCTGTCGCAGGATGCGGGAATAGACGGTGGTGGCATAATCGGGGCGGAAACCGGCCTTGCCACCAGCAGTGTAGGCGTCATCGCTGCGCAGCCGTTTGTTGGCGGTGTAATGGTTGACCATGGAGTCCATGTTGCCGGAGGTAACCCCGAAGAAAAGGCGCGGAGTCCCCAGCTTCTTGAAGTCGCGGAGGTCGTCCTGCCAGTTGGGCTGCGGCAAAATGGCCACGCGCAGTCCTTCGCGCTCGAGCACACGACCGATGACCGCCGCACCGAACGACGGATGGTCCACGTAAGCGTCACCGTTCACGATGATGACATCCACGTAGTCCCAACCCAAATAGTCGAGTTCCTTCTTGGTAATCGGTAGAAAATGCGACGCACCGGACATATTCCTCTGTCTTTTCAGACGGCAAAGATACATTTTTAATGGTTATGGGTTATGGGTTATGGGTTATTGAAGCAGGGTAGGCGTTGGCCATCAAGCATTATCTATTAGCCAAGAACCAGTAAATGAAGACAATAAACAAAAAGCATAACATGTTAAAAAAAAGTGTATTTTTGCCGCCTGAAATTTGACAGGGTGAAGACGTTTCAGGAAACGTCTCTACTGTCGGGTCCCATAGCTCAGTTGGTTAGAGCATCTGACTCATAATCAGAGGGTCCAAGGTTCGAGCCCTTGTGGGACCACTTTTTAATTCATAATGCATAATGCATAATTCATAATTTTAATTCATAATTTTAATTCATAATTTTAATTCATAATTTTTTTAGCAATCGGACGTTTAGTTTCGAAGGGTTGATTGCAATTTACATGCTGCCGAAAAAAACAGTATATTTGCATCATGATTCGTGAATATGGTTAAAAAGTCGGACATATTATCCCATTGGAGAAGCTGCATGACGGTTTTGGGGCTGTTCCTTTTGGCCGTATGCCTGCTTATTGTTCCTGATTCCTGCAAGCACAAAGCAAAAAACGGGGTTCAGCCAAGACAAGAAGAGCTGGACAAACCGAAAAAGGCGGAATTCGTAGAGGATCTGGAACTTGCCGATTTCTCGTTTTCCGACATCAGCGGGGTTTTTATAGGTGAAATAAACGACCAACCGTATGCTCTCTGCATAGAAACCGCGGACAGAAGCAAGGTGACCGGAAAATATTACCGTATTGACACACTGGAAAGCAGTGTTCCGCCCGTTCCTTTCAAGCTTCTGCGGGAACGCGACGGTCACCGGCTCGTTGTCGGCTCCGCAAGCGATCTGGTAACTTTCTCTATTTCCGCCGACTCGTCCGCAATCCTCGGCACCCTCACCACCCAAGGCGAACAGTCGAAGACATTTCGGATTTCCTTCAAACACTACGCTCCCCCCGTCTACCGCGAAATCAAATCCACCCGTTATCGTGAGCCGAAGTATAATTTCACGAAAACCCCTGACATCCAATATGGAACAGCAAAGGGTTTCTGGACCAGCTACCCCATGGAGGACGACACCAACTACACCAAGATGATCCTCAAGCTACTGCCCAAAACGGCAGCCACGAAAAAACTGGACTTGTTTTTGGATCTGTACGTTCCCGCTGACAGTATGCAAAAGCATCCGCTTCTTGTGCTTTTGCACGGCGGGGCATTCTTCTTCGGCGACAAGGGGAACCGGAACATGCGGGTATGGTGCGAGCATTTTGCAAAAAGCGGTTACGTGGTGGCCTCTGTCAACTACCGTCTGGGGTTCTCCATCTCCAAAAGTTCCATCCAACAATGCGGATATCAGGCAATTCAGGACGCGCACGCCGCTCTTCGGTACTTGGTAGCTAACGCCGAGGAGTACCGGATCGACCCTGACTACATCTTTCTCGCCGGAACCAGCGCGGGCTCCATCACCGCGTTGGGAACCGCGTTCATGGACAACACGAACTGTCCTCCATTTGTTGCCAAGAACAAGCTTCCGAAAAAATGCGGATCTCTGCACACTTCGGGCAACGAATACCGTGACAAAGTGAAAATCAAGGCGATCGCCAACATGTGGGGGGCTGTTTACGACCTGCATGAGCTGGACGGCCGCCGCATCCCAGTGGTCTCCTTTCATGGAACCAGCGACAAAGTTGTCCCCTTCGACCACGGTTTTCCATTCTCGGGGGTGAAAAGCAAACTTGGCGAAAGGTTGTTCGACGAGGTGTTCGGCTCAAAGGCCATCCACCACTACCTCGACTCGATGCATGTGCGCAACAAACTGTATCCGCTCGATGGTTGCGGCCACGCCCCGTACCAAGAGAAAAACGGCACCATGAACCATCATTATTATTTCATTCAGGATAAGATTCAGGAGTTTTTCTATCCAGAGCTCAAATCGAAAATCGGACTGAAGCACGATGATCGGGAACCACAAATCTATTGTATCAACGACGATGAGGCTTCCCGCATCAGCTGGCAGGCGGAAGGAGGTCTGATACTCAACATTTCAGGGAACAGTGTCCGCGTGCTTTGGCTCGAGGACGCGCCAAAGCATCTGCTGCGTGCCAGCGGCCTCAACGCACTTGGCGTCCCTTTCAAACAGGAATGGAATCTTCAGAAGGTCTGTTCATAACCCCAGTCATGACTGTTGAAAAAATATTTTCACAAAAGATTGATTATATGCAAAAAAAGTCTATTTTTGCAGCCCGAAAATTTAAAACGAAAAAACATAAAAAAGTAAGAGATAATGGCAAATCACAAGTCATCTTTAAAGAGAATTAGAGCGAACGAAACGAAAAGATTAGCAAACCGTTACTACTCCAAAACGATGCGTAACGCGTTGAGAGACATCCGCGCCATCAGCGACAAGGGCGAGGCTACCCAAAAACTGTCAAGCATGACCTCCATGATTGACAAACTCGCCAAAAAAGGCATGATCCACAAGAACAAAGCCGCCAACCTGAAGTCAGGTTTGATGAAGAAGATCAATGCCCTCTAAACCACTCCAGGAAGATTCGGATTTCCGTGTCGCCGTGCCTGTGCAGGTGCGGATGAGTGATTTAGACCCCTTCGTCCACGTCAATAACGGCATCCAATGCCATTATTTTGACCTCGGACGGAGTTTTTATTTGGAAAAAGTATTACAGAACCAGGTCGATTGGAAAACCATCGATCTGGTTTTGGTGCATATAGAGCTGGACTTTGCCGCACCCGTGGAGTTCCACGACAAGCTCGTGTGCGAATCCAAAATCTTCGAAATCGGCAACAAGAGCCTGAAAATGTGGCAACAGCTTCGCGACCTCAACACCAACACCGTGAAAACCACTTGCCTGAGCGTCCTCGCCGGCTTCGACCGACAGACCCATCTGGCCATCCCCATTTGCGAGGAGTACAAGCAGAGAATCCGGGAGTTCGAAGGGATGGCGTAAAACGCACGATGTCGAGACGCAATATTTTGCGTCTCGACCACCCGCCTCTATAACCTATAACCATTACATGATCAGCAAAAACCGAATATCCCAAATCCGTAAATTACACGCCAAGAAATTCCGCGATGAGAGCGGACTTTTTTTGGTGGAAGGTTACAAGAGCGTGGAGATGTTGTGCGCCTCCGATTTTGAAGTGGAGGAGATTTTCGCCACTGAAAACGCCCTGACGGACAATGCTGTGTGGTTGAGTTCCCTCTCCCCCACCCTTGTCACCGCCGAGGAGATGTCGCGCATCAGCACTATGCAAACTCCACCGGAGCTGCTTGCGGTAGCACAGCAGCGGCAACTCCTTCCCAACATCCCCGCTGACCAGCCCTTGCTCGCCCTTGACCACATCTCGGACCCCGGCAACCTCGGCACTATCGTCCGCACCGCCGACTGGTTCGGCATCCAGCACATCGTCTGCTCTCCCAACTGTGTGGAACTCTACAATCCGAAAGTCATCCAGGCCACCATGGGTTCTTTCGCGCACACATACATACACAAGCGACCGTTAGCACAATATCTCGCACAGGAAAGTTCCCACCGCCGCATCCTCGGCACTTTCCTCGATGGTGAAGATATCCGCCAGTTCGAATTCACCCGCAATGACATTTTGGTCATCGGCAACGAGTCGAACGGCATCTCCGAGGAGGTGACCAACGCCGTCACCCACCGTATCACCATTCCCACCGCCGCCCAAGGCCGCGACACCGCCGAGTCGCTCAACGCCGCTGTTGCCGCCGCCGTAGTGATGTACCGGATGGCGGGTTGTTAGCTGTTGGCTATTGGCTGTTGGCTATTGGCTGTTTTAGATAGCTATGGCTGGTAACTGCGTGCCTTTTTAGGAGGCTGACAATATAACCATAACTATAACCATAACTATAACTGCCGATTGTAAAACCTAAATCGCAAACCGAGTATCCCGCGAAAAAAAATTCAATGTCGCATTGAAAAAATTAGTATTTTTGCGAGGGTAATATATTGTGTATTTTATTTCAAATAATATTTATAACAAACTAAATACCAATCAAATATGGCAATGCAAGATAAAATCAACGAGCTTTTGGCCCTCAGGGAGAAGGCTCGTTTGGGCGGCGGTCAAGACAAGATTGACAAACAGCACGCCAAAGGCAAATATTCCGCGCGGGAGCGCATCCTGATGTTCCTCGATGAGGGCAGCTTTGAGGAGTTCGACATGTTCGTGACTCACCGCTGCGTGAACTTCGGCATCGAGAAGGACAAATTCCTCTCCGACGGTGTGGTGACCGGCTACGGCACTGTGAACGGCCGTTTGGTGTATGTTTTCTCTCAGGATTTCACTGTTTTTGGCGGTTCTCTCTCCGAGACCTTCGCCGCGAAGATCTGCAAGGTGATGGACCAGGCCATGAAGGTCGGCGCACCTGTCATCGGCTTCAACGACTCCGGTGGTGCCCGTATCCAGGAGGGTGTCAACAGTCTGGCCGGCTATGCCGAGATTTTCCAGCGTAACATCCTGGCTTCCGGCGTCGTGCCGCAAATCTCCGCCATCTTTGGCCCTTGTGCCGGCGGCGCGGTCTATTCTCCTGCATTGACCGACTTCATCATGATGGCCCAGAACTCCAGCTACATGTTCGTCACCGGTCCGAAGGTCGTGAAGACCGTCACTGGCGAGGACGTGACCACCGAGCAGCTCGGCGGCGCGACCATCCATTCCACCAAATCCGGTGTGGCGCAGTTCTCTGTCCCTGACGAGGAAACGGGTATTGCCTTGTTGCGCGACCTCATCGGCTATCTGCCCTCCAACAATATGGAGGAGCCGCCGTATGAGCCCACCGAGGATCCCATCAACCGTCTGGAAGACAGCCTCAACTCCATCATCCCCGACAATCCTAACCAGCCTTACGACGTGAAGGATGTGATCGGCGGCATCGTCGATGACGGCAAGTTCCTCGAAGTGCATGCCACCTACGCGCAGAACATCGTGGTCGGTTTCGCCCGTTTCAACGGCATGGCCGTGGGTATCGTGGCCAACCAGCCCAAGTGCATGGCCGGCGTGCTCGACATCAACGCTTCCCGCAAGGGCGCGCGTTTCGTCCGTTTCTGCGACGCCTTCAACATCCCGTTGGTGACGTTGGTTGACGTTCCCGGCTTCCTGCCCGGCACCGGCCAAGAATATGGCGGCATCATCCTGCACGGTGCGAAACTGCTTTACGCTTACGGCGAGTGCACTGTGCCGAAGGTCACCGTCATCCTGCGTAAGAACTACGGCGGTGCCTACTGCGTGATGAGCTCCAAGCACCTGCGCGGCGATGTGAACTACGCATGGCCGACCGCCGAGATCGCCGTGATGGGCGGCAGCGGTGCTGCGGAAATCCTTTACGGTTCCCAGATGAAGAAAATCGAGGATGCCGGCGAGCGCCAGAAATTCCTCGACGAAAAAGTGGAAGAGTACCGCCAAAAATTCTCCAACCCATACGTGGCTGCCCAATACGGCTACATCGACGATGTCATCGAGCCGCGCAACACCCGTTTCCGCGTGATCCGCGCCCTCGAGTCGCTGCGTAACAAACGTTTGGAGAACCCGGCCAAGAAACACGATAACCTGCCGTTGTAATCAATCCCGTAGGGACGCGATTCATCGCGTCCGTGAATCGGACACGATATTAAAAATCGGACACGATATTAAAATCGGACGCGATAATCAGAAAATCGGACGCGATAATAATCAGAAAATCGGACGCGATAAATCGCGTCCCTACAATAAAAAAACCAATAAATTCAGAGATTTATGAAATCGATTTACAAATATATCTTCACCGTTGTCGCGCTGTTCGCCGTCACGGCCTCCTTCGGCCAGTCGGTGCATGACCTGCGCCTCAACGAG
>Ga0310691_10007158_pt1 | contig 11715 bp, 9 predicted proteins | sample 176DNAGHGlowgp2_FD_203887 | JGI IMG/M metagenome (GOLD analysis project Ga0310691, IMG submission 203887) | Sheep rumen microbial communities from Palmerston North, Manawatu-Wanganui, New Zealand - 1766 DNA GHGlow gp2 (v2) (version 2) | ecosystem: Host-associated > Mammals > Digestive system >... | reverse complement strand
CAGCGCTGACATCCGCTTTACCACCAGCCATGGCGCGGTGTACGCCATCGCGCTGAAGCGCAGCGACGACGGCAAGTACCTGATTCGCTCCCTGGGCGAGCAGGACCCCGGCAAGCCCACCAACTTCCACGGCATCATCCGGGGCGTCACGGCCCTGGCCGACGGCGCGCAGGTGCCCTTCCACCGGGACGGCGAGGGGCTGCGCCTGGAGTATCACACGGACACGGACATGCCCGTGGCGTTCAGGATCGACGTGGATTGAGCCATGGCGGAATTCAAAAGACTGGCGGAGCTGCTGGAACGGTTCAAGGCCGATTCCGGCGAATATCGGGACTGGGACGTGCCCCGCGAGCCCGGCGCCCAGAAGCGGGCGATCCGCGCGCTGATGAACGTGCGCCCGCCCCGGCCCATGGACCCGGACACGCTGGCCCTGCAGGACGAGTATTTGCAGGCGCGGGCGGCGGAGGCCGGCGCGGTGGGGCTTTCAGACATCCCCACCGCCCGGGCGGCCTACGGCTGCCGGCTGCCCTGTGCCGACCGCGTGTCCCTCTGGCAGGGGGACATCACCCGGCTCAAGCTGGACGCCATCGTCAACGCCGCCAACAGCCGGATGCTGGGCTGTTTCGTGCCGCTGCACGGCTGCATCGACAACTGCATCCACAGCTGTGCCGGAGTGCAGCTGCGGCTGGAGTGTGCCCGGAAGATGGCGGCGCACGGCCCGGACTATGAGCAGCCCACCGCCGTGCCCATGCTGACGGACGGCTACAACCTGCCGGCGCGGAAGATCGTACATGTGGTGGGGCCCATCGTGGAGGAGGGGCTGACCCCGGCGCTGGAGCGTGACCTGGCGAACTGCTATAAAAACACCCTGGCCCTGTGCCGGAACGAGGGCCTTCGCAGCGTGGCGTTCTGCTGCATCTCCACCGGCGTGTTCCGCTTCCCGGCGGAACGGGCGGCGCGGATCGCCGTGAGCACCGTGGCGGACTGGCTGGCGGCGAACCCCGGCGCGATGGAGCGGGTGGTTTTCAACGTGTTCATGGACGAGGATTTGGGCCTGTACGAGACGATTTTGAGAGCGTGACACCGGCCGCTTCCCTACTGCGGTGGGGAAGCCAAAGCTACCTGTGACGTGGAAAGAGGAGCCAATATGAAGATACACGGCCTGCAAAAGATGACCCTGCTGGACTTTCCCGGCCGGGTGGCCTGCACGGTGTTCCTGGGTGGCTGCGACTTTCGCTGCCCCTACTGCCACAACTTCGAGCTGGTGGACGGCAGCGCCCCGGCCATCATGGAGGAGGGGGCGCTGTACGCTTTCCTGGAGAAGCGGCGCGGCCTGCTGGACGGCGTGGCCATCACCGGCGGCGAGCCCACCCTGCGGCCGGACCTGCCGGAGCTGATGCGCCACATCCGGGATATGGGCTACGCCGTGAAGCTGGACACCAACGGCGGCCATCCCGACCGGCTGGAGAAGATCCTGTCGGAGCATCTGGCGGATTACGTGTCCATGGACATCAAGAACAGCCCGGAGAAGTACGCCCAGACGGTGGGCCTGGCCCGTGTGGATTTGGAGCCCATCCGGGCCTGCGCGGCGCTTTTGATGGCGGGGGAGACGGACTACGAGTTCCGCACCACCGTGGTGGACGAGCTGCACAGCGCGGCGGACTTCGAGGCCATCGGCGCGTGGATCGCCGGGGCGAGGCGCTATTTCCTCCAGGCCTTCACCGACCGGGACTCCGTGCCCTTCGCCGGGCTGCACGCGCCCAGCGACGGGAAGATGCGCCAATACGCCGAAATCGCCCGGCGGTACGTGCTGGACACCCGCCTGCGGGGCGTGGAATGACCGGCGCGCCACAGGCAGGGGCCCTTCCCCTTCAGGGGAGGGGCCCCTGCCTGTGAACCACAATATATTGTGTCGTAGGTCACATTGTCACCACCACATATGCGGAAAGGGGCCCGCGCGGTCGTTTGCCCAAATAACACAAATTTGTCGCAATTTACCAATTTCATATCCGTGTCACAATTCTGTAATCCAACGGGCGCAAGGGTGCGGCGCCGAAGGGCCGTGGCAGAGGGCGAATCGCAAACCAAACCGAAGTCGGGAAACACAATATATGACGTTTTTGATAAATCTCGGACACAACATATTGATTTTGAGCCCCTTGACTTTCCCCATATTTTGTGGTACGTTAGTTCTGCTCCGCTCGGCGGGGGACGCCGGGCGACATAGAGGAGAACATCAATTCCATTGAGGGGGATTTTTTTATGTACGAGGTACTCAAGCGAGACGGCAAGACGGTGGATTTTTCCATCGGCAAGATCAGCGCGGCCATCACCAAGGCCTTCGAGGCCACCGGCAAGCAGTTTCACCCCAGCGTGATCGAGCTGCTGGCGCTGCATGTGACGTCGGACTTTGACAAGAAGATCAAGGACGGCAAGATCGCCGTTGAGGATATCCAGGACAGCGTGGAAAAGGTGCTGTCCGAGTCCGGCTACGCGGACGTGGCCAAGGCCTACATCCTGTACCGCAAGCAGCGCGAGAAGGTGCGCAACATCAACTCCACCCTGCTGAACTACAAGGACCTGGTGGACAACTATCTGCAGATCAACGACTGGCGCGTGAAGGAGAATTCCACGGTCTCCTATTCCGTGGGCGGCCTGATCCTGTCCAACAGCGGCGCCATCACCGCCAATTACTGGCTGAGCGAGGTCTATGACGAGGAGATCGCCGAGGCCCACCGCTCCGCCGCCATCCACCTGCACGACCTGTCCATGCTCACCGGCTATTGCGCGGGCTGGAGCCTGAAGCAGCTGATCCAGGAAGGCCTGGGCGGCGTGCCCGGAAAGATCACCTCCTCTCCGGCCAGCCACCTGTCCACCCTGTGTAACCAGATGGTCAACTTCCTGGGCATCATGCAGAACGAGTGGGCCGGCGCCCAGGCGTTCTCCTCCTTCGACACCTACCTGGCCCCCTTCGTTCGCGTGGACAACCTGAGCCAGAAGGAAGTCAAGCAGTGCGTCCAGAGCTTCATCTACGGCGTGAACACCCCCTCCCGCTGGGGCACCCAGGCGCCCTTCAGCAATGTCACGCTGGACTGGACCGTGCCGAATGATTTGAAGAACCTGCCGGCCATCGTGGGCGGCAAGGAGCTGGACTTCACCTATGGCGACTGCCAGAAGGAAATGGACATGGTGAACAAGGCGTTCATCGAAGTGATGATCGAGGGCGACGCCAACGGCCGCGGCTTCCAGTATCCCATCCCCACCTACTCCATCACCCGGGACTTCGACTGGTCCGAGACCGAAAACAACAAGCTGCTGTTTGAAATGACCGCGAAATACGGCACGCCCTACTTCTCCAACTACATCAACAGCGACATGGAGCCCAGCGACGTGCGCAGCATGTGCTGCCGCCTGCGCCTGGACCTGCGCGAGCTGCGCAAGAAGTCCGGCGGCTTCTTCGGCAGCGGCGAATCCACCGGCTCCATCGGCGTGGTGACCATCAACCTGCCCCGCATCGCCTATCTGGCGGCGGACGAGGCCGACTTCTACAAGCGGCTGGATAACCTGATGGACATTGCCGCCCGCAGCCTGAAGGTGAAGCGCACCGTCATCACCAAGCTGCTGGAGCAGGGCCTGTATCCCTACACCAAGCGCTATCTGGGCACCTTCAACAACCACTTCTCCACCATCGGCCTGATCGGCATGAACGAGGTGGGCCTGAACGCCAAGTGGCTGCGCGCCGACCTGACCGACGCGCGCACCCAGAAGTTCGCCCAGGACGTGCTGAACCACATGCGCGAGCGCCTGAGCGACTATCAGGAGCTGTACGGCGATTTGTACAACCTGGAGGCCACCCCGGCGGAGAGCACCACCTATCGCTTCGCCAAGCACGACAAGGATCAGTTCCCGGACATCATCACCGCGAACATGAACGGCACGCCCTACTACACCAACTCCTCCCACCTGCCCGTGGGCTTCACCGAGGACGTGTTCTCCGCGCTGGACATCCAGGACGATCTGCAGACCCTGTACACCTCCGGCACCGTGTTCCACGCCTTCCTGGGCGAAAAGCTGCCCGACTGGAAAGCCGCGGCCACGCTGGTGCGCAAGATCGCCGAGAACTACAAGCTGCCCTACTACACCATAAGCCCCACCTACAGCGTGTGCAAGGATCATGGCTACCTGGTGGGCGAGCAGTTCACCTGCCCCCACTGCGGCCAGAAGACCGAGGTCTACAGCCGCATCACCGGCTACTATCGCCCGGTGCAGAACTGGAATGACGGCAAGGCCCAGGAGTACAAGGACCGCAAGGTCTACAACATCGGACAATCCCACCTGACCCACGCCGGCCCGGTGACCACCATCGGCATGACCAATGCCGACGCCGCCTGGGAGGCCACCCAGGAGAAGGGCTGCTGCGAGCCGGCCCAGGTGCTGATGAAGCCCGAAACTGTGGAGCAGGAGGCCGCCCGCGCGGAGCGGGCCGCCGAAGCCAAGGTGGCGGCGCATGTCGCCCAGGCCGCCCAGGTCGCGCCTGTGCAGCAGATGCAGCAGAGCGCGGACCTGAAGGACGCGGACACCATCCTGTTCAAGTCCCCGACCTGCCCCAACTGCAAGGCCGCCATGGCCCTGCTGGACCGGGCCGGCGTCCACTATGAGACCGTGAACGCGGCCGACGCCCGGGACCTGACCGCCCAGTACGGCGTCAAGCAGGCCCCCACCCTGGTGCTGCGCCACGGCGACAGCTATGAGAAGTATCGCGGCGTCAGCGATATCAAGGGCTGGCTGATGAGCCGGCATTGATCCGCGGTGAGGGACTGGCGACCAACGATTTGTGAAACAGAAGGGGCGGCCCCGATGCCGCCCCTACATGTATATCGGAATCCATGGCAGAATAATCAGCAGTCCGAGGCTTTCAGGGTCGGCGGGCCCAGAAGGGCGGCACGCCGACAATCTCGGCGGGCTCCGAAGGGCGGCACGCCGATAATCATACGAAAACGACGAATGAATCGAGGGATTTACCATGCATGACATCATTGTCATCGGCGGCGGTCCGGCGGGCATGACGGCCGCGCTGTACGCGCTGCGCAACGGCAAGAGCGCGCTGGTCATTGAAAAGACCGGCTTCGGCGGGCAGATCACCCACTCCCCGAAGGTGGAGAACTATCCCGGCACGCTGCAGATGAGCGGCAACCAGTTTGCGGACAGCCTGCTGGACCAGATCCTGGTCCAGGGCGCCCAGATCGAGATCGAGACTGTTTGCACCGTGGAGGACCACGGGGACATGAAGGTGGTCGTCACCGAGGAAGGCAGCCGCTTCGAGGGACGCGCCGTGGTGATCGCCACCGGCGTGAAGCACCGCATGCTGGGCCTGCCGGGAGAGGAAGACCTGGTGGGGGAGGGCATCTCCTTCTGCGCGGTCTGCGACGGGGATTTCTACAGCGGCCAGAAGGTGTGCGTGGCCGGCGGCGGCAATTCCGCGCTGCAGGAGGCCATCCTGCTGGCGGAAAAGTGCGGCGAGGTGGTCATATTGCAGGACCTGCCCGCGCTGACCGGCGAGCAGAAGCTGCAGGGCGTGCTGGCGGCCCGCGCGAACGTGAAGGTGATCTGCGACACGAAGATCGAAGGGCTGGTCACCGAGGGCGGCGCGCTCAGGGGCGTGGAGATCTCCAGCCGCACCACCGGTGAAAAGCGGACGATTCCCTGCGACGGCCTGTTCGTGGCCATCGGCCTGATCCCCGAAAACGGCCCATTCGCCGGTCTGGCGGATTTGAACGAATGGGGCTACTTCGACTCCGATGAGCGCTGTGTGACGAAGACCCCCGGCGTGTTTGTGGCGGGCGATTGCCGCAGCAAGGGCGTGCGCCAGCTGACCACCGCCGTGGCCGACGGCGCGACGGCCGCCCTGGCCGCCTGCAGATACATCAACGAGCGATTCTGAGCCAATCCGGCCTTCCTCTCTGGGGAAGGCTCAGGAAACCCAAGGAGGCTATCCCATGAAGAACGTCACCATGCGGGACATCGGCGCGGCGCTGGGCGTCAGCACCGTCACGATCTCCAAGGCCCTCAGCGGCAAGGAGGGCGTCAGTGACGCGGTGCGGGAGAAGATCATCGAGACCGCCAAGCAGATGGGCTATCACTACAGCGCGCCCCAGGAGGACGACACGGGCCGCATCATCGGCATACTGATCGCGGACCGCTTTTTCAGCGCCCCCAGCTTCTATTTTTCCATGTACCGGGAGCTGCTGCGGGAGCTGGCGGAGGCGGGCATGCTGGGCGTGCTGGAGGTGGTCTCCGACGCGGACGAGACGGCGCTGGTGATGCCGGTGGCGGCCACGATCCAGCGGGCGTCGGCCTTCGTGCTGCTGGGCCAGTTCTCCACGGACTACGTGTCCGCCATACTGGATACGGGCCTGCCCAGCGTGCTGCTGGACTTCACCTGCGACGGCCCGGACGTGGACGCGGTGGTCAGCGACGGCCAGACCGGCTGCTTCATGCTGACCCGCTATCTGCTGGACCACGGCCACCGGAACATCGGCTTCGTGGGCCGCATCAACCGCACCACCAGCATCATGGATCGCTACAGCGGCTTCCTGCGGGCGATGATGCTGGAAAAGCTGGAGGTGAACCCCCAGTGGGTGGTGCCGGACAGCGATATCGAGGGCCGCTATTTCGAGGAAGTCGCCCTGCCGGACGAGCTGCCCACCGCCTTTGTGTGCAACAATGACATGGTGGCCTGCCGGGTGGCGGAGGCGATCGAGGCCCGGGGCTTGAGGGTGCCCGAGGACGTGTCGCTGGTGGGCTTCGACGACTTTGTCTATGGCAAGCACGCCCGGCCCGTCACCACCTACGCCGTGGACCAGCAGCGCATGGCCCAGGTCACCGTGCGGCGGCTGCGCAACCGCGTGCGCGAGGGCATGGAAGGGCCGCTGCGCACCAGCGTGGGCGGCTGGTTTGTGGAGCGGGATTCCGTGATGGACCTCAACACCGGCGAGCGGCTGGGGAGGAAGTAGGCGGAGGGGCTCCAATCTGTTGAATTTGTCAACCTCTTGAGGGGGCGGCGTTGGCCGCCCCCTTTCGCTTTCGGAAAATGTTAAATTTTCGATTTTTAGTAACTTAATTAATAAAGTTAGCCTCTAACCTATTGACGAAACAAAGCGGTAATGTTATAATTGACCTAACGAACAATGCAGCGTTAAACATTGTTCAAAACTGACAAATGGAGGAAGTTACCATGAAGAAGCTGCTGGCTCTGGCGCTGTGCGCCCTGCTCGCAATCAGCTGCTTTGCCTTCGCGTCCGCGGAGGAGGAGCTGCCCACCTTCGACCAGATCGTCCTGGGCGAGAATACCGACCTGACCGCGAAGATTCACTTCGTGTATCACCGCACCGACCTGGCCGGCGACGACGGCAAGCTGGCCGGCTATGTAAAGCAGTTCAACGAAATCTATCCCAACATCGACATCGAGTATGAGCTGATCACCGACTTCGCCGAGAACGCCCTGCTGCGCATCGGCAACAACGACTGGACCATCATGGGCATCCCCACCGTGGACAAGGACGAGCTTTCCAGCTATTTCATGCCCCTGGGTTCCTTCGACGCCCTGGACGGCCTGTACAACTTCATGAGCCAGTGGACCTATGATGGCGTGAGCTACGGCATCCCCTCCACCGGCAATGCCAACGGCATCCTGTACAACAAGCGCATCTTCGCCGAGGCCGGCGTCACCGAGCTGCCCAAGACCCCCGATGAGTTCATCGCGGCTCTGAAGCTGGTCAAGGAGAACACCGACGCCATCCCGCTGTACACCAACTACGCGGCTGGCTGGACCATGGGCGCCTGGGACGCCTACATCGGCGTGGCCGCCACCGGCGATGCCAAATACATGCAGCAGATCCTGCCCCATGCCAAGGATCCCTTCGCGGACCAGGGCAACCAGACCGGCCCCTATGCCGTGTACAAGATCCTGTATGACGCGGTTGCGGAAGGCTTGATCGAAGAGGACTACTCCACCACCGACTGGGAGGGCTGCAAGCCCATGCTGAACAACGGCGAGATCGCCACCATGGTGCTGGGCAGCTGGGCCTTCACCCAGATGCGTGACGCCGAGGGCGGCGAGCATCCCGAGGATGTGGGCTACATGGCGTTCCCGATCAGCATCGACGGCAAGCAGTATGCGCCCGCCGGCCCCGACTATTGCTTCGGCGTGAACATCCAGGCCTCCAACGATGAGAAGCTGGCCTCCATGTACTACCTGAAGTGGCTCACCGAGGAGAGCGGCTTCGCCTACAGCGAGGGCGGCGTGCCGATCGACAAGAAGGGCGAATATCCGGACCTGTATGCGGCCTTCGACGGCATCGACATGGTGGCGGACGCCGACGCCCTGGAGGGCGAGGCGACCCTGCTGAGCGACCTGAACAGCGAGTCTGAGCTGGCCATCAACGCCGGCGGCAACACCAAGGTGCAGGAGATCGTCGAGCATGCCTTCAACGGCGACAAGAGCTTCGACGAGATCATGGCCGATTGGAACCAGGCCTGGTCCGATGCCCAGGAGACCCTGGGCGTCGAGGTCAACGAATAAGCATCCACTGACATCGGGTTGACCGGATGATGGGGCGGAGTCACGAGCGAGTCTCATGGCTCCGCTCCTTCCCATTCCCCAAGATCGACACAAGGAGGTGCTCCTCTTGTCCATGAGGAAATCCGCTACGTATGTCCCCGGCGGCAGGCGGATCAATTGGCAGAAGGTAGCGGTGATCACGGCCTTCGGCATCGTGCCCATCGCGCTGCTGATCATCTTCACCTATGTGCCCTTTGCCAAGATGATCCAGTTCAGCTTCTACAACATGAGCTACACCAAGAACAAGGGCTTCGTGGGCTGGCAGAACTATCTGCGCGTGTTCAGCAAGAGCGAATATGTGGACGCCATGCTGCTGAGCCTTTACTACATGGCCGGCGCGGTGGTGCAGCTTTCGCTGGCGCTTTTCTTCGCCTCCATCCTCAGCCTGGAGAAGATTCGCGGCGCGGGCATCTTTAAATCCGCCATGTTCTTTCCCTTCCTGGTGAACGGCATTGCCATCGGCTATATCTTCAAATTCTTCTACACCCGCGGCTTCGTGCTGGATTCCGTGTTACAGGCGGTGGGCATACCGCTGGAAAGCCTGCCCTACTGGCTGCGCGACCAGAGCGTGAACAACTGGTCGCTGGTGTTCACCAGCCTGTGGAAGTACTGCGGCCAGAACATGATCCTGTTCATCGGCGCCATCGCCTCCATCGACCCGACCTTGTATGAGGCGGCCACCATCGACGGCGCGAACCGCTGGCAGCAGTTCTGCCACATCATCCTGCCGGGCATCAAGACCGTGTTCATGCTGAACCTGATTTTGTCCATCACCGGTTCGCTGTCGGCCTTCGAGCCGGCCTACGTGGTGGCGGGCATGGGCGCCAACGGCACGGCCACGTTCTTCATCAAGATCCACCAGATGGCCCATGTCTCCGGCAAGGTGGGCCAGGCCTGCGCCATGGCCATGGTGCTGATGGTGCTGATTCTGCTATTCACCGCCGGCCAGCGCCTGTTCTTCCGCTTTGCGATGAAGGATTCTGACAACACCTTCTCCGCCAAGTCGAACAAGGCCAAGGCGCTGTGGTAGGGAAGGGAGGCAGAGACTATGGCAAACAACACCACTTCCGTCACCGCTTCCAACACCGGCGCGCGCGTCAAGCGGGGCATCATCAAATTCCTGGAGTACTTCGCGCTGGTCTTTGCGTCCTTCGTGGCGCTGCTGCCCATCATTTCCTCGTTTATGATCTCCTTCAAGACCAACGCGGAATACGCCTCCACCAACGCCATGACCCCGCCCCAGAACTGGCTGAACTTTGAGAATTATCGCCAGGTTTGGGTGGACGGCGAAATGCTGCGGGCCTTCCTGACGTCCTTCAGCGTGGTCATCGTGGTCGTGGTGGTCAGCGTCATGATGGGCTCCATGCTGGCCTACGTGCTGAACCGCTTTGCCTTCCCGGGCAACAATTTGATCCGCAATCTGTTTATGATCGCCACGCTGATCCCCGGCATCGCCATGCAGGTGACCACCTATCAGATCATGAAGAACTTTGGCCTGCTGAACAGCATCGTGGGCTACATGATCCTGATGAGCGGCACGGATGTCATATCCATCTACATATTCCTGCAGTTCTTCGAGAACCTGAATGTGGCGCTGGACGAATCCGCCGTGCTGGAGGGCTGCACCTACTTCGGCGTGTTCTTCAAGATCCTCCTGCCGCTGACCAAGCCGGCCATCGTGACCGTGGCCGTGCTGAAGGGCGTGGGCGTGTACAACGAGTACTACAACGCCAACCTGTACCTCCAGTCCAACAGCTGGCGGACCATCTCCACGGCGCTGTACTCCTTCTCCGGCCCCTTCAAGAGCAGCTACAACATCATCTGCGCGGGCGTTCTGCTGACGCTGATCCCCTCGCTGCTGATCTTCCTGTTCTTCCAGAAGCAGGTTTACGCGGGTCTGGCCAACGGGTCCGTGAAGGGTTAAAATGGAATCAAACGATCGCATTGGAGGGCTCAACCAATGAGCAAAGTAAAAATCCTGAACTGCCCCAGCCTGCCCAACATTCCCTGGCAGGATCGGCCGTCGGACGACCACCGCGACGCGCCCGTCTGGCGCTACAGCGAAAACCCCATCATCGGCCGCAATCCCATCCCCGGGGTGGCGCGGGTGTTCAACTCCGCTGCGGCCCCCTATGAGGGCGGCTTCATCGCGCTGTTCCGGGGCGAGCGCACCAACGGCATCCCGATGATCTACCTGGGCAAGAGCAAGGACGGCATCCACTGGGACATCGACCCGGAGATGGTGCCCTTCACCGACGAGAACGGCCAGCCGCTGATGCCCCGCTACGCCTACGACCCCCGCCTGGTGAAGGTGGAGGACGCCTGGTACGCCATGTGGTGCCAGGACAACTACGGCGCGGCCATCGGCATGGCCAGGACGACGGACTTCAAGACCTTCACCCGGCTTGAAAACCCCTTCATTCCCTTCAACCGCAACGCGGTGCTGTTCCCCCGGAAGGTGAACGGGCGCTATCAGCTGCTCTCCCGGCCCTCCGACAGCGGCCACACGCCCTTTGGCGACATCTGGCTGAGCCAGAGCCCGGACATGAAGTTCTGGGGCATGCACCGGCATGTGATGTCCTCGGGCAGCAAGTGGTGGGAGAGCGTGAAGATCGGCTCCGGCGCGGCCCCCATCGAAACCAGCGAGGGCTGGCTGCTGTTCTACCACGGCGCGTCCAGCACCTGCTCCGGCTTCGTGTACTCCTTCGGCGCGGCCATCCTGGACATCGACGAGCCCAGCAAGGTGAAGTATCGCTGCGAAAACTTCCTCATCACCCCCGAGGAGTGGTACGAGGAGAAGGGCTTTGTGCCCAGCGTGTGCTTCCCCTGCGCCACGCTGCAGGACCCGGACACCGGCCGCATCGCCATTTACTACGGCGCGGCGGACACCTACCTGGCCATGGCCTTCACGGAGATCGACCCGCTGGTGGACTACATCAAGGCCCACAGCGACGTGACCGACACGGACGCGGAGGTCGGGATCAGGTAATACTAAATTCCATCTAATCCATGCACATCTGCGGGTGCCTTTTTTGCCCTGGCTGTGCTTCGCTTCGGTCAACGATGCGCTGCATCGCCTCCCTCCGCTCAGCTTT
>Ga0310691_10007157_pt1 | contig 11717 bp, 11 predicted proteins | sample 176DNAGHGlowgp2_FD_203887 | JGI IMG/M metagenome (GOLD analysis project Ga0310691, IMG submission 203887) | Sheep rumen microbial communities from Palmerston North, Manawatu-Wanganui, New Zealand - 1766 DNA GHGlow gp2 (v2) (version 2) | ecosystem: Host-associated > Mammals > Digestive system >... | reverse complement strand
AGAACGAGGAAGTTCAAATAGGGACTAAAAGCAAATTGGGGAGGATTGGTGAAGGAGTTAGGTTTCTTATTCGTAACCCAATTTATGTCCTTGGAGCCGAGTAAAGTTATCACGCAAAATGGTGAAGAATGGTGCACCTTTCACCGCCAGTTTCTTATTCAGCAAACTGCTATATTTTGCATAGCGATGGACGCCAAAAGAGATAGTAGTTTTGCAGCCAAAATTAAAAAAGGAGTAAGAAACATGAGAAGTACTTTTAACATTCTGTTCTATGTGAACAAGAGTAAGGAGAAGAACGGTGTGGTTCCTGTGATGGGCAGAGTGACGATTAACGGAACGCAATCGCAGTTCAGTTGTAACCTTTGTCATTGCCTCTACTGGCCATCTCCTTCATCTTTGTGACGAAGTTGTTGAAGCTCGTCAGCAGTTCTTCGACGAGCGAAGCGGCAAGCCGATTACCTCGTAGGTACTGCGCTCAATTGATATAACTTCCATGTTTTATTTGGTTTTTGTAATTTGCGGACAAAGGTACACCATAATCTCCAAATAGGCTTATTATGAAAATTCCTTGTTGTGAAATAACAATTCAGGGAAATAAAAACCTAATGTCTGCCGAGCTTGCTCATCTGAAAATGGACAAGCATCTTTGTGTGGCACTCCGCTACAAAGTGCGTATTAGGCTACACCCTTCTACGGAACATGATTGCGGCATTGGAAAGAGAAATCTATGTGGAATATTGCCATGTCAATAGAAAAGACCACTCTTTTTCTTAATAATTGTTCAAGAATTACTAAGCCCTCGATTTTTTTGATTATATTTGCACACAATATTTGATAAAAGTTGTATGAAAATACCAACACTGTTCAAGGAGTACATCTGGCTTGTGGAAACTATCCAACAGGCAGGGAGGATAACGTTCGCAGAGATCAACAAGAAGTGGGTTAAGACGGAGATGAGTGGTGGTGTGGACTTTTCGCGTACTACGTTCAATCGCCATCGCGATGCCATTCTCGATATCTTTGGCATTATCATCGAGTGTGACCGCAAGGATGGCAGCAAATACTACATCAAGAACGAGCGGGTGCTTCGCGAGGACTCTGTTCAGAACTGGATGCTGGCTACGCTAAGTGTCAGCAATATGGTGAGCGAAAGCCAAGGACTTCAACGCCGTATTCTTTTGGAGCATGTGCCCTCTGGCGGTGATTTGCTTCGACTGATTATTGAAGCAATGAGAGACAGTCGTATGATTGCGGTGTCATATCATCGCTATGGGTCGGAAACGAACAGCCGTTTTGCGCTAGCTCCCTACTGCGTTAAACTTTTCCGCAGACGCTGGTATTTGTTGGGACGCTTCGAGGACAGTCGGAACTTGGGAACTTTCTCACTTGACCGCGTGGAAAGCGTAAAGATTCTGAAGCAAAAATTCAAAATGGATAAGGACTTCGATGCTGCCAACTATTTTAGTGAGAGTTACGGCATTGTGGTGAGCAACATGGAGCTAGAGCGTATCGTGCTGAGAGCATACGGGGCAGAGCCGTATTATCTTCGCGACTTGCCGTTGCATCGGAGCCAGCGTGAAATCAAGTCAACGGAAGAATATACGGACTTTGAGTTGATGTTAAGACCCACAGCTGACTTCAAAGCTGCCCTGATGGCACGAGGTGAATGGATAGAGGTGCTGGAGCCTCAGTCGTTGGCTGAAGAAATAGCTGAATGGCACAGAAAAGCTGCTGAAAGATACCAAAAAGTGAAAAAAGTTTGAGATTGTACCACGATTTGGCACAATCGACCATTATATTTGCAGCCGAAAATGAAATGTTTAACGTTTAAAAGCAGAAAAGATGTACACGTTATTGGTTATTTTAGCTATTTTGGCTGCAATATTTATGATTGGAATTGTTCTCATACAGTCATCAAAAGAAGGTGATTTGATTTGCCGGTTTGGGCGCTACATCAATCTTCTTGTTGACAAAAAGAGTTTTAACATTGTCGAGAGAACGACACTGGTTATTGCTGGTGTCATAGTAATTATCTGTGTAATCTGTGCTTATGTCGTTTCTTAATCAATGGTAGTATGAAGGATGAATTTACAACATTGATGCATGCCGACATGCTAGGATGGTCTAAAGAGGATGCTATGCTGATAGAGTCATATGCACAGATACTTAGAGGCTTGGATAAAGCAGAAGTCTGTAGAAGGCATGGATTCTCTGTCGAGTATTATGATGCTAATATTGAAGAAGCTAAAAAGAGGTGCGTATGACAATACAACAAGTGAGGGAGTTCTTCCTTGACAAGAAGCTTATGCCTTGTCCTTTAACTGAGGAATTAGTTTTTGCAGGCTATCAACAGGTGAGTGGTGGCTATATTGACCGTGCTAAGAAGAGTGGAATAAAAGTCAACTATAAAGATAATGCCCCTTCCCAATATTGGCATCTTATGTCCTATTGCTATAGTCGAGATAGAAGTAAGCCTTTCAATAAGAGAATTGTTTGTGGGGAACTTATTTTTTGGATGGCAGAAGCCTCCAGAGCTGTTGATTTCGTTACATTAAGACAACTTGCAAATAGAATCATAGGAAGTGCAGATAACACTAAAGGTTGTAGACCTACTTATGACAGTAAGATATGGAATCGCGAAATACATAGAGTCTGCTTTGATAAGATTGTCATCGCAATTAAGATAGATAAAGCATATAAAATCGCGATAGAGTTTGTCATAGAAAAGGGCTGGAAGGAGAGTGATGTGGAGTTCATAAGCTGTGATGGGGAAAAATACCTTTTCAAACTTGCCATGCCATCAAATGGTGTTTATGACACTCCAAAGGGTGTGATAGTAAAGAACTGTAAAGCAAAAATAATAACCTTATAAATAGGATGGAATGCTGGATTCTCAATAAAAAGGAATTAAGGTTTATTGCAAAACTGATGGTTGAGCATCTACACACCTTGCCAGACAAGTCTGAATTGTCTGTAATAAATATGTTCGAGCAAACTCTCAGTGCAGAACGAGTTGAAGGATTCTCCAAAGATGGTTATCATGTTCATGGACTAAAGATTAAGGATATTAAACTGAATGATGGCTATTATTTGCATGACTTTATCAAATGGAACTTTGTAGATGGCGTTTGGCAACCAGGATTGAATGACGGTATGTATCTAGACAATGTATTTGAAAAGAAATCAATAATAAGTGGTTATTTGGTAGATCCTGCAATAAGAGGGGGTAGGCGAATGGGGCTACCATATTATCTTTCTTCATTATATCGGAATAAGAAGAACCTAATAGAATCATTTATAGGTGTCGAGGAAAAAGTAACAAATTTAGGCAACGATGTACTATATTACATACAAGAGATTATGGAGAAAAGAGCATATCATTTTACAAACGAAAAGGGAGAGCTTATTCATTTCGAGAGGATTAAGCCTCTACAATTATGGCGAATACCTAAAGAATGCCAGACTGGAAAAGTTCTGGTTGCGAATAATTATATCCGTTTTACTATCCTCAAAGGAAAATGTTTGATAGAACGGTCTCATTGGGATTATGAAAAGCCAAATCCTAAGAGAAAGGCGTTTTGGAGCGAGCATCAGGATAAGAGAGAACTAAGGATAAATCAATCAGACATAGCTCGTAATAACAGAAACGAAGAAAACAATAAACCACCACAAGAAGCTTGGTTCCAAATAAATAATATTGGAAAATCCGATCTTTTGCTATTTGTGGTAGATACATCAAGATTTCAGACAGTATATTATGAATAATGAGCTAAACTACGACAAACTGCGCTCGATGATAGCCCGTTGTGAATGGACGTTTGCTAAATCAATGCCATTTGCACCACATGAGTATATCGTGAAGGAGAAGTGCCCGCTGACGACGGAAGAATTTGAGTATTTCGTCAATATGCAGCGTGAGCATGGTGTGAAGGAACGCTGGGGGAAATACAACAATCCCTACCTCTACATTGATGATTACAAGTATTGGACTATGGGCGCACCGCTGGAAGATACAACAGTTATCAATCGTGCCAAGGCGAGTGCCGTCAATGACGTACATCAGTTATATGAAGGAATAAACAAAGGAGATACAACTATGAGTTATGTTAATGAGTATATACACAAGCAACTGGGTCTGAAGGACGACGACAAAGGCTTCAACATCGAGTTGATTAATGGTAGGCTGAAAGAAATCTTCGATTGTGTTGGCCATCTGGAACGCATTAGGAACAACTACGCCTGTGAGGTGATGCAAGAGTGGAGCGATCGTATTTCTGCATTTTTCCCAGATTGCAATATAGTGGAGGACATACGCCCAGGTGACATCATCTATACCGGCATTACTATCCCATACAAGGATATTCCTGATGCCATCGCCGTCCGCATACAAATGGAAAAGCGCAGCCTGTATTATGGTCTAACCTATATGCCGGCAATAAAGGAGAAACGTGCAGAATTGCAGGAGACCATGAGTTTCATCAATAGCGATGGCGGTTTCATTAAAGGCAGCGACTGGCTGTACTATAAGTACACGTCGTTTAAGTATGGGTACTGGGATGTAGAGCAACTAATAATAAAGATGAAACATTTTATCAACAAAATACCAGAGGCTGTTTGTAAGGCAGCATCATTCCCTTTTGAAGTCATATTATTAGGAGATTACAAAAATAAAAAGGTGTATGGTTATACAAAAGCGCCATATGACGATGGTAGAGGCTTTGGGATTCCACACATAATTCTATTCGATGGGCAAAATGCAGAGGTAGTTTTAATGGGAACGAATAAAGAGTTAGAGCATTTTTTTGATTGAGAGGTTATTTACATCGTAATGGTTAAGTAAATATGGGAGTAGATGTTACACATATTATAAGACATGAATTCAGAGATGTCAAGAATCATAAGGCTGCAATGGCTTTTGTGAATGAAACCATTCAAAGGCTTAAGATTAATCTTCATATATTTGGAGTTGACGATGAATTTGAATTAAGAGAGGATGATGGAACGATATCATTCCGACTTCCTGTTTATGATGTTGAGTTTGAACTACATAATGGGTTCTGGGATGTAGAGTCATACTGTCACTATTGTCAGATTGTAATGCATGATGGAGATTGTTTCTGGCTAAGAAGGAGTATTTTTGATTTGGCAAGAGCGTTAGGTCAGAATGAGGCTTGGCATGCTGAAGAGTTTTATACATGGAATGGAGGCAATATAGAAGATCCAGATGTTCCTTTGGAAGATTGGATCGATTTCGTTAATCATAAGTATGGTCCAATACCTGAGTTTGACCAAACAGCTATCATGAAGCAGGGAAATGTTCATATTCCTGATTACGAACCTGTATATCATGATACCTTCAAAGAGTGTAAAGATACACTTGATAGTGTTCAGTCAAAACTGAAGGACTATAAACTGTTAGGACTTGAATTTGTAGGGAATGGATATTATCGATGTGAAAAAGACGGTGGGTTGTATTTGATAAACTCTAAAACGTTCGAATCAATGTTTTATGAGCCTATCGAATCGATGCTTCAGTCCTTGAATGGCCCAGAATTCGTAGTTAAGAAGAATGGACTTTCAGCTGTATTCGATATGGATGGTAAGCAATTGACAGATTTTGTATCAGGTGTGTTCCTCTGGAAATGGACAGAGCCAGATGAAAAAGGCTTTGACCCAGATTTCATGAAACGGACGATATATAACAAAGAGGCAAGAATCGAACTACCTCCAAGGTAAATAATAACAAACACGGCCATCTTGGTAGTTGGCTTAAAGAAGCAAGTAGCAATATTTGTGGAGGGGCCGGGGGATTCCCAAGTTGATAGCGAGGCTGCCAGCCAAGATGGCTTCATAAAGATTAATAGGAATAAAAAAAGTAGACCTGTAAGAAATGAAAAAGAGAGAATAGCCGACATGCCGGATTCTCTCGTGTAAGGGGTCTATACAGGCGATTCGAACATGCTGAAACTCCTATCCCTTACCCCACAACATTATGCTGATGGTGCAAAGATAGACATTATAATTGAAAATACGAAAGATTCTTAGTGGAAATCTTATTATCTCACAATTTTTTTGTATTTTTGCACACAAATAGGAACAAAAAAAGATTATTATGGCTGATTTAATTCAAAACTTTAAGGCAACGACAGTCAACGAAGCATTGAAGAATATAGCAAGCAGAAAATATCTGCTTCCTGCCATTCAAAGAAAGTTCGTTTGGAAAAGCGAACAGATTGAAAAATTGTTTGATAGTATATTGCAAGGTTACCCTATAAACACCTTCATGCTGTGGAAGATAACTGACGGCAGCATCAAGAAAGGACACATGTTCTATGACTTTCTTCTGCATTACAAAGAGCATTTCCACGAGAACAATGAGCATTTCGCAACGGATGCACAAACGGAAGATTTCTATGCTGTTATCGATGGTCAACAGAGATTAACCAGTCTTTATGTTGCCCTTAAAGGCACTTATGCTTATAAATTGCCAAGGGTTTGGTATATTGAATGCGAAGAGAACTTCCCAACGAGGAAATTATATCTTGATTTGAGTGGTGAATACCAGAATGACAACGATGAAAGAACAATGAAGTATAACTTCAAGTTCTTGACAAAGGCTGAATACGAAAAGTCTATTGAGAAAGGTGAGCAGGAATGGTTCGACCTTCACGATCTTTACAATTTTAGTTCAGAGAATGAGTTCTTAAGATATGTGTTTAGTAATGATTGGAAAAATAAATCATTCGCAGAGGACACATTGCCAACATTGTTTAGTAAAATTTTCAAGGAGCCTTTAATTACATATTATCAAGAGGATAAGCAGGAAATAGACAAGGTTCTCGAGATATTTATCAGAACCAACAGAGGTGGTGAACCGCTCAGTTATTCCAATTTGTTGATGTCCTTCGTTACTGCATATTGGCAAAAAGACACAAGAACGGAATTCCAACGGCTATGCGAACAAGTATTTGCCATAGGCAATCCAGGCTTTATGATTGACTCTGATTTTATTCTGAAAACGTGCCTTGTGCTTTATAGTAAAGATATCAAATTCCGTCTAAACAACTTTAAGACAGAGGTTGTTGCTGAGATTGAGCAAAACTGGGAAAGAATAAGCAAGTGTATCAGAGAAGCATTCAGATTAATAGAAAGTTGGGGGTTCAACTACTCCAACATGAAAGCAAGGAATGCTGTGATTCCTATCGTGTACTACATCTATACGCATGGTATTGAAAAGACAATCAACGATAATCCCCTTATGCATAAAGAGGAGAAAGACATGATGCGCAAATGGTTCTGCATATCATTGCTCAGACATGTATTTGGTGGTCAGTCGGACTATGTTCTTAAAGTCATTCGTGATGTTCTAAATGAGCATGTAAATGAAAAACGTTTCCCATTTGAAGAGATTAAAGAAGCATTCAAGGGAAATCAGGCAAAGAGCCTTTCTTTCAATGAGGAGGTTATTGATGGCTTGCTGAGCCTGCATAAAGATGATCCATCTTGTTATCCAGTGATGGCTCTGATTTATTCTCACTTTGACTTTGGAAACCAGGTGTATCACAAGGACCACTTGCACCCAGCAGCATACTTTGTGTATTTGAAGAAAGAAGATTGGATGTCAGAGGAAGACTTTGGTTTTTATAAGGACAGCGAGAATTGGGACACTATGCCAAATCTACAATTGCTCAATGGCACTCTGAATGAATCGAAGAATGCACGACCATTGAAAGAATGGATAAAGGAAAGGAATATCGACCTTGACAACCAACTAATTCCTAAAGATGTCGGTCTGGATGTGAAGGATTTCAAGGAATTCATTACGAAGAGAAGAGCTTTGCTGAAAGAACGATTGATGAGTATTGTGCAATAATTACTATGTATGGACGAGAACGTAAGACAAAGGAAGCTGCGGCGATTGCTGCGCATTACTCTTCCTGATGGAAAGGTGCTGTGCTATAAGAGTGCTACGATGACATTTGTCGAGGCACTTAATATGATTGACTCAGAGATGTTTCAAGAAGTGAAGTTGGAGAGTTACCATCTGCCGCTCATTTCCCAGGAGATTTATCCACGATTCAAAGAATGGATGAAACCTATTGGTGATGGATGGTATGTAAACACGCAAAGTGATAGCGACCAGAAGTATATGCAACTGGTATCCATCAAACAGCAATTAGGACTTGATTGGAAGATTGAGGTCGGGTCAGATTTTACGCCAAGTGACGATAAGGTGCCACAGCGCAAGAAACGTGAGGCCCAACGGCTAATGGTGAAATTCCCTGATGGAACTTGTATCTGTGAAGCAAACCCTGTAAATACCTTTGTACATACAATTGAGAAGGTTGGTGTAGAAACGCTGATGCGAAAGGGTGCTCAGTATAGTGGAAAACCGCTGATCACTCCTACAAAGCAATACAATGGCCAGATAGAAATAGGTGATAAACGATGGCTGGTGATTCCTCCACAGACCAAGGATAAACTAAAGACGCTGAAGATTATCAGTGCGACAATGCGTCTCAATTTGGAAATTATTCAGCGTGCCAATCAGAACCAAGAAGGAACATTGAAGTTCTCTAATGAATAATGAGACCGTTTCCAGACATGGTCTCAATAGGCAATAGAAACAGCAACGAAACGTTATAGATATATAGCAATGAATAAAATAAAAGCATTAAGCATACTGGACAAGGATTACCTCCAGTGGATAAAGGAATTGAGTACACACTTTCGCAGGAGTCAGGTAAAGGCTTCTGTAAAGGTGAATGAGGTAATGCTACGGTTCTATTGGGAATTGGGCAGGGATATTGTGGAAAAGAAAGCAGAGAGTCGTTGGGGCAGCGGATTTATAAAGAACCTGAGCAGGGATTTGAAGGAGGTGAATCCTGATGCGACCTGCTTCTCAGAAACGAATCTTCTGTATATGAAGAACTTCTATCTACTATACCATCCCTATCTGACAATTACTCCACAAGTTGTGGAGCAAATTACTCAACTGGCAGTTGAGCAAAAGGAGAACTCAATTACTCCACAACTTGTGGAGCAAATACAAAATGATCTGTTTTCTGTGCCATGGGGCCATCATCGCTTCATTATCGATAAGTTTAAGGAACAGCCAGAGAAAGCATTGTTCTTTGTTCACCAGACAGTGGAGAACGGATGGAGCAGGGATATGTTGCTGAACTTCATGGGGACTGACTTATATGAGCGTCAAGGTAAGGCTTTGACAAACTTCCAGCGAACGTTGCCAGAAGAAACGAGCGACTTGGCCCGTGAGTTAACAAAGGACCCATACGATTTTGCATTCACCGGCATAACGGGCAAATACAATGAGGCTCTTCTGAAGGAAAAACTGCTAAGTAATATTACTCAGTTCTTGGTGGAGCTTGGTACTGGCTTTGGATACTTGGGTAAAGAGTATCGACTGCAAGTTGGCGAAAGGGAGCAGTTTATAGACCTGTTGTTCTACAATCTTAATCTCTCTTGTTATGTCGTCATCGAGGTAAAGATTGGAAAATTCGAGTTCGCGGATATTGGTCAATTGGGTGGCTATGTGGTTGCCTGCAATCATACTCTTCGCAAAGAAGGACGTGACAATCCTACAATTGGTTTGCTTATTTGCAAGGAAAAAGACCGTGTTCAGGCACAATATGCATTGGAATCCAGTAGCCAGCCTCTGGCTATCTCCGAATATGAGTTAGAGAAGTTCTATCCTGAGAAGGTTGAAGGTACAATTCCTACTATAGAAGAGATAGAAGCTAAACTGAGTGCGAGATAACTCGGTTATATCCACAAGTTAATTCGGTAATAGGACGTAGCCTAATACGCACCTTTTTGGCAGGTGCCACAAAAGATGCCGCAGTCAGTTCAAGAGCGTTGAGCAAGCTCAAAAGAAAAAGTTGATCCCTGATTTGTTCAGTTCGAAGAAATTATGTACCTTTGCACCCGATGATGGGTCATAGTACGGCTGGTGGCACATCATCGGGTGTTCTTTGATGCAATTCATAGCAGAATGTGGAATTGAGTACGGTCGCCAATTCGTAACCCAGTTTTTCCTCAATCCTCCAGACTGCCTTTATACAAAGAAAAGCTGAGAAATCTTGCAAAGTTACGAAAAAACGTAAGGATTATCTACTTTTTTTGTTTCATTGTTTTTAGTTTTTGAAAAAATTCGTATCTTTGCAGCATGATGACAAAGAAATATTACCTGACCATGATAGCCCTGATGATGGGCTGTCTTTCTGTATCTGCACAGAAAAGTATTGTGATTCTCTATGAGAACGATGCCCATTGCGGTATCGATGGCTATACGAAGATGGCTGGTCTGCGTGAAGCCATCGAGGGTTCGGATACGGCCTATGTGGGTACCGTCTGCTGCGGCGACTTCCTTCAGGGCAACACCACGGGGGCCATCTCCAAAGGCCAGTACATCGCCGATATCATGCGGCTGATGGACTACCACGCCCTTACCTTAGGCAACCATGAGTTCGACTATGGTGTGCCTCGTCTGAAAGTTTTATTAGAGCAGGTGGGCGCTCCTGTGGTTTGTGCCAATTTCTTCGAGGCAGGAGAGCCACAGCCCGTCTATGCACCCTACGTCATCCATCAGTATGGTAATAAGAAGGTGGCCTATGTAGGAGCCTGCACCCCGGAGACGATGATCCTCGAGGGCTACTCCTTCTACGACTCCAACGGCATCCTGCTCTACGACCTCAAACCGAAGACCTTCTATGAGCTCATCCAACAAGCCGTTGACCATGCCCGCAAAGAGGGTGCCGACTATGTGGTACTGCTCTCGCATGTGGGTGAGACACCGCAGTCGATGGGCTTCAGTTCGCATCGTCTCGTGAACAACACCCGTGGCATCGATGTGGTGCTCGACGGTCACTCCCACGAGATCTTCGAGGGCGTGAAGGTGAAGAACCTCGATGGCAAGGAGATCACTGTCACGCAGACAGGTACGCAGTTCGCCAACGTCGGCAAGCTGGTCATCACCCCCGACGGTCGTTTCATCACCCAGCTTATCAAGACCAAGAACAATCCCTACGAGAGTGCGAAGATCACAGCAATTACCAACGATATCCACGGTAAGGTGAAGGCGGTCACCTCTGAGGTGGTTGGTCATAGCGACTACACCCTCGTGGTGAGCGATGAGAACGACCAGTGGATCGTGCGCGGCGAGGAGACGAATGCAGGTGACCTGGTGGCCGACGCCTACCGCCATGCCATGAAGGCCGATATCGGTCTGGAGAACGGCGGCGGCATCCGTAACGACATCAACGCCGGTGATATCACCTATGGCGACATCATCGGCATGCTACCTTACGACAATACCCTGCGCCGTATCATGGTCACTGCCGAACAGCTCCAGCAGATGCTCACCCGTTGTACGGCCCTCACGCCTGTGCTCGACGGCAACTTCCCGCAGGTCTCCGGTCTGCGCTTCACCATCCACAGCAAGAGCCACCGCGTGAGCGACATCGAAATCTTGCAGGAAGACGGCACCTACAAGCCCATCGACATGCAGCGCACCTACAGCGTCGCCCTGACGAACTATAACCACGAGGGCGGCGGATTCTTCGACTGTTTCAAGAAATGCGTGGTGCTGCAGGAGAGTTCGCTGCGTTACTACGAGGCCCTGTCGGACTATCTCCGCAAGGTGCTCGGCGGCACGACCGGCAAGACCTATGCCAAGCCTCAGGGCCGCATCAAGATTA
>Ga0310691_10007156_pt1 | contig 11718 bp, 6 predicted proteins | sample 176DNAGHGlowgp2_FD_203887 | JGI IMG/M metagenome (GOLD analysis project Ga0310691, IMG submission 203887) | Sheep rumen microbial communities from Palmerston North, Manawatu-Wanganui, New Zealand - 1766 DNA GHGlow gp2 (v2) (version 2) | ecosystem: Host-associated > Mammals > Digestive system >... | reverse complement strand
CCGAATCGACCGAGTCGCGCTTCTGCGGCCTGAGGCGCGCGAAGCGGAAAGAGGCCGTCTCGGTCGAGTCGGTCGGGCGTCGAGTCTGTCGAAAGGCCGTGGGCGGGGGCGGCTTCCCCGCAAGGCGGCCGGTTCGACGACATCGACGATGCCGACGACATCGACAACCCGCGCATGGAAGGCCGAAGGCGCAAGGTGCGGGCGGGTTCGGGAACGCCCGAAGGCGCACGGAAGGCCGAAGGAGAAGGGGGCGCCTTGCGGCGGAGGGTCGTCGACGTCGTCGATGTCGTCGGATCGTCGAAAGGCGGTCGGCCGAAAGGCCGTGCCGCCGGGGCCGTGCGAAGCGAGAAACGACGGACCCCGCCACGTGCGCGTGGCGGGGTCCTCGCGAAAAGTTGCGTTTCAGGGGTTCCGGGTGGCGGGGTGGCTCCGTGGCGAATCCCGGCGCATTCGAACTCGTCGCCGCCGACATCGAGCGCGACGCCCTTGCCCACATAGGAGAAGCCGACGCCGAGCTGCCGCGCCGCCGTTAGCCGCGCCGCCCTAGTCCTTGACGATCTGGCGCCGGATGGCGATGGCGGCGGCCTCGGAACGGTTGGAGGCGCCGAGCTTCTCGCAGACGTGCGCGAGATGCTGCTTGATTGCGCTCTGCGAGATGCCGAGCAGCCGCGCGATGTCCGGCGTCGTGAAGCCGCGCGCCACGGCCGAAAGAATCTCCTTCTGGCGCTCCGTGAGCTCGATCGGCTTCGGCGTCTCGGCGATCATCCGGGCGATTTCCGGAGCGACGGCCCGGCCGCCGTCGCGCACGGCGCGGATGGCGTCGAGCAGCCCTTCCGCCGGGCCGCCCTTCATCTGCGCCCCGCATGCGCCGTGGGCGAGGGCCCGGCCGACGTCCGCCGAGTCCGCGAAGGCCGTGAGAATGACGACGCGCGTCTCCGGCCGCGCCTCCAGGATGCGCCGCGTCGCCTCGGCGCCGTCCATGCCCGGCATCGCCAGGTCCATCACCACGACGTCGGGGCGGAGTTCGGCCGCCGCCCGGACGGCCGCCTCGCCGTCCTCGGCCTCGCCGGCGACCTCCAGGTCGGGCTGGACGTCGATGAGCGCCTTGAGCCCCATGCGCAGGAGCGCGTGGTCGTCCGCAAGAAGGATTCTCGTCTTCGCCGTCTTCATGTCTTCCGTTCTCCCGTTTCCTTCGCCGCTCCCGCGAGCGGCAGTTCCGCGAACGCCGCCGAGCCCGCGCCCGGCTCGGATTCGATACGGAACGAGCCGCCGAGGCGCCGGACGCGCTCGCGCACGCCCTCGAGCCCGTAGTGCCCCTCCGCCGGTCCCGGCCGCGCCGCCGGATCGAAGCCGCGTCCGTCGTCGCGCACTTCCAGGGCCAGCGCGCCGCCGCGCTCCCCGCCCGTCACCGCGACGCGCGTCGCGCCGCCATGTCGCAGGGCGTTGGAGACGAGTTCCCGCACGATGCAGATGGCCGCATGCGCGACGGTGTCGTCCATGCGGTCGCGGCGAACGTCGATCCGGACTTCGACATGCGATTCGCCGGAGACCGGCGCGGCGGCGCGCGCGACCGCCTTGGAGAAGTCCGGTTCGTCGAGCGCGTCGCCGCGCAGGTCGAAGAGGCAGCGCTGCAGCTCCGTCCGGCTCGACTGAAGCATGCGCTCGGCGGCGTCGAGGCACCGGCCGGCCGCCGGCGCGCCGCCCGAGGCGAGGCTCTTCGCGGCGGCCAGCTGGAACGCGAGCCCGCCGAGACACTGCGAGAGGGAGTCGTGGAGCTCCACCGCGAGGCGCGTCCGCTCGCCGAGTCGCAGGGTGGCGCGCTCGCGCCCGAGCTGCGCGCGCAACAGCTCGCGGCCGCGCCGCACGGCGAGGCGATCGAGGGCGCGGTTCCAGACGAGGACGGCGGCGAGGACGGCGAGAAGCGACAGCGCAACGGCGGCGAAGCGCCGCGGCGTCCACCAAGGGGCGCGGCGCAGGACGCGGACGTCCTCCGGCCTTCGCGCAACGACGCGGAAGCCCTCGACGCGCGGGAAGACGTTGCCGGGGCTCCACGCGGGGCTTTCGAGAACGCAGACGCCGGAGACGCGCAGGAACGCGCCGTCCGCGAGCCCTGCCGGGGCGCTGGCGGGCAGGTCGACCGCGACGACGAGCCCGTCCGCGTCGACGAGCAGCGTACCGGGTTCCGGCGAGCCGACGACGCGCCCCTCGAAGAACACGGGGCACCCGTCGAGGAGCGGATTGTAGGAAACGCGGCCATCGGTCTTCCGGACGGCCTCGGAAAGCGGAACCGGGGCGGGCTCGGCGGGAGGTTCGGCGGGCGGCGGCTCCTCGCGGACGGACGCGCGCGCAAGCCGCATCTGGAACGCGTCCGTCTGGAGCAGGCCGGAAACCGCGACCCACGCGCCGCTGGGCGGCGGGGCCGCGCCGCCGGAGAGCTCCGCGAGGATCATGCGACCGTCGGCGGTTCGGACGAGCGTCTTGTTGCGCCCCCACGACGCGACGACGGTGCCGCGCGCGGTGCGCCGCCCCGCGCGCCGCACCGCGGACGGGCTCGCGTAGCGCAGCGGCTCCGCCTCGGGCGCCGCAAAGGGGTCCGGCGGCGGCGCGACGACGCGGACGCCGTCCGCGGAGGTCGCCGCGAGCACGGGCCCGGCAAACTTGCGCGCGCCGCTGAGACTCTTCCAGAAGAGGCCCTCCGCCTCGACCCGCGCGCCGACGAGCGCGCCGGCGTCGAACCCCTGACGCGCGGGGACGAAGACCGGCAGCGTCCGCTCGCCGTCGGCGAGGACGAGCACCGAGTAGCGCTCGTCCATCTCGTCCGGACCGGCGTCCGAGACCTCGCCCGCCGTTGCGAGGAAGGCCAGGTCGTCGCGGTCCGGGTCGATGGCGGCGAGCGCGACGCGCTCCGGCGGCGGGGGTTCGTCCCGTGCGAGGACCTCGACGGCGCGCGCATCCGCGTAGGGTTCGCCGCGCATCAGGAACGGAACGGCGGGATCGCCGCGCGGGACGCCCGCCGACCCTTCGGCGCGGACGAGCGCGCCGCGGGGCGGCGACGGGCCGTTCAACCCGACATAGACGCGCGCACCGCCGTCGGAGAGCACGAACGCGTCCGCCTCCGCGAACGAGACGCGCCCCGTGACGGAGAACGCCCGCACGCCCGGCTCGCCGTCCCGGAGGAACGCGGCCAGCTCCCCCGCCGAACCGATCGCGCCTGGCTCCGCCGCGATCGCGGCGCCGGCGAGAAGGAGGAGAAGGGGAGAAAGGCGGTGCATGGCGGAGAGGCGGGGTTCGGCGGCCCTGGCTTCGGGTGGGGTGGGTTCGGGATGACGGCGCCAAGGATACCATGCCCGGACCGGGGCCGTCCATCCCGATCTCGTCCCCCTGTCCTTTCGTACACTCCCGCGACGCTCCCTTCCCTGCCAGACATCCCGCGATTGCGCTCCGGTTGGGCATTTGGTAGAATTGAAGCCGTGAACGACACGGAGTTCGCCATGGCAAAACGAATCATCCAGGAACTGACCACCGGTGTCCACGACTTCGAGTCCTTGATCAAGGACAAGACGAAGAAATACGTGGACAAAACGGATATTCTCTACGAACTCGCCCGGAACGAGACGGACGCGCAGTATTTCATCTCCCGCCCGCGTCGCTTCGGCAAGTCGCTCATGCTCTCCACGCTCCAGGCGATGTTCGAGGGGCGGAAGGCCCTCTTCAAGGGGCTGGCCATCCACGACAAGCCGTGGGAGGGGTGGAATGCGATAAACCGCCATCCCGTCTTCAACTTCTCCATGCTGCGGGCCAATGGCGCGACATACGACAACTTCCGCGCCGCGCTGGAGAATCTTGTGCGCGACTTGTGCGACGAGGCCGGCGTCCCATACAAGGACAAAGTCGATGCGACGGTCAATTTCGGCGAGTTCCTGAAGGCCGCCGCGGCGAAGTCGCCGACGAAGAAGATCGTCGTCCTCATCGACGAATACGACGAGCCGGTCGCGGGCTTTCTCGACGACCTCGAAGCGCTCAAGTTCGTCCGCAAGACGCTCCACGACTTCTACGAGAAGCTGAAGGACAACTCGAAGTCCATCCGCTTCCTGATGCTCACGGGCGTGACGAAGCTCACGAAACTGTCGGTGTTCTCGGGGTTGAACCATCTGACGGACCTTTCGATGGACGCACGCTTCGCGACGCTGCTCGGCTTCACGCCGGAGGAGATGGACGGAACGCTGCGCGAGAACGTCGAGGCGTTTGGCGCAAAGAACGGCTGGGACTTCGCGACGGCGAAGGCGAAGCTGCTCGAATGGTACGATGGCTACCGGTTCTCGCCGGAATCGGAAGCGCGCGTCTGCAACCCCGTTTCACTTGGGAAGGCGCTGTCGTCCGGCAGTCTCCTGAACTACTGGGAGGCGACCGGGCAGGCCTCCATGATCGTGGAGCGCATCAAGGCGGCGGACGAAATTCCGGCGGACTTGAACGGCATGGCCGCGACGCGGACGCAGCTCGACGTCTGCGATGCCGAGACGATGCCGCTTGAGGCGCTGCTTTACCAGGGCGGCTACCTCACGATCAAGCGCGTCCGTCCGTCAGGCCGTCTGGAACTCGGCATTCCAAACGAGGAAATATCGACATCTCTGGCTGAAGGCTATGTGTCAACATTGTTACGCAACGGCCTGCCCGATTGGAACGAAAGTCTTGCGGACGCGCAGGACGACTTGATCGAAAAAGGCGTCGAGACACTTCTCACGCGCAACCTCCGCGCCGCGTTCGCGGCGGTGCCGCACGAGTGGAAGCTCAAGGACGAGCGCGAGGCGAAGCGCTACTTCCTCTTGTTCATGAAGCTCATCGGCGCGGACATTTCCGGCGAGCGCCAGAGCGCCCGCGGCCGCGCTGACGCGATCCTGAAGGACAAGTCCGGCGTCTACGTCTTCGAGTTCAAATACGGCAAGACGCCGCGGGAGGCGCTGGAGCAGGCGCGCGCGAAGGACTACGCCGGCCCTTGGCTCGACGGCGATCCGCCGGTCTTCCTCGTCGGCGTCAACTACGACCCGGCCAAGCGCGGCATCGACGACCCGCTCGTGGAGAAGGCGTAGCGGGCTGCAGATGGCCGCGATTTGGAATCTCTGGAAGCTCGTGTACGCGATTGCGCTCCTGCGGAGCATTTGGTAGAATCGGAACCGTGAACGACATGGAGCGCGCCATGGAAAAATTCTTCAACGTCGCCGGACCCTGCCATCCGGCCAAGCACTACATGCTTCCCGCGACGGAGCGTCTGCCCGATGTGATGCGTCTCATCCGGCAGGAGCAGTATTTCGCCATCCACGCCGCAAGGCAGTCGGGCAAGACGACGCTCCTGCAGGGCCTCGTGCGCGACATCAACGCCTCCGGCGAGCGCATCGCGCTCTACTTCACCGTCGAGAGCGTCATGGCCTATCCCGACCCGCACGACGGCATTGCGAAGATCGTGGAGCGCATGCGCGGGGATTTGCTTGGCCACCCACTCTTCGGGAAGATTGCCCGAAATCCAGCCGCCGCTCCCGATGCCCCGGCGGACGGATTCATCGGTGTCAAGCTTCTGCTTTCGATGCTTGCCAAAAAAGCGGACAAGCCGATCGTCGTCTTCTTTGACGAGGTGGACGGTCTCACCGAGGGGACGGTCGTCACGTTCCTGCGCGAACTGCGAGACGGCTACATCACGCGCGAAACGGTACCGTTCCCGTCATCGGTCGCCATCTGCGGCATGATGGACATCCGCGACATGAAGGCGAAGGTGCGCCCGCATTCCGACACGCTGGGCAGCAAGAGTCCGTTCAACGTCATCAAGAAGGATTTCACGCTCCGCAACTTCACCGAGGAGGAAGTCCGCGAACTCTACGCCCAGCACACCGCCGCCACAGGACAGGTCTTCGAGCCCGGGGCGCTGGATTTGGTCTGGGAATACACGCAGGGCCAGCCGTGGCTCGTGAACGCCCTGGCGTCGGAGTGCGTCGAGGAAATCCACGGCTTCCGCTACGGCGAGCCGATTACGGCGGACGACATCGCCACGGCCAAGGAGACGATCATCCGCCGCCGCGACACGCATGTGGACAGTCTCATGGACCGCCTTCGAGAGCCGCGCGTCCGGCGCGTGCTCGAGCCCGTCGTCTTCGGCGGGCCGCGGACCGTTTCGGTGGAGGACGAGGACTACCGCTACGTCATCGACCTCGGGCTTCTGCGCGAGGAGAAGGGGGCGCTTGTCCCGTCCAACCGGATGTATTCCGAAATCATCGGGCGCTACCTCACGAGCGACGAGCAGACGAGCATGCTCCAGTCCATCCCGGACGTGCCGTGGGCGACGCCGGATGGCCTCGACATGCCGGGTCTCATGTCGGCGTTCCAGGCGTTCTGGCGCGCGAACAGCGGCGCCGACCGCCACGTGTTCGACTACCGCGAGGCGACGCCGCATCTCGTCCTGATGGCCTTCCTCCAGCGCGTCGTCAACGGCGGCGGGCGCATCGTGCGCGAAATGGCGTCCGGCAGCGGTCGCCTCGACCTCTGCGTCGAATTCCGCGGTCACCGCTACGCCGTGGAAGTCAAGACGTCGAAGAACTTCGCCGGGGAGAAGTCCTACGGGCAGCTTGCCAAGTATCTCGACACCCTCGGCCTTTCCGAGGGGTGGATGGCGGTGTTCGACGTCGATTCCGCGAAGCCCTGGGACGAGAAGACCTACGCCCGCGACGAGGCATTCGACGGCAAGACCATCCACGTCGTCGGACTCTAAATGGCCGCAACGCCGACCATCCTCTACCTCGACACGATCCCCGGCGATCGCATCCAGCAGATGAAGCTCGCCGGCGTGCGGCGCCACGCCGACGCACTTGGCTGGCACGTCGAGACAGTCCCCGAAAAGGCGTCGCGCCCCGATAAAATCGAGGTTCTGATCGCCCACCGCCACCCGCTCGGGTGCATCGTCGAATGCTCCGACGGTCGCGCCGATCTGCCGCCCCGGACGTTCGGCGGCCTCCCCGTCGTGTACCTTAACTGCGCCCGCAACCTCTACGGTGGGCGCATCGCGAAGGTCGTCACCGACAACGCCGCCATCGCGCGCACCGCGTTCCGCGAGCTTTCCGCCGCCCGGCCGCCGGCCTACGGCGTCGTCGGCTTCCGCGCCGTGCGCGCCTGGTCGCGGGTGCGCGAGCGCGCCTTCCACGAAGCCGCCCTGGCGTCGGGCCGCCCGTGCCGCGTCTTCCGGCGCCTTTGGGGAAGCGGCGGACACTACGACCACGCGCGCGCCGACCGGCTCGCGCGGTGGCTCGCGACGCTACCGCCTCACAGCGCCGTCTTCGCTGCCAACGACGCCACCGCCGCCGAAATCGTGGACGCCGCGCGCGCGACCGGGCTCCGCATCCCGAAGGATCTGACCCTCCTCGGCGTGGACAACCACGAGCCCATCTGCGAGGCGTCCGTTCCGGCGCTGTCCAGCGTCCAGATGGATTTCGAGCTTGCCGGCTACCGCGCCGCGCGGATGCTCTGCGACCTCGTTGCCGGGCACGGACCCCGCGTCCGCGAGGAGGCCGTCCCGCCGCTCGTGGCCGTGCGCCGCGAATCGACGCGCGGCTTCGGGCGCCGCGAACCGCGCATCGCCGAGGCTGTCGAGACGATCCGCCGCGAGGCCTGCGACGGACTGACCGCTGGCGCGCTGGCCGCGCGGTTCCGGGGTTCCCGTCGCCTCTTCGAAATGCGCTTCCGCGAGTCGATGGGAAGGTCCATCCTCGACGAAATCATGCATGTCCGCCTGGAGAAGGTCGAGACGCTCCTCTCACGGACGGACACCGCCATCGGTGCCATTGCAGGCCTCTGCGGCTTCGGTTCCGAAGTGGAGTTGCGGCAAATCTTTCGCGCGCGCACCGGGATGTCCCTGCGCGAATGGCGTAGACGCGGCGCGCGGTAGCCTCTCGGCTGGCGAAGGAATGGCTACTTTTTTTTCGCAAAACCATCACTTATCGTCAAAATCCGTGCTAGCATCACTAGCGTTTCAACGGCGCGGTGCGCAACATGCGGACACCGCCGCAACGAAACGACCTACACGGAGCCAACCATGAAAACAGCCATCCCTCGTCATTTGCCATTCGTCCTTGCAGCCCTCGTGGCCACGCTGTCGCTCGTAGCCATCTCGCCCGCCGCATTCGCCGACGGCTCCCGCGCACCGCTGCAAGACACGTTCGTTCGCTACGACCAGACCGGTGCGGCTTTCGGAAAAGACACGGCCATCATCGTCGGCAACGGACGCGAGGGATGCCTGATGTTCGACGTGTCCGGCCTCGCAGACGTCGATTCCGCGAAGATCAAGTTCTACGTCACGCAGTGCGGGACGACGGCCGGCGTGGTATGGCCGCTCTACTTCCGCGTCATGCGCAACGACCGCTGGAACGAGGCGTCGCTGACGTGGAACTCCCTCCCGGACGAGTTCCGCGTCGGACCGTCGGCCGTCCTCGCCACCAACGACACGTCCCTTGCCGGCTACATCGAGATTCCAGCAGGATCACAGGACAGTTGGCGTGAGGTCGATGTCACGGAGGCCGTCAAGGCCGCTGCCCCGTGCGGACGCCTTGCGTTGCACGTCTATTCCTATCGGGACGGAGACAGCGGCGACAACACCCCGCTCTGTATTGCGTCAGTTGATTGTTCTGACGAAACGAAGCACCCCGTCCTTGAGTTTCAGGGTGTGGTTGATTCCTCTGCCGATTCGCTCACGCTCGTTTCGATCGCGGACACCTACATATATCGCGAGGACAACAACGACCACGGTGGCGAAGAGGACGCCACCGTGGACACCACCAGGGGCCGCGAGGCGTTCCTGAAGTTCGACCTTTCCGGAATCGGCGCGGAATCCGTCGATTCGGCGACGCTGCTTCTCAAACTGCACGAACAGTGCAACGACCTGGTCGCCGGGAACAACGTCGAGTTCCGCCTGACGGGCCGAACGGACTGGAGCGAACATGCCCTAACCTGGGGTAACGCCGAATCCGCGACGGGCGTCGCGCCCGGCGGCAGTTGGGACTCCGAAGCGTCGGACGACGCCGTGCGAGGCCCGACATCGGCCGGAAACGAGTTCTATGCGGTCGAGCTCGCCCCCCTCGTGAACCGCGTCCTCGCCGCCGGCGGCACGACGCTCTCGCTCAACGTCCGGCGCAATCCATCCGCCCCGCGATTCTTCGACTTCTACACGAAGGACTGCGCCACGGACGCCTGGCACCCGCGCCTTCTCGTCACGCCCAAGGCGGACGCCGCGCTCACGACCCGCAATCCCGTTCAGGAGACGTTCGTCGGGTCTAGTGCAAGCGGGAAGGACACGGCCTATTTCACGTTTATGCAGAATCGCAACTGGGACTATCTGCAAATCGGCTGCAGCGGATCGTCGGTTCAATACGGCCTGATGCTCTTCGACCCGGCGGGGCTTGAAGACGCGGCATACGTGCGCTTCCGCGTCCGGTCGCGAAACACGGTCACGGCCAACGCGGGCGCCCTGCGCGTGGCTGCGTGGACGACAGACCGCTGGAACGCGACCAACCTCACGTGGAACACGACCGGACCGTGGTTCCCGCAGCCGGCGTCCGTGGTGGACGGCACGGCGCTCGACGGCGAAGTCGCGTCCATTAAGCTCGTGCAGTCCAAGGGTGGCAACACGTATTTCGAGGTTGACGTCACCGCCGCCGCCCGGGCGGCGGCGTCGGCGGGGCGGATGCTCACGCTCGGCCTTTTCAGCAACAACAGCTGGCCTGAAATCTACAAGGGGGAAAGCGGTTCCCCCGCCGTGTTGCTGTTCCCCGATCCCGACGCCACGTTTGGCCATCGCGTCACGGCCTCGCTTGACGAAAGCGGCGCGACGCCCGCCCTCCGCCTCGCGTGGACGGCGCTTCCTTCTGGCCAGGGCGAATACACGGTCGAACGCCAGAAGGGCGACGGCTCCTGGAAGACGGTCGCATCGGGTCTTTCGGAGGCGTCCTGCCTCGACGGAACCGCCGAGCCGGGGATCCTGCACACCTACCGCATCACCGGCTACGACGCCGCCGACGGCTCCTCCACCGCCGTCGAGGCCACCGTTGCGTTGGATGCGAAAAAGACGGTCTTCGCCTGCGCCGACACCTACGTGCAGAACGGCGGCAACGCCAACACATCGTTCGGCACGGCGGCGTCGCTCGTCCACAAATACGATGGCCTTGAAAACAGCGGTGCCGTCCGCGAAGGATTCTACCGCTTCGACCTCGCGGAGATGCCGGAAAACTTCACGTCGGCGATGCTGAAGCTGTATCCCACGGGCAACGCCGGTGGCGTCAGCGCCAACGCGCATTTCGACCTCCTCAAATATCCCGACTTCGAGTGGTCGGACGCGAACGCACCGGCCTGGAATGATGTGTTCGGCAACGGCTGGGCGACGCCGCAGGCATACGGCAACCATCCCGACGGGAAGCGCCCTCTGGAAACGGAACTCGGCTTCCACATCGTCGCCGAATCCGGCGACATCACGGCGAACGTGCCCGTGGAGTTCGACGTGGCCGGCGCGATCCGCACGGCGCGCGCCAAGGGAGACACGCACATTACGCTGCACACCGCAGCCTACAGCAGCGGCCAGTGGAACTTCGGCATCATTTCGCGCGAGCGGTCGCAGGGCGTCTCCTGCGCCCCGCAGATCGTCTTCACGCTCAAGAGCTGGGTGTCGAGTCCCTTCGTCATGGTTGTCCGCTGACATCTGGCTTAATGCTCGCCACGCCACAATTCGAAATGAAAGTAGAACTCGCAGCCATGTGCGCTCTGTCCTCACTGGTCGCCGTTGCGAACGCGACCGACTGGCCCGCCATCAACGCCGCGGCACGCGAACAGGCGAAGAGCCCGATCCGCGCGGGCGCCCCGGGCGTCCGCCCGTTCTGGAACGCCCGCGCCAGGGCGTTCATCCACCCGCCGGCGTTCGAGTTCGGCGACATGGATGGTGGAAAGGTGTGGCGGTTCGAACTGAAGCCCCAAGACAATCATTCGTCATTCGTCATTTGTCATCCGTCATTCGGTCCAGACGGCTCAGCCGTCTGGACCGCCCCGCATCCCTGGCTCCCGGTGCCCGGCGATGTCTGGGATTCCCTCGCTCCCGGCTACTACACGCTCCGCGTGGCGGCTCTCGGTGCGGACGGGACGCCGCTCGCCGCACCGGCCTCCGAGCGGCGCTTCTACCGCGCTGCGGTGTTCCACGGTCCATACCCCGCCGCCTCGCGGGACTATCGCGACGCCGCGGCGCGTGTCTATGCCGCCGTGTACAACCTCCCGCATGTGCAGGCGTGGCTGACCTCCGACGACCCGCCCGAGGGCTATGATCTCTACTGCTACCCGGCGAAGATCCTCAGCTCCATGATCCGGGCGCTGTGCAGGTTCGCGGAGAACGGCGCGCTCGGAGATCGCGTCCTACCGGTAGGGGCCGACCTCCGGGCGGCCCGCAAAAACGCCCTCGCCATTGCCCGCAAGATGGCCGACTGGCTCATCGCGCACTCCCAGCCCGATGGCGCGCCGCTCGCCCACTTCCCGCCCACCTACTGGGGCGACCGCCGCGACGTGGCGGTGAAGTACGCGGGGCAGAACATGCTGCTTTATCCCGCCCACGCCGCCCAAGCCTATTTCGACCTTGCAGAGGCCACCGGGGAGACAAAGTACCGCGACGCCGCGCTGGCGATCCTGCGCACCTACGTCCGGCTCCAGGGC
>Ga0310691_10007155_pt1 | contig 11719 bp, 31 predicted proteins | sample 176DNAGHGlowgp2_FD_203887 | JGI IMG/M metagenome (GOLD analysis project Ga0310691, IMG submission 203887) | Sheep rumen microbial communities from Palmerston North, Manawatu-Wanganui, New Zealand - 1766 DNA GHGlow gp2 (v2) (version 2) | ecosystem: Host-associated > Mammals > Digestive system >... | reverse complement strand
GATCTTCTTCTCCATGCTTCATTTTATTACGCTCAGCCTCACCTATCTGGTTCGCCTGAAAAGTAATGATCTCCTTCCTGAAATAATGCAGGTACCCCATCAAAGTAATGTTTAGTTCTGAAATATATAACATCTACGTCTGTACGATTTTTGAGCTCACTTACTATAAGTTCATTAATAGACTCATCTAGAGCAACTCTAGTATAAGCCCCATTACTGTACGTCTCGAATTGACCTGGATGAGCAATTACTTCCCATATAGTGTCATCATCTCGCCAACTAGTCGAGTCAATACGGTTCAGAACTGTATCTATTACTAGACGTTTACCTAATTCTGATTGATTACCAGCTTCAGCAACAGTTATTCGATTTAGTAATTCAATATCGCTATAGAATTTGTCTCTACTATATCCTAATTTCTCAATATAATAGGTCCATAGCCATGTAGTCTCTATCTCAGGAACCTCTGGTTCTGCTACAACTGGTATGTTGTTCACCTCAGCTGTTACAACCGGTTCATACTTATAACTAATACCCTTCATAACACCTGCTCTCGGTGAATTTGTTTTGTAATTATAATGTTTGTTTGATTTCGCTACTTGAAACATAACTAGTAAGAATAATAAGACTATAAGCGAATGAACTATTCGTTTCTTCATCATCTAATCTCCTATTTTATTGTCATGCGCAATTCTATATAACTTAGATTTGTTTCTAAAAGTGTTACTTGTTTTCTTACCCTTAGATTCGTGATTCATTCTATTAATAGAATTATGCATACGCCTTTCTTTTGCTTCCTCTTTCTTAAAATTTATGTAAGCTTCATGCCATTCTTTATATGGTTCACATTTTCCATGGCATCCTGCTTCTCTGTCTTGACAATCTTTACAAGGATTATCCCTTAAATAAAACCCCATAACTTTTAACCTCCCAAACCATTATCTCACTCACGTTCCATAATATAATGAGGGCCCCCATAATAGAGAGCCCTCTGCAGTAGAAAGGAGTGCGATCTACTCTGACCTGTCTAAAATTATTCAATGAACCTTAACATCCATTCTTCTGGTTCAGGTTCTGCTCAATAGCTGGCACCAGCCCATGCTTTCTTAGTTTCTACAGGCTCATTAATAAAAGCCTTATCTAAGATGTTTCCATCTGGTACCAATGTAATAATGCAACTTGGATCATAGTTACCCATAAATCTAGCATTATCCTCAATATTGAATGTAATATAATTCTGGCTTCCTGACTTACCACTTTCATCATATATCCATCCATATACCTGTCCCATTGGTGTGCAATAACAGCTTAAACCAATGTCTTCAAGAATCTGATTAACGAATACTCTTTTATGTCTTGCTAAGAAATCATTCCAATAAGCCTGCTTAATCATCAGCACATCACGATTAACACCTCTTGACTTATTGAAGTTATCAGCCTTCTCATCATAAATATAAGTAAATGGGTCAGAAAGCTTATCAGGGTCAACTACGTCAACTTCCTTCTTAACTTTCTTAGTCTTGCCATCGGCATCCAACTCTTCCTCAGTAATCTTCTCTTTGTGAAGACCAAGTCTAATATCTCGCTCTTTGTCCTCACCTACAGCCGCAATAACATTCTCACGATATTTGTCATAAGCAACCTGTAAACCAGATAATGCACCTGCTAATGCCGCATTCTTCTGACGTGAAATCTTGTTTGAAGATATAATAGTTGCAACGGCTGTAATCTCAAGAATTGCTGGAATAGCATATCTCTTAGCTATTGTAAGACCAGTCTTTGCATATGCTAATGTAAGATCTTTCTTGAACTGCTTATCAGCTTCTTCACCTGTAATCTGATTGATTTCTGCTTTTGTTCCATCCTCAGATAATTCTGTTGTGAAATAACTGCCATCTTCCTGCTTGTTAGCCTTGATAATATCAATCTCTTCCTTATGAGCATCTAGCTCTGGAATAACATCTTTTGTAGCCTTAACTGTGGCTACTACTGCTGTAACACTTGTTACTACAGCAACACCAGTGCATATTTCAGCACTGTGGTCACTGCACCAGTTTAATCCGGTATAGAATAAACCTGACATTTTCTTTTTTAAGTCCATTTTTCTCTCCTTTATCTTGTTAATGGTTCTGGTTTAGGGAAATCAATTGTCCATCCACCAGGAACGTGAACGATGCTAATTCCCTGCATCGTATACCAACCATAGTTGTCATCTGTATATACATAAGGTCTACCGCAAGCCTGATAGTAGTTAGCAATACTGAAGCATTTGTATGTTTCCATATGGTCACTTAATGACTCTAATACAAGTTCTGCATCAATACGCTGGTCGAAAGTTAACACATCTATGTCATATCTGGTCTTAGGTGTTACTTTTATTCCAGTACTTGTTGTAGTTCTATTTGTGTACATCTTGTCGTAACTTGTGCCTCCTTTACGAGGTCCATGATACGAATACCCGCCATTACTCTCTCCAAATAAAAGCATATCTATAGCCATTTTGACTCCATTGGCTATAAGGTCTTTAATGGTTGGCACTAAAATATCATTTTTAATGGAAGACGCTATTGTTTTAGCATCTTCCTCAATAAAGCCATTAAGTAGTCCCTTATCTTTCTTGGTAACCTTACCGGTTATGACAGGTTTTACTTCTGGCTTTTTATCAATATCGCGTGTGGCCATTTTCCATCTCCTTTGAACAAAAATAATAGAGGAGAACTAAGTCTCCTCTAAACTTCGATATTCAATTGTGCTTAACATTAAAACTCTTCAACTTTAACGTCTTCGATTGCATCTGATACTGAGTCTGTAAGTAACTCAACAGTGTTCTCTGCAGTATCATCATTGCTCATAATAGAGTTGACAACTGTCTTACCACCAATTACAGCTAATACACCAATTGCTGCACCGCCTACTGTCTTAAGAGTCTTCTTCACTGGATGCTCCTTGAACTCGCTTACCTGCTTATTCCAGAACTTCTTAATGAAGCCTTCCTTCTTTTCCTCAGTAGCCTCTGCTTCTGTTGCTGTATTAGCATCCTCAGTAATAGTCTCGTCTACAACGTCCACTACTGGCTCCTCTGCTACAGTCTCCTGTGTGTTCTTTACTTCCTCAACATTCTTTTTAGCTGCCATTTCGACATCCTCCTTAAAATATAATAGTTTTATAAATTACACATAAAGGAATATCTCCTTCATTATGCAACATACAGTTTTTGCGAATTCTGTTCTCTCGTTAGAGAGGACTGTTATTACGCATTATTTGTCAATTTGACTGACTTGCGAATTACATTCTGAATCTTGTCTTAGGCCAATATCTAATGAATCCATAATATTCGCCCCATTCAGTCATTCCAGCACCATCCCAAGTCATATCTATAAGCTGGTCTGTGTTTAAGTCATGCGATGATTCCCATCCTGAATCATCTCCCAAAGTGCACGTAGGGATATTCAGAATATTATAGAAATCATTAACTGAAGCATAGGTGTCACAGAATACTCGATGACTGATATTAACCCTACACTTCTCTAACCATTGTGGACACGCTCTTAAGAATCTACCACTTCCAGTATCATAATATAATGTATCGCCATGCCCCGTTAAGCATATGGCACCATCATTAGGTCCCGCTGGCATATTCTTTTCAGCTTGTTCCTGATAGAACTCTTCGTCTATCTCTTTAGCTTTCTTTTCGCCTACTTTATCTTTAACTTTAGAAATATACTCTCTTCTATACGTCTCAGATAATTCGTAAGCAGATGTTAATGCTGCAATCTTCTTACTATCTGCCTTGTGAGATGCAACTAAACATCCAGCTCCAAAAGTGAACCATATAACAGTTGGAGCTAATACTGGCGCTACTGCCTTAGTTTGCTTCCATAACTTCTGTGGCTTAGTTGGTGGTTCCTCATGGTCGTATTTGCAAGAATACTCAATATCCTTTTCCACCTCTTCAAGCTTTGCCTTAACGTCATCAGTTGCTTTATACATCTCATAGATAGCTATTCCTTCAGATATAATTCCAACTGTGGTTAAGATTGTCGTACCATGCTTGCCTAAGAAGTTGTTTACCGCCGTACCAAACTTCTTCATACCATTTGACATTCTCCTGAGTCCCCCTTTTTTAATTTGTCTAGACATAATTTAATCTCCTTTTCACGGAAATAAAAAAGAGAGCTATTTGCTCTCTTCGCTAGGTCCCGGTAATTCCGGTTTCTTCTTTGTCTCGTTTTTCAAGTCTACAAAGCCCTCAGCTACATTGAATCCAGCTCCAATAATGGTTGCTACGATTCCTCCAACTGTAAAGACTTTCTTCCAATTGATTTTCTCGAACATCGTTTCAGTCTCCTTTCTAAATTATTTGGGACCTCTCCCTATTAAGGAACATGTTTTATTTGCGAATTCGCTTCTCTCGTAGAGAGGAGTGCTATTCTGCTCGTTGCTAATCTGTTTAGCTATTTGCGAGGTTCCTTGTTTCCAAACTCACTAAGTCCCTTGCCAATAAAATAGCACCCTATCACGATACTAGTACCGATAGTAAGATGTTTGCAGATGTCTGATATATCCCAATGAGTAAGTTTACGCTTATTGCTTTGTTTTGAATTAAGCTGATAAAGAATATACTTAACATGACTTACTTTATTCAGTTTCTTAGATAAAGTCTCTATATCTTTATCGCTCATATTCATAAGAGTTTCAAATGTGTATTTATTTTTCATCCTTCTCCTCCATTTTCTTAATATATTCTACAAAACGAGCCTTGTCCTCATCCGATGGATTGAAATGTCTAACTATTGGCTTCATGGTATTTATGAAGTTTACAACATTAGCTATGTATTTGAGTGCCCAATACGTCATGTTTATGTCATTATGCACAGTGTTCAAATCCATAGTTTCTGGATTCGGTAGTATTTGTACAATTTGTTCTATCGATTCAAAAATATAAGTCAAGTCCTTAACCAAATCATTCTCAAGGTCATAATTCTCTAGCATCTGCATATAATGTTCACAAGCTTTTACCTTTGCAAAGTCGTCCATAGTACGTCTGAACTCTTCATCATCCATTTATTTCTCCTCCTTCAGTCCTAGCAACCAATCAGCAGATACATTAAACTCAGTACAAATATCAATTATTGCACAAGCATTTGGTTGCCTCTTACCCAGACACCATGCATTGACAGTTGACTGAGCATAGCCCATATGATCTGCAAAATCCTTCTGGCTATTATTGAAATTATCAAATATAATTTTCTTTATTCTCTCCGGCATTAGAATCCTCCATTTCTAATAATATAGCCATTCCTATTACGTATACAGTTGCCGCTACACCTAGAAGAACCATTAGTACACATAATATATCTTCTAACATTTTATCCTCCATTCCTGAAAAGGCCAGACAGAATTCATAATTTCTGTCCAGCACCCTTCACAATAACAAAGCTCTCTAGCTTTTATACCATTTTTCACAAATATTCTATGGAGATTATTAGTCCTACCACAATTCTCACAAGCTAAGTGGTCTGTATAATCCCAACTTCTAGCCTCTTCTACCTTGTTAGTAATCATATTCTCCCCTTTCTTGTCTTTACCAGTCATCTTTGTCTGAAACAGCCATTACAAATAATATTAAACCAATTAAATATCCAATATATAATAAGAGCTCTATATAATTAATCTTACCATTTGAGAATATCGGAAAATGATATATGTATGGTATACATATAAGTATTAAACCTATATATTTAAATATCTTTTTCATTTAATCCTCCTTATCTTTTATAGTAACTTCTATTACAACCAACCATTTATCATTAATCCAGTCATATGTTTTTGAAAATACTCTGCAATAGTGCTGATCTAGTATTACATAGTCTCCGGTATTTAAGTTTTTGCCAAAGTCTATATCAGAATGGAAACATATATCTGTTCCTCTGATCTCAAGTGTTGTTTTCATCTACATGCTCCTTTCCTAACCAATCTTGAATAGCTAATAAACTACTTGTGTAACCTATGCTATATTGAAACAATAACCACATTATTTTTTCAGCACATGCTCTGTCGGAAAGAGTTGATAAATATTCTTTATTGGTCATTATTTCTCCTTCTCTATGTAATATAATTCCTGGAAGTCGTCATACTTAAGATGATACTCACCTGGACAGAATTCTTCGAATGTTGCTCTCATCTCTTTTGAACAAGTCGCTTGCATATAACTTGTTAAACTGCTTTTAGAGGTAAGTTTATACCCAATCTTAGGATCTGCTGCTTTGAAATATAATCTGTTCTTTACTATACCAAACTGCAGATAGACATTTTCCTTACCAAATACATTAGATATATTATTTCTAAATGCAAATGTTATTGTGTAATAATCATTCTTACGAGCACCGATCTTGTTATGATGCGATAAACTAATACCTACATCCTTATAATCTTGTCTTGATGTTTGACAGCTTCTCTTTGAACACCATACTATCTCATCTACAATTGATGGTGTCTCTGGTACTACAACCTCTGGTGTTTTATCTAGTGTTACTACTTTCTTTCCTCTTGGCATTTTTATTTCCTCCTTATCTTAAAACATTCCAAGCGTATAAATATGTTCTTTCATTGCAATCAGGGCAGATCACGTATTGTCTATTGAGACCACCAATAGACTCATTTTCTACTCCGTCTTTGTCAAATATAATGAAGCCCTTGCACTTACAGCATTTAGTAGCTCGTTGCATGACTCCAAACTTTACAAATTTAGTCATTGTATATTCTCCTTATCTCACAGCGTTCTAATACTATAATCCATTTACTATTAGTTATATCAAGAGTTCTAGAATGTACCTTATAAACTTTGTCATGCAGCATTATATGGTCGTCTACATCTAAATAGGCACCAGAATCATCATTTACATAAAAATATGTGTCTTGGGAATTCAGAACTTTAAATAACGTATCCATCACCAATTCTCCTCTATAAACTTCTTAACTTCTTCTGCTGGAGTTGTACAAACATAGTCCATACACTTTTCCCAGCTCCAGTTTGTTATAACCTCAACTGACTCAGCTAATCCTATAGCATAATCTTTTACTTTAGCCATAATTAATCCTCCTTAACTAACCAAACATAGGTGCTTCCATCATAATCATCATCTTCAATAATTGTATCCCAGTTTTTCTTATTAGAAACCTTATTAATAAGTTCCGCTTCAGCTTCTGTTAAGAATATAGTTCCTTTTGAATAACCCTCGGAACCACCGTTAACTACATAATATTTCTTTTTAGAATCGCTCATATTTTAATCCTCCTTATCATATTCTACCTTTACTTTGATTCTAAAAACTAGTCTAATAAGCCACTCTACTAAATTTCTCATGTTTATCTCCTTATTTTTTCCACATTTCTAGTAAGATACCATCATCTACTCCATCCCACCAATAGTTATCGACTCCATTTGGTAGATGTTCGATGACAATAATATTCTTAGCAATGCCTTTAGCAAATCCGCTAATAAAAGCTTTACCAAGTGTCTTAGCTATGCTGTTAGTCACTACTGGTACAGTTTTACGTACTGCACATTTTACTATAGTATTAATCATAGTTCCTCCTTTACACATTACATGGACCAATACCCGGTATACCAGCTAACGGCATTACAGGATAATGAATTACATACCCAATTACCGGATACTCCTCTACAAATATACCCAAATCTGTAAGTGCATCCTTCATATCTTCATAGTCTTCTTCATCCAGATAAGGGTCTAGAATACTCTGATTAGCGCTCCATCCGAGAATATCGCCTGCAGATGTAGGTTGTATACCAAGATATGCATAGAAAGAATTAAGAGGTACAAAATTATGTCTCTCGAACTCGTCCTGAAGTAGGTCAATAGCACTATATACAGACTCTAAGGATGATGTGAATCTTCTACCGGTAAGGTCTTCTGTGAATATAATGTCTCCGTATCCAGTGTCTTCAATTGTTTCGTTTATAGACGATACTTTTCTATCGATAACATGTTCTGTATCATTTCGGGAGTTGCCATCGAGTTGTCCGTCTGTTTCAGTCTCTGTATCGCTAATCTGGTCTTTTCTTCTTGCGTATAATGCCAGTACGGAACATGCTGCAAGTAAGCTTTCCTCCTTGAGCTTTCCGAAGTGACGTGCACCGTATATGCAGCCAATCGTTCCCGCTCCATAGATAATTGTTTTAGTAGCGGCAACAGTGCTCTTCTTGGATATGCTGTCCCTCTCACTATCGTCCAATATCTCCGCTCTAGTTTTGCCCAGTTCATAAGCACTAACTCCAGTCGCGATAACGCCGATTCCCGCAAGGACTGAGAATATATCTGCTCCATGATTCGTAAGGAATCTTTTTGCTCCTTGGAAAGTTCTTGACTTAAGAACTCGTCTACATATATCGTTTGCATTCACTTACTTTTCCTCCTTAATAACAGCAGCCTTAATTTTAGGTAATATTAGGACACCAATAATCATACTCAATGAATCCATGGCACTCGCTATTAGATTTTTAGGAATTTTTACTAATAGAGGTATTGAATATAAGTAACATTCTATACCAGTTTTTACGACACCTACTCCAAAAAACACGAACAATAATATGAATATAATTTTAAAAGTTTTAGTTTTTACAATTTTAAATGCATATCCGCAGCCAATACCTATAATAAGATTTGCAATAAACCAGCTTATGCTAAAACCATAAGCCGAAAATAATAAACTTTCTAAACCGCATCCAACGGCTCCCACAAAGCCTGCCCATGGACCCACTAGTCCGCAGGCAATTGCAAGGGAAATATAACCTAAGTCTAGCTGAATATTTCCTATTACGGGTATCTTCATAAGCATACCAAGTGCTATATATAATGCTGTTAGTACACCAATTAATGCAATTCTATTTGTTCTCATTCTACTGTTCCTCCTTCTTACTCATGACCTTATTAAAGGTGTATTCCTTTCCACATTTTTCACAAATATAATGTTCCTTGTTACCAGTTCCTGAGTATTTTAACTCGCCACCACATTCTGAACAAGTACCACCATTCCAATCGTACTGCTTCTCTTTTGGTTTATTATTAACTGGTCCACAAGCAACTAATAGTATCAATAACATAACTAGTAATATAATCTTATGTCTCATGTCTTCTCCCTAATGTCTTTCTTTGAAACGACATCATCTCGCATTCGTTCGATAATAAAAAGAAAGAGGAGAACTAAGTCTCCTCATTATCAGTATTTAGTTGTTAACAGAACTCTTAATTGCCTCTTTAAGAAGTTCCTCAGCGTATTCAGACCTAGCCTGCTGCTTAGCTGCCTCAAGTATGACCTTATTAGCTTTCTTATTCTTTCTCTTGCCTGCATGATTACCAATAATCAATCCGACAATAGCTGCAATAATAATAGCTATAATGCCTTTGTTCTCTTTAGCAGTATTTCCAGCCTGCTCAACCTTTTCTTTTGCTGTTTCTGTGAACTCCTCATCAAAGAACTTTGAATCATCTTTCATGTTCCGTGTCCTCCTTTTCTACTTCTATCTTAGCAGTTGTAGGAATTGCGACTTTCTTACATAAACTGCTTATCATACGTACTTTATCTGAACTCCAGCTGTCACCCATTAATACAGATATAATACTTCCATAGAGTTCCGCATCTGCATCTTTAGGGATAATGTCAATTAATTTCTCCTTATCAGAACTCCATAAATCAGCTTTCATAACAGTTGCAATAACTCCTGAATATGTTGATTTCTTGTATACAAATTCGTTAGCCTTAACCTGTAATGCGGATTCTAGTGAATTCTTAGCTACAGCTGCTGCTATTGTGGCAACTGCTAATCCTACTGCTTTAGTTCCATCTTTAAGCTTGTCCTTGTCGATTTTGATATTTAGTTTCTTCATTTCAGTCTCCTTTCTAAAAGAAAAGAGGAGAACTAAATCTCCTCATTTTACTACTCTTCGTCGTCGTGCTGATTTAACTTGTTTACTCCTGTCATAATACTTCCGATTCCAAGCATTATTAATAAAATTCCTCCAATAATAAATGCCATTGCATCGTCTCCTTTCATACAGTTTAATTCAATTATTCTCAGCCTTCCGGCTTCATTATCGAACATGTAATTTTTGCGAATTAAAAAAGAGAGCCGAAGCTCTCTAAGCGTTATAAGGTTTAAGTGTTAATCGCATCCAAGCTTTTTCATTTTGTCGTAATACACAATAAATGTCACAACTCTCGTTTGGATCTGTTTTCAATAGAATATAATTAGTCTTAAGCATTTTGTCATTTGCTATATTCAAATACTCATCTTGCTTTTCTGCTATGAATTTACAGTATCCTGGATCATCGCATCCTTTGTTGTCAGGATCGATGGCATCGTATTCTGTATTCCATGTTTCATACTTGTCATTGAGTAATTCTACAGCAAAATTTCGTCTAGCCATAAACTCGTCTTCTAATTGCTTCAGATACCATTCTGGAGCTTTAAAATTTCTAACATATTGTGGTTTAAAATATAAATCTTGCATACTTTATACCTCCTTCTATAATAGAAGATAATTTATTTGCGAAATAAAAAAGAGAGAGCAGACGTATAATCTACTCTCTGTTAAATCCTTATTTAGTTTTCTTTGAAAGTTCATCAAGTTTCTTGAGTATTTCAGTGTTCTGGTCTGTAATGTGTCGAATCATATTATCCTGATTAATTACAACCTCAAGTGCAGAGTTACATACATTTAATGTACTCTTATATATTCCCATAAACTTTGTCATTGTCTCGTCTTCTGAACCGAGTACATCTGACATAGGTATGAGATCTACATATTGAGTAATTAAACCATCATAACCCTTCAATAGGTCAATAATGTTTTCATTCTTAATATCACTCTCTACATTAATCCATTTTCCTACAAATCCCATGTTTCTTTCCTCTCTTTCATCTAAAACTGGTTTATAAGTTCTTCATTTAAGAACTTGCAGATTCTGCGAAAAAAGGAAGCGCCATGCTAATTTTCACACGGCCCTTCCAGTGAAAGAGATATAATTGTTTATTTATTTAACTTTTGATTTGATCCATTTAATAAGTTTTGCAATTAACCAGATTATTAATATTGCTATAATCGGGTCTATAAATACAACCAGTGCACCTCCTATAAAAGTCACTGCTGCCAATAAAACCGCTAATAAAAATATAACTAAAATAGTTAAAGTTACCATATTAAATCTCCTTTCTTTCATAAAATTTATATCTCTTCATTAAAGAAGATACAAAAAATGCGAAAAAAGGAGCCATTACAGCTCCTTGAATTTAGCGTCCTTTCCATCGAATCTTTTCTTAATCTTATCAGACTTATCTTTAAACCAATCTGATACATGATATTTTAAACCTGGATTCATTCTGTCTATAAATACCAAAGCCGTAGCTGTTGGAATTATAACATCTTTAATCCACATTCTAGCCTCATGTGCTCTATCGATTTTCTGTCTGTTAGTCCATTTTCCCATGGTTTCCACCTCCTTCATTTACAGACGTGTATTATTTGCGAAAAAAAAAGAGAGGATTAATCCTCTCTATAATCGTCATCAGTAGTTCCCATTAAGTTGTTTAAGAATTCTACTCCTGCCCATATTACAAGCATAAGTAGTACTAAGAATATCTTATCTGCCATAATGTTTATACCTCCTTCATTATAGAGTATGTTCATCCTGCGAA
>Ga0310691_10007153_pt1 | contig 11719 bp, 14 predicted proteins | sample 176DNAGHGlowgp2_FD_203887 | JGI IMG/M metagenome (GOLD analysis project Ga0310691, IMG submission 203887) | Sheep rumen microbial communities from Palmerston North, Manawatu-Wanganui, New Zealand - 1766 DNA GHGlow gp2 (v2) (version 2) | ecosystem: Host-associated > Mammals > Digestive system >... | reverse complement strand
TATGTGACCGCAGAAGCTGACAGTTTGCACTGAAAGAAAACAAAAATATGACATAATGATATTCATATAATAAACTAATTTAAATCGTGGGAATTTTTAGAACCCACCATAAGAAACGATGCTTAATATAAAAACCATACAGTGCAACATGTTAGCAGAAAACTGCTATATTGTCAGCGACGAAACCAATGAGTGCATGATCGTTGATTGCGGTGCATACGGTGATGTTGAACAATCATACATTGCTACATACATAGCTGAAAACAATCTTAAACCAACACTCTATATACTCACTCATGGTCACTTTGATCATATAATGGGTTCCAAGTGGGTATATGAGACATATAACCTCAATCCGGTAATCTGTGGCTACGATGCCGACAAATACAATAATTTTCGTAAAGACACCGAGGATTTCGGATTTTCCGTAAACTATGATTTACCTGCCATCGGACGTTGCGTCAATGACGGCGACACCGTTTCTTTTGGCAACCATACATTCAAAGTCATCCACACTCCTGGACACAGTCCTGGGTGCGTAGTATTCTATTGCGAAGAGGAGGCCGTTGCTTTCACTGGCGACACTTTATTCCGCAGCAGCATCGGCAGAACGGATCTGCCAGGTGGAAGTATGTTCCAAATCATACAGTCTCTACGTACTCTCACTCAACTTCCTGACGACACGAAGGTATATCCCGGACATGGCATGGATACTACTATAGGACAGGAACTGGCAAGCAACCCTTACCTTGATAGATAACCCTAACGATAAGCATACGAATAATTGGCACAAGCTGAACGTATAATAATGGGCATTGACCCTGGTACCAATGTCATGGGCTATGGAATAATCCGTGGCATCGGACAAAAAGCCGAAATGATAGCCATGGGAGTCATTGACATGCGCAAAGAGTCTGACCCCTATCTTCGTCTCGGCCACATACATGAACGTGTTACCGGTATCATAGATGAGTATTTACCCGACGAGATAGCCATTGAGGCTCCATTCTTTGGTAAGAATGTACAGTCTATGCTTAAGCTCGGCCGTGCACAAGGCGTAGCAATAGCAGCTGCAATTCAGCATAGCGTTCCCGTACACGAATATGCTCCAATGAAGATTAAAATGGCAATAACGGGTAAAGGCAGTGCATCTAAGGAACAAGTTGCCGGGATGCTTCAACGCATATTGAAACTCAGCAATGATGACATGCCCAAATTCATGGACGCTACCGATGCCTTAGGTGCTGCATACTGCCACTTCATTCAATTAAACGCTCCTGTGAATGCAAAGAAATACTCCTCATGGAAAGACTTTGCACAGAAAAACAAATCAAGGATAAAGTAATGGTGGGTTCTAAAAATTCCCACCTAAAATAATAAAAACACAATAAAACAATACATAAAGTGATTATCTCAGTACATAATGGCGTTACACGTATGCCCGAGTGGCGTATGGCGCAGCCTGTTGATTTTGAACTTGACGTAAATGAACACATTGCCATCGTAGGACCTAATGCCAGTGGCAAGACAATGTTAGTTGATATAATAACGGGTGCCCACCCTCTGCTTATGCAAAGCGTAAAATACGACTTTGCCGATGGCTGTACGGAGGACCGCCCCTCAAACAGTATATCTGACAACATCAAATATATAACATTCAGAGATACATACGGTGGAGACAATGACAGAACCTACTATCTTCAACAGAGATGGAACCAGACAGAGATCGACGCCTCTACTCCTACTGTAGGAAAGATACTTGAAGAGGCATACCTTCGTACAGGAGAAGACACCGAGGAGCGACGTAAATTCCGCGACCACCTCTATGATATGTTCTCCCTAAAATACCTGCTTGACAAATACATCATATTGCTATCTTCGGGTGAACTCCGTAAATTCATACTTTGCAGGACACTGATGGCTAATCCTCGTGTCCTGATTATGGACAATCCTTTTATCGGACTTGACAAAGAGACTCGTCAGCAACTCAGGGAGGTGCTTGAAACTATCTCTAAAGAACGTTCACTGCAGATTATACTTATACTTGCTAAAGACGAAGACATACCAAAGTTCATCACACACGTGGTGCCTGTCAGAGACAAAGTCGCATTACCTAAGACTACACGCAAGGAATATTTCGACACTCTGCAAGAAACCGACCATCATGAGCTCAGCAACGAAATAAAGCAAGAAATAATCAACCTCCCATATAACAACAAAGAGTACAATGCCAACGAGGTTATAAAAATGAACAAGGTTTGCATCCGATATGGAGCACGTACTATTCTGAAAGACCTCGACTGGACTGTACACAATGGTGAGAAATGGGCGCTGTCTGGACAGAATGGTGCAGGCAAGTCCACCTTGCTCAGTTTGGTATGCGCAGACAATCCACAGAGCTATGCATGTGACATCGTACTTTTTGACCAGCAGCGCGGTCATGGCGAAAGTATCTGGGACATCAAGAAGCATATCGGCTATGTTTCACCTGAAATGCACAGAGCATACAACCGCGACATGCCTGCCATACGTATCGTTGCTTCTGGTTTGCAGGATTCCGTCGGACTATACGTGAAGCCTTCTGAGAAGGACTATGATGTATGCAGAATGTGGATGCGTTTCTTCGGCATTGAGGATTTGGCAGAGCGCACATTCCTGAAGCTGTCCAGTGGTGAGCAACGTATGGTCCTATTGGCTCGCGCCTTTGTCAAGGACCCAGAGCTGCTGATTCTCGACGAACCTCTTCACGGACTTGATGCTAAACGAGGTACTTTGGTGAAAGACATCATTGATGCTTTCTGCCAACGCAAAAACAAGACGCTGATAATGGTTACACACTATAAGGAGAACCTGCCTCAATGTATCACTGACAGCATCTACCTTACCCGAAATGTATAATTTCAAAGAAACATCTCATGAATGTAAAAATCTTTTTAATTTCATTAGCAGGATTTGTGACAAACAGTTATGCAGCAGAACACAACGACACACTTGTCACAGATTCTTCTGCTATTGACACCGTCTCTGTTGATTCTGCGGCTATTAACCGCCCGTCATTCACCACTATCATAGAGGTTCCCATAACATCCATAAAGGACCAAAGTCGCTCCGGAACGTGTTGGGACTATTCCACCATATCTTTTTTCGAGTCAGAAATACTGAAAAAGACAAAGAAGGAATATGACCTCTCCGAAATGTTTGTCGCAAACAAGAACTATATGGAACGTGCAGTGATGAAAGTCAGACTTCACGGAGACTGTCAGTTCTCGCAAGGTGGTTCTGCACACGATGTTCTGTACACTATAATGAAACACGGAATTTGCCCAGAAGAAGCTATGGCTCTTCCCGGCACCATGTATGGCGATACCCTTAATAATTTCTCTGAATTCTTTCTTGTCATGACACCCTACGTGCAAGCCCTGTCAACGTCAACCAGCAAACGGCTCACACCTGCATGGAAGAAGGGACTGCAAGGAGTCATTGACGCATATCTTGGCACAACGCCAGAATCTTTCACTTACGAAGGTAAGACATATACCCCGAAGTCGTTTGCTGAAAGCCTCGGACTTGACTGGAATGACTATGTCTCCATTACGTCATACACACACCATCCTTTCTATACCGCCTTCCCACTTGAGATACAGGACAACTGGCGCCAAGGTCTCTCATGGAATGTACCAATGGATGACATCGCACGCATCATAGACTATGCACTTGAGAACGGTTATACCGTAGCATGGGGTGGTGACGTCAGCGAAGACGGCTTCACCCGCGACGGTCTTGCAATACTTGCAGACATACAGAAAGTACAGGACAGCGATGGCTCCGACATGGCTAAATGGCTGAAACTTACTGCTGCGGAAAAGAAAGAGAAATTGCAGAAACTGGGCGTAAACATACCAGAGCTTACGCCATCACAGGAAAAGCGTCAGGAAGAATATGACAATTGGGAGCTTACCGATGACCATGGCATGCACATCTACGGAAAAGCCACCGACCAATATGGCAAGGAATATTACATGGTAAAGAATTCATGGGGAGAACATGGCGATTACAAAGGTATATGGTATATGAGCAAGAACTATATCGTTGCCAAACTCATGGACTTCATGATAAACAAGAATGCCCTGCCCAAAGACATCCGCAAGAAACTTGGTATATAATAATATACGTTCGTTCGGAACTATAACACCAAAATATTCTATCTTAATTATTGGTATCTGGTAATACATCAATATCCATATAAAAAATCTTTTCAGTGATTGTCATATAGATGAACAAAGACATACCACCGAAAAGTTTACAAATCACTTTGTCACGAAAAAGTTTATTTTAGTGACAGAGTGATTTTTTTTGCTCTTGACTTCACGACGCAAAACAGAAAGAAAAGATGCCGAAAACAAGAGAAAAAACGCCCGAGTTGGTGGAATCTCATCGTCCGGATTGGTCGTTTTTGGCAGTTTTTACCTACTTTTGCAGCGAAACATGCCTACTTTTGCGTCGCAATATGTGTGCTTTTAGGTTGTAATTCGATAGCTTTCACACTGTAAAAGCTATGCTTTTACGATGTAATATGATAGCTTTTACAATCAATGAAAAATGTCACTGCTGATTATCAGCAAGTTACATACTTTCTCAAAAATCGCGATTTTGAGAACTATTTCACGTTTGCTGAATTTCATCGCAAGGAAATTTAGGTTGCAGAAATCAAAGTGTAAGGAAAATAATCAAAATAACGACAAAATGTCATCAACCCCAAAACATCCAAAACTCACTGTAGCGAAGATTTTAGAAACGAATTTTTCTAATTATTTTTTAATTTATTGTGCAAGCACAATTAAAAGACAGACAATGAAAAGAAATTCGGAATATAATTAGAATAAATTAGTATAATTCGTTTCTTCAAAATTATGGTTAATTATGGTAATTCGTTTCTTTATAATCTGAATCAAACTAAATGTAATTCGTTTCTTCAAAATCAGAATCAAACTAAATGCAATTCGTTTCAGAAGGATACAAAAAGAGAAATCATTTTCTGTTTTATGTTACAGATTTTCCTGTATATGTTTGCAAATGTCATGTTTTATTTATAAATTTGCAGATGCAAAAATCGTTCATTGACATCCATGGCACATGCAGTCGAGGCTCGACGGGCAGAGCGACTATAAAAACGGATTGAACAGACAAGCGAGAAATCGTTATACTATAAATCCCCACGCCACTTCCTTTAATGGACTGGCGAGGGGATACCCTTTCCTCAGGCGCAAGCAGTAAGGTAAACACCGGAACACCCTGAGGAACTAATTTAATTCATAATGCATAGTTCATAATGCATAATTGTCTAGCACACTTAGTTTAATTCATAATGCATAGTTCATGTCACAAATATGAATTGAAAGATTTAAAAAAAAATGAGAAGAAAAAGAGATGAATATCTATTACATAATGCCGTAATAGAAAAAGATTTGGATAAAGTCAAATCATTGATAAAGGATGGTTGGGATGTAAACGAAACTGATTACAATCATTGGACTCCTTTGCATTATGCAACCCAAGACGGTATGGACAATATCACTGAAACATTAATAGAGAATGGTGCAGAAATAGATGTTAAAGATGATTATGGAAATACCCCATTATCAAATGCCATATATAATAGCAATGTAGGAAATTCTGTAGAAGTTATAAAAATACTTTTGAAAAATGGTGCGGATAAATTTCTGAAAAACAATTATGGAGTATCTCCGTATAGCTTGGCAAATGAAATGATGGGAGGTGAGCCTTTGGTTAAATTACTTGATAGTATTTAGCAACAATATATAGTTAAATTCTTCGTTCATAAAAAGATTAAGCCCTTCATAACTCAATGAGTAAACGAAGGGCTTTTCTTTAGTGGGTTAAACATCCCACAACTACAACAAAAACTCAAATAGAGCAGATTAATAGGGCTATTTCATATGGTGAAAGTAAACATATTAAAGTTAATATAAGAACAGTAAAACAAAAAATGAAAGCGTGTAATATTTATAGAACCAAGAAGGAGTACAAAATAGTTACAATGTACCATACAGATTGGGGATGGTATATATCCGATGATCCGATCTTCTTCTTGCCGCTCAATGCCACAAAGGAGGATATTGTTTCTGCAATATCCAAAGCGATAGATGCTAGTTCGGAAATAGAGCAACCGTCATCAAATTCTTCAAAAGAATTATTGGTGAAAATGAAGGAAAAATCATGGTCTTCTTTGTATAAGAATTCAAAATGTTGTGACTTGTATATTGACGAACATAATGCAACACTTGAACCTCAAAAGTATTCAAGTGAATATCGAGCTTTAGAAACAGACAAAGACAATGTTGTTTCTATGGAAAAATACAATTATGATATAATTTCAGATGAGCTTTTAAGACTATTTGAATTAGAATAGAATTACGCCCTGTAGCAATTTGGATTTAGTGACTTTTCCTTACTGCAAAAATCTTGCATCCCTGCGGCAGCAAGCGAATAAAGTTCGAGCGTAGAAATTCGGCGAAACAAATCCACTACAACGAGGCAGGACAAATAGAATCGCTTTCAAGCAATTAACTGGGTAAGAAGATTGTTATTTTATAGTGTGTTCAACGCGTTCCAGCCGAGTGGGCGCAGTATGTAAAGCACAATAAGGTTGAGGGTTCAACCCCTGGCGCACCGACTTGAAAGCGAAAATATTTGAGCATACATTGGATGCTGCTATTGAGAAAAAACAACAAGAATCGGCCAACAACGATAAATAGTAATGAACCAATACTATGTAGCAGGCTTCTTGGCGATAGTCTTTGGAGTCAGAGTGTTATTCCTGTCTTACAGACAACACAAAACACAAAAGAGCATTTCACTTCAGATAATGACTGTATGTTTAGGACTGTGTATGTTGACTATAGGATGCATTGGCATCTATAAAGAAACATATGATGGTATCAATTTGCTATTAACTGGAATTTCAGGATGCTGGCTTATGAAAAAAAGTGAAGTTCCTGATGGTGGTGTATTGGTGAATATGCATTATAGAGGTTGAATTGCTATTATTTTCGCAGTCATTGCTGGTATAATACGAATACTTGAAGATTTGCATATATTAGAATGAAGTGTAAATTTACGAATGCGACCACTCGTGAGCTATACTGGGACGAGGACAACCGTCTCATGGTTTTGAGTGACAACGGCAAGACAAGCCGCTATACCTACAATCATGCTGGTGACGTGGCACCTTTACAATTGGCAAAGCATCTAACAGATGAGATCATAATTGATAAAATTAAATCTGTATTTACCAAAGAAAGAACCATTGTTAATATAAAACCAACGACTGTCATTAATGAATTTAATAATGAAAAATAGAGCCTTAATTACATTTTTGTTTATGCTTAATGCAATAATAACGTTTGCATTGGCATATAATATAATTAATAGTAGAAATATTTTTAATTACCGCATATATTCATACCAGAATGGTTCAGATATTACATTGGAGTATGATATTATAGATGCCTTTGTGGAATTATATGAAGTTCTTGAAATATTGTGTTTAATATATGCATTATTAAGCATGTTAGTCTTAATCTATTTTTTTCGGCATAAATGAACATAAAGATTAGAAAGCGTTTTTAAATTCTTCAAAGGGAAATGACAGAGAAAGGCATAGGTTCTTCGTTTTTCGGATAGCAATAACAAAATGTTAATATTTTATGAAGGTCGTAACAAAACATATCAGCATAACAGTGACAAGGATATGCACAATCCTTGTCATGCTGGGCTGTGTGCAGACCTACGCAAATTCTTCCCGATTTAGCGAATTAGAGAAGGATGCCGTAAATAATTCTGAAAATCTAGAATTCGGGACAGAAAAGAAAAATAACCAGGGTGGGTATCCTCAGTCCAGAAAGTATGCTGAGGGTTCAAAAGTAGGATATGTGTTCTGTAAAACAAATGAAAATAATAATAAATAGGAGGAAAAATGAAAAATAATAAAATAATTTTACTGTTACTAATCGTTACGTCGCTTTTGTTTGGTTGCGTGAAAAGGGATCAAAGCTACAAAGATTTTGCAAGTGAGGAGTTGGATTTTGATAAAGAATATGTAATGTCAAGTTGCAAGATTATATGTAGAACTAACAAGGAAACTCCAATTTCGTTTGATAAGAAGAAAACATTTTTCAAGATATCAGATGATATGTTCAAGAAATCTCATAACATTGTTGATAGTTTGTTCGAAAGAGAAAGACGTGTGAATCCTCCAGCAAGACCATATCCTATCGTACACTACTATCTGCAATATGCAGGATACTCGGAAGGAGGTAGGAAATATGTGTATGTAAATCTAAGCACATTTATGAAACTAAGAACGATTCTACCGGGGTTGGTAATGGGCACTGATTTCGGTAATTATATATTTTTTGATAAAGATGAAGGGTATGCAGGTTATATTATCATTGATATAAAAAATGGTCAAGTAGTGAAATATAAGTTTGAGGAAAATGAAACAACGCCTATTCCTACTGAATATGATTACTATTGAATAATGCAGGTATTCCTATAACAAATGAAATGACGCGGATTGCCCTGATTATTTTCCATGATATCCGATCCATCGGAGCATAGAAAAAGCATAAAAGCCAACCACACCATAAAACGGTGCGGCTGGCTTTTTTCTTCTGTGCAGTGTGGAAATTTATAGAACCCACCTACAATTAGAGATTCGTCATAAAGTCGGCAACGACATAGCTGCTGCCACCAACGAAGATAAAATCTTCCTTACCAGCTTGCTGTAGCGCTGCAGAGTAGGCCTCCCACACTGTGCTGTATGCAGCCCCGCGTAATCCATGTCGCTCCGCAAGTTCGCAAAGCCGCTCTACAGGTATAGCCCTGTGATTATCTGCCTGGGTAAATATGTACTCCGCATCTTTTGGCAAAAGAGCGAGAACAGAGTTCACATCTTTATCATCGACCATTCCGAATATAACAAACAAGCGACTGTTAGCATTTGACTCCAGTAATCGTCTGTGCGTCTCCTCTATCTGTGGAGCAAGTATCTCCCACCCTGCCAAATTATGGCCAGTATCGCATATCACGAGCGGCTCATCATTTATCTTCTGCCACCTGCCTGTCAATCCTGTCATGGTGCATACTCCTTCAAGGGCTGCACGCACGCACTCCATCGGTTTTCTTCCATTTTTCGTAAGTGCCATGCCCTCGCGTTTCATAGCTTTTGCCAATGGCATGATACAATTCAGGAATGTATTGACATTCTTATCCTGACACTCTCCTCCAAGTGCGCCATGAAGTTTTCCAAAACATTTCGTACGATACGTACGTCCTGCCGTTGCATAGTCCGCCACACTGTCGATGATATACTGATTGTCCTCTGCAAAGAAGATCGGAGCTTCCATCTCCGCTGCCTTCTGCTCGAACACGGGCCTTGTCTCCTTAGTGTGCTCACCTATCACCACTGGTACGCCACGTTTTATTATACCTGCCTTCTCACCGGCAATCAGTGCCAAAGTGTCACCCAAGAATCCTGTATGGTCAAAACTGATGTTTGTAATAACGCTGAGTAACGGCGTTATTATGTTGGTACAATCGAGCCTACCGCCAAGTCCTACCTCTACGACGGCAATGTCCACTTCACACTCTGCAAAATATTTGAATGCGAGAGCTGTGGCAAGTTCAAAGAAAGAAGGACAGAGCGGCTCAAAGAAACCCTTCTCCTTCTCTACAAAGTCAATGACATACTGATGTTCAACAGGAGCACCGTTAACACGTATGCGCTCGTTGAAGTCAACGAGATGAGGAGACGTATAGAGTCCCACCTTATATCCCGCAGCCTGCAACAACGCAGCAAGCGTATGTGAGGTAGAGCCCTTGCCATTCGTACCAGCTACATGAATAGTCTTGAACTTGCGATGTGGATGTCCGAAATGCTCGTCAAGCGCGTATGTGTTTGACAATCCTTCCTTATACGCGCCAGCGCCTACCTTCTCAAAGGCAGGCGCTGCATTGTATAGATATTCTAATGTCTCTTTGTAAGTCATATATGTATATATAGCTCGTGTATATATTCTAGCTTATCACTGATAACCTTCTACCCTACCGTATGTTATGAAAAATAACTACGGAATTTCTCAAAGAAGTTATCCTTGCTCTTACCATCACTCTTGAAATTGTCTGAATCCTTGAACTTCTCAAGTGCGCTTTTCTCATCTTTAGACAGGGTTTTAGGCACATATACATTGAGGTTTACAAGTATGTCGCCATTGCCGTAGCCATACCCCTGCACCGATGGCAATCCCTTGCCACGCAAACGTAGTGTCTTTCCAGGCTGCGTTCCCGGCTCTATCTTCACCTTGAACTGTGAGCCGTCTATATTCGGCACATTGACATCACCGCCAAGAGCTGCTGTCGGGAAGTCAAGCATAAGGTTATATATAAGGTCTCTGCCATCCCTTATGAAGGTGTCGTTTGGCTCTTCCTCGATGAACACCTTAATATCGCCCGGTGTACCATTATGCTTTCCGGCATTACCCTTGCCTGGTGCATTGACGACCATACCGTCCTGTACGCCTGCAGGTATGTTAACCTCTACGATTTCCTCACCGCGCACAACACCGTCGCCATGACACTTCGTACACTTGTTCTTGATGACCTTACCTTCACCGCCACATGTAGGACATACGCTCTGCGTCTGCATCATGCCAAACATGCTGCGCTGCTGCTGTATCACGTAACCGCTGCCATGACATGTGCTACAGGTTTCGGTACCAGAACCGTCTGCCGCACCACTGCCATGACACTGCGTACATGTCACATCCTTACGCACCTTGAACTTCTTGGTCACGCCGGTAGCAACTTCCTGCAGATTCAGACGCACCTTTAGGCGCAGGTCGCTACCACGCTGTACCTGACGGCCTCCGCCACGACGGCCACCGCCGAAAAAGTCACTGAAGCCACCACCGAAGTCGAAGCCACTGCCGAAGACGGAGTTCAATATGTCATTGATATCGAAGCCTGCTCCGCCACCAAAGCCTCCGCCCATGTTAGGACCGTCGAAACCAAACTGGTCGTACTGCTGGCGCTTCTGCTCGTCTGACAGCACTGCATAAGCCTCTGCTGCCTCCTTGAACTTTTCCTCAGCCTCTTTCTTCTCTGCCTCACTCTTGTCACCCTGACGGTCAGGATGATATTTTATAGCTATCTTACGATAAGCCTTCTTTATGTCTGCGGCACTGGCTTTCTTATCAACGCCAAGTACCTCATAATAATCTCTTTTTGCCATTTTACTATATTTTATGGAAACAAACTCTCATCTCTAATTCCCTAATTATTGTCCCACTGCCACTTTCGCGAAGCGGATGACTTTGTCGTTCATAGTGTATCCTGTCTGTACACAGTCTATCACCTTTCCCTTCTTGTCCTCTCCCATTCCTGGTACGAGGGCTACTGATTCATGGAAATCAACGTTAAAGTCAGCATTCTCCGTCTCTATCTTCTTAACACCAAGTCCTTCCAAGATCTTGATAAACTTATTGTATATAAGCTGCATACCTTCACGTATAGCCGCAGGATCATCGCTCTTATCTGCGAGTGCACGCTCAAAGTCGTCAATGACTGGCAGTATAGCAGTTACTGTCTTTTCACCACCTCCTAATATAAGGTCTGCCTTCTCTTTTAGTGTGCGTTTTCT